>ERZ1066123.1495-NODE-1495-length-13782-cov-5.822394_pt1 | contig 13782 bp, 13 predicted proteins | sample MGYA00382770_ERZ1066123 | MGnify/ENA primary metagenome ERZ1066123 (study PRJEB33369, sample SAMEA5778353) | biofilm metagenome | biome: Industrial cooling water; feature: Water cooling tower basin; material: Biofilm | place: United Arab Emirates | collected...
CCAATAGACTAAGCGTTCGTTGAAAATAAAGTACGTTCTTTTCTAAAGCGATTTCATTATGGTCTGGGGCGCCACCACCTGCCAAAACCAAAAAATTTAACTTATTCTTCTTATCCCAGTTTGCTTTTAACTGCTTTACATCATGCTGCACCGAACAACTACTCTTAGTCACTGCAAAATTGGGAGCCATTTCGAGTAGTGATGTAGTAACTATTACAGCAAAAGCAGTACCCGAAAAAAGCTGGCGATGCATAAAATACCTCATGATAGACTCTCAAGCTTGATTTACCGTCTAACTTACTTAATTTTAGTGATTTTTATTTCATATTTCATAAGTAGTTTTTTAAACTTATATAAAGAAATATACTGATATTTCTGGCGCCTCATACCCAAAATCTTGACATTTTGTTAGTACTATAGTATTATATAATTATTCACGGCGCCGCTACAACTGCTATAAAAATAGGGCGCATAAGTGTAGAGTAAACATTTTGTAATATCTGCATTGATCCCCCCTAACCCCCCGAAGTCGCGGGGGGGACAAGAGTCAATTCTTAGCCCCCTTATCAAGGGGGGTTGGGGGGATTTCTTTATAATATCCAGGGAAGTTAAAAATATGACAGAACAAACAGGCGCCTTTCTATCCCTGCTCGAATTGATTAAAATCTTAGAAGAGCATCGCAACAGCATTATTATCAACTTTAAGCATTTACAAGAAAACTATCAACATCAAGGAATTAAGCGTATAAAAGGTGTACGTGATAGTAAGGGAAACTTGATAGAACCTTGGTTGAAAACCCAATATATTGATGCGGGTGAGTATGTTGATATGGGGACGTTTGAACTTAACCGTAATACTGCCACTATTAATATGCTGATAAAACGTCGAGTTAAATTGGTGGCAGCAGAAGATAAAACACCAATTATTGAAGTAGCGGGTTTACTAGCAAATGACCTTTACACGTTTAATAATTATACGGTTGTAAGTGATGGTGAAGTTAATATCAGGTCGTTACGAGTCAAAATAAGTGCCAAGAAAACTTTTGATTTACTTAAAGCTAAGGGTGTAGTTCTAGCAGAAAAATTTGATTTTAGTTCGGAGTATGAAATTTTACTCGATAATTTACCTTTGGTAACATTTGATGCACATTTCAATAATGTAGATGGGTTATTTTATGAACTTGCTCAGATGAAAGTGCTATTAAGTATTATTAGGGCACATCTCAAGCAAAAGTCGGATGTATATATCCCTGACCAATTAGATGAATTGCAAAAACATTATTTGTCAAAAAATGTGTATCTTAATTTTCCAACCACAAATGAGTATACTGATATCAACACAGCGCTAGCCACGGGTGTAATTGATACACGTGTTAGCTATAAAATTGATATCGGTAGTCGGGATATTCTCAACTTTGGTAAATTAATGAGCGCGAATAGATTCCTTGACAGAATGTATCGTGCTTACAATAGTGAAACGGGTGAAGCGTTCCAAAAGGCAATATTTGAAATGACGTGGGAAGAAAATATTTACTTCCAACGTAAGTCACCATCCGCGCGTATGAAGATTACAGCAGTAGATGATTTGATGGCGCCTATTTTTGATGACTTTCTTGGCTTTGAGAATAACGGTATCGTTAGTGCAATACTTAATAAAGTTGGTCTAAACGGCGCCGACCATAAGATATTAGAAGCCAAGCGAAACGGTATTTCGGTAAATAAAGAAGAAACGGTAGCAGCTTTTACAGCGGCAAATACCAAGTTGAGTCATCATATAGATAGGGTTTACCGCGAAAATATTTCACCGCTTATTTTTTACATCGGTTCCACAGGAATTTTACCCGACCAAATTGATGGCAAAGTGGTTTCAGCTATTGAGCTTGCAGCAAAATATCCAAATTTACAGTTTAGTGAGGATGAAAAAAATGGCACATTTTTTGAAGTAGGCAACAGCATTATTGGAGTATACGCTAAGACCGAATATTACAGCACGCGAATTCCCACAAATGTAGAAACGTGATAATTTTGGCGCCTAAATTTTTATGCGATGAAAGAAAATAAATAAAAGTTTGAGAATTTTCCGTAATTCAGATTTTAAGAGTGTATTAGTACAAAACACCTGAATTGAGTTCTGTAAACCTTGCGATTCGATTTTTATTAAACTCTAGCCAAGGATAATTATACCTACTAGTTTCAAACTAAAATGCTGTTCCGAAATTGATACGAAAGATACAAATATTACTAGTGGCAAATAAAATGTAAGCTCTTTGTTACCTAGAAAAAATCCAGGATGCAGAACCATGACAATTGCAGCTTCTTTGTAGCATTTCATAGTAATGAAAAATCTTGTGAAGCAATCGCTTATGGTTATTAAAAAATGGCAACTCAAATCATGGGGTTGTTTGGATGCTGTTAAGACAACTTTACCGCCAATGGGACAAGATAAACAGACTGTTTCTGAGTTGATTACTTTATTAAAACATGACAATGTGACGGTTCGCATCAACGCTATTGAGTCACTTTGCAAAATTGGTGACTGCAAAGCGATTCCAGCACTAATTATTGCTTTACAAGATACAGACTCACAAGTGCGCGCAAATGCTGCGTTTGCACTTGGTTGTTTTCGTTCTCAAGCGATAACTGCTGTTGAACCACTAATTATGAGTTTGGAAGATTCTGATGAATGGGTACGTGCGAAAGCTGTAGAAGCTTTAAGTCATATTCGTAATCCTAAAGCTACTGTACATCTAGCTGCTGCTCTACACGATAACTATCCAGGAGTACGTGCAAAAGCGGCTTTAGCTTTACCAAATACGAGTCACGCTAGTTTTGCTGTACCACTATTAATTGCAGCATTAACAGATACAGATACGCGAGTGCGTGCTGCTGTTGCTGACGGTTTGGGTATGTTTGGTACATTAGCGAATGACTCGGCGCCATATTTAGTAAACGCTTTGCAAGACGAAGACTTACATGTTCAAATCAATGCAGCTAAGGCATTAATCAAAATCGGCTCGCATACCACTCATAGTATGAATATTTTGATGCAGATGCTGAATCGCGAAGACACCAATACTCGCATCACTACGGCTTTAAATTTGGGTATTATTGCTCTACACTTCCAAGATAAAGCAAATTTTTTATCTGTGTTGGAACTAGAACAGGTGATATACGACTTAGAAACAGTAAGCGAGTTGTTAAAAATAAACTCTGACTTTGAAGCTGCACAATTTGCGCTTGTTTCTGTCAACAATGCATTATGTTCTTTGAAGAAAGAACGAAAAAGTCGTAATAATTAAAATGAATGACTTTGGGCAGGGCGATGATTTATTTTGTTAGACGCTTGAGCTACAAATAACGTTAAAATTTGGGCAGTTACAAAGTACAATATATATCGACATATAAGAAGCCTACTTACGCTGTGGTACTAAATTCTCTAGGAATTAGCAGCAATTGGCTGAGATTGCATCATATACATCAAATCTTGAATGCCTTTTTGCAGATATCGCGTTACAGTCATTGGACTTGTGCCAATTTTCTTAGCTGCATCTTTACGCGAAAGCTCTTTTAAGAACACTAGTTCTACTGCCATCCGAGGTTTATCTTCAAGCTGTGTAATGGCGCCTTGTAGTTGCTGACGTTCTTCTTCTTCAAGCTGTACAGAAGTGGAACGTGGACAAGGTAGTGCTTCACCCAAGGTAATTTGGCAGTCTACATAGTGAACAACTGTAGCATCTAAACTCAATGGCATCCGATTTTGGGCAGCGAGTTTTGTTTCTTGCCATTCGTGTAATGGTACATCAAGTAAGTCAGCAATTTCTGAATCTTTGGGTGGGCGCCCTAAAGACTCCGCCAAATCTTTGCGAATTTTCTGTCCTTCGTTATATAATTCCTGCCAACGACGAGGAATTTTTAATAAGGTGCTGCGGTCACGTAAGAAGTGCAGCATTTCACCGCGAATGTAAGGAACAGCGAACGAGCTAAAAGCATAACCTTGACTAGGGTCAAAGCGTTCAATTGCGCGAATTAAACCAAAATAACCAATTTGTTCCAAATCCTCATAAGGTTCGTTACATTGATGGCTAAACTTATGCGCCATTTTACGAACCAAACCAGTGTGTAGCTGGACTAATTCATTACGAAGTTTTATAGAGGGATTTTGATGATAAGTGAGCAATAGCTCCATGCTATCAGAAGGCATTGTAGAGCGATTTCCGCTTTCACAATTGCCGTACCGCATATACGACTGATTGGCGACCATATAATATATCCTTTTAATTAACCCCGATACTGATTTACCGAAGTCGCGTAATTTTTCATCTAAGCTGTAATTATTTTCCTTACTGAGGCTTTTAGACACCATTCGTTGTTCTACTGAACTTGCTGGAGGGGTCAAACCCACGGTCAGTATTTATACGGTTATCTTTTCCGGGATATTCTGTTCTAAGCAAATTTTAGTTTGAGCGTTGTGGATGAATAATTTGAAGTGCAATTCGCTATAGAGCTTACCATTCCAATCTTCTAGCGTTTTATTATAAGTCCCACAAGCATCATTCAACTCTGCTTATTCTTGTTGTACCCAAAATCGAGCAACGATTTTACAATATGGGAAAAATTTATGTCTTTTTCAAAAAACTCTGCCCATAACTCGAAATTTCAGTAATTTATCACAAAAATTAAGGGGCGGGAGAATTTTACACTATAAAGGCATATTATTCAATAACGTAATCTTATGTAACACTTAGTAAAAAATTTTTACTCGAACATCAAATTTTATCCCAACATTACCTATGGTATTATACACTACAAAATCACGACTCTTTCATAATAATTTCTGCAATTGAAACAACACAACCACAGCAATGACTAAAAGATTTATGGCGAATGTATAATTACTATTCTGTCAAATGATTTACTAATTCAAAAACAGGATTTAGATATAAAAAGGGGTACTAAGCTACAAGCATATATCGAAAATTTTGTCAAGAAGCCCGCTTTCTAACCCTGATGGAAGATGTGAGCTACGTTCAGTATGACAATTTTAAGATTTTAAGTAAAGAAAACAATTTGTAATTAAAACCGTAACGATTGAATAAATAAATTGTTTACTTAAGGGATTTTGACGTTGAATTTCTGTTATAAGTAAGTTTGCCATATGCAGCATTGAGGGGTCGGTAATTTTGGTTTGATGAATATAAGCTTGATTTAAGCAAATTATTGTTTGGTCAGTAATTTGCTCAAATCGAAATGAACTGAGAGTAAAAAGCAGATATTCTTTCATGTGATTAATACAGGCGCCGTGAATCGCATCAAATTGTTCTAAGGTATTATTAAGTATTACAACACCCACAATTAAACTATCACCCTCAATTAGAGGAATTCCTGCATTTACATACTTTATATCTAGTCCATCCCATGAAGCGTTAAGGATAGAAGTTTTAGAGTGCATAATCAACTGTTCGTCGTGATTTATTCATATTGTTAAATTATGGAATTTATTTGTGTAGAGACGTTACATGTAACGTCTCTACATTTGATTGTTTAATTACGAAACACCTGCACCAGCAGATTGAATTAGTACATTAGGCTGATATCCCGCAGGTTTATCGCCAACTTTTACACCACCGTGAATCATTCCTTGAATTTCGGCGCCAAAGAAACTGTAAGGAAACTGTGGTTCTGGACGACTAACAGCTTCTAAACGGTTTGCCAATTCTGTGGGAATTTCAAAATCGAGTGCTTGGATATTGTCTTCTAATTGTGATACTTTTGAGGCGCCAACTATAACCGTTGCAATACCAGGACGGTTTGCAGTCCAATTTACAGCCACTTGTGCCATACTGCGTCCAAGTTCTTTAGATACGGTTTCGAGTTCTGTGACAATTTTCCAGTTGCGTTCGCTAACCTTTTGAAATGCTGGGTTACTAATACCGCGTGTAGTATCAAGGCGCCCTTCTCCTGTAAATCCTGACTCGCTTGGTTTATATTTACCACTAAGTAAACCACTTGCCAAAGGACTCCATACCATCGTTCCCATTCCTAACTGTTGACCAAGAGGAATAAGTTCGCGCTCAATATTACGTTCAACTAAGGAATATTCGAGTTGTAGTGCAGAAATTGGTTCATAATTACGGTATTCAGCTATAGTTTGCGCGCGTGCTGCATACCAAGCAGGAGTATCGCTCAACCCAATATGTCTTACTTTACCAGCACTGACTAAATCATCCAGTGTCCGCATTACTTCTTCAGCAGGTGTAATTGTGTCCCATGTGTGAAGAATATATAAATCTATATAGTCAGTATTGAGTCTTTTCAATGAACCTTCTACCGCACGCAAAATATTTTTACGTCCGTTACCACCTGCGTTAGGGTTTCCTGGTTGGGCATTATAAGTAAATTTAGTGGCAATTACGACCTTATCACGGAGATTACGCTCAGTAATAAACTTGCCAACCCAAGTTTCGCTGGTACCATTGGTGTACAAATCAGCCGTATCAACAAAGTTACCACCAGCATCTATATATGTATTAAACAACTGACGCGCGTTATCTTCATCGGCGCCCCATCCCCACTCAGTGCCAAAAGTCATGGCGCCTAATGCTAGGGGACTTACGCGCAGTCCAGAACGTCCAAGGGTGTAGTAGGTGTTGAGAGGCATATGTTTATTTCCCTGTTTTTGTGTGTTATGTATACTGTAGGGAATTTTGGTTTGTGGAGCATACCCCATTTTTGCGCGGTTATATCAAAATCTTGCTTTACTGTTTGTTTTGTGAGATGGGTCTCGCCTGTGGAATAATCTAGTTTTTTTTTACCACAGAGACGCAGAGTACACAGAGAGAAGATAATTTAACCACATAATCCGGAGGATTTCCCGCTCTTTAGACACGCTCGTACACAAAGAAAAAGGTAAGAAGAGAGAACACACCAAAAGTAAGGTGGGCACTGCCCACCATACAACACCCCAGAATTAATAACACAGACCACTAGAATATCAAGCTTAGAGATGTGGCCAGTAGATTGTTTTTCATGTTTATTAGGATTAGTATCTGGCGTGCCTTGTAGATATGCATAAAACGGCGCCAGTTGCAAGAATAAAAAAATAAGCTGCTTATCGTTTGTTAACAACCAGCTTTTTATACAGGGTGCATTATTAAATGATTTATAGATATTATAGCATAATATTTGGATTCACTTTACTACAGGCGCCGTATCCTTGGCAGTTTTTGATTCACCTAAAAGACTTTTGGAAAGCGAATCTAGTTTTTTAACAGAATTATTAGCTTGTCTCACAGCTTCTTCTGGTGTTAAAATAACAGTAGGCTCGTCAGGTTTTGATACTTTAACTGGCTTGTCAGATTTTAATATTTGAGTTTCACCATTTTCTTTAATAGCATCTACATCAATTGATGAATTAGTAGTTACAGCAGGAGATGACAGGTACATCATACTACTTGCAACCAGCACCAAAAACATCGACAGTAGCCGCAATCTGAGTCTAATAACATGCTTCATTATTTTCTGTGTGTGAAGTATTGTGACATATAGAAATTAGTTTATATTAAGCAATGCTAAAGAAAACTCACCCTTGAGGCAGAATATCGCCAAATGGCGCCTAACCTTAATTTCCCGGCATTTTCCAAAACATAACTTATATAATCCTTGAGAAAGGTTCTTCTTTGAAGGTGGGCTTGCTACTATATAATACGCTCTTTGTGATTTATCCAGTCATAGTGAATGAGGTTGTGGTTTTGAAATCCCAATTAACTAACCATCGAGTTGATTTACAAGATTGTACTATTTTTTATCAGCAAAGTAGGTTGGAGTCTGGTTCAATCCCCATCCTATTTCTACACGGATGGGGAATCTCTACTAAGCCTTATACTGAAGTGCTGAAACTACTAGCACTTTCTCATCCCATAATTGCTCCTGACTTGCCCAGTTTTGCAAGGTCCAATTACTTTGGGCTAATTCCCGATTACGTTAGCTATAGCAAAATTCTCCTATCATTTCTGGAAATTTTGGATTTACAACAATTTCATGTAGTCGGACACTCATTAGGTGGAGGTATTGCCATTACTTTATCTACACTTGTTCCAGAAAAAGTCAGAAGTGTAATTCTAGTAGATAGTACCGGGATTCCTGGCCCGTCTATACCGGAGATGATACCGCGAAGGGCAATCGAAATGACGGTTCAAATGTTTCTTCCAAGACGCAGATTGAAATTAGTTGATATTCCTTTGGTTTTCTCCTATAACTTGTTATTCAATACAGTAAATGTCATTCAAGGGTTGCTAATTTCTTTATACGAAGATATCAGCCATCTGTTACCTAAAATTCAAGCCCCCTGTTTATTGTTATGGTCAAAAAAAGACCTAACGACGCCATTAAATAACGCTCAAGCAATGGCAGCAATGATTCCCAACTCTAAATTAATTACTGTAGAAGAAGGTTTACACGAATGGGCACTTTGGTATCCTGAAAAATTTACATCACTCATACTGGATTTTATTTGCCAACTTGAGCAATATTGATACAGCCAGCTAATCTAAGCTCTACTGGACTTAAATTTTTCCATAGCCTCTTGCGTAGGTAGACTTTTAACCCAAGCAGGACGTTGATTCAGATTTTCAAGCCAAATACTTAGTTTCGGATGATTATCAAGCGATAGACCCACGAGATGTAAACTACTTGCTACGGTTCCTGCTGTCACATCTGCTAGGGTGAGTTGTTCCCCTGCAAAGTAGGTTTGCTCACCTAGAAGCTCTTCAAAAAACGTTAATACTGTAGAAACCTTATTTTGTGTTTGCTCAATTGTTTCTGATTCTACAGGTAATCCAAACAATATAGGGAACATAGGCATTATTCCAGGTAGTAACTCGTTAACTGTTAGCATTTGCACCATCCGTACTTTAGCTAAATTTCGAGCATCACGAGGAAGCAACGAAGGTTCTGGATACTTTGCTTCTAAATAATCGAGAATTGCAAAGGATTCGACTATTCTAAAACCGTCATCTTCTAAAACAGGTATATGATGGAAAGGATTAATCTCTAATAATTCTGCTCTATTTGGTTGACCACTCAATTCCAGCTCCACTAACTCTGCTTTTATATCTTTTTCCAGTAACGCGACTAAAACGCGCCGAGAGTGAGGAGAAATTGAATTACAGTAAAGTTTAAGCATAATTTGCTTTCCAAATTTTATAGTTCAAATAGTCTAATCAGAAATTGTTATGAGCCATTCACGAAATTGGGCTGGTGTTAAAGGAGCAGAACTGTTATCTAACTCATTAAGCGCTTCAAAAAGAGGCAATGAAATTAATTTCAAACGGTTTGTAGAGACGTGACATGTCACGTCTCTACATTTGTATATATAATATTGCTACATCATTTTCAATTAAATCCGCTTGGGCTTCCCCATGCTTCGATAAAGACGATGGGGTCAAAATATTCGCGAAATAATGTCACTTTGCCATCGCGAAACTTGAATAGTCCGGCGTATGTATTATTATAAGGCTTCTTTGTTGCTAAAACTTCGATTTCGCCACGGAATTCTACAAAGAATGTATTGGGGTCAGTGGTAGGATATATTTTTAGGTCAGGAAATACCATTCTGCCCACACTCGTAGGTAATGCTGAATAATGTTTAGCCACAGCAGCTTTACCCTCAACTCGTTTCGGAAAACCTTTAGGAGAAAATGGCATATCTTGCACCCCATCTTCAGCCCATAACTTCAACCATTCGTCCATACGTTTTTGTGATAATAGCTCAAAATATCTACGAATAGTTTGCTCATTTCTGCTACGAATAGTTTCAGCTTGAGTATTTGCAGGCGCCGCAGCAACATTATCCACACTATTCGCTGCTAACTCAGTTTTCGGAACAAAACTTAATAAACCTAAAATTAAACTGGCGCCAATTAAACTTCTTTGTAAAAACATCTTCCTTCCTCCTCTTCCTTAGCGTTCTTCGCGTCCTTTGCGGTTCGTTATAAAGACTTCTTCAAAAACTTCGCCACCTCACCAACAGACTGATTAACAGTATTTTCTTTGTCATAAAAATCAAACTGAGTGCGGTTATCTAACCAAACAAAGCTCTTATTCTTTGTGGGAATATCATTAAAAAATTGTCTAGCACCATCAGGAATAGCAGCTTTCTCACTGTGAACAAACAAAGTAGGCACATTAATATTCTTAGCTTGTGACATAGGCTTAAAAGTCAACCATTCAGCCCAAGATGCAACAGCAAACTTATTATCCCACTGAGGAATGGCGCCACGTTGAGGATTTAAATAATAATCAATCTCACCGAACATTGGTGCATTTTTATCAGTTCTACTAGCAGCAGGGACATATTCAACTTTCCCTGTTTTCTCAAACTTCTTCCGTGCAGCTTGCCCAATTTGTATTTTCTCTTGCACAGCCTTCTCACCACCATATACAGTATTCAAAATCGCTGTATCATGAATCCAAGGCGCCACTGTTACAAGTGACTTAATGCGAGAATCTTCTGCTGCTGCAACCGTCATATAACCAGCACTCGCGCAAATACCTAACCCAGCAATTTTATTCGAGTCAACCGCATCAACTGTCTGTAAAAAGCTAACTGCATTTTTGATATCTTTAATTTTCTCAGTTGGAGACTCAAAATTGCGAAGCTTACCACCGCTTTCTCCAAAAGTGCGAAAATCAAAAGCAAACGCTGCAAATCCTTGTTCAGCAAGCTTTTGAGCATAAGTAGCTGGCATTTGCTCCTTGATTGTCATCCAGGCGCCTGTCACTATTACAGTAGGTAACTTATCACCTGGTTTATAGTTAGCAGGTAAATACAAGTTACCAACTAGTCTTTCCCCCTCACTTTGGAACGTCACGCGGTTAATACCAGGTTTGTAGGTATTGGCTGCAATTACAATATTTGACTGTTGTACTTGTGGCATTACGTTGGAAAGGTTGGAAGCTTGAGAAATGGCGGCGCCACCGAATAAAATTAGTGAGAGTGTACAAGCCTTGATAGCGCAGTTAGCAAGTTTCATAATGATTTCTCCGTGTTGGTTTGTTTCGTTAAATCCAATTTAGAGAATCTGCACTTCAAAACCATACCCCATTCTTGCGCGGTTATATCAAAATCTTGCTCTCTGTGTACTCTGTGTCTCTGTGGTGAAAGTTTTCTATGCCCCAAAACTTATAATATTAACCAGAAGTAGTATATTTTTTACCACAGAGGCGCAGAGTACACAGAGGGATGAACCACAAAGGACACAAAGAAAGAATTGAGGAGTTGCGACTAGGAAGTACTAGTTGTTATTTTGTTGTAAATTTGAGGCGCCTGGGTTGGCGCCAACACGAACTACAACTTTCTGGTTTTGTTGAGCGCGCTGTAGTGTGAGCGTTAATTCTTCACCTATCTGAGATTTTGCAACCTCGGCTGTTATGTCATTAGCTTCAGTAACAGCTTTACCATTAAGCGCCACAATAATATCACCTACTTGGATACCCGCCAATTCAGCAGGAGAATTTTGTACTACTTTTCCTACTAATACACCTTTATCTACCGAGAGGTCAAAATTTTGATTGTTTTTAAGCTGCTCACGTAGCTCTGGTGTCACAGTAACAATTTGCACTCCTAAATAAGGACGGTCTACTTGCTGTTGGGTTATGTTTTCATTTGGTGTAGGAGTGGGGGAAACTGCCCCCCAACCGCTCTCCTACCAGGGAAGGGGGTTAGGGGGTAAGGTTCATGAAACTATCAAAAAGCTATTTTTTACTAACAGCTATAATGATGACAGCTTCCATAATTAGGATGAATTGGTTGAACAGGAGCAGGCGCCGGATTAGAAGTTGGTGTAGTGTTATTTTGATATATGTATTCATAACTTGGCGCCTGTTGAGAACTACCTCCACCACCACCGTTAGTTAAAAATGTTGCAAGTAAGCCTAACATAAACAAATTTGCTTCTGCTTGCCTTTGTCTGAGTGCCTGCTGCTGCTTAATATAAGCTCGTTTTTGTTCTGGAGATAAACTCTCAAAATACTGTCTTCTTCTTTCTGCTTCCTGAAGTTGCCTTTCGGTAGCTGCTCTACGAGCTGCCGCAAGTTCTTCTCGCCTTCTTTTCCTCTTTTCCTTCAGTGCTTGAAGTTGCAGCTGCCTTTGTTCATACTGCTGTTGCCGTATCTCACGCCTTCTGTTGTTTTCTATTATTTGCTGTTCTCGTTTCTGTCGTCGTATATTACGCCTGTTAATGATATCTCTTGTTTTATCTACATCATTAATAATTCTTGTAGCATCTTTAAAGAACTCTGCAACTAGAACGTTTTTGGAATTTCCTTGATAATCTAATTTTTGGTTTGATAGTGTATTCTGTTGTTTAGATGCAGCTAGAACAGGATTAATACTTGTGATGACTATCAGTGTAAGTGCAAGTTGTGCAAGTCTTTTACTCATGGCTATAAGTTAAATGAACTAAATAAACTTCATCTAACGTATATACGCCGCACACTCTACACGTGCTGCAACTAAGAGAAAAATTTTTGAGTGAGGTTTTACACTTGCCCTACTAGAATAGCAACTACACCAAGCACTGAGTGACTGAAGATAATAGAATATAAGTTACGATACGAAGCGTAATTCATACCCCAAAGTACACCAATAATAAATGTGAACAGCAGCGTGGGGACATCTTGATAGATGAGATGAACAAAGCTGTAGAGTAATGAGGAAAGTAAAATCATAAGCCAAGGCGCCAGTTTAGCTCTAGAAAAAACGGCGAATAAAAAGCCGCGATACAAAAACTCTTGCAAAGGAGAGGAGACGGTAACAAAGAACAGGTAAAAACCTAATTTATATGTAGAGTTGTCGATGCGTGCCCCTTGCATCATATAATTAATAAGCATCAATAATACAGATGCTAATGTTGGTAAAGCGATTACTTTGAAGGAAATTCCTAGATGCTGTCTAGTAAATCCCAGTTCTATAAGAGAGAATTTATATAGTCGAGTAATTGCCAAAATAGCAATAGCAGCTAAGATGAGAATATAAAATCGCCATGAAAAAGGTATTATTTTGAAATGAAGTAATAAAACAGGCAAAATGTATCCTAAGCTTATAATTAGGATAAGCTTTTGTCTTTCTTGGTTGATTTGCAAAATTCCCATAATTTACTCATTTTCTACACGAAGGTCAATAAAACGAACCAGCAGGAAAAATAAAGAAATAAAGAATATAGTACTAGAGAACCATGAAGTGAGGGGTTCGGTACTGCTCATTCCAAACAATTGGTCAATTAGAGAGGCGCCGAAAAAGCTACTTAGCAATGTAAAAATTAAAGTACCTAATAATAAGCATAATAAAATCGGCTGATATTTTTTACTGGCGCCTCTATATATACTGCTAACAGTTACCAAAAACAGTATAGAAATAATAGAGTAGGCAAGAATATTGATTCCAGCAAAAGTGCCTCTAAATTCAGGCGAAAATAATAGACTTTTAGTATGCTCTATAGCGTAACGTTGAAAGGGTACCCATAATAATATACCAAATTCACAAATGATAAGATATGTCAAGTACTTATTTTTGTTAAAAATAGAATCTGGCACGAACAAAATAGTTGAAACCAAGGTCAAAATCTGCACACCACAACTAGCAATTGCCACAAAGCTGAGAGCGTAAAACCACCGACTAATCGAAAAAGCTTTAATATTTGGATGCCAAACGTCATAAGATGTAGCAATACGCAAAAGTCCTTGTAAACCCTTAATATTATTAGATTTATAAATACGCTTTATCGC
>ERZ1066123.1498-NODE-1498-length-13761-cov-8.022326_pt1 | contig 13761 bp, 14 predicted proteins | sample MGYA00382770_ERZ1066123 | MGnify/ENA primary metagenome ERZ1066123 (study PRJEB33369, sample SAMEA5778353) | biofilm metagenome | biome: Industrial cooling water; feature: Water cooling tower basin; material: Biofilm | place: United Arab Emirates | collected...
TTCGGCAACTGGTTCGTGCCGATCATGATCGGCGCGCCGGACATGGCCTTCCCGCGCATGAACAACATCTCCTTCTGGCTGCTGGTGCCGGCCTTCCTCATGCTCGGCGCCAGCGCCTTCGTGGGCTCCGGCCCCGGCGCGGGCTGGACGATCTACACGCCGCTGTCGGACGGGCAGTACCACCCCGGCCCGGCGATGGACCTGGCGCTGTTCAGCCTGCACCTCGCGGGTGCCAGCTCGATCATGGGCGCGGCGAACTTCATCACCACGATCTTCAACATGCGCGCGCCCGGCATGACGCTGCACAAGATGCCGCTGTTCGTGTGGTCGATGCTGGTCACCGCCTTCCTGCTGCTGCTGGCGGTGCCGGTGCTGGCCGGCGTGATCACCATGCTGATCACCGACCGCAACTTCGGCACGGCCTTTTTCCGGCCCGAGGGCGGCGGCGACCCGGTGCTGTTCCAGCACCTGTTCTGGTTCTTCGGCCACCCCGAAGTGTACATCATGATCCTGCCGGCCTTCGGCATCGTCAGCCACGTGGTCAGCACCTTCAGCCGGAAGCCGGTGTTCGGCTACCTCGGCATGGCCTATGCGATGGTGGCGATCGGCGTGGTGGGCTTCATCGTCTGGGCGCACCACATGTTCACCTCGGGGATGGATGTCGACACGCGCGCCTACTTCATGGCGGCGACGATGGTCATCGCCGTGCCGACCGGCATCAAGATCTTCTCGTGGATCGCCACCATGTGGGGCGGCTCCATCAGCCTGAAGACGCCGATGCTGTTCGCCATCGGCTTCATCTTCCTGTTCACGATGGGCGGCGTGACCGGAGTGGTGCTGGCCAATGCGGGCGTCACGACCATCCTGCACAACACCTACTACGTGGTGGCGCACTTCCACTACGTGCTGTCGCTCGGCGCCGTGTTCGGCATCTTTGCCGGCTTCTACTACTGGATAGGCAAGATGACCGGGCACCCCTACCCGGAGTTCTGGGGCAAGGTGCATTTCTGGACGCTGTTCGTGGGCGCGAACATCGTCTTCTTCCCGCAGCACTTCCTGGGCGCCCAAGGCATGCCGCGGCGCTACCCGGACTACCCGGACGCGTTCTGGGGCTGGAACATGGTCTCCTCGCTCGGCTCCTACATCTCCGCGGCGTCGATGATCGTCTTCCTCTACGTCTGCTGGCGGGTGTTCACGAGCAGGGAGCACGTGCCGGCGAACCAGTGGGGGGAGGGCGCGACCACGCTGGAATGGCAGGTGCCCTCGCCGCCGCCCTTCCACACCTTCGAGGAACTGCCGCGCATCCGCTAGGCGACGCGCCGCAGCATCGCAGAGGGTGGGGCGCCCGGGCACGGGCGCCCCGCTGCGCATAAGGGAACCCGCGATCGGCCCCCCTCCGGGCCGTACGGACGGACAGCATGAGCGACACCACCCTGGCCACTCCCCTCGCCGTCGCGACCGATGCCGCCGCGCACGATCTCTCCGAGGTGCGCGACTGGGTCGTGCTGCTGAAGCCCCGCGTCATCTCCCTGGTGGTGCTGACCGGGGTGGTGGGGCTTCTGGTGGCGCCGGGGAGCCTGCATCCGTCGCTCGCCGTGGCGGCGGTGCTGTGCATCGCGCTCGGCGCCGGCGCGGCCGGCGCCATCAACATGTGGTATGACCGCGACATCGACGCGCGCATGAAGCGGACGGCGACGCGGCCGATCCCGGCCGGGCGGATCCCCGCCGGCGCGGCGCTCGGCTACGGCGTCACGCTGGCCGTTGCCTCGGTGCTGATCATGGGCCTGGCGACCAACCCGGTCGCCGCCGGCGTGCTGGCGCTGTCGATCGGCTTCTACGTCTTCGTCTACACGATGTGGCTGAAGCGCCGCACGCCGCAGAACATCGTCATCGGTGGCGCCGCCGGCGCCTTCCCGCCGGTGATCGGCTGGGCGGCGGTGACCGGCGACATCGCGCTGGCGCCCATGGTGCTGTTCGCCATCATCTTCCTGTGGACGCCGCCGCATTTCTGGTCGCTCAGCCTGTTCGCGCATGCGGACTACGAGCGCGTCGGCGTGCCGATGCTGCCCGTCACGCACGGCGCGCGGGAGACGCGGCGCCAGGTGCTGCTCTATACCCTGCTGCTGGTGCCGCTGACCTTCGCCCCCTGGGCTCTCGGCTTCGCCGGGCCGGTCTACGGCGCCGCGGCGGGGCTGCTGGGGGCCGGCTTCCTCCGGCACGCCTGGGCGGTCTGGACGGATGACCAGGACCCGGCCGGCCGCAGCCGCACCGGCGATCGGCCCGCGCGCAGGGCGTTCCGCTACTCGCTTTCCTATCTGGCGCTGCTGTTCGTGGCGCTTGCCGTGGACCGGATGATCCTCGGATGACCGAGCGCGGGCTCGAGATCGTCCGCATGAGCGCGGAGGAGCGGGCCGTCTTCGAGCGTCGGCGCCGGCAGCGGAACCTGGCCATCCTGCTGGTCCTGGTGGCGCTGGTGGTGCTGTTCTTCTTCATCAGCACGGCGCGCGTGCTGCGCGGCTGAGACGCCGCTTGCGCGGGCGCCGCTGCGCCGCCACGTCTGGGGCACCATGGAAGACCTGCCGTCCCGATCCCCGTTCCCTCCCCGCGATCCGGCTGCGGCCGCTGCGCTGGCGCGGCGCAACCGGCGCATGGCCGGCGGCGTCGGCGTGCTGGTCCTCGGCATGCTCGGGGTCTCCTTCGCCGCCGTGCCGCTCTATGACCTGTTCTGCCGCGTCACCGGCTACAACGGCACGGTGCGGGTGGGCGGCGGCGCGGCGCCGGGCGCCGGGCAGCAGGTGCTGACCATCCGCTTCAACGCGGCGACCCACCCCGCGCTGCCCTGGCGCTTCGCCCCTGGCCAGGCCTCGATCCGGGTGCATGTCGGCGAGGAGGGGGTGGCGTTCTACCAGGCGCGCAACGATGGCGGCGCGCCGGTGACCGGCGTCGCCACCTACAACGTCACGCCGGAGGTGGTGGGGAAGTACTTCCACAAGACCGCCTGCTTCTGCTTCGAGCAGCAGACGCTGGAGCCGGGCCAGCAGGTGGACATGCCGCTTGCCTTCTGGGTGGATCCGCGGATCGCCGAGGATCCGAACACCAGCGGCATCCGTACCATAACGGTCAATTACAGCTTCTTCCGCAGCCTCGATGACGCCGGGCGCAGCGGCGCGCTGGCCAGCGCCGGGCCGCATGTCGGCGCCGCGCGGCCGGCCCAGCGCTGACGTCCGCCAAGGGCCCGCCGCAGGGTTGCCATCCGCGGTGGCGGGGTTGATCGCCACAGGATGGGGTTTTCGGCATTGATGCCGGCCGCGGCGCACGCTACGGCTTAGGCCGACCTTCGGTTTTCGAGCGCCCAGTCAGGATACGCGATGGCCAGCATCACCACGGACGGCGCCGCGGCCGGCGAAGCCCCGCCGCCGCACAAGCACCCCTACCATCTCGTCGATCCCTCGCCCTGGCCGCTGGTGGGTGCCATCGCCGGGGCGGCGCTGGTCGGCGGCATCATCATGGTGGCGCACTACGACAGCTGGTGGCTGCTCATCTTCGGCGTGCTCGGCGTCCTGGGCACCATGTTCCTGTGGTGGCGCGACATCATCAGGGAATCCCGGACCCCCGGCATCCACACGCCGATCGTGCGCATCGGCCTGCGCTACGGCATGGCGCTGTTCATCGCCTCGGAGGTGATGTTCTTCGTCGCCTTCTTCTGGGCCTATTTCCACTACGCGCTGTTCCCCGAGCAGGTCTCCGGCCACAGCGTGCCGGCGGTGTGGCCGCCCAAGGGCGTCTACACCTTCGACCCATGGTCGCTGCCCTTCCTGAACACGATGATCCTGCTGCTCTCGGGCTGCACGGTTACCTGGGCGCACCACAGCCTGCTGCACGGCGACCGCAAGGGGCTGATCCAGGGCCTCGGCCTCACCGTGCTGCTCGGCATGCTGTTCACCTCGCTGCAGGCCTACGAGTATGCGGTGGCGCCCTTCCAGTTCACCGGCGGCGTCTATCCCTCGACCTTCTTCCTCGCCACCGGCTTCCACGGCTTCCACGTGATCGTCGGCACCACCTTCCTGGCGGTCTGCTTCTTCCGTGCGCTGAAGGGCCACTTCACGCCGCAGCGCCACTTCGGGTTCGAGGCAGCGGCCTGGTACTGGCATTTCGTGGACGTGGTGTGGCTGTTCCTCTTCGTCTGCATCTACTGGTGGGGCGTGGGCGAGATCGCGCACCACTGAGCGCTGGGTCCCCTCTGGCGAGACGCGGGCCGCTCCGCCACCCGGAGGGGCCGCTTCGCTGTCCGGGGTGGCGCAGTGCGGCCGTTGCCCGCGCTGCGGTGAAGGGTGAAGGCGCGCTGTTCGCCGGCCTGCCGACGGTGCGGGACCGCTGCGCGGCCTGTGGGGTTGTCCTGCGGGCCTAAGCAGACCGCCGGAGGCTCGCGCTCGAACGGGAGCCTAAGCGGGCTTGCATCCCAGGGGCTTGGGCCGACGTGCGGGCCAGGCCACGAATGCCTGCTTAGAGCGGGATGCGTTGAGGCAGAATCGCCGCAAACGCTGAATCCCACGACCCGGCAAAGGCTGGAGCGTGTCGCGTGAGCGCATGCGAACGCAATACGCTCTAGGACACCGGTGACAGGCCGGCAGTCTTCGCCGTCCCGCCCGGCGGCGCCGTCGCAGTGCTCGGTGCGGCCCTTCTTGAGGTGAAGGTTGAGCCGCCGCCTGGGTGGATGCCCTGGGCTGGCCCATGGTCGGGCTGCCGCTCTCGATCCGAGTGATGCGGGTGCCAAGGCAGGCCGGCCGTGCACCGATGCGGGCACCGGTCAGCGGATTGGATGATGAGCCCTGCTGTTCCGCGGCTTCCCCGCGGTCCCGCCATGTCCGGCGCGCCCCACCCGGCACATCACCGCCGCGCGAGCACGATGTCCGCGAGGCGGGCTGCGCAAGCGGGCAGCTTCGGCTAGACAGCGCCGCATGGCTGGATGCCGCACGACGACAGGAGCCGGCGCGGGGCGCGGCGGCGCGGCGACCCGCCGCAGCGTGGGCTGACGCGCGCATGCCTTGGCGCCGCCTGCTCGTCCCGACGCTTGTCGCCCTGCCCGTGCTCCTGGTGCTGCTGGCGCTCGGCACCTGGCAGGTGCAGCGGCTGCACTGGAAGGCCGGGCTGCTCGCGCGCATCGACGCGGCGGAGGCCGGGCCGGCACTCCCGCTCGGCGCCGCCACGCCGGCGCGCTATGCCAAAGTCGCCGCCACGGGCCGCTTCGACCATGCGCGGGAGGCGCTGCTGGGCCTCGAAGTGCGCGGTACCGTGCTGGGCGCGCACCTGCTGACGCCGCTGCTGGCGGAGGATGGCGGACCGGCGTTGCTGGTGGATCGCGGCTGGGTGCCGCTGGAGCGTGGACAGCCCGTGGCGCGGCCGGAGGGCGTCGTCTCCGTCACCGGCTATGTCCGCCCCGGCGACGAGCCCGGCCGCTTCGCCGCCAGGGATGACCCGGCGGGCCGGCGCTTCTACAGCTTCGTCCCGGCGGCGATCGGCCGGGCGCTCGATCTGCCGGCGGTTGCGCCCTTCGGCCTGGTGGCGCTCGCCGCGCCCGATTCGTCGGCCGACGCGCTGCCCATTGCGGCACGCACGATCCCGCGCCCCACCAACCCGCATCTCGGCTATGCCATCACCTGGTACGGGCTGGCGGCGGCGCTGGTCGGCGTCTTTGCCGCCTTCGCCTGGCGTCGGCTGAAGGAGACCTCCACATCGTGACCGACGCCTATGCCCGCCTGAAGAGGCGCTTCGCCCGCATCGCCACGCTGGGCGAAGCACAGGCGGTGCTGCACTGGGATGCCGCCGCCATGATGCCGCCGGGCGGCGCCGCGGCACGCGGCGAGCAACTGGCGGCGCTCGCCGGGCTGGGCCACGAATTGCTCACCGCGCCGGCCGTGGCCGATGACCTGGCGGCGGAGGCGGCGGGCGCGTGGGACGCCGCGAACCTTGCCCTGATGCGTCGCGCGCATGCGCGGGCGGCGGCGCTGCCGACCGCCCTGGTGGAGGCGAGCGCCCGCGCCAACAGCGCCTGCGAGACCGTGTGGCGGGGGGCGAAGGCGGGCTCGGATTTCGCCCTGGTGCGTCCGGCGCTCGAGGAGGTGGTGCGGCTGCAGCGGGAGACGGCCCGGGCGCTGTCCGCCGCGCTCGGCCTCGCGCCCTACGACGCCTTGATGGAGGGCTACCAGCGCGGCGTGACGGCGGCCGAGGTGGAGCCGGTCTTCGCCGCCTACGAGGCCTTCCTGCGCGACGCCCTGCCGTGCGCCGAGGCCATCCAGGCGGCGAAGCCCGCGCCCGTCGCGCCGCGGGGACCCTTCCCGGTGGCGGCGCAGCGCGCACTGTGCCGGCGCCTGTCGGAGCGCATCGGCCTCGACTACGCCCATGCGCGGCTCGACGAAAGCCTGCACCCCTTCTGCGGCGGCACGCCGACCGACATCCGCATCACCACCTTCTACAGCGAGGACAGTTTCGAGAAGTCGCTGCTCGGCGTGCTGCACGAGACCGGCCATGCGCTCTACGAGCGCGGCCTGCCGGGCGCCTGGGCGCGGCAGCCGGTGGGCGAGTCGGCGGGCATGGCGGCGCACGAATCCCAGAGCCTGATCATCGAGATGCAGGCCTGCCGGTCGGACGCCTTCCTGGCCTTCCTCGGCGGCGAGCTGCACCGCGCCTTCGGCGGCGACGCGAAGCCCTATGGGGCCGCGAACCTGGCCCTGCTGTGGCGGCGCGTCGGCCGCGGCTTCATCCGCGTGGACGCCGACGAGCTGACCTATCCGGCGCATGTCATCCTGCGTTTCCGGCTGGAGCGCGCGATGATCGAGGGTGCGCTGGAGGTTGCCGACCTGCCCGGCGCCTGGAACGAGGGCTTTTCAGGGTTGCTCGGCATTGCCCCGCCGGATGATGCGCGCGGCTGCCTGCAGGACATCCACTGGCACGACGGCGCCTTCGGCTACTTCCCAAGCTACACGCTGGGTGCGATGGCGGCGGCGCAGCTCATGCGGGCGGCGCGGCGCGACATTCCCGCGCTCGATGAGGAGATGGCGCGCGGCGAGCTGCTGCCGCTGGTGGCCTGGCTGCGCGAGAGGGTGCACGCGCAGGGCGCGCGGCTGGGCTTCCAGGACCTGCTGCGGCACGCGACGGGCAAGCCGCTGGATCCGGGGGATTTCATGGAGCATGTGACGGCGCGATATTTGGTGGGGTAGGCGCAGCGAAGCTGCCACGTGCCCTTGTTCCTGCATGTGGAACATGATACCTGCCGCCGTGCAGACCACCGCAAGGCGGACGTCTGACTCTCAGGCAGTTCTGGGAGCGGCATCCACAGGCGGAATCGCCGCTGCGGGTCTGGTTTGCGCTGGTCAGCCGCGCCGAATGGACTGGCCCGGCGGAGGTCAAGCGGATGTTCGGCGCGACGGTGGATTTCATCGGCGACAACCCGACCCCGTCGAGGCGATCCGCTACCGGATGCAGGTGGCCGGCTATGCGCAGGCGGATTTGGGGCGGCTGCTCGGCTCGCGCTCGCGGGCCTCGGAGATCCTGGCGCGCAAGCGGGCGCTGACCCTGGACCAGGCCTGGAGGCTGCACCGCGAATGACACATCCCCGCCGAGGTGTTGCTGCGGCCGTACCATACGGGCCCGTGAGGCGGCGGGCTGGGGCGGCGGGGGGCGCCCTGTCCGGGCCGGCGGATGGGCCGCGCGCGGCTGGCGCGCGCCGCCACGGCGCCGGGCGTGGCGAGCGCGTTGCAGAGGTTGTTCTGCGTCGCCGCCAGCTCGCACAGGCGGAGCGAGCGGCTCAGCTCCCGGTTGCCCGGCGGCGCGCCGCGACAGCCCTTCAGGTGCTGCCCCACCTCCTCCACCACGGCGGACAGGCGCTTGCCGACCGCCTTCTCCGCCGCCGCGTCCAGCGCGCCGGCGATGCCCTTCGGCGCCCCGATGCCGAGGCCGACGAGGACGGGCGCGGGCAGGGCGCGGAGTTCGGCCGAGAGGGCGTCCACCGCCTCCTGCGTGTTCGCCACGGCGCGGCTGAGGCCGACGCGGCCATTCTCGCCAAGGGCGCAGACCCCATGGGTCTCCTTGGCAACATCGGTTTGGCAACATCGATGCCAACCCAGGTTGTCATGGTCTCCTCCACGAGCCGGTTGCACGCCGCAGCCCCGGTCTCGCCGTCATCGCCTTGCGGAGCCATGGTCGGCAGCGAGCAATCAGCGGTCGCACCCGGGTGGCCCAGCCGCCAAAGTCATCAACGACAGCCAGAGTGACAGCCATGCCCGCACCGCCTGCGTCCCGCCAGACTGGCCGAACCAGCGTCAGAACGCAGCATGCAGGTAAGGCAGGGTGAACTCCCTTCTCCCGCTGGCGGGGGAAGGGCCGGGGATGGGGGTGGCGGCGGAAGAGGGTCCACCCGCACCGCGGTTCGACGTATACGTCGAACCCCCGCAAGCGGGGGGACGGAGCCTTCTTCGCCCCCACTACGTCACCCTCCCTGCCCCACCGGCCGGGCTTGGCGCTATACTCCCCGTCGGAAACGCATCCCTCAGGAAAGGCGCGGCGCCATGAGCCTTGGCGACTTCCCCATCACCCGCACCACCGCGCCGAAGCCGAAGCCAGCGGATGACGCACTCTCCTTCGGCAAGATCCTGACGGACCACATGTTCCTGATGGACTACGACAAGGGGCGCGGCTGGCACTCCCCGCGCATCGAGCCCTATGGCCCGCTCACCCTTGATCCCGCGACCAGCGTGCTGCACTACGGCCAGGCCATCTTCGACGGGCTGAAGGCCTTCCGCGGCGCCGATGGCCGGATCCGCCTGTTCCGCGCGCAGCGCCATGCCGAGCGCTTCAACCGCTCCGCGAGGCTGATGTGCATGCCCGAGCTGCCCGTGGACCTGATCCGCCGGAGCTTCGAGGCGCTGGTCGGCATCGAGCACGACTGGGTGCCGCGCAAGCCCGGCACCTCGCTCTACATGCGCCCGACCATCATCGCCACGGACGTCTTCCTCGGCGTCCACCCGGCCGACAGCTATCTCTACTTCCTCATCCTCTCGCCCGTCGGCAGCTACTACAAGGAGGGCGTGAAGCCCGTGCGCATCCTGGCCTCCGACAAGCACGTGCGCGCGGTGAAGGGCGGCACCGGCGAGGCCAAGACGGCGGCGAATTACGCGCAGTCGCTCCCCGCTCAGCGCGATGCCGAGCAGGCCGGCTATACCCAGGTGCTCTACCTCGACGGCGTGCACCGCAGATACCTGGACGAGGTCGGCACCATGAACATCATGGTGCGCATCGGCGACGAGGTGATCACCCCGCCGCTCGCCGGCACCATCCTGGATGGCGTCACGCGCGCCTCCGCGCTGCAGCTCATGCGCGACTGGGGCCTGACGGTCAGCGAGCGGCCGATCACCATCGACGAGGTGATGCAGGCCGGGCGCGACGGCTCGCTGCGGGAGATGTGGGGCACCGGCACCGCCGCCGTGGTCTCGCCGGTGGGTACGCTCGGCTACCGGGGCGAGGACATCCTGATCAACGGCGGCGTGACCGGCGAGCTGACCCAGAAGCTGTACGACACCATCACCGGCATCCAGTACGGCCGCTCGAACGACCCGCATGGCTGGGTGACCGAGGTGCCGGTGCCCGTCGCGGCCTGACCGTGGCGGAGAACTGGCGTGCGCTGAACCTCGCCAACCGGGAGGAGCGCGTGCCGGTGCATCTCGGCCCGGGCGGCTCGCTCTACTTCGCGGATGGCCACCCGGCGGCCCATGTCTTCGACGGCGCGGGCGCGCCGGACGACGCCGAGGGCCGGCCCGGCTGGCTTGCCCCCTACTTCACCCGCGGGCCGCAGCTCTTCGACAATCCGGACGACTACGCCGACCCCGCCGCGCGTGTGGCCAACAGCCGCACGGTGGAGTGGCTGCACCCCCTCTGCGACATGCTCGGCGCGCTGCGCGCCGCCGGGCTCCGCCTGGACTGGCTGCACGAGCACCCGCGCATCGCCTGGCGGCTCTTCCCGGCGCTCGTGCAGGACGCGGACGGGCTGTGGACCTGGCCCGGCCGGCCCTGGCTGCCGCTGGCGCTGAGCCTGCGGGCGGTGCGGGAGGGCTGAGTCAGGCCGCCGGCGGTACGGGGAACCAGTCGTCCAGCACCTGCGCCTCGGCAAAGGCGCCGCCATGGGCGCGCACCGCCGCGGCGGCCTCCGCCTCGCCCGCGCCCGCCAGGTCCTTGGCCGTGATCGGGGCGATTTCCGCCGCCTCCGCCGTCACCGACGCAAGCATGGGACGCAGGCTCGGGTTCTCGGAGAGCAGCTTGGCGACCTCGCGCCGCGAGCGCCGTACCGTGCTTTCCCACCCGTTTCGTGGATCGCGTGCCGGTGAGAACTGCAGCTTCAGCAGATGCTCGATGATGGTCTCGAGGCGGCGCCGCAATTCGGTCCGCTGGCGCCTCCCCAAGTCCTCGATCTCCTCGGCCAGGTTCTCGAAGTCGAGCGCCAGGTTCGACCCGGCGCGCGCGGCGGCGCGCAGCGCCTCGGCCTGCTGGAGGCTCCAGGCGAGGAAGTCGGTCTCATAGAGGCTCGCGCCGTCGGGCATGCCCGCATAGTGGGACCGCGACAGGGCGGGATTCAACCCCGGCCGGCGCGGTCCGCGGTCAGGCCCCCGGTGCCTTGTGGATCGGGTCCACCCAGAGCACCTCCTCCACCCGCTCCGCCGGCTCGATGTCGAGGTTCACCACCACGGCCTCGTTGTCGCTCCGCACCAGCACGCAGCGCAGCGTCTCCTCCGTGCTGGCGTTGATCTCCTGGTGCGGCACGTAGGGGGGGATGAAGATGAAGTCGCCGGGGCCGGCCTCGGCCACGTATTCCAGCCGCTCGCCCCAGCGCATGCGGGCGCGGCCGGAGACGATGTAGATCACGCTCTCCAGTGCCCCGTGGTGGTGCGCGCCGGTCTTGGCGTTGGGGTGGATGTGCACCGTCCCGGCCCAGATCTTCTGCGCGCCGACCCGCGCCGCGTTGATCGCCGCGGCGCGGTTCATGCCGGGGGTCTGCGGCGTGTTGGTGTCGAGCTGGTCGCCGGGGATCACCTTCACCCCCGAATGCTTCCAGCCATCCGGGGGCACGCCGAGGGCGTGCGGGCCATCCGGCGGCACGCCGGGGGCGCGCGGGCCATCGGGCGGGATGTCGTGGCTGTGCTGGCCGTCATGCGGCATGGCGGGGATCCTGTCCTGCGAGGGGTGGCGGCACTCCGGCCGGCACGGGCAGGCCAGTATTCCACGGCTCCCCGTGCAGGGGGAGGGAGAAATCCACGCCAGACTGCCGGGCTTTACGTTATATCATCGAAATAGATTGCGATTTAGGCGCCGGCCGTTGTCCAGCTCTGCCGGTGGCCCGTGCCGCGCCCGTGCCGCGCCCATGCCGCGGTTGACAGTGCCGCCCGGCACACCCTACACGCCGCGCCCAAGACAGGACCGCCCCCATGAAGATCCGCAACAGCCTGAAAAGCGCCAAGACGCGCGACAAGAACTGTGTCGTGGTGCGCCGCCGCGGCCGGCTCTACGTGCTGAACAAGAAGAATCCCCGGCTGAAGGCGCGCCAGGGCTGATCCCACCCGGCTCGCCGCGGCACCGGCGGGTTGCCCGGTGCCAGCTTGCATGACGCCGCCGCCGGCCACGCCGCGGCGGCGTCCGGCGTTGCCCGCGCCGAGCCAGGCCGACAGGTGCGAGGCCGGGGATGGCCGTACCAGGCGGCGCACACGGAGCAGGGGAAACCCGGCCGCGCCCTACCGCGGCGTGAGCACCTCCGTCCCCAGCCCGCCGCCAGTCGTCCAGATGCCGCGCAGCTTGCCGTCCGGCTCCACCTCGAAGGCGGCGACGCCGGGGCGCCCCTCCACCACGAAGGAGACCGCGAGCACCCCGGCCTGGATCAGGCCGAGCCCGACCAGCCGGACGTTGCCCACCTGCCAGGCCACGATCCAGCTTGCGGACGGGCCGGCCTGCAGCGCGAACTGGCCGCGATAGGTGCTGCCGTCCGGGTTCTGGCCCTCCACCTCGTAGAGCCCCTCGCGCAGCTGCGCCGCGGCCGGTGGGATCGCCAGGACGGCCAGCAGCACGGCGAACAGCGCCGCCAGCAGCGGTGCGCGCCGGCGCATCGCGGCGCGGCGCATCACGGGGCGGGCGGGCGGCGTCCGGGGGGTCCAGGGCATCGTGTCTCCGGCGGCGTCGGGCAGGGCGCTGACTTAGGCGGGGCGGCGATGCGGCGGCAAGGGCGGCGGCCGCGCGGTATTCATTGACGCGACGGGCCGAACCATCTAGGATATTGATCCTAGTCACTGGGAGTGATCCCCATGGTTGGCGTGCACGGCATTTCGACCGACCGGCCCCGGGGCATCCCGGGGGCGATCCTGGGCGCGATCCCCGCTGCCATCCGGGTGGGGAAGGCGGGGCGGGCGGCCGGGGCGTCGGCCGCTGGGGGTGCGGGCGCCGCTTCCGGCTCGGCGCGGCCGCCGCGATCCGGGCACCGCGGGCGCGCATGGCGGGTTGGCCCGGCGTCCCACGACGGTGCTGCCGGCGGCCGGCAGGTCCGCGCCCGCGAGGGCACGTCCGGGCCGGGGGCACTCGGTGGGCCGCGGGACGCCGTTCCGCCGCCCTCGCCGCGCCCCCTGGGACGGCGCCGGTGATCCCGCCCGGGCCCGCCGCGCGCCGCGATCCACGCCTCGCCGATGGGCCCGGCGCATTTGTCCGAACCCGGCATGCCGCGACGCACCGGCGCGACTCCGCCGCCGCCCTGGCCCGCGGTTCGGCGGAGGCGCGGCGCGCGGCCGATGCCCCTGCCGCTTGCCCCGCCACCCCGGGGGATGCATGTGTCCGATACCTGCAGTCCGGGGAATTCCCACCGTGATCCGCCTGCCCGCGCCGAAGCCCGAGATCCTCGCCCGCCGCGCCGAGATCGTGGCGGCGCTGCGCGCCATCGTGCCCGATGGTCCCCTGGGGGAGGGCACCATCGGCGACCCGATCCGCCTCAAGCCGTATGAGACGGACGGGCTCGCCGCCTACCGCCAGCCGCCGCTGGCGGTGGTGCTGCCGACCAGCACCGGGCAGGTCGCCGCCGTGCTGCGCTACTGCCACGCGAACGGCATCCGCGTGGTGCCGCGTGGCGCCGGCACCTCGCTGTCCGGCGGCGCCCTGCCGCTGGCGGACGCCGTGGTGATCGGCCTGATGCGCATGAACCGCATCCTGGAGGTGGACTACGCCGACCGCCTGGCGGTGGTGGAGGCCGGCGTCACCAACCTCGGCATCACCGACCATGTCGCCGGCGACGGCTTCTTCTACGCCCCCGATCCCTCGTCCCAGCTCGCCTGCATGATCGGCGGCAACGTCATGATGAACTCCGGCGGCGCGCACTGCCTGAAATACGGCGTCACCGCCAACAACCTGCTCGGGCTGACATTCGTCACCATCGAGGGCGAGGTGGTGGAGATCGGCGGGCGGCACCTGGATGCCGCCGGCTACGACTGGCTCGGCCTGATCACCGGCAGCGAGGGCCAGCTCGGCCTGGTCACGGAAGTCACGGTGCGCATCCTGCGCGGCCCGGAAGGCGCCCGCGCGATGCTGGCCGCCTTCCGGGGCACCGACATCGCGGGCGCGGCGGTGGATGCGATCATCGGGTCCGGCATCATCCCCGTGGCGCTGGAGTTCATGGACCGCCCCTGCATCCACGCCTGCGAGGCCTTCGCCCATGCCGGCTACCCGCTCGACGCCGAGGCCATG
>ERZ1066123.1500-NODE-1500-length-13751-cov-6.867626_pt1 | contig 13751 bp, 9 predicted proteins | sample MGYA00382770_ERZ1066123 | MGnify/ENA primary metagenome ERZ1066123 (study PRJEB33369, sample SAMEA5778353) | biofilm metagenome | biome: Industrial cooling water; feature: Water cooling tower basin; material: Biofilm | place: United Arab Emirates | collected...
GCTCACCACTGAAGCGACCCCCACCCTCACCCTCCCCCCTCCCAGGGGGAGGGGACCAGAATCAATCCAACCCGCGTGGGCTTTAACCGTCACTTCCGCGGGGCCGTCCCCACCGCGACGGGGGCCGGGCCGACGAACGTCCACGACCCGTCCTTCCAGCCGTGGAAGCGGAACGTCTTGACGCCGCTCGCGGTTTGCAGCGTGATGTCGTGGACGAGCGGGACCTCGTCCGCCGCCGGCGGGGCCGAGACGGTGTCGCCGATCATCGTGTCGAACACGAGTTGCCCCTTCCCGACCGCCTTCGTCAGCACCTTGCCGACGTGCTTCATCGGGTCGTCGATCGTCCCCTCCGGCCGCGGCAGCGCGAGCTCGATCATCCCGACCAGCCGGTCCGCGTTCGCCAGCAGTTCCGGCGTGAGCTTCGTCCCGGCCGGCAGGTCCGCGTTCGCGATCAGCACCTTCACGCTCGTCGGCGACGGGAGCGACGGCGGCGGCGGGTTGAACTCGCGCTCCAGCATCGCCCACACCTCGTCCTCCCCCTTCGGCACGCTCGGCGGGTAGTCGTCCGACTTCGACGACGGCAGGATCGCGTTCAGCCGCACGCCGCGGCCGTTGACGAGGTCGAGAATCAACGCCTGCTTTTTCGTCACCTCGAACGACACGTTGCTAAAGGCGGGGATCGTGTTGCCGGGGTTCGTGCTCGCGGTCGTCATGTCGACCGCGAGGATCTTCAGGTTCTTCAGCAGCGGGAAGACGGTCGGCCCCTGCGTCCGACGCAGCGGGAACGTGGCCAGCAGGTCGACCTTGGTCCCCGGCACCGCGAACCCGCCGAGCAGGGCCTCCCGGCCGATCGGGATCGTCATCATGTTCATGCCGTCCGCGATGTCGATGGTGCCCTGAACGGACACGTCCTTCGGGTGGAAGACGCCGTCCTTCGGGGTGGACCGGACGATCTTCTTGTCCTTCAGGTCCGCGGGCGCGGCCACGAACGCCGCCGGCAGGTGCGACTTCGGCCACTTCTTCGTCGTGACCCACGCCTCGGACAGCGGCGGCAGCATGTCCGCCGTCAGCTTCGTGTTCGCGGGGATGTCCTGCGCCGCGACCAGGACATCCACTTCGTCCGGCGGCGGGGGCGTGCCGCCGCCGTGGATGCGCGTCGCCAGATACATCGCGCACAGGCCGAAGCCCACCGCGACCGCCACCGCGATCAGGTTCTTCTGCTTCATCGGAGTCCCTCGGGAAGTGACATCGAACCGCGCCCGGGGCGGAAGAAGTGCGGGCGACCGCCCGACTGTACCCGAGGGCCTGGGCCGGTTGTGCAGAATTCTCGGCAAACCGTCCCGGCTCGCCCGCGGCCGATCTTGTCCCCGCAGCGGGATTGCGGCATATAATTGCTCCAGCCGGAAAGCGGCCGAGCGGGTTGGGATCTGCCGGCCGTTAACCGTTCACGTCCTCCGAGCCGCGAGGCTCACCCCCCATGAACGCTTCACCCCCCCACTCGCTGGTCGAGTACGGCGCGGTCATCGACGCGCAGTCGATGGTCACGCCGGCCGACACGACCGAGTTCGAACTGGAACCGGGCCACCCCGGCCTCGGCGACGGCGAGTACATCGCCCGCCGGAAGTTCCTGTTCGACCTGACCCGGAAGCACCGGCTGGAGCGCCTCGGCCCGCCGGTCGTCGAGTACACCCCCGAGGAGACCCGCATCTGGCGCGAGGTCAGCCCGAAACTGGACGAGTTGCACCGGCAGTATGCGTGTTCGCTGTACAACCGCGCCAAGGACGACCTGCGGATCACGGAGACGGAGATCCCGCAACTGCGGACCGTCTCGCAGCGGCTCGAAGTGGAGACGAACGTGCACCTCGTCCCCGCGGAGGGGGCGCTGCCGTACCGGACCTTTTACGAGTACATTGCGAGGCGCGGGTTCCCCGTCACGCAGTTCATCCGGCACGGGTCGCACCCGGAGTTCACGCCGGAACCGGACATGATCCACGACTGCCTGGGGCACGTCCCGCCGCTGATGAACCAGGACTACGCGGAGTTGCTGACGCTGATCGGCAAGGCCGCCGCCGCGACGCCGCACGGCGACCAGGTGCTGGCGCTGAAGCGGTTCAGCTGGTTCTCGATCGAGTTCGGGCTGATCGAGGAGCACGGCGAAACAAAGGTGTTCGGCGCGGGGATCCTCTCCAGTACGGGGGAAATCCCGCACTCGCTGTTCTCGAAAGATGCGACCCGCCGGCCGTTCGTGACGGACACGGTCATCAACACCGACTACGACCCGTCCCAGATGCAGGTCGATTTCTTCGTCGCCCCGAGCCTGCCCTTCCTGCGGCAAGAACTGGAAGCGCTGGTGCGGCGGTTCAACATCGCGGTCTTGTAACTCTGGACTTGTAGGTCGGGTCGAGTCTTCGAGGCCCGACGTTGCGCTTCCCGTCGGGCCTCGAAGACTCGGCCCGACCGACAAGACTGTTATTTAATCCATATTCGACAGGATTAACAGGATTGACCGGATTCTGAAATCCTGAGCATCCTGTTAATCCTGTCAAAAAATTCTTCATTGTGAGACATCATGCAAGACATCCCCATTCGCAAGATCGACCACGTCCGGTTCTTCGTCGGCAACGCCCGGCAGTCGGCGTTCTTCTACCGGAACGCCTTCGGGTTCGACGTGATCGGGTACGCGGGCCTGGAAACCAAGGTGAAACACGAGGCCGGCTACGTCCTCCGGCAGGGCGACATCACGTTCGTGCTCGTCTCCCCGCTGCGGCCGAGCCACGCGGACGTGCAACGGCTGGTGTTACACGGCGACGGCGTCTCCGACATCGCATTAGAAGTGGACGACGTGCGGCTGTCGTATAACCTCGCGGTCGAACGCGGGGCTCACGGGGTGAAAGGCCCGACCGCGCACGAAGACGAACACGGCGTGTACGAGACGGCCACCATTCGCGCGTACGGCGATACCACGCACACGTTCGTGAACCGCGACCGCTATCGCGGCGCGTTCGCCCCCGGGTTCAAGGCCATCGACCCAGCCCGGTACAACCCGGCGACCTACCACCACACCGGGCTGAAGGCGATCGACCACATCGTCGGCAACGTCGAAGAAGGCAAGATGGACGAGTGGATCGACTTCTACCGCAAGGTGCTCGGGTTCGAGCAACTCGTCAGCTTCGACGACAAGGACATCAGCACGGAGTACTCCGCGCTCATGTCGAAGGTCGTGCAGAACGGGACCGGGCGGGTGAAGTTCCCGATCAACGAGCCGGCCAAGGCGAAGCGGCGGAGCCAGATCGAGGAGTACATCGACTTCTACGGCGGGGCCGGCGTCCAGCACATCGCCCTCGCCACGGACGACATCCTCGCCACGGTCCGGGCGCTCCGGGCGAACGACGTGTCGTTCCTGCGGGTGCCGAAGGCGTACTACGACGCCGTCCCGGACCGCGTCGGGCCGATCAAGGAAGACCTGCGGGAACTGGCGGACCTCGGCATCCTGATCGACAAGGACGACGAGGGGTACATGCTGCAGATCTTCACGAAGCCGGTGCAGGACCGGCCGACGCTATTCTTCGAGATCATCCAGCGGGAGGGCTCGAAGAGCTTCGGGAAGGGCAACTTCAAGGCGCTCTTCGAGGCGATCGAGCGCGAGCAGGCGATCCGCGGGACGCTGTGACTTTTGACTTGTGGCACCGGCCTCTGGCCGGTGCGAGTTTCACACCGGCCAGAGGCCGGTGCCACAAGAAAAATCCCAAGAGTTACTTCCGCGACTGCACGATCGCGAACACGCCCTTCTTGTTCGACGTGACGACGTCCGGCAGGCCGTCGCCGTTGATGTCGTCGACGACGAACTGCGTGCCGATCCCGCTGTCCTCGTCGATCACCGTGGGGGTGAACGGGACGACGCCGTCGACCGGCTTGCCCTGCTTCAGGTAGTAGATCGTCGCCGGCTTCGCCGCGTCCGGCTCGCTCAGCCCGTGCGAGTACTTCCGCTTGCCGGTGACCAGGTCCTTCAGCCCGTCGCCGTCCACGTCGACGAAGTGGGCCGCGTGCGTCTCGGACACGAGCTTCGGGAAGAGGTCGCGCTTCTCGAACGTCGGGTGCCCCTTGTCGTCCTTCGCCGGGCGTTGCTTGTGCCACCAGATGCCGTACTTGTGGGCGGACGTGCTCAGCACGTCGAGCTTGCCGTCGCCGTCCACGTCGAGGGTGAACATGTCGGCGCAGCCGTCGCCGAGGCCGGCCGGGTGCCACGGCCACGGGGTCTTGCCGTCCGCCTTGTCCGGTTGCTCCCACCAGCCGCCGGTGGTGAGGACGTCCAGTTTGCCGTCGCCGTTGACGTCCGCGACGCCGAGGCCGTGGGCGAACTTGTGCGTGCCGGGGGCGGCCTTGCCGGACGCCGGGTCGCTGACCGGGTGCATGTCCCACAGGGCGGCCGGGTCGGTCGGGTTCGGGGTGAAGTAGGCCATCTGGCCTTCGTTCTCCTTCCCCTTCGGCTGCGCCCCCATGACGAGCACCTTCTTCCCGGTGCCGAGCAGGTCCGCGTACTGCGGCGACTCGTTGCACGCCGAGTGCCAGATGACGTGCTTCTTCCAGTGGGTCGGCTTGCCGTCGGCGGTGCCGACGCCCTTGGGGTTTTCGAGCCAGTACGCCGGGGCACCGGGGAACCCGACGACGACGAGGTCCGGGAAGCCGTCGGCGTTCAGGTCGTCCGCCCAGCACGCGAAGACGTTGCTGTAGTTGCTCATCCCGTCCTTGTAGTCGCCGGGCTTCTGCATCTCGTGGGGCTTCCAGTCCGGGGCCTCGTACCAGATCTCGCCGACGAGGACGTCCTTCTTGCCGTCCTTGTTGACGTCCGCGATGGCAACGCCTTCGGACCGGAACTTCGGGTCGACGACGGTTTTCGTCCAGGTGGGGTCTTTGGCCGCCGCGGGGGCGGCGATGAGGGCTGCAGCAAGCACCAGGGCTCGGCGCATGGGGTGGGACTCCGGGAAAGGAAAAGCCGACCGGGCGGGTGCAGTGATTATGAAGGGCGGCGGGAGGGGAATCAACGAAAGAGAAACCGGGCGGAAATTTCTGTTGACGGGTCGGACGCGGGACCGTACCTTTACTGAGACTGAGTCTCAATCCGCCGACTTTGCCTGCCTCGGGACGCGGTCCGTCCGCTCACCTCGCGTCAAGCGGCTCCGAACAACCCGTGTCCCCGTCCGAGGTTGAGCCATGCGCCGTCGACTCGCTGCGTTCACGCTGATCGAACTGCTGGTCGTGATCGCGATCATCGCGATCCTGATCGGGCTGCTGCTCCCCGCCGTCCAAAAGGTGCGCGAGGCGGCGGCCCGCGCGCAGAGCCTGAACAACCTCAAGCAGATCGGGCTCGGGCTGCACAACTACCACGACGCGAACCAGGTGCTGCCGCCGGGGGTGACGTCCACCCTGAGCCCGGCGAACTGGACGTATTCCCCCCTGACGGGTTCGACGAGCCGGGCCGCCCCGGACGCCGCCACGTCGCCGGGCTGGAGCTTCTTTGCCCACATCTTGCCGTACATCGAACAGGACAACCTGTTCCGCTCCATCCGCCTGGACCTGCCCGTGTCGGACCCGCTGAACCGGGCCGCCCGCGAGACCATCGTGAAGGTGTACCACGACCCCGGCGACTTGCCGGCCCGGCTGGTCGACGTGAAGACCTCCGGATCGTTGGTTCTCCCGAGCACGATTCCCGCTTCGACGACCCCGACCGCGATGACCGACTCGGCCGGTAACCCGATCCAGGTGGCGGTGTGCAGCTACGTCGGCTGCCTCGGGGGCGGGGTGGCGGCTACTGTCGGCAGCAGCGGGCCGGCGGTGGACCCCACCGGGGCTTACGAGTGGACCGACTACAACGGCGTGTTCCACCGGAACAGCCGGGTGAAATTGACCGACATCACGGACGGGACGAGCACGACGATCGGGGTCGGCGAGCGGATGAGCCGCCACGTGCAGAGCGGGTGGGCCGGGATCGTTCAAGTCGGCGGGGGGTCCGGCGTGACCTACCAGACGGTGCTCTACGCCCCGGAAACCATGCGGACCGGGTACTCGGCCGCGAACCCGAGCATGGACGCCCGGCCACCGATTACGGCCGTCCTCGTTCACGTGCGCGGCGGCGCGCCGTCCCTCACGGGCAGCAGCCCCGGCGGGTTCATCGGGCCGTACCGGGCGGGGACGCAATTCCTGAACATGGACGGATCGTGCCGACTCATCACGGAGTCGACCCCGATCGCGACGTTCCGGGCTCTCGCGACTCGAAACGTCGGGGAAGTGATCTCGGACTAGAAAGGCACCACTTCGCGTTCCGGTTCCCCGAACCCTGGCGAGGCGCGGACCAACTGGGTCCGCGTCTCGGCAGGGTTCGCGTCAAGTTACTTCTTGTCTCGCACCGCCACCGTCATCGCACCGGCGAAGGCGGCCAGCGGCTCGGCCGCGACCGTCTCTTCTTCGCCGCAGCAGCTGTGCGGGAGGGCCTTCGCCGACTTCGCGGCCTTCAGGCTGCAACACTCGTGGACCGCCGTCGCCTCGACGGTCTCCGCGGAACGGTCGCACTTCGGGCTGTCCGGGTAGGCGAAGTACACGCCGGTGACGGTGACGGCCGCGGCGGCCAGGACGCCGGCGAGGATTTTCGGCAGCATGAGGCTCTCCTTCGAAGTGGCAAGGGTCCGGTCATTTTAGTCGGCGAGAGGGGAGCGGGGCCAGCCGCGATTTGGAAAGTGTGCGGCGGGGTTCCCTGTTCTATAATCCATTACGCTCGGACGGTCGGCCGCTCGTTCCGCGGCCCTCGTCGGCGCGGGTTCCGGCTGACGCCTGCCGGTTCCGGTGTCTGTGCTCCCGTGTCCGGCTGCCGGTTGTTCGATCCGACGCGACGACTCTCCTCTCCCGCGTGTGCCCCGTGTCCGACCCCCCGCCCTCGCCCGCCGACCCGGCCCGGACCGCGGAGCTCGAAGCCGCCGCCCGGCACGCCGTCTACCGGCGGACGGACCGGCTGTTCGTCTGGCTGCTCCTCGGCCAGTGGGGGGTGGCGGTCGTTCTCGCGGCGATCCTCAGCCCGCTCACCTGGAACGGGTCGGCCGTGGGGGCGCACCCGCACGTCTGGGCGGCGGTCGCGCTCGGCGGGCTGGTGGTGGCGCTGCCGGTCGGCTTGGCCCGCGTGCGGCCGGGGCAGGCGGTCACCCGCCACGTCTTCGCCGCCGCGCAGCTGATGACGTCCGGGGTGCTGATCCACCTGACCGGCGGGCGGATCGAGACCCACTTCCACGTGTTCGGTTCCCTCGCCCTGCTGTCGTTTTACAAGGACTGGCGGGTGCTGGTGACCGCGTCGCTGGTGACGGCCACGGACCACTTCGCCCGCGGGTGGGTCTGGCCGGAGTCGATCTACGGCACGGCGGTCGGGGTCCACTGGCGGTGGGTCGAGCACGCCGGCTGGGTCGTGCTGATCGACATCTTCCTGGGGTATTCGTGCCTCCGGGCGGTCCGCGACATCCGGGCGGTGGCCGAGCGGGAGGCGGCGCTGGAGGCCGCACGGGAGGGCGTCGAGGCCGTCGTCCGGACGCGGACGGCCGAACTCCGCCGGAGCGAGGAGTGGTTCCGCAGCGCGTTCGACTACTCCGCGATCGGGATGGCGCTGGTCTCCCGGGAGGGGCGGTTCCTGGGGGTGAACCCGGCCCTGAGCGAAATCACCGGGTACGCCGAAGCGGAACTCCTGGCCCGGACCTACCGCGACATCACGCACCCGGACGACCTCTCGGAACAGGCCGCCTGGGAAGACAAATTGCTGGCCGGCGACGTCCGGTCGTACCAGATGGAGAAGCGGTACTTCCGCAAGGACGGCGGGGTCGTGTGGGTGCTGCTGAGCGTGTCGGGGGCGAACCCGGACGGGAAGTCGGCGGCGCGGTTCATCGCCCAGATCCAGGACATCACCGAGCGCAAAAAGGCGGTCGAGGAGATCCGCGCCGGGCGGGCGTTCACGCAGGCGGTGCTGGATTCGCTCGCCGCGCACATCGCGGTGCTGGACTCGCGCGGGACGATCGTGGCCGTGAACGCGGCGTGGGACCGGTTCGCCCGGTCCAACGCCGGGATGCCGTCCGCGTGCGGCCTGGGGGTGAACTACCTGGACGTCTGCCGGTCGGCCGCGGGGCCGTGCGCGGACGAGGCCCACGCGGTGGCGGACGGGCTGAGCCGCGTCCTGGCCCACGCCGCGGACGCCTTCGCCCTGGAGTACCCGTGCCACAGCCCGGACGAAGAGCGGTGGTTCGCGGTCGACGTCACCCCCCTGTGCGACCGGTCCGCCGGGGTCGTCGTGTCGCACCAGAACGTTACCTCCCGGAAGCACGCGGAGGCGGAGCGGGACCGGCTGTTCACCGAGGCCCTCACGCTCATGTGCGTCGCCGGGTACGACGGCCGGTTCCGCCGGGTGAACCCGGTCTGGGAGGCCACGTTCGGGTTCTCCGTGGACGAGTACCTCGCCCGCCCGTTCCTGGAGTTCGTCCACCCCGACGACCGCGACCGGACGGCGGCGGAAGTGGCGAAGGTGGCGGCCGGCGAGCGGACCCGCGACTTCACCATCCGGGGGCTGTGCAAGGACGGCCGCTTCCGGTGGGTGTCGTGGAACGCCAGCACCCTCGACCGCACGCAGTTCTTCGCCACCGGCCAGGACATCACCGACCGGAAGGCCGCCGTCGACGACCTGGAGCGGGCCCGGCGGCAGCTGGTCGACGCGATCGAGAGCCTGGACGCCGGGTTCGTCATGTACGGCCCGGACGAGCGGCTGGTCGTGTGCAACACCCGGTACAAGGAGATCTACGCCGGGTGCGCCCACAAGATGACGCCCGGCACGCCGTACCGCGACATCCTCGAAGCGTTCTGCGAGTCCGGCGGGCACGCCCACACCGGGCTCAGCCCCGCGGCGTGGGTCGCGGGCCGGCTCGCCGCCCACCGCAACCCCGGCCCCCCGGCGGAGCAGTGGCTCGCGGACCGGTGGGTCCGGATCAGCGACCGCCGCACGTCCGACGGCGGGGTCGTCAGCCTCCGGACGGACGTGACCGCGCTCAAGCGGGCGCAGGAGGCGGCCGAGTCCGCGAACAAGGCCAAGGGCGAGTTCCTGGCGAACGTCAGCCACGAGATCCGCACCCCGCTCAACGCCGTCCTCGGGCTCACCGAACTGGTCCTGCGGACCGACCTGACCCGCGACCAGCGGGAGTACCTGACCGCGGCCCGCCAGTCCGCCCAGGGGCTGCTCGCGGTCATCAACGACGTGCTGGACTTCTCGAAGATCGACGCCGGGAAGCTGGACCTCGACCCGGCCCCGTTCTCCCTGCGGGCCGCCGTGGACGAGGTGCTCCGGCTGGCGGCCCTCGCCGCCGCCGGGAAGGGCGTCGAGGTCGTCGCGGACATCGGTCCGGAGGTGCCGGACGACGTCGTCGGCGACGTCTCCCGGCTGCGGCAGATCCTGACGAACCTCGTCGGCAACGCGGTCAAGTTCACCCCCGCCGGCGAGGTCGTCGTCCGCGTCGAACCGGTCCCCGCGAGCGGCCCCCCGCGGTTCGCGTTCGCGGTCCGGGACACCGGCATCGGCATCCCCGCCGACAAGCTCCGGGCCGTGTTCGAGCCGTTCACCCAGGCCGACGGGTCCACCACCCGGCGGTACGGCGGCACCGGGCTGGGGCTGGCCATCTCGCACCGACTGGTCCGCCTGATGGGCGGCGGCGAGGTCCGCGTCGCCAGCGAACCCGGCCGGGGGAGCGAGTTCCGGTTCGACCTGCCGTTCGGCCGGGCGAGCGGGTCGGCGGCGTCGTGGGTCGCCCGGCCGCCGGCGGCCCTGGTCAACGCCCCGGTCCTCGTCGCCGCGGCGAACCCCACCGCCCGCCGGGTGATCGCGGACTACCTCCGCGAGTGGGGGGCGGCCCCGACCGCCGCGGACCCGCCGGACGCCGGCCGCGAACTCCGCCGCGCCGCCGACGCCGGCAACCCGTACCTTCTCGCGGTCCTCGAAGCGTCCGGGTCCGGTGAACCCGCGGATGGGTTCGAGCCCTGTCTCAAGTTCGTCCTGCTGACCGGCCCGAACCGGGACGCCCCTCGGGTGGCGTTGCCGTCCGGGGCCGTATCTCAAGACCTCTCGAAGCCGGTCAAGTCCGCGGACCTGCTCCGGGCGGTCGCGGCCGTGCTCCGGGCGTCCACCGCGACGCCGCCCGGCCAACCGCTGCCGCCCCCCCCGCCGGTCCGCCGGCCGTTGAAGGTGCTCGTCGCCGAGGACAACCCCGTCAACCAGATGGTGATGTCCCGGTTGCTGGAGCGGGACGGACACGCCGTCGTCCTCGCCAACCACGGCGGCGAGGCGGTCGAGGCGTTCGACCGCGAGCCGTTCGACCTGATCCTGATGGACGTGCAGATGCCCGAGATGGACGGGTTCGAGGCGACCCGCGCCATCCGGCAGCGGCAGGCGGCCCTCGGCCGGGCGACGCCGATCGTCGCGATGACGGCCCACGCCATGACCGGGGACCGCGAGCGGTGCCTGGACGCCGGCATGGACGACTACCTGCCCAAGCCGTTCCCGCTTGACGACTTGGCCCGGGTGCTGGCGTGGGCGACCGACCTGGCCGAGCAGAACGGCCCCGCCCGGCCGCCGGCCCCGCCCGCCGCGGACCCGCCCCGGCACGACTTCGCCGCCGCGCTGGCTCGCCTGAGCGGGGACCGGAAACTCTTCGCCGATCTGGCCGCCCTGTTCCGAACGGAACTCCCGCAGGCGCTGGAGGAACTCCGCCGAACGGCGGCGGGCGAGGACGCAGCCGGCTTTCGCCGAGCGATCCACAGTTTGAAGGGTTCGGCCGGGTATGTCGGGGGCACGGCCGTCGCCGCGGTCGCGCGGGAGATGGAGACCCTCGCCGGGGCCGGCGCGGTCGCCGCCGCGTTCGGGCACCTGCCCCGCCTGGAAGCGGAGCTCGACAGGCTCCTCGCGGCCCTGGCGGACGTCACCCGCCCTGGATCAGCTTGAGCGCCTGGGCGGCGGACTGCCGCACCTGCTCGACCGCGTCGCGGGTCGCTTCTTCGAGGACGGGCGTGGCGGCGGACGCGGCGAGGCCGATCCGGCCGAGGGCCTGGGCGGCGTAGGCCCGGCTGGTGTCGTCCGCCGACGGGGCGGCCGACGGCGGCGGGGTGACGCCGGTCACGGGGGTGTGGGACGAGGTCGGTTGAACGGGCCGCAGCTGGGCGGGGCTCGGCTTCGCCCCGGTGCGGAGGACGTCGACGAGTCCCGGCACCGCCGGGGCGGCGACGGCCCCCATCCAGCCGATCGCGAGGGCCGCCTCGCCGCGGACGAACGGGTCCCGGTGGCGGAGGTGCGCGATCAGCGAGGCCAGGGCGGGCTTCCCGATCTGACTGAGCGCCTTGGCCGCCATCCGGCAGAGCACGATGTTCGTGCCCCGCATCGCTTCCGTCAGGGGCGGGACGGCCTCGGAGGCGTCCGACCCCATGTTGCCGAGCGCCTGCGCCGCCCCGGACGCGGTCCGGGGGTCGGGGTCGTGGAGGGTTTCGCAGAGCGTCGGGACGGACCCCTTGGCCAGCGCGCCGAGCTTCCCGATCGCCCACACCGCGTTGCGGCGGACGTACTTGTCCTCGTGGGCGAGCATCTTGGTCAGGTAGGGCAGCGCCTCCGGCCCCATCTGCCCGACGGCTTGCGCGGCGGCCTCCCGGACCCCGGCGTCGGCGTCGGCCAGGGCCGCGACGAGCAGGGGGAGCGAGTCCCGGGCGAGCCAACCCAGCCGGCCGAGGGCCCGTGCCGAGCGGGCACGCGCGTCCGGGGCGGGGCTGCGAAGGTTCCGGATCAAATCGGGGAGCGGGTCGTCCGCGTTGGCCATCTCCCGGCCCGTTTCGGCTGGCGGCGGGCGGCCGGTCCTGTCGACCGCCTCACCGGGAAATTTAGAGCACGACGCCCGGACCGCAAACCCGATTCGGCGAGTTGCCCATCTTTTCCGGCCGCCGACCCCGCCGACCGCAGGCCCCCGGGCACCGGGTTGGTTCGCCGTCCCCCGCCCGTCATATATTCGAGAATGCGCCCCGCGCTCCCTCCGAGGACTGCCGATGACTCGACTCTCCCGTCTCGCCGTCCTCGGGTTGGCCGGGCTGGTTCTCGCACCCGCCGCCCCCGCGCGGGCCGAGGACCCGGAGTTCAACGGCCGCAAAATGTCCGCGTGGCTGTCGATGCTCCAGGAGGACAAGTTGCCCCGGAAGCGCCGGGCCGCGGTCGTCGCCCTGTCGCAGATCGTCGCGGCCAGCAGCCTCAAGGACAACGAGGTCGACACGATCTACACCCTGATCGGCAAGGTCATGCGGAACGACGCCAGCGAGGGCGTCCGCGAGCAGTCCGCGAACGTGCTCGGGCAGATCAAGCCGGACTCCGGGCACGCCCCGAAGGCGGCCGAGAACATGGTCGAGGCCCTCCGGGCCGAGAAGGATCTCGCGGTCCGGAAGGAACTGATCGCGGGGGTGGTCCGGTTCGGCAAACTCGCGAAAGACGCGGTCCGGCCGCTCACGCTGCTGCTGAAGGACGCCGACCCGACCACCCGCGCCCTGGCCGCCGACGCCCTCGGCCGGTTCGCCGGCGAGGCGAAGGAGTCGGTCGCCGACTTGCTGCCCTTGCTCAAAGACTCCGACAAGGCGGTGAAACTCGCGGCCGTGTTCGCCGTCGGCCGGGTGCAACCGGACGACACCGCCCCCGCGGCCGCGGCCCTCATCGAGGTCTTCAAGACGGCCGCCGAGATGGACATGCGGCGGGAGGCCCTGGTCGCCCTCGGGCTGCTCGGCGACCACTCGGCGGACACCCTCAAGACGCTGACGATCGTCCTCGGCGACGAGAAGGAGGACGCCGAGTTCCGCCGGCACGCGATCGTCGCCCTGTCCCGGTTCGGCCCCGCGGTGCGGCCCGCGGAAGCGGAGCTGAAAGCGGCCCTGACGAAAGACAAGGACAAGGTGATCCGGCTGAACGCCGTCCGCGCCTTGGTCTACGGGTACGGCGACCAGAAAAAGGACCTCATCCCCTTCCTGGTCGAACGGCTGAAGCCCGAGTCGGAGTCCGACTTCGAGGTCCGCGTCGCCGTGGCGGAAGAACTCGGCGGCATGGGTCCGGACGGCAAGCCCGCGATCCCGGCCCTGCGGTCGGCCCAGCGGGACCCGCAGATCAAGGTCCGCGACGCCGCCACCGCCGCGATCAAGGCGATCGAAAAGCCGCCGGCCCCGCCCAAGGACGCCCCCTGAACCTTGAGGCGGCGGGCGAATTCCTCGGACCCTCCGACAGCCTCGGCGCGGGAAGTATCCAGTTCCGCCCGTTCCCTTTGGCAACTCGGCCGATTTCGCACTACACTTGCACCTAGCCCCCCCGCACCGGGGCGGCACCGCGGTGAGTGGCGGTATGATCGGACGGGTGTTTCTCGGTCGGTACGAGATCCAGCGACTGCTCGGCGAAGGCGGCATGGGCAAGGTCTACCTCGCCCGGCAGGTCGACCTCGGCCGGACCGTCGTCGTCAAGGTCATGCACGACCACGTCGCCGCCGACGCCCGGTTCCGCGAGCGGTTCCAGCGCGAAACGCTCCTGATGGCCCGGTTCCAGCACCCCCACGCCGTCACGCTCTACGACGCCAGCCTGAACGACCCGCTCGGCCCGTGCATCGTGATGGAGTACGTCAAGGGCGTGAACCTGGAGACGATGCTCGCCAAGAGCAGCCGGTTCACCGCCCCCCGCG
>ERZ1066123.1505-NODE-1505-length-13717-cov-10.265627_pt1 | contig 13717 bp, 13 predicted proteins | sample MGYA00382770_ERZ1066123 | MGnify/ENA primary metagenome ERZ1066123 (study PRJEB33369, sample SAMEA5778353) | biofilm metagenome | biome: Industrial cooling water; feature: Water cooling tower basin; material: Biofilm | place: United Arab Emirates | collected...
CGCCGCGCGTGCGGCTCGATCATGCGTATCCGCTCTTCGAGTACACACTGTACGTGTATCGCGACGACGCACCGAACATGATGTACGGCGCGCATCGGCGCGCCGACGGCGCCGAGCGGTGACGTGACATCACGAGCGGGCGCATGAGTCTCGCCCCGATGGGTGTGATTGTGTCGAGCGGTGGCGGTGTGGTGGCCACCGCCGTCGAGATCCTGCGCGCGGTGGGTCGCAATCCGGTGGTTCACGTGGTCACTGACCGCGCGTGTGGCATGGAGACACAGGCCGAGCGTTTGGGGCTGCCGCACACGCGCATCGTAGATGCCGATCGTACGGCGTTCAGCGCGCGCGCTGCGCAGTGGTTGCTGCGCGACGGCGGCTGTGCGTGGACGTGTCTCTTCTTTTCGCGACTGGTGGATGCCACGGCCTTCGCCCCGCAGCCGTGCATCAACGTGCATCCGAGTCTGTTGCCATCGTACGCGGGCTTTCGCGCGGTGGAACGGCTGCACGCCGATGGCGGCACGGTGCTCGGCGCGACCGCGCACCTCGTGGACGCGTCCACCGATGGTGGCCCCATCGTGGCGCAGGTCGCGTGGCCCGTGCCGCACGAGTGTCCGCTCGAGGAACTGCACCGACTGTCGTTTGCGCAAAAACTCTGGCTGTTGCTCTGCCTCATGACGGCGAACGGTGCGCTGCCGGTGATGGCACCGGGCACGACCGCTGGTGCCCCGTGGTCGCGGCCCTCGCTCGACGATGACGCCGTTCGCGCGGCCTACGCGGAGCGTCTGCGCGTCGAGGGAATTCGCGCGCGCTGAGCCGGCCGAGCGGCAGGCCTTGCCGGGGGTGGGCAAAAGGGGCGGTCGTAGCTCGTGCGCCCCAGGCGCAAGTGATTGCCTGACAAGCGGTTGCGCGTGGCACACACCGTGCAGTAGGAGAGGGTATCTCACGCCCTCGTCTTCATGCCTCTGTCGATCCTCATGCTCGCGGATATCCGCGATGCTGCCCAGCGCCGCGTGGCCATTCTCGACCACATGCGGTTTCTCGATCACGCGCCCGCCGAGCGCGTGCGCGTGACGTATGTGAACGTGGCGGAGCAGCCAGCGTTCGACCCGCGGTGGTTGGAGCACGATGTGGTGATCCTGCACACGACGCTGCTCTGTTGGCGCTGGCAGCCGTGGTTCCAGCAGATCGTGCCGTCCATCGCGTGGCTGCGCGACTACCGTGGCCTCGTGGTGGCGATGCCGCAGGACGAGTACAACCACGCGCACATCCTCGATCGCTGGTTGCTCGAGCTCAACACACAAATCGTGGTCACGTGCTTCGATGAGACCACGCGTCCGCTGCTGTACCCGCGCCTGCACAATCGCGCGTACTTCCAGCGTGGCCTCACAGGCTTTCTCAATCCGCAACGCGTGGCGCAGATCCGCCGGCCGCCGGTGGCCGGACGCCCCATCGACGTGGTGTATCGCGCCAATCACTCGGCGCCGTGGATTGGCTGGCTGGGTCACTGCAAGGCGACGCTCGGGCTCGAAGGGCCCGCGCGACTCGCGCCCACCGGTTTGCGCACCGACATCTCGGTGCGCCGCGAAGACACCATTCTTGGCGATGCGTGGCTGGACTTCCTCGCCTCCGGGCGCGCAGTGCTGGGCAGCGAAAGTGGCTCCAGCGTCCTCGATCGTGTGGGTGAAGTGCAGCTCCACGCGCGCACGCTGCTCGACGAGCATCCGCAGCTCACGTTCGACGCACTGAACGCCCTCATGGCCGGCGAACTCACGCGCTTTCACTTTGGCGCGCTCGGTCCACGTCACCTCGAGGCCACGCTCACCGGCACCGTGCAGGTGCTGGTGGAGGGCGAATATCAGGGTGTGCTGCGCCCGTGGGAGCACTACATCCCGATTGCGCGAGACCTCTCGACGTTGTCGACGCTGCACGAGGTGATGGCCGACGGGGCGTTCCTGCAGCGCGTGGCCGATCAGGCGTACGAAGAGATCGCTGCGTCGGGGCTGTACACGTACGACCGCTTTGCAACAACCATGCTCGATCTGTTCGAGCTCTTCCTGTCCACGCGTCAAACAACACACGGCGCGACTTCGGCGGCCCACGCCGCCTGACCCGGAGTGACATCCGCATGAAAGCCGTGATTCTCTGTGGTGGCCTTGGCACGCGCATGCGTGAAGAGACCGAATACCGTCCCAAGCCCATGGTGGAAGTGGGCGGGCGTCCCATTCTCTGGCACATTCTCAAGTACTACGCGCACTTCGATGTGCGTGACTTCGTGCTCTGCCTGGGCTACAAGGGGCAGATGATCAAGGAGTACTTCCTCAACTACGAGGCCATGAACAGCGACTTCACGATGTCGCTGGGGCGGTTGAGTGCGATCTCGTATCACGCTGCCCACGAGGAGCAGGACTTTCGGGTGACGTTGGCCGATACGGGCGCCGAGAGCATGACGGGCGCGCGCGTGTCGCGCATTCGTCGCTACGTGGGCAATCAGCGCTTCTGCGTGACCTACGGTGATGGTCTCACCGATCTCGACTTCGGCGCCGCATTGCGCTTTCACGAGGCACACGGTCGGCTGGCCACGGTGGTGTCGGTGCGTCCACGTTCCCGCTTCGGGATTCTCGAAGTGGCCGGCGATGGTCTCGTGGAGACGTTCGCAGAAAAGCCCGAGCTCGATGGGTGGGCGAGCGCGGGCTATTTCATTTTCGAGCCGGAGGTGTTCGATCTGCTGAGCGACGATCCGTCGTGTACGCTGGAACGCGAACCGCTGGAGCAGTTGGCCGCGGCCGGTGAGCTCATGGCCTACCGGCACGACGGCTTCTTCTTCGCGATGGATACCTACCGCGAGTACCTGGCGCTCAACGAGCTGTGGCAGTCGGGGAAGGCACCATGGCGTACCCCGCGGACCACGCCGCCCGCCGACGCAATGCGTCGGCCAGGGACGCTGTCGCCCAGCCGAGCCGCTCTCCGGGTCGCTGCTGGGTGATGCCCCCCTGCGCGCGCTGCATGGCGCGCGCTTCGAAGTGGGCGAAGAGGCGCTGCTGCTCGGTGCTCGGCAGCGCCGAGATCCACGCGTACACGCGACGCATCTGGTCATCCTGCACGGCCGGTGCACTCCACGTGCGCGCCGGATTCACGAGGTCTTCGAGCGTGTGGACGGCCCAGTGGACCTCGTCGAAGGCGAAGGTGAGGCCGAACTCACGCTGCATGGCGCGATAGTCGCGCGCCACGACGTTGGCCTGCGATGCGAACACGCCGGGAATGAGCGCGTCGGCGAGCAGGGCGTCCACGCTGCCGCCACTCAGGTGTTCGAGATACGCGAGCGAGCTGCGATCATCCACGCTGGCCCGTTCGCCATTGGAGAGGTCGGTCACCACACTCACCACTGCACTCGACGACAGATCGGCGCCGCTTCGCGCTTCGGCGAGCCCGAGCACCATGGACGTGTAGTCGGGGCTCACATTGCGAAAGATCGCACCGAACCGCCGCTCCAGCCGATCGAGCAGTTCGCGGTGATACACGCCAAAGCTGATCTTCCCGCGGCAGTACAGGGAACGCGACTGTTCGCCACGTGTGAAGTGCGCGCGTCCGCGCTCGTCGAGCACGGCGGCCGGATCGAAGGGCGTGGTGAGTCCGTCGCCGGGGTCGCTCGCCTGCACCATGGTGTACACGCCCGCCCCGAAGTAATCGGGGAAGGTGGTGGCACGATGAAAGTCGGTGGTCCAGCAGAGCATCTCGGGTTCACCGGCGTGCTGCAGCCCGGCCCGAATGCGCGCCACGGCGCCCGGAATGAGAAAGATCTTGTCGGTGAGCATGCCCACGTACGTGCCGCGGGCGTGGCCGAGCGCGTACTGCCAGTTGTCCACCATGCTGAGTGGTGTGGGCGGATGCACGTAGTGTACGTGTTCCAGGCCGGCGTCGCGCACGATCTGTTCGCAGCGCTGCGCGGGATCGACCCAGTTGTCGCACACGATGAGCTCACACGAGGCGTCGTGCTGCTGCCGGAACAGCTCGAGCGCCTGCGCCACGAACTGCGGGCGGTGGCGCGTGGGCAGCACGAAGGAAAACTCGGGGGTGTGCATCAGGCCGCGGTCTCCCGTGCCGACAGGCCACCACGCACTCGGCGCAGGTAGCCCGACGGCGCGACGGTGAGCAGCAGCTTGGCGTCGATGCGCGCGTCCACCACGAAGTCGGTGGTCTCGGTGAGATACTGGCGCACGGCGGTCTTGGGGTTGTCCCCCGGACCCCACGGTCGATCGGGGAAGAACGAGGCCGGCATGTCGTCCACGATGGTGTCCATCACCACGCAGTAGCCCCCCTCGCACACGAGGGGCGCGTAGGCGCGCAGCTCGGCGAGCACGTGATCGTGCGTGTGATTGGAGTCGAGCACCACGAGGCACCGCTTGCCACGCGCGTGCGCGTGGACGGCGGCGATGGTTTCCGGGGCAATGGACGAGCCTTCGAGCAGCGTGATCCGATGCGCCATGGGGTGGGCCTCGATGGCCGCACGATTGTGCGCGCGGATATCGATGTCGATGCCGAGCACGTGGCCGTGGCCGAGGAGCTGCAGCATGGAGGCGTAGTACACGAGCGAGCCGCCGTGCGCGACGCCGGCCTCGATGATGAGATCGGGGCGTGTGGCCCAGATGATCTCCTGCATCGCGACCATGTCCTGTGGAAACTGGATGATGGGGCGTCCCATCCAGCTGAAGTTGTACGCGTACTTGTGCGGCGTGATCTCGCGCACCCACACGCGCGAGAGGGCCTGCACGTCGCGATCGGCGACGAGGCCGGAGATGTTGGCTTCGACTTCGGCGCGGAAGGTCGCGTGCGGACAGGCCGGGGCCGACGCGGTATCGGTCGCGGGCGGTGCGAGGTCAGGCAGCAGCAGAGACAACGGTCCTCCAGGGCACGGTGTGCGCACCGATGAATGCGGCGCCGTCGCGGCCGCAGTTGGCAATCAGATCGAGGGCGGAGACGTAGGGCGTGAACGGCCCGAACTGCTGCGGGTAGGCGCGGCAGTGATAGTGCATGTACTCCACCGCCACGCCCGCGGCCTCGAAGCGCTGGTGGTCGAGGTAGTGCTTGGCGCCGTGTCCGGTGACGTACGTGGTGCCGCCCAGCGCCTGCGTGATGGCGAGCAGTCGTTCGCTGGCGCGGCCCGGCGTGTGCAGCGAGGCGGCGTCCTCGAAGCGCGTGGTGCGCGCGAGGTCGAAGTAGTCGGCGAGCGCGCGCACCGAGGCGCGCGACACATCGGCGAGCGTGTCGGCGGGCTGTTGCCACACCGCATCGGCGAGGGCGAGCATCTGATCGCGATAGGGCGTGCGGGCGTACGCCTGCCGTAGAACGGCGCGGTGTGTACTCCGCCAATCCTGCCGGTCGTCCACGCGCACTTCGTCGAGGCGTTGGCCGCGGTGCCACTCGCGCAGCGGGACGGTGAGCCAGGGCGTTCCGGTCGCGGTCTTCACCTGCACGCGATTGTAGAAGCCGCGCGTGAACTGCACGTCATCGTAGTGGACGAACACGTCGGCGGTCTGGATCTGCTCCAGCAGCCCCACCCACGGGAAGTACATCGACTGCGAGATCACGACACGCATGCTGTCACCGCCGCCGCAGGTGCTGGCCCACGATGTCGCTGATGCGCGCGATATCGGCGAGCGGCAGTTCGTGATGGCTGGGCAAGTTCACGCCACGCTGATGGATGTCCCACGCCACGGCGTTCTCCGGGCGTGGCGTGAACATAGGGAGCGAGGAGAGCGGCCAGAAGAACACGCGCGCGTCGATCCCTTCCTGCGTGAACCGTGCGAGCAGCGCGTCGCGATCGAACGCGGCCGTTGGTGAGGCCACGATGGTGGGCATCCAGAAGCCGTTGCTGGTGCCAGCCGGCTCCGGATTCATGTCGCAGGGCAGGTCCTGCATGAGCGAGGCGTACGTGTGGAAGATCGTGCGCTTGCGTGCGACCAGCTCCTCGACCCGCTCCACCTGCGCCAGCCCGATGGCGGCCTGCACGTTGGAGAGCTTGTACTTGAAGCCCACCACCGTGGGCCAGAACTGTTTGGTGGTGCCACGCGCCCGCCCGTGGTTGCTCAGGGTGAGCACGCGCTCGTACAACTCGGCGTCGTGCGTGACCAACGCTCCCCCTTCGCCGGTGGTGAGCGTCTTGGTGCCGTGAAAGGAGAAGACACCGAAGCGTCCGCGCGTCCCGGCGCGGCGGAGCGTTCCGTCGGGCTGGGTCCACCCCGACCCGATCGCTTCGGCGGCGTCTTCGATGACGGGGATGCCATGCCGTTCCCCGATCGCGAGCAGCGCGTCGAGGTTTGCGAGGTTGCCGTACAGGTGGACTGCGATGATCGCGCGTGTGCGTGGCGTGATGGCGGCTTCGACGCGACTCGGGTCGAGGCACCACGTGTGTGGATCGACGTCCACGAACACCGGCGTGGCGCCGAGGTAGGTGATGGGGGCGGCGGAGGCGATCCAGTTGATGTCGCCAAGAATGACTTCGTCACCGGGCGCGACGCCGAGCGCGGCGAGGCCCATGTGCAGCGCGCCGGTGCAGCTCGACGTGGCAATCACGTGTGGCGTGCCGGCGGTCGAGCTGTGCAGGTGCGCGGCGAAGGCGTGTTCGAAGCGCTCGATGTATTCGTAGCAGCGCGCGCCCCATCCGTTGGCCACGGCGTCGGCGGCGTACTGCTGCTCGAGCGCGCCAATGCTGGGGCGCGTATACGGCACCGCACGCGGCGACGCCGGCGGGGCGATCGTGGTCATCGGATGCGCAGCTCCGGAATGGCCGTGACAAACTGACCGCCCCAATCACGCACATAGGCCAGCGACTTCGTGAACTCGTCGGCGAGATTCCACGGCAGCAGCAACACATAGTCGGGGCGTTCGGCGAGCAGACGCTCCGGTGGGACCACCGGAATGCCCGAGCCCGGCAGGAAGCGCCCCTGCTTGTGGGGCGACGCATCGGCCACCCACGGGAGCAGCTCGCGCCCGATGGCCGCGAAGTTGAGAAACGTGTTCCCCTTCGCGGCCGCACCGTACCCCACGACGCGCTTGCCATTGGCGCGGCACTCGCGGAGGAACGCGAGCGCCTCATCGCGAATGCGCTCGGCCTGTGGTTGCAGGGTACGATAGAACGCATCGTGGGCCACACCGGCGTCGCGTTCCATGTCGCGCAGCGCTTCGAGGCGCGGTGTGCTGGCGCGATCGCAGGTGGCGTGTTGTGCCCACACACGCAGCGACCCGCCGTGCGTGGCAAGCTGCTCTACATCCCACACCATCAGTCCGGCCGAGGCGAGCACCTGCTCGACCACGTGCAGCGACAGATAGCTGAAATGTTCGTGGTAGATCGTATCGAACTGCGACTCGGCCACGAGGCGCAGCAGGTGCGGAAACTCGAACGTGATGGTGCCGTGCGGCGCGGTGAGCGTGGCAATGCCAGCCACGAAGTCGCGCAGGTCGGGCACGTGGGCGAGCACGTTGTTGGCCACGACGAGGTCGGCAGGGCCACAGGTGGAGACCACCGCAGCGGCCGTTTCGCGACCGAGGAAGAGCTCGACCGTTTCGACACCACGGGCACGCGCCACCTGGGCGGTGCTGGCGGTGGGTTCGATGCCGAGGCAGCGAATGCCACGTTCGCGCACGTACTGCAGCAGGTAACCATCGTTGGACGCGACTTCCACCACGAGACTCTGTGTGGTGAGCCCGAGTCGTTCGACGGTTGTGGCGACATACTGACGCGCGTGGGCGAGCCACGAGGCGGCCACGCTCGAGTGATAGACGTAGTCGGCTGTGAAGAGCGCGTCGTGCGACGGCGCCTCGACCACTTGCACGAGGCGACAGGTGGGGCACACCACGGTGCGCAGTGGTACGCGCACTTCGGGGGTGGCGAGGTCGTCCTCCAGTCGAAACGCATTCGAGGGTGGCGCACTGCCGAGATCGGCGAAGCGCTGGGCCACCACATCGATTGCGGTGTGACAGAACCGGCACGGGTGCGTGGTCACGCCGCCCTCCACTCGGCGAGCGAGGGCAGGGCGGCGTCCCGCGCCGAGAGCAGCGTCACCGGGAGCGGCCAGCGAATGTCGAGCGCAGGATCGGCGTGATGCACGCCGCGTTCGCACGCGCTCGCGTACGATGCGGAATGGAGATACAGCAGCTGGACGTCGTTGCTGAGGGCCTGAAAACCGTGCGCCACCCCTTCGGGAATGAGCAGCGCGCGATCGATGTGTTCATCGAGCACGAGCGCGTGCCACTGCCCGAAGGTAGGTGAGCTGGTGCGCAGATCGACTGCCACATCGAAGATCCGTCCGCGCAGGCAGCGCACGAGCTTGGCTTCGGCCGCCGGTGCGACCTGCAGATGCAGGCCGCGCACCGTACCGCGCAGACTCGTGACGCTCAGGTTGACCTGCGCCACGGCGAACGGCAGCTGCTCGGCCGCGAACGTCTCCTCACAGAACGCGCGAACGAAGCGACCGCGCGCGTCGGCGAACGCGCTGCTCGACACTTCATGCACGCCGGCAATCGGCGTCGGGTGCAGCTCAAGCGTCACGCCGCCACCTCGTGGCGGCGGGTAGTGGCGCGCGTCCACGGCGCACCGGCACGCGCGGCGTCGCGGACGTAAGTGACCAGATCGTCCACCGAGCGCAGCTCACCCTGTTCGTACACCATGCGGTACCACTGGGCCGTGCGCTGGATGCTGGTGGCGAGATCCCACACGGGCCGCCAGCCCAGCTGCTGCTGTGCGCGCCGACAGTCGAGTTGCAGGATGTCGGTTTCGTGCGGGTGCGTCCCCTGATCGCGTGTCGTGCGAATGCTCGGCCAGGCGAGCTGCAGCCCGGTCACGAGTTCGTCCACCGTGACGTGGCCGTCGGGCGCGGGGCCGAAGTTCCAGGCGCCCTCGGCGGTTTCGTCGCCGTCGAGCAGGCGGGCACCGAGTTGCAGATAGCCGGCGAGTGGGTCGAGGACATGCTGCCACGGGCGCACCGCGTGTGGCGCGCGAATGCCCACGGCGCGCCCCGACGCGGCGGCGCGTACGAGATCGGGAACGAGGCGATCGGCGGCCCAGTCACCACCGCCAATCACGTTGCCGGCGCGCGCCGTGGCGAGCAACACACGACCGGCAAAGAAGCTGTCGCGCCAGCAGGCGGCGAGGAGTTCGGCGCACGCCTTGGAGGCGCTGTACGGATCGTGGCCACCGAGCGGATCATCTTCCACGAACGGTCTCGCGCCCGGCGTGATCCGATAGCACTTGTCGCTCGTGACGGTGACCACCGCACGCACCGACGGCGTGGTGCGCACGGCCTCGAGCAGATGGACGAGCCCCATCACGTTGGTTTCGATGGTGTCGACCGGGATGGCGTAGCTCTCGCGCACCAGCGCCAGCGCGCCAAGGTGCAGCACGAGTTCGGGTTGCGCGTCCCGCACAGCGTCGCGTACGGCCTGCGCGTTGCGCAGATCGACGTGCCGGGATGATCGCGGTTCTCCGAGCAACGTGGCGTGCGCCGGCACCGTCGCCGGAGGCAGCGCGAAGGCGTACACATCGGCGCCCATGGCGCGCAACCAGAGCGTGAGCCACGACCCCTTGAAGCCGGTGTGGCCGGTGACGAGCACGCGTCGACCCGTGTACGTGCCACCGAAGAGTGCGGAGAGATCGGGAAGCGCAAGCGCCATGATCAGGCGGCGTGACGAGTGAGTGTGGGGGCGACGCTCGTGGCCGGATCGTCGCTGGCGTGCGCGGCGTAGGCCGCCATCGCGGCGCGATGCTGGGCAATGCAGCGCGTGATGAGGGGCGTATGCGCACGTGTCCAGGCCACGGTCGCGGCGATGCCCTCGGCGAGCGACGTGCGGGCCTCGAAGCCCAGTTCGGTGCGTGCCTTGGTGGGATCACCGAGACGACGTCCGGAGCGGTCCCAGTTGCGGGCCGGCAGGATCGCGGGCGGCGTGGTGTTGCCCGTGGCGGCGTTGATGGTTTCGGCCAGCGTGCGAATGCTGACATCGTGTCCGGTGGCGAGGTTGTACACATCGCCGGGCGTGCCGCGTTCGGCACAGGCGATGAGGCCGCGCACGATGTCGTCCACGAAAATGAAGTCGCGACTCGCCTCACCGCCGCCTTCGAGGGGCAACGCTTCACCGGCGAGGGCCTTCCAGATGAACGTGGGGGTCACGTTGCGCCACACGGTGGCCGGTGTGCCGCGCCACGCGCCGGCGCCGAGCACTTCACGCGGACCATACACGTTCTGAAAGCGGGCACGCACGGTGGGGAGCTTGTGTCGCGCGTGGTAGTAGAGCGCGTAGAACTCGCCCACCAGCTTCGAGATGCTGTAGGGGCTGTCCATGTGGAGCGAGATCGGCGCGTCCTCACGCGTGGGCGTGGGATCGTCGAACGTCTTCTCGGCCACGGCGCAGCCGGCACCAGCGTACACCACCTTGCGCATGCGACGGAACCGCGCAATCCGCTCGAACAGCTTGAGGGTGGTGATGAGATTGTGCTCGTGGTCGGCGATGGGGTCGTGAATGGAGCTCTGGTTGCCGTGATAGGTGGCCAGATGAAACACGTAGTCGTACTCGTCGCGCAGTGCGGCGAGCACGGTGTCGTCGGCAATCGAACCGACGGTGAGGCGTACCCGTGCGTCGTCGGGCACGTTCTCGAACGTGGCCGAGAGCAGATTGTCCACGATGTGTACGCGCTCGGCGCCGTCGGCGAGGAGCGTGTGGACGAGATTGCTGCCCACGAAGCCGGCGCCGCCGGTCACGAGCACATGCGCGCCAATCATGCGGTGGCCAGGCGGAGGTGCGTGAACGTCTCGCTGATGCCGTACTCGCGGTAGTAGGCGATCGCGCGTGCGACCCCTTCGGCGAGCGGTGTGGAGACGCGCCACTGGAAATCCCGCTCGGTGCGCGACGGATCGAGCAGGATGGAGAAGACGTCGTCGGGGTTGCGCTCGCGCACATCCACCGCTGCATCGAGTGTGATGCCCATCGCATCGACCGTGGCGTCGAAGAGCTCCTTGATGGCGTAGTCGGCGCCCGAGGCGATGTGGTAGAAGCCGCCGTTGCCCTGGCCGTCCACCGCGCGCTCCACGACATCGATGAGGTCATCGATAAACACGAAGTCGCGGCGCGTGTTCATCACGAAGCACGGCTTGCCCGTGCTGAGGCGCTGGAAGAAGGTGGGCAGCGGACCACTCAGATTGCGCGGGCCGTACGCGTTGGCGAGGCGGAAGCTCGTGAACGGCACGCCGGCGAGTGCGATGTAGCCTTCGCCAGCCGTCTTGCTCACGGCGTAGCTCGAGCCGTACGGCATGAGCGGGTGATTGAGCGTGATGGGCTGCTCGATCGGTGAGAGGCCGTAGCAGAGCGCGGTCTGGAAGTAGATGAGACGCTGCGCCTTCACGCGCGCGGTGGCCTGCGCAATGAGCGCGCTGCCGAGGGCGTTGGTGCGGGCATCCTCTTCCCAGGCGTCCGGGTTCTTGTAGGCGGCCGCCGCGTGGACCACGACCTCGGGCTCGAACTGCGCGAACGTGTCGTCGACACAATCGGCGTCGGCTACGCTGCCCTCCACGATGGTGAGGTTGTGGTGCGGCACCAGATTGTCGCGCCGACCCGTGGCGTAGTTGTCGATGACGAGCACGTCATCGCCGCGCGCGAGGAGGCGATCGGCGAGATGGGAGCCCACAAAGCCGGCACCGCCGGTGATGAGAATGCGCATGAGAGGAGAGGGTTCGAGTCAGGCGGCGATGGCCGTCGCGGTGCGCGGCGGCGTGAGGGGCAGCACATCCGGTACGGCAAACGGACGGTGCTGGTCGTGGAACGCGCGGTGCCACAGTTCGAGGGAGAGCAACCCCCAGAGACCGCGGCCGAACGTGCCATCCCGCGGGAGCTGCGCGAGGACGCGTGGGGTGTCCACGAACTCGCGGTGTCGCGCGCGCGTGCTACCGAGCATGTCGTGCACGAACTCGCAGAGCGGTCCCCGCGCCCATTCGTTGAATGGCGTGGGGAAGCCCATCTTGTCGGTGCGATCGGCCACGCTCGCGGGGAGGAGCGTGCGGGCGACGTCGACGAGCGGGCGTTTGAGCTGGCCGTTGGTGAACTTCACGTCGGCCGGAATGGTGGCGGCGAACTCCACCAGCGGATGATCGAGGAACGGCACGCGCGCCTCGATCCCGTGCGCCATCGTGACGCGGTCTTCGACTTGCAGCAGCGCTGGGAGGAGCGTCTTGAAGTCGAAGTGCGTCATGAGGTCGAAGTACGACTGCTTGCGCACGTTGTCTCCGTGAAAGACGCGCTGGAACGTCTCGAAAGGCGAGTACGGTCCGAAGCGCTCCCACCGCACCGCGTCGTGGACGTGCGGGGCCCGATTCACAAGGCGGAAGTAGCGCGCGTCCATCGGATCGAAGAGGCCATCGCGCCAGAACTCCTGCAGCATGGGCTTGTAGGGCCGCAGCGCGGAGAGGTTGGGGATGATGGACTCGTACGTGACCACGAAGTTGCGACCGTGCATGGTGCCGTCGATCGCGGCCTTGATGCACTGCTCGAAGTAGGCCACGAGATAGCGTGTGTAGCCACCGAAGAGCTCGTCGCCCCCTTGGCCGCCCAGCACCACCTTGCGTTCGCGCGCGGCCATGCGGGCCACCATGAACTGCGAGAACGCGCCGGGTCCGGCGGCCGGCGAATCGAGATGATGAATGACGCGCTCGATGTGCTGCACGAAGTCGTGCGGCGTGATCGTGCATTCGCGCAGCGACACGCCGAGGTGGTCGGCGATCGCGCGCGCGTGGGCGCTTTCGTCGTAGGCGGGGCCGTCGTCGAACCGGCCGGAGAAGCCGAGCACGTCACCGCGTCCCTGCACGGCGAGTGCGCTCACGATGCCGGAGTCGATGCCGCCGCTGATGTAGGTGCCGATGGGGACGTCGGCGCGCAGGTGGAGTCGCGCGGAGTCGTGCAGATGTTCGAGCAGTCGCTCCTGGAACCAGTCGGCGCGGTGCGTGAAGTCGAGGTCGTAGTAGATCTCCCAGTAGCGCGCGCGCGCGACGGTGCCGTGGGCGACCGTGAGCGTGTGTCCGGGCGGCAGCTCCTCGATGCCCTTGAAGAGCGTCTTGCCTTCGAGGCAGAGCTGGAAGGTGAGGTAGTCCTGCAGGCCGGCTTCTTCGGTGTCGCAGCGATCGAGAAAGGGGAGGAGGGCCTTCGCTTCGGAGGCGAAGTAGAGGGTGCGGCCGACGGTGGCGAGGTAGAACGGCTTGATGCCGAAGCGGTCGCGGGCGCAGAACAGGGTGTCCTGTCGCGCGTCCCAGATCGCGAACGCGAACATGCCGCGCAGGTGATCGACGCAGCGGGGGCCCCAGCGCAGCCAGGCGCGCAGGATGACTTCGGTGTCGGAATCGGTGCGGAAGCGGTCGCGGCCGAGGGTCTCGCGCAGCTCCGGGTAGTTGTAGATCTCGCCGTTGAAGACGATGACGCAGTCGGCGTCCTCGTCGTGCATGGGCTGAGCGCCGCCCGCGAGGTCGATGATGGAGAGGCGCCGATGGGCGAGGCCCACGCTGCCGGACGCATCGATGAAACGCCCATGGCCGTCCGGCCCGCGATGCGCGAGCAGACGATCCATGCAGGCCAGACGCGCGAGCGCGTCGGGCACTGGCTGGCGATCAAGTTGGATGAATCCGGCGATACCGCACATGCGAGCGAGGGGCCGAAGCGAAAGGGTGAAACACGCCGCGGGCCGAGG
>ERZ1066123.1509-NODE-1509-length-13700-cov-7.275412_pt1 | contig 13700 bp, 11 predicted proteins | sample MGYA00382770_ERZ1066123 | MGnify/ENA primary metagenome ERZ1066123 (study PRJEB33369, sample SAMEA5778353) | biofilm metagenome | biome: Industrial cooling water; feature: Water cooling tower basin; material: Biofilm | place: United Arab Emirates | collected...
CCGCCCAGCCGGCCAGCGCCGCCGTGCCCTGGCGCGCGGCGAGCCAAGTCTCCGCCAGCATGCCGGCGGATTGCAGCAGCGCGACCGCGAAGGTCGGCGCGGCCAGCGAGAGGATGCGGCGCAGCAGCACGCCGGACGCGGGCGTGGCGGCCAGCGCCGGCGCGAGCGGCGCGACGGCCAGGGCGGCGTCAGGCGGCATCAGCGGGGTCCTTGCGTGTGCGGGTGAGGCGCGCGCGCAGCGCCGGCGGGGCACCTGGGCCGGGCAGGGCCACCACGTCCTCGGGCATGAGCGGCAGGCCATCGCTGCGCAGGGGCGGCGGGGCCGCCACCTCGCGCCCGGTCTCGCGCTCGCGCAGCTCGACCAGCGGGCCTTCCGGCGGGGCCATCCAGCGGTCGCCCCAGCGCTTGAGGGCGAGGTAGAGCGGGAAGACGTCGCGCCCCTTCTCCGTCAGCCGGTAGTCGTGGCGTCCGCCCTCCGCGGGCACCCGCTCCAGCACGCCGTGCTCCACCAGGCCGCGCAGGCGGGCGGCGAGGATGTTCGGCGCGATGCCGAGCCGCCGCTCGAATTCGTCGAAGCGGGAGGCACCGGTGAAGCACTCGCGCAGGACCAGGATGGCCCAGCGTTCGCCGAGCACCGCCATGGTGCGCGCGACGGGGCAGAGCTGCTGGGCGAAGTCGGTGCGCGGCGGCATGGCTTGCATGATGCAAGCATGATCGCTTGCATCATGCAAGTCCCCCTCTTTCGGATCGCGGAGCAGGGCCGGGGTGGGCGCCTTCGCTACCCCCCGGCCAGCAGTTCCCCCGTCACTTCCGCCAAGCTCGCGCAGCCCGCCAGTCGCAACGCCGTCGCCAGCTCCGCCACCACCCGGTCCAGCACCGACTGCACGCCCGGGGCGCCACCGAGCGTCAACCCCCACCACACCGGCCGCCCCAGGCACACCGCATCCGCCCCGGCGGCGATCGCCTTCATCGCGTCCACCCCACGCCGGATGCCGCTGTCCATCAGCACGGGAATGCGCCCCTCCACCGCCGCGACGCAGCGCGGCAGGGCGGCGAAGGCGGCCGGCGCGCCGTCGAATTGCCGGCCGCCATGCGAGGAGACGATGATCCCGGCCGCCCCGGCCGCGACGGCCCGTCGCGCATCGCCCGCCGCCAGGATGCCCTTCAGCACGATCGGCAGCCCTGCCCGCGCCGCCAGCCATTCGATGTCGGCCCAACGCAGCCCGGCATCGGTGCTGCCGACCAGCGCATGGGCGTAGCCGGGCCGGTCGTTGCCCGAGGTCAGGGCCGGCGGCACGGCGAAGCCGTTGGCCAGGTCGCGCTCGCGGAAGGCCGCGGCGACCGGCGCATTCACCGTGATCACCAGCGCGCCATACCCCGCCGCCCGCGCCCGCGCCGCCAGGTCGAGGGTGATGCCGCGGTCGCGCGGCACGTAGAGCTGGAACCAGCGCGGCGCCGCCGGCCCCATGGCGGCGGCCACCTCCTCCAGGCTGCGGGTCGCCACCATGGCGGGAATGAACAGCGCGCCGGCCGCCGCCGCGCCCTCCGCCGTCGCCACCTCGCCGCGCGGATGCGCCAGGCCGTGCAGCCCCATCGGCGCGACCAGGACCGGGTGCCGCAGCGCCGCGTCGAGCAGGGAGAGCGAGAGGTCCGGCTGCGCCCCCGCCGCGCCGGTCAGGACCCGTGGCGTGATGGTCGCCGCGTCCAGGGCGGCGCGGTTGGCACGCGCGGTCAGCTCCGCCCCGGCGCCGCCGGCGATGAAATCGTAGCTGGCGGGCGGCAGCACGGCGCGCGCCTCCGCCTCCAGCCGCTCGGGCGAGATGATGCGCAGCCGGCGCTCGGGCCCCGTGGGTTGCGGGGGCGTGTCCGGCGACGCTGCGCCTGCCGCTCCCGGCGCCGCGGCAAGCCCCGGCCCCGCCGCCAGCACCCCGCGCCGGGACAGGCGGCGCATCATGGCCGCCGCGCCAGCACGGCCAGGCCGCGCATCGCTGCCGCGTCCGGGTCGCGGATCAGCCAGGTCGGCACCGGGGCGAGCCAGTCGCGGAACCGCCCCTTCGCCTCGAAGCGCGCCCGGAAGGTGGAGGCGGCGAGGAATTCCGGCATGCGGGCCGGGATGCCGCCGGCGATGAACACCCCGCTGCGCGCACCGTGCAGCAGCGCCACGTCGCCCGCGAAGGCGCCGAGCAAGTCGCAGAACAGCGTCATCACCTCGGCGCAGCGCGGATCGGCGCCGGTGATGCCATCCTGCAGGATGGCGGGGCAGTCGCGTTCCGGATCGCCGCCAAGTGCTGCGTGCAGCGCCTCGATGCCCGGTCCGGAGAGGGCGCCGCGCTCGACCGAGACGTGGCCGCCCAAGCGCTCGCGCAGGGTCTCGATCAGCGCGCCCTCGCGCGCATCTCCCGCGGCCAGGGCGGCGTGTCCCCCCTCGGTTGCCAGCACCCCGTCCGGCGGCAGGAAGGCGGCGACGCCGAGGCCGGTGCCAGGGCCGACGACGCTCATCGCCGCTCCTGCCTCGCCCGCCGCCGGGCCGCCGAGGTGCAGCAGGTCGGCGGCGCCGAGAACCGGCAGCGCCCAGGCCAAGGCGGCGAAATCGTTCACCACGCGCACGGCCGAAAGCTCCAGGGCCGCGGCGAGCGTCGCGCCGTCCACCACCCAGCCGCGGTTCGTCAGCACCGCGCGGTTCGCCGCGACGGGTCCGGCGACGGCCAGCACGGCGGCGCGCGGCCGCGGGCCGGGCTGGGCGGCAAGCCAGCCGCCGATCGCCGAGACCGCGTCGGCAAAGCCATTCAGCGGTACGCGCTCGGCGGGACGGGGGAGTGCCCTGCCGGGATGCAGCAGGGCGAAGCGGGCGTTGGAGCCACCGATATCGGCGAGAAGCACGGGCATGGCCGCCATTCTGCGGCGACGGCACCGCAACGGTCACGCCCGCGAAACCGGCCGCACGCAGGCTTGCGCGGCCCTGGGGCCCGGGGGATGCGTCCGGCCGAAGGAGCTGCCGCATGCTGATCGTCTTCGGAGGACTGCCCGGTACCGGCAAGACGACGCTGGCCCGCGCCCTGGCCGGCGAGATCCGCGCCGCCTGGCTCCGCATCGACGCCATCGAGCAGGCGCTGCGCGCCTCGGCCATGCTCGCCGGGGAGGTCGGCCCCGCCGGCTACATGGTCGCCCAGGCCCTGGCCGCGGCGAACCTGCGCATCGGCCTCACGGTGGTGGCGGACTGCGTCAATCCGCTGGCCGTCACGCGCAACGCATGGCGGCAGGTCGCCGCCGATGCCGGCGCACCCATCCTGGAGATCGAGGTGATCTGCTCCGACCCCGTCGAGCACCAACGGCGGGTGGCGACGCGCAGGGCAGATATCGAGGGGCATGCCCTCCCAGACTGGGCCGCCGTGCAGCGGCATGCCTACGCGCCGTGGGACCGGCCGCGGCTGGTGCTGGACACGGCGAGCCGATCGGTCGCTGCCTGCATGGCCACGCTGCGCGCCGCCCTTGGTACCTGCCCCTCCACGCCGACCGCAGGCTAGACTTGCGCGGGCTACGGGAAGGAAGCGCCTTCATGAAGATCGACCATGTCTCGCTCACGCTCTTCGCCTGGGAGAACATCCCGCCGACGAGCTACCACGCCGCCTCCATCCAGACCGGCGGCCGCTCCGCGCTCGGCCTGCTGCGCATCCGCACGGATACCGGCCTGGAGGGGCACGCCTTCCTCGGGTCGGCTACGCATACGGCGGAGAATGACGGGCCGGGGCTGATCCGCTTCCTGAAACCCCTGCTGATGGGCAAGGACCCGCTGGACCGCGAGGCGATCAGCGCCCGGCTCTGGCCCTGGACGCGCACCGTGACCGTGCGCTCGATCGGCGCGGTGGACGTGGCGCTGTGGGACATCGCCGGCCAGGCGGCAGGCATGCCGATCCACCGGCTGCTCGGCACGACACGGCACGGCATCGGCGCCTATGCATCGTCGGCGCGTCTTCCCTCCATCGAGGCCTATGCCGAGGAGGCGCAGTCCTTCAAGGCGAATGGCTGGAAGGGCTACAAGATCCACCCGCCGCAGGACCCGCCGCTCGACATCAAGGTGTGCGAGGCGGTGCGCCGCGCCGTCGGCGACGATTACACCATCATGCTGGACAGCACCTGGGCCTACGACTTCCCGGCGGCGATGCGGGTCGGCCGCGCCGCCGAGCGCCTCGGCTTCCTCTGGTACGAGGATCCGCTGCACGACCAGGACATCACCAACTACGTGAAGCTGCGCCAGAAGCTCGACATCCCGATCATGGCGACGGAGTACCCGCAGACCGGCCTGGAAAGCTACGCGCCCTGGATCATGCTGCAGGCGACCGACTACCTGCGCGGCGACGTGGCGGTGAAGGGCGGCATCACCACGCTGATGAAGACCGCGCACCTCGCCGAGGCCTTCCGCATGAACTACGAGGTGCACCACGGCGGCAACAGCCTGAACAACGTGGCCAACCTGCATGTCTGCTGCGCCATCCGCAACACCACCTTCTTCGAGGTGCTGCTGCCCGACGGCGCGCACAAGTACGGGCTGGCGAAGGAGATCGTGGTGGACCGGGACGGCATGGTGCACGCGCCGACCGCGCCGGGACTCGGGGCGGAGATCGACTTCGACCTGATCCGGGCGAAGACGACCGCGGTGCTGGAGTAGCGCGCCGCGCGCTACTCCATCGCCGCCGTGAAGGCCGCGCCGTTCCAGACCTGCCGGCGCGCGCAGGCGTCATGGCCGCAGTCACGGTCGTGCAGCAGCAGCGTGCCGGGCGCCCCGGCAGGGCTGGTCCAGCGATGCGCCAGGAAGGCGTTGGCCCGCGCATGGCCGCCGCCCTCCGCCGAGACATAGACAAGCAGCGCGCAGCCGGAGGCATCGCAATGGTCGCTTCCCGGTGGCAGCGGCGGCCGCCGGCATTGCAGGGCGCCGAAGTCGACCAGATAGTCGGGCCGGCCATCGCCGTTGACGTCGCGCACCGTCTCGAAGCCCTGCTGGCGCATCGGCGTGCCGCCGCCGGCGCGGCAGGCGCGCATGGCGTCCAGGGCATCCTGGCGGTAGGCGGCCGGCAGGAAGCTCGCCCAGCCGCGGCGGTAATCGGCCTCGCTGCGGCGGCGCAGATCCGGGTTGCCCAGCCGCCGGCGTGCCGCGGCGCAGCCGGCGGCGAATTCCTGCGCCGTCACGGTGACCGGTTCGGCCGCGGGCGCCGTCCGGTCGACGAGGCGCAGGGTCTCGCCGTCGCGGGCGTGCAGGTGGAAGCGGCTGCGCGGTGGCTCCGTCGCCGCGGTGCCGATGCCGCAGTCGCCGGGATGGGCCGGTACACGCTTCGCCGCCCAGTACTCGGCGCCGAGGCGCATCGCCGGTTCCAGGCCCTCCAGCCACCTCTCCCAGGCGGTGCGGTCGGTCAGGCCTTCGCGGAAGCCCAGCGGTTCGCCCGCCGCAAGCATCTCGATGACGACGGCGGCCGGCGAGATGGCGCCGGGCTGGCGCGTGGGCGCCGCGGCCGGGGCTGCGCCCGGCGGCGCCGCGGCGACGAGACGTTCCCAGGCGATGAGGTTCATGGCGCGGCGCTCGGCATCGTTCAGCCAGGCCATGCGGTTCGCAGGCGTGGTCACCAGCGTGCCGATGATGCCGTCCGGCACGCCGTAGCGGTGCAGTTCCCGCGCCAGCGCCGTGGTCACCGCCAGACTGCCGAGCGTCTCCTGATTTTCGAGGGAGGCGCTGTGCACGCCGAGCCGCGCCGTCTCCGACGCCACGCGGGTGGGCGAGGCGGCGAGGATCAGGAAGCAGGCGGAGGCGCAGGTCGCGTCACGCGGCACGACCACGGTCATCCGCGCCGCAGCGACGATGCCGGCGATCCCCGCCGCCGCGCCGACCGACCCGCCGCCGCTGTTGATCAGCAGCATGATGCGCCGATCGGGGCGGGAGCGCAGGAGGTCCCGGAACCGCTCGGCATCGCCCGGCAGGATGCGGCCGGTGGCGGCGAGGACCATGATGCCGTGCACCGGGCTGTCGGGCAGGAAGCGGAATTCCAGGGCTCGCGCCGGATCCGCGAGAAGCAGCAGCCAGAGGATCGCCAGTCGGATCGCCATGGCCGAGGCATAGCATTGCCGCCGCTTTCGATCTGGTAAAAATGGCGGTTTCATCTCTTTATTGGTTCGTGCCTGCCCCTGGCCCGGCAGTCACCGCCCTTGCTCCGCGCCGCCGGCCCCGCAAGAGTCCGCGCGCCCGCAACCACCCCCGAGTCGCCCCGCCCCGATGCTGCCGGCCGTGACCCTCCGCCTGCCCGACCTTGCCGCCACCGGCCGGCTGGCGGCACGGCTGGCCGCGCTGGCCCGGCCCGGCGACGCCATCCTGCTGGAGGGTCCGCTCGGCGCCGGCAAGAGCGCCCTTGCCCGTGCCTTCCTGCGCGCCGCCACCGGCGACCCGGCCCTGGAAGTGCCGTCGCCCAGCTTCACCCTGGTGCAGAGCTACGGCCTGCCCGGCGGCATCGAGGCGCACCATTTCGACCTCTACCGCCTCGCCGGCCCGGCGGAGGTGGCGGAGCTGGGCTGGGAGGAGGCGCGGCGGGGCATCGTGCTGGTGGAATGGCCCGACCGGCTGGGCGCCGCGCTGCGCCCGCCATCGGCGCTGACCCTGGCCCTCGCGCAGGGCGCGCGGGAGGAGGAGCGGCTGGCGACCCTCTCCGGCTGGGAGGACCGCCTCGACGGGGCGGCTCTCGCGGCATGAGGGACGCCGCCGGTTTCCTCGCCGCCCATGGCTTCGCCGGCGCCACCCCCCATCCGCTGCCGGGCGATGCCGGCTTCCGCCGCTACGCCCGGCTCGCCGGCGGCCCGCGCCCGGCGCTGCTGATGGACGCGCCGCCGCCGGAGGATGTCGGCCCCTACCTGCGCATCGGCGCGCATCTCCGCGCCGCCGGCCTCTCCGCGCCGGAGGTGATTGCGGCGGATCCAGGGCGCGGCCTGCTGCTCATCGAGGATCTCGGCGCCGCCACCCATGCCGACCTGCTGGATGCCGGCGCCGATCCCGCCCCACTCTACGCCGAGGCCGCGGAGGCGCTGGCGGCGTTGCACGCCGTGCCGCCGCCGGACGGGCTGCCCGCCTGGGACGCGGCGGCGATGGCGCGCGCGACGGCGGCGACCTTCCTCGACTGGTGGTGGCCGGCGGCCTTCGGCGGCCCGGCCGGCGACGGCATCCGCCGCGACCTGGCGGCGGCGCTGCACGCGGTGCTCGATCCCTTCGCGGGCGGGGCCCGGGGCTTCGTGCACCGCGACTATTTCCCCGCCAACCTGCTGCGCCTGCCCGACCGCGAGGGGCCGCGCCGCACCGGCATCATCGACTTCCAGGACGCCGGGCTCGGCCACCCCGCCTACGACCTGCTCTCCCTCATCGAGGATGCGCGGCGGGACGTCCCGCCCGCGGCGCGGGAATCGGCGTTGCGGGCGTACCGCGCGCGGCGCGCGGTGCCCGACCTCGAGGCGGCGCTGGCCGCGCATGGCGCGCAGCGGCATCTCCGCATCGCGGCACTCTGGGTCCGGCTTGCGCTGCGCGATGCCAAGCCGCGCTACCTGGTGCATGGCCCGCGCTGCTGGGCGCAGCTCGATCGTGCGCTGGCCCACCCGGCCTGCGCGCCGCTGCGCGGGTTCCTGGATCGGCACGTCCCGCGCGACCTGCGCGGCAACCCCGATCGCGTCGCCCGGCGGCACGCCATGGCAGGGGCCGGGGGATGAGAGGGCCGCGCACCCCCTGTTCGGAGGATGCCGCGTGATCCGGCTGACCCACGGCATGGTCCTCGCCGCCGGCCTCGGCCTGCGCATGCGCCCGCTGACCCGCACCACGCCGAAGCCGCTGCTGACGCTGCATGGGCGCAGCCTGCTGGACCATGCGCTGGACCGGTTCGGGGCCGCCGGCATCGGCCGGGCGGTGGTGAACGCGCACTGGCTCGCGGACCAGGTCGCCGCCGCAGTCGCCGCGCGCCGCGCACCGGACTGCGTTCTGCAGCATGAAGCGACCCTGCTGGAAACCGGCGGCGGCGTGCTGCGGGCGCTGCCGGAGCTGGGGCCCGGCCCCTTCGCCGTGGCGAATGGCGACAGCGTCTGGCTGGACGGGCCGACGCCGGCGCTGGCGCGGCTCGCCGCCGCCTTCGACCCTTCGCGCATGGATGGGCTGCTGCTGCTGGTGCGCGCCGCGCAGATCGAGGGGGAGGTGGGCCGCGGCGACTTCCTGATGGATCCGCTGGGCGCCATCCGCCGGCCGAAGGAGCGCGAGATCTCGCCCTACATCTTCGCCGGCGTGCAGATCCTGGCACCGGCGCTGTTCGCCGGCGCACCCGGTCCGGAGGTGCCCTTCAGCCTCAACCTGCTCTACGATCGGGCCATGGAGAACGGGCGGCTCTTCGCGCTGGTGCATGACGGGATCTGGTTCCACCTCTCCACGCCCGGGGACCTGGAGCGTGCCGAGGCGGCGATGGCGGCCGGGCTGGTGAGGGCTCTGTTCTGAGCGGCGCGGCGGACGGCACGCGGGCGCTGCGTCTCTTCGACATCCCGGCGCAGCTGCCTTTCCTCGATTGCCTCGCCGCCGGCGTGCTGGCGATGGTGCCGGGCGATGCGCCGGAGCGGCTGTCGCGGGTGACGATCCTGCTGCCGACCCGGCGCTCCGCGCGCGCGCTGCGCACGGCCTTCCTGCGCGCCGTCGCGCCGGAGGCGCGCGGGGATGGTGTCGCGCCGGAGGCGCGCGGGGATGGTGTCGCGCCGGAAGCGCGCGGGGATGGTGTCGCGCCGGAGGCGCGCGGGGATGGCGTCCCGCCGGAGGCGCGCGCGACGGAGGTCGGCCGCGCGCTGCTGCTGCCGCGCATGCGGGCGCTGGCCGGCCTCTCCACCGAGGATGCGGACGAGCTGGCGCTGCCGACCCTGCTCGACCTGCCGCCGGCGGTGGATCCGCTGTGCCGCCAGGCGGTGCTGGCGCGCATGATTGCGCGGCTGGAGACGCGGCATGGCGGGCCGCGCACGGTGGAGCAGGCCTGGGCGCTGGCCGGCGCGCTGGCGACGCTGCTCGACGAGATGGCGCTGGAGGAGCGCGACCTGTCGCTGTTCGATGCGACGGACACGCTGGCGCAGGGCTGGCTGGAGCGCCTCACGGCGCTGGTGCCGGAGAGCCACGCGGCGCACTGGCAGATCACCCTGCTGTTCCTGCGCGGCGTGCTGGACGGGTGGCAGGCCTGGCTGGCCGCGCATGGCATGCTCGACATCGGCGTGCGCCGCGTGCTGGCGCTGCGGGCACAGGCCGCGGCCTGGGCGCGCGACCCGCCCGCCGATCCGGTGATCGCCGCCGGCATCGGCGTCGGCGGCACCATCCCGGCGGCGACGGCGCTGCTGCGCGCCATCGCGGCGGACCTGCCGCAGGGCCGGGTGGTGCTACACGGCGTCGACCGGCTCTCGGCCGAGGATGTCTGGGACCTGCTGCACGAGCACCCGACGCATCCCTTCTGCGGCCAGCATCGGCTGCTGTCGGCGCTCGGCGCGACGCGGGAGGATGTGCGGCGCTGGCCCGGCTGCCCGCCGCGCGAGGCGGCGGCGGCGCTGCCCGGCACGGTGCCCGAGGGGCGGCCGCAGCTTCTCGGCATGGCGCTGCGCCCCGCGGCCGGGCTGCCGGCCTGGCAGGCGCGCCGTCCGCATCTCTGGCAGCCGGCGCTGCGCGGGCTGTCGATGCTCGAGGCGCCGGACGCGCAGGCCGAGGCGGTGGCCGTCGCATTGCTGCTGCGCGAGGCGCTGGAGGATCCGGCGGCGCGCGCCGCCCTGGTGACCCCGGACCGCGACCTGGCGCGCCGCGTCTCGGCGGAGCTGGCGCGCCACGGCGTCGCCTGCGACGACAGTGCCGGCGAGCCGCTGGGCGAGACCGGGGCCGGCGCCTTCCTGCGCCTGATCGCCCGCATGGTGGCCGAGGATTTCGCGCCGGTGCCGCTGCTCGGCGTGCTGAAGCACCCGCTCTGCGCCGGCGGGATGGACCGGCCCGACTGGATCCGCGGCGTGCGGCGGATGGAGCGCGCGGCGTTGCGCGGGCCGCGGCCGGCGGGTGGCCTGGCCGGGCTGCACGCCGCCGTGGTCGCCGCCTTCGCCGGCGCGCGGCAGGATGCGGCGGTGCAGGCGGAGATCGGGCGCGTGCTGGCGGCACTGGCTGCCTGCCTCGGCGATTTCACCGCCCTGCCGGCCAGCCCCGCGCGGCCCCCCGCCGACCTGCTGGCCGCGCACCTGGCCGCCGCCGAGGCGCTGGCGGCGACGCCGGACAGGCCGGGCGCGCTCCGCCTCTATGCGGGCGAGGAGGGCGAGGTGCTGGCGGGCCATCTGGCCAGCCTGCCGCCGGCCATGCAGCACCTGGGGCCCGTGGCGCCAAATGCCTGGCCGGCGCTGTTCGACGCGATGCTGGGGGGCGCCGCCGCCCCGTCCTTCCGCGGCAGCCGCGGACGCGAGTCCGGGCCGCATCCCCGCGTCGAGATCCTGGGCCTGCTGGAAGCGCGGCTGCTCACCTTCGACCGCGTCGTGCTCGGCGCGCTGGACGAGAGCGTCTGGCCGCTGGCCACCGACCCCGGCCCCTGGATGAGCCGGCCGATGCGCCGCGACTTCGGCCTGCCGGAGCCGGAGGCGCGCATCGGCCGCGTCTGCGCCGACTTCCTGCTGGCGGCCTGCAGCGCGCCCTATGCGGTGCTGTCGCGCGCCGCGCGCCGCGGCGGCCAGCCGACGGTGCCGGCGCGCTGGCTGACGCGCCTCGAGACCTTCCTGAAGGGCCAGGCCGACGCGGATCACCCGCGCGGGCTGCGCCTGGCGGCGAGCCCCGCCGCCCACTGGGCGACGCTGCTCGACCAGCCCGGCGGCGCGCCCATGCCCTGCGAGCGGCCGCGGCCCTGCCCGCCGGCCGCGGCGCGGCCGCGGCGGCTCTCGGTGACCTCCATCGCAACGCTGCTGGCCGATCCCTACGCCTTCTATGCGCGGCAGGTGCTGCGGCTGCACGCGCTCGATCCGCTGGATGCGGAGCCGGACGCCGCCGACTACGGCACCCTGGTGCATGCGGCGCTGGCCGGTTTCCTGCGCCGCATGCCGGAGGGGCGATGGCCGGGGCAGGACGCGGCGCGCGCGCTGTTCGACGGGGCGGCGGAGGCGGCCCTGGCGGAGTGCGGCGCGCGGCCCGGCATGGCCGCCTTCTGGCGCCCGCGCCTGGCCCGCATCGGCGGCTTCGTGCTGGAGCAGGAGGCGGCGGCACGCCAGGGCGCGCGACACGGGGCGCGGCTGCGGTGCAGCCTGGCCGAGGTGAAGGGCGAGGTGGTGCTGCACGGCGCCGGCCGCGACCGGGTGGTGCTGGAGGCGCGGGCCGACCGCATCGACATCCTCGCCGACGGCACGCTGGCGATCCTCGACTACAAGACCGGCGGCGTGCCGAGCGGGCCGCGGATCGCCGCCGGCGACGCGGCGCAGCTGCCGCTGGAGGCCGCCATCGCCGCGCGCGGCGGCTTCGCCGGCGTGCCGGAGGCAGTGACGGCGCAGGCGCATTACTGGCGCCTGACCGGCGGCTTCGAGCCCGGCAGGGTGACCGATGCCGGCGCGCTGCTGCAGCGCCACCGCAAGGCGGCCAGCGCGGCGGAGGCGATCGGGGCGGAGGCGGAAACCGCCTGGGAGTCGGCGCGGCGCCTGGCGATGGACTACCTGCTCGGTACCCGGCCCTTCCTGGCGCGGCCGCATCCGGGCCGGCAGCCGGCGGGCAGCGACTACGACCACCTCGCGCGGCTCGGCGAATGGGCAGGCGCGCAGGAAGCCACGGGGGAGGGCGCATGATGCCGACGCTCCTCCTCCCTCCCCCGCACTGCGGGGGAGGGCCGGGGTGGGGGTGGCCGTGGTTGCCGGGGTGGCAGCCATGCGAATGCAGACGAGCGTGTGATGGCGGCCGCTCCGCTTCCCCCACCCTCCCGCTTCGCGGGCCCCGCCGGAGGCATGCCGCCGCCCCCCCGCGAGCGGGGGAGGGCCGGAGTTGGGAATTCCCCACGCCATGACCGTCCCCGTCTCCGCCCGCGAGGCCGCGCGCCTCGCGCAGGCCGCCGCCTCCGATCCCGGGCTGCTCGGCTGCTGGGTGGATGCCTCGGCCGGGTCGGGCAAGACCAAGGTGCTGACCGACCGCGTGCTGCGCCTGCTGCTGCGCGAGGACCAGAAGGCGGGGCGCATCCTCTGCCTTACCTTCACCCGTGCCGCGGCGGCGGAGATGCGCACCCGCATCGCCACCCGCCTCGGCGACTGGGCGGTGGCCGAGGAGGCGGCGCTGGCGGAGGCGCTGGCGACGCTCGGCTGCCCGACCGACCCCGCCACGCGCCGGCGCGCGCGCAGCCTGTTCGCCGAGGTGCTGGAACTGCCCGGCGGCATGCGCATCTCGACGATCCACGGCTTCTGCCAGTCGCTGCTGCACGCCTTCCCGCTGGAAGCCGGCCTCGCGCCGCAATTCCGCGTGCTGGAGGAGGCCGATGCCGCCGCGCTGCACGCCGAGGCGCGCGAGGCGGTGCTGTCCGGCGCCGTGCCAGGGAGGGGTGCCGGCGCCGCGCTGGCGCTGCTCGCCGGGCTGGTCGATGCCGGCAGCTTCGCCGGGGCGGTGGGGGCGCTGCTGAACGGGCGCAACCGCGAGCGCCTCGCCGAATGCCTGCGCGCGAGCAACGGGCTGGACGGGCTGCGGCTGCGGCTGGCCGGGCTGCTCGGCCTCGAGGCCGACATGGACGAGCCGGCGCTGCTGCGCGACGCCTGCCGGATCCCCGACCCGGTGCTGCGCGCCGCGGCCGCTCTGGTGAACCACAAGGACAAGCGCGCCCGCGACCTGGCGGCAAGGATGCGCGACTGGCTCGACCGCGACCACGACACGCGCGCCGCCGGCTGGGACGACTGGTGCGGGAACGCATCGCCGCCTGCCGTCAGCTGGAGGCGACGACGGCGCTGCTGCGGCTCGCCGGCCCCATCCTCGACCACGTGGAGCAGCGCAAGCGCGGCGCCGGGCTGCTCGGCTACGACGACCTCATCGAGATCGCCTCCCGCGTGCTGCGCGACCCGGGCAGCGCCTGGGTGCTGTTCAAGCTCGATGGCGGGCTCGATCACGTGCTGCTCGACGAGGCGCAGGACAGCAACCCGGCGCAGTGGAAGATCGCCTGGGCGCTGAGCGAGGAGTTCTTCGCCGGCCAAGGCATGGAGCGGAAGGGCGAGCCGCCGGCGCGCAGCGTCTTCGCCGTCGGCGACGTGAAGCAGGCGATCTACGGCTTCCAGGGCTCCGATGCGCGCGGCTTCGGGCTGTGGGAGGCGCGCTTCCGCGGCCGGGTGGAGGCGCTGGACGAACGGGGCTTCCGCCGCGTGCCGCTGACCACCTCCTTCCGCTCCACCGCGCCGGTGCTGGCGCTGGTGGATGCCGTCTTTGCCGATGGCCCGGCGCGCGCCGGGGTGGTCGCAGAGGGCGAGGCGCTGGCGCATCGCGCCGACCGCGAGGGCCATGCCGGGGAGGTGGAGCTGTGGCCGCTGCTGCGCCCCGCGGAGAAGCCCAGGGCCGAGGACTGGCACATCCCCGAGGATCCCGCCGACGCCGCCGATGCCTCGGCGCAGATGGCCGAGGTGCTGGCGGCGCGCATCGCCCACATGATCCGCCACGAGCGCCTGCCCGCGCGCGACCGCCCGATCCGTGCCGGCGA
>ERZ1066123.1511-NODE-1511-length-13676-cov-7.877689_pt1 | contig 13676 bp, 11 predicted proteins | sample MGYA00382770_ERZ1066123 | MGnify/ENA primary metagenome ERZ1066123 (study PRJEB33369, sample SAMEA5778353) | biofilm metagenome | biome: Industrial cooling water; feature: Water cooling tower basin; material: Biofilm | place: United Arab Emirates | collected...
TCGCCCAACTGAAGGGCGGCGGGGCGACGGAGACGGCGATGAAGGAGCGGAAGGCCCTCTACGAAGACAGCCTGCACGCGACCCGGGCGGCCATCGCCGAAGGGATCGTCCCCGGCGGCGGCGTGGCGCTGCTGAACGCCCGCAAGGTGCTGGACAAGCAGAAGCTGCAAGGCGACGAAGACGCCGGGCTGCGGGTGCTGTTCCGGGCGCTGGAGATGCCGGCCCGCATGATCGCCGAGAACGCCGGCGAGGACGGCAGCGTCGTCGTCGCGAACATCCTCAAGGGCAAGGACAAGAACTACGGCTACAACGCCGACACCGACGAGTACACCGACCTCCGCAAGGCCGGCGTCATCGACCCGGTGAAGGTGACGCGGAGCGCCCTGCAGAACGGCGCGAGCGTGGCCTGCCTGCTGCTCACGACCGAGAGCATGATCGCGGACATCCCCGAGAAGAAGAAGGCCGGCGGCGACGACCACCACCACCACGACGAGATGGGTGGCATGGGCGGCATGGGCGGCATGATGTAAGCCAACTGATTTGTAGGTCGGGTCGAGTCTTCGAGGCCCGACGCGGTGACAACGTCGGGCCTCGAAGACTCGACCCGACCTACAAGAATCCAATACATACGACTTCAACATTCATACACGGAGTTTCAACATGGCCAAGACGAAGGAAGCCGCCCCGGTGACGATCCGCCCGCTCGACGACCGCGTCGTCGTGGAAGGGCTGGAGGCCGAAGAGAAGACCAGCGGCGGGATCCTGCTGCCGGACACGGCGAAGCAAAAGCCCCAGCAAGGCAAGGTCATCGCGGTCGGCCCCGGCCGGCAGCGCGAGAGCGGCGAGCGCTCCGTCGTCGCGGTGAAGGTCGGCGACACGGTCCTGTTCGGCAAGTACGCCGGGTCCGACGTGGAAGTGAACGGCAAGGAATACAAGATTCTGCGCGAGAGCGACATCCTCGCGAAGTTCACCAAGTAACAAACGAAATCCATCCTCACGCAAAGCCGCAAAGTCGCAAAGATTGAGAACAGAATTTCAGATCTGATTTCTCTTGGCGTCTTTGCGACTTTGCGTGAGATCACTCTTTAATCCGGAGACAGAACACATGGCGAAGCAACTGCTGTACACCGACGACGCCCGCCGCAAGCTCCTGGCCGGGGCCGAGAAGCTGGCCAAGGCCGTCGGCGTCACGCTCGGGCCGACCGGCCGGAACGTCATCATCGAGAAGTCCTTCGGCGGCCCGACCGTCACCAAGGACGGCGTGACCGTGTCGAAGGAGGTCGAACTGTCCGACCCGTTCGAGAATATGGGCGCGAAGCTCGTGAACGCGGTCGCCCAGAAGACCAGCGACACCGCCGGCGACGGCACCACCACCGCCACCGTGCTGGCCCTCGCGATCTACCAGGAAGGCCTTCGGCACATCAGCGTCGGCGGCAACCCGATGGGCGTGAAGAAGGGCATCGACAAGGCCATCGCCAAGGCCGTCGAGCACCTCGACACCCTGAAGCGGACCATCCGGCCGATCGACAAGGGCGGCCGTGAGGACCTGGAAAACATCGCCAGTATCTCCGCGAACAACGACCCGAAGATCGGCAAGATCATGGCCGAGGCGTTCGAGAAGGTCGGCCAAGACGGGGTCATCACCGTCGAGGAAGGCAAGACGTCCGAGACCGTCCGCGAGTTCGTCGAGGGGATGCAGTTCGACAAGGGCTACATCTCGCCGTACTTCGCCGCGGACAACCCGGACCTGAAGTGGGAGGCCGAGAACCCGGTCATCCTGATCGTCGAGAAGAAGCTGTCGAACGTCCGCGAGTTCCTGCCGCTGCTGGAGAAGGTCGTCCAGGTCCGCCGGCCGCTGCTCATCATCGCGGAAGACGTGGAAGCCGAAGCGCTCGCGATGCTGGTCGTGAACAAGCTCCGCGGCATGGTCAACGTGTGCGCGGTGAAGGCCCCCGGGTTCGGCGACCGCCGCAAGGCGATGCTCGGCGATATCGCGGTCCTCACCGGCGGCACCTTCATCTCCGAGGACCTCGGCATCAAGCTCGAAAACGTCGAGCTCGCCCACCTCGGCTCCGCGGATCAGGTCGTCGTCGACAAGGAAAACACGACGATCATCTGCGAAAAGCTCGACAAGGAGCGCAAGGCGGCCATCGACGAGCGGGTGCAGCAGATCCGCACGCAGATGGAGCAGACCGAGTCCAGCTACGACAAGGAAAAGTTCTCCGAGCGGCTCGCGAAGCTGATCGGCGGGGTGGTCATCATCCGCGTCGGGGCGGCGACGGAGGCCGAGATGAAGCAGACGAAGGCCCGCGTCGAGGACGCCCTGCACGCGACCCGGTACGCGGTCGCGGAAGGCATCGTCCCCGGCGGCGGCGTCGCCCCGCTGCGGTGCGTGCCGGTGGTGGAAGCGCTCGCCGAGAAGCTCAAGGGGGACGAGCGGATCGGGGCCGAGATCGTGGCCCGCGCCCTGTCGAAGCCGATCCGCACGATCGCCGCGAACTGCGGGGTCGACGGCGCGGTCGTCGCCGACGAGGTCCGCGCGAAGGGGGAGAAGAACCCGAACGTCGGGTACAACGCCAACACCGGCGACTACGAAGACCTCGTCAAGGCCGGCATCATCGACCCGGTGAAGGTGACGAAGTCCGCCCTGACGAACGCCGCCAGCATCGCCGGGCTGATGCTGACGACGGAGGTGATGATCACCAAGATCGACGCGGACGACGACAAGGCCCCGGTCACGGGCGCGATCGCGTAGTTCCCGGTTAGCCGCGACGCGGTAGCGGAGCGCGGGGGGCAACCTTCGCGCTCCGCTACCGCGTCGCGGCTAAACTGGTATCCTGACACCGTCTCGGAACCCGATCCCGTCTTGCGACTCCCGATATGGCCGTCAAGCGCGACTACTACGAAGTCCTGAGCGTGACGAAGACGGCGTCCGGGGACGAGATCAAGAAGGCGTACCGCAAGCTCGCGCTGCAGTACCACCCCGACCGCAACGGCGGGGACAAGGACGCCGAAGTCCTGTTCAAGGAATGCACCGAGGCCTACGAAGTCCTGTCCGACCCCCAGAAGCGCGACCGGTACGACCGCCACGGCCACGCCGGGCTCGAAGGGATGGGCGCGGGCGGCGGGCAGACCGTCGACCTGTCCGACCTGCTCGGCGAGATGTTCGGCAGCTTCTTCGGCGGGGCCGGGCCGAGCAGCAGCCGCCGCCGGGCCGGGCCGCAGGGCGGGCGGGACGTTCAAGTCGTGCTCGACATCGAACTCGTCGAGGCGGCGACCGGCGTCAAGAAAGCCGTCACGATCCAGCGGGAAGAGCACTGCGAGACGTGCCACGGCAGCGGCGCGAAGACCGGCACCAAGCCGAGCCCGTGCCGGCGGTGCGGCGGCCAGGGCGTCGTCATTCAGCGGCAAGGGTTCTTCCAGGTCCAGACCGCGTGCCGGGCGTGCAACGGGTCCGGCGTCGTCATCACCGACCCGTGCGGCACCTGCCGGGGGAACGGCAAGGTCGTCGGCAAGCGGACGATCGACGTCGAGGTCCCGCCCGGCATCGACACCGGCGACCGGATGCGCTACCCCGGCCAGGGGGACGCCGGCGACGCCGGGGCCCCGCGCGGGGACCTGGAGTTCGTGCTGCGGGTGAAGGAGCACAAGTTCTTCCAGCGCGACGGCCAGAACCTCATCTGCCAGTGGCCGATCACGTTCGCGCAGGCCGCCCTCGGCGGGCCGATCGAACTGCGGACGCTCACCGGCGAAACCGTGACGCACGAGCTGCCGAAGGGGACGCAAACCCACGAAATCCTGCGGCTCGCCGGGCACGGCCTGCCGGGCCGCCGCGGCGGGCGGAAGGGCGACCTGCTGGTGCAAGTGGTCGTCGACACGCCGCAGCACCTGACCGCGGAGCAGGAACAGCTGTTGCGGAAGTTCGCGGAACTGGAGTCGGCGAAGCCGGCGGAAGCGCCGCACAAGAAGAGCTTCTTCGGCAAGCTCCGCGACTGGCTCGGCGGCGAGGAGAAGTGATTTCCGGTAGGGTGGGTCGAGCCGCTTCGGCGAAGACCCACCGGTCCCGGCAGGGAGCGGTTGCCATTTCGGTGGGTCTTCGCCGAAGCGGCTCGACCCACCCGACAAGAAGAACAGTCTTCCTCTTGGATTGATATGAACCCCGAAGAAACCCCCGAAACCCCGGCCGCGAACGACGTCGCCCTGCAAGCGCGGGTCGACCAGCTGGAGAAGCAGGCCGCGGACTACAAGCTGCTCATTGCCGACTTCGAGAACGCCCGGAAGCGGCTGGCGGCGGACCACGACCGGCAGAAGAAGTACTGGTACGAGCCGCTGGCCAAAGACCTCCTCGGCGGGCTCGACAACCTCGACCGGGCCGTCGAGGCCGCGAAGAAGGCCGGCGACACCGGGCCGCTGGCCCAGGGCGTCTCCGCGACGGTCGCGCTCCTGCACGACATCCTGAAGCGGCACGGCGTCACGAAGATCGACGTCGCCCCCGGATCGCCGTTCGACCCGAACCGGCACGAGGCCGTCATGCAGCAACCCGGCGGCGACGTCCCCCCCGGCGGCGTGGTGCAAGTGCTCTCCCAGGGCTACGTGTTGCACGACCGCGTCCTCCGCCCGGCGAGCGTGATCGTGGCGGCCGAGGCGTCGTAGGTTCCGTGTGTCCCTTCCCGGAGGCGGTATGAGGTCGTTCCTCGCGGTCGGGCTTCTTTCGGCGGCGTGTGCGATCGGCGGGGCGTTCGCGGCCCCGGTGCCGGCGGACAAGAAAGGCGACATCCCGCCCCACTACGCCAACCGGTTCGGCGGGAACCGGGTCAAGGCCGCGAAGGACGACGGGGCCACGGCCGAGTCCGAAGCCGCCGTCTGGGCCGGGCTCGTCTGGCTCGCCAAGCAGCAGAAGGCGGACGGCTCGTGGGTGCTGGACGGGTCCAGCAGTCAGGACAAGATCGCCGGCACCGGGCTCGGCCTGCTGCCCTTTCTGGGCGCGGGTCAGGCCCAGGCTCCGCGGCGGGCGACCTCGATCCTCGACGGCGGCGGCGCGAAGCTACCCGAAGGAGCGAAAATCCTGACCGACGGAAAGTACCAGAAGACCGTCGCCGCCGGGCTCGCGTACCTGATCGCCAACCAGCAGAAGGACGGCAGTTTCAAGGGCTGTAGCGGCATGTACTCGCACGGCATCGCCGCGCTGGCGCTGTGCGAAGCCCACGCCACCGCGGGCGACCCGAAGTACCGCGAGCCGGCCCAGAAGGCGGTCGACTTCATCGTCTCCGTGCAGGGCAAGGACGGCAGCTGGGGGTATCCGCTGTCGAGGAGCGAGGGGGACACGTCGATCGTGGGCTGGCAGGCGCAGGCGCTCTACGCCGCGTCCCTGTGTCCGGACCTGAAAGTCCCGGCCGACGCCAAGAAGAATGCGTCGGCGTTCCTCGACACGGTGTGCGACGGCAAGAAGAAGGGCACCTACGGCTACCGGGACCGCAACAGCATTCGCCCGTCCTTGACCGCGATCGGCCTCCTGACCCGCGCCGAACTGGACGGGTGGCGCGGCCCGCACGACGGGATGGCCGCCGGGACGGCCTACCTGACCAAGACCTGGCTCCCGCGGAAGGAGCGGTTCGACATGTACTACTACTATTACGCGACCCAGGTGTTCCACGGCGTCGGCGGCGAGGACTGGGAGAAGAAGTGGAACCCCGCGATGCGGGACCTGCTCGTCGGGCTGCAAATTCCCGAAGGCAAGGCCACCTCCGGGAGCTGGGACGCCGACACCGGCATGATCGGCAGCCACTGCGGCCGCCTCGGCACGACCAGCCTCTCGCTTCTGACGCTCGAAGTGTACTACCGGTACACCCCGTTCACGCCGAAGAAAGCCGACTGAACCGGCTCGGCCCGCGGTTCGGAATCCTCGATCGAAGACCACCACCCATGCCCACCTACGACTACGTCTGCGACGCCTGCGAGCACGCCTTCGAGGAGTGGCAGTCCTTCAAGGACGACGCGCTGACGAAGTGCCCCAAGTGCAAGAAGAAGAAGCTCCGCCGGCTGATCGGCGGCGGGGCGGCGATCGTGTTCAAGGGGTCCGGGTTCTACGAGACGGACTACAACCGCAGCGACAGCTACCAGAAGCAGGCCAAGGCCGACGCCGAGGGGCCGGCCAAGGCGGAGGCGGAGACGAAGTCCGAGGCGAAGCCGGAGGCCAAGGCCGAGACGCCGGCCCCCGCCGCGGAGAGCAAGCCGGCCAAGGCCGCGAAGCCGAAGAAGGACGCGAAGTGACCGGCCGCGGAGGCGGGTGATGCGTCAGGGGAACGACCGAACCGCGAAGTGGCTCGTCGAACACCACGGCGACGCCATCCTCCGGATCGGCGGGATCGACGGGTTCACCGCGTGGAAGGCCCTGGCCTCCGAAACCGTCGCCCCCCGACGACTGCCGGACGGGCTCATCGAAGTCTGGTTCCCCGACGAGAAGCAATCCGCGCTGGTGTTGGTCGAGATCGAGACGTACCCTGGGGGTGACGTCGACCGGCAGGTCTTCGAGGACCTGGCGGCGATCTACCTGTCCCGCGGCGTAATGGCGGAGGTGGTCTGCCTCGTCCTGAAGCCGAAGGGAAACCTGACCGTCTCGGGGACGGCCACCCGACGCAGCCGGCAGGGGACGACGACGTTCACCGCGCGGTGGCCGGTCGTCAACCTGTGGGACGTGGACGCGGACGAGTTGCTCGCGGGAAACGACCCCGGCCTGATCCCGTGGGTGCCGCTGGCCCGGTCCACGCGGCCGCGGGACGAACTCCTGCTCGCCTGCCGGGACCGGCTGAATGCGGTGCCGAACCGCGCGGAGCGGTCGACCCTGCTGGCCGTCACCGCGATCCTGGCGGGACTGGCGCACGACCCCAAGGGGCTTCTGACGCTGTTCGGAGGGGTGGAAAACATGATCGAATCACCGGTACTCGACGAACTGATGGAGTTCGCCCGCGAGAAGGAGCGGGTGAAAGTTCAGGCGGAAACCCGCCTCAGCACGACGCGGGTCACGCTACTCGCGTTCTTGGAAGCTCGGTTCGGGGCCGTTCCCGCGGACGTCCAGGCCGCGCTCGCCGGCGTGACCGACCTCGCCCGGCTCGACGCGCTCGTGCGGACGGCGGCGACCTGCCCGGACCTCGCCGCCTTCGCCGCGGCGCTCGCCTGACGGCTCACCCCGCCTTCTTCATCAGCCGGATTTGCAGGGCGGTCAACTCCTCCGCCGCCTGGGCCGCGGTCGGCCGTTTGGCGGGGTCGCGGGTCATGAGCTTCGCCACCACCTCCGGCACGCCCGGCGGGAAGTCGCCGTGCCGGTGCAGGTCCGCCGGGCGGGCGGTGGCGCGGCGGCGGATCACGTCGTCCACTTCCTCCACCGGGTACGGCAGCGTTCCGGCCAGCAGCTCGAAGAGCGTCACCCCGAGGGCGAATACGTCGGCCCGGGGGCCGTCCTGCGGCGGGTTGACGCACATCTCCGGGGCGACGTAGTTCGGCGTGCCGAGGATCTGCCCGCTGTCGTGCATCGACTGGTTCTCGCCGGCCTTGTGCGCGAACCCGAGGTCGAGCAGCTTCGCCTTCCCCGGCGAGACGAGGCGGACGTTCTCCGGCTTCACGTCCGCGTGGGCGAACCCGGCCCGGTGCAGGGCCGCGAGGGCGGACGCGACCTGTCGGCCGACCGCGACGACGGCCGGGGGCGGCAGCACCCCGCCGCGGGTGAGCCGCAACCGGGCGGACTCGCCGGCGAGCAGTTCGAGCACCAGGAACCAGGGCTGGACGAGGACGTTCCCGCCGAGCACGCGGATCAGGTGCGGGCTCTTGACGGCGAGGCCGGCGCGGTACTCCCGGCGGACGAACGTGGCGGCCCACGGGTCGCGGACGGCCGACTGGCGGAAGACCTTCAGCGCGACGGGCTTGCCGGTGGCGGTGTCCGTGCCCGCGTAAACGAGCGACAGCGACCCCCCGCCGAGGAGCCGGTCGAGGGTGTACCCCGGAATGCGGGGCGGGTCGTCGTTCCGGGGCATGGTGCGGCGCGCAGGGGGTGCGGAACGCGGCCGGATGCGACGGCCGCCCACCCGTTGTCGGCACCCGCGGCCGGGGGACTGGAGGAAATCCCGGAAGAAGCGGCTCACTTCCCCGTTTTGTGCGCGGTCAGGAACACGGAGCCGACCACCTTCTTCCCGTCGGTCGCGGTCATGTTGAAACCGACCTGCACCTGCATCGCGGGCTTCATGCCGCCGTCGAGGACCACCCGCACGGTCTTGCCGTCCGGTTGGAGCTTCGCGGCGGACACGCCCACGTCGTCCTGGCCGACCTGCTCGGGGTCGGAGACCTTGTACCGCTTCGAGCCGTAGTCCTTCGTCCAGCGGTAGCCCCACCACGCGACGCGGTAGCGGGCCGGGTCTTCGGCGGCGGTCTTGTCCAGGGCCCGGGAAAAGGTGAGCTCGACGCCGTCCGGGACGACCTTCATGCCGACCGGCACGTCGAGCGGCTTGCCGGTGGCCCGGACGCGCTGGAGGCAGCCGTCCTTCTTCGCGGAGGTTTGCCAGCCGTTCAGCCCGCAGGCGTACAGGTGGCCGTCCGGGTGGAAGCGGCCCCGGCACACGCCCGAGAGGAAGTTCAACCCGAGGTCGCAGACGCCGCCCTGGGTGACGCCGCCGATTTCCTGGGTGAGCAGCACGAACAGCTTGCACCGGCCGTAGGAGAAGTGCAGCGGCAACCCCGACAGTTCGCCCCAGGTTCCCTTGGGCACCCACACCTGCCCGCCGGCGGAGTTGTCGACCTCGCGCGGCAGCCAGCACAGCGGCGGGTCGTAGGTCGCGGGCGGGACGTCGCGGTGGTGAGCCCGCATGTCGCCGTAGAAGCCGCCCTTCTTGTAGATGTCGATCCGCGTGGCCGGCATCCAGTTCCCTTCCTGGTCCGCGCCGGTGATGACGCCCGTCGGCGACGCCCCGAGCCCGATCGCGTGGCGGAAGCCGGTGGCGAACACTTCGGACTTCGCGCCGTCCTTGCCGACCTTGATGAGGCACCCGCCGGTCGGCGTGTCGGTGTCGCCGGTCTTGATGAAGTAGAAGTTCCCCTCGGGGTCGGTTTCGAGGGACGTGTCGTAGGAGTGCTCGCCGCCGCCGAGGTGCCAGTCGGCGTTGACGGACTCGTAGAAGTCGGCCTCGTCGTCGGCGTTGGAGTCGTGCAGCCGGGTGAGCTGGCCGCGCTCCAGCACGTGAACCTTCCCGTCGATCACCTTCAACCCGAGCGGGTGGTACAGGCCGGTGGCGAACCGCTTCCACGCGACCTTGTCCGCCTTCTCGTCGACGGCCACGAGCCACACGTCGCCGTGGCAGGTACACATCGCGGTCCGGCCGTCCGGGAGGAAGTCCAGCCCGGTGCAGAAGAACAGGGCCTTGTACGGGTTGTCGTAGGGGATCGTCAGCGTGTCGAGGGCGAACGGCCCGTCCTCGGTGCCGCGTTCCAGCTTGGTTTCGAGCGGCTTGCCCCACCGGGCGGGGCCGGGCTTCGCGAGGGCGGCGGGGTCGGTGGCGGGGAGTTCCTCCAGGGCGGCGGCCAGCTTCGCCGCTTCGAGCACGTCCGCGCTGGCGTACACGACCTGCACGGTCCGGGGTTCCTTCGACTCGGCGAGGGTCGCGTGGAACTCGTTGTCCTTCGCCTGGGCCACCTTCACGGCCTTCGGGTCGGCCTTCACGGCGAGGACGGTCGCGCCCTTCTTGCCGCGGGCGCACTCGAACAGCCGCACGTCCCGGCCCTGGTGGGAGCCGTCGAACGGCGTGGGGAGCCAGCCGGCGGCGAGGGTGAGGGGCTTGTCGGACGGGTCGACGCGGAGCGTCCGCACGACGCACCGCACGCCGGCGATCGTCTCGGCGGCCTGCGTGTCGAGCACCGCGGTTTTGCCGACCGTGTACCGGAAGACCACCCGGTCGCCGTTCACGTAGAGCCCGCGGTACTTGGCCCAGTCGCCCGGCAGCGGGGCGGTGAACCGCGGGGTTTTCGCGTCCCACTTGCCCTCGGGGTCCGCCCAGCCCGGCCCGGCGGGGGTGGTGAACAGCACCGCCGCGTTCTCGGCCGGCGTCGGGGTGTTGAGCAGCCCGAACCGCTTGTCGCTGTGGTGGAGGAACCCGCCGGTCCACCCGGCCGCGAGCCGCAGGGTGTTCCGGTCGAACATCACCCCGGCGTCGTGCTTCTCCCCGAGCCGGACGCCGACGGACTTGTAGACCGTGACCGGGTGTTTCTCGTGCGTGTACCGCATGGTCGCGTCGAAGAACGGCCCGGTGTCCGTCGCCCGCAGGCGGGGGTCGACCCAGTCCTTGTCGGTCATCTTCTCCCACGGCTCGGCCTTGCCGGTCGGCTGCCGCGGCGTCCAGGGGGCGAGGTCTGGGGGCACGTCCGGCGGTTTCGTCGGCGTGTCGGTCGAGACGTTCGGCGCGGTCCGGGCGGTCGGCACCGCGACCCCCCCGGCGACCGCGGCGAGGGCGTCCGGCGTCGGCGGCTCGGCCCCGAGAACGAAGGACAGGAGCAAGACGGGGGTCATGCGGCGACCGGGGTCAGAGGGCGGGACTCCGACACTCTACCCGGAACGGGGGGGCGGTCAAAGGGCGGCGAGCGGCGCGGCGTCAGCCCGCCGCGGCCGGGGGTGCGAGTCGCACGGCGGGCTGACGCCCCGCCGCTCGCCCGGTCCCCATCACCAGGCACGCGGCGACGGCCAGCAGCACGAACACCGCCGTGTGCGACCCGTAGGCCATCGCCTCGTCCTGCCAGTGTTCGGACAGGAAGCTCGGCACGAACGCGAGCCCGCCCACGACCATCAGCACCCCGCCGACGAACCGCTTCCGGCCCTCGGACGCCCCGCCCGTCGTGAGGAACGCGAGCATGACGGCGAACGGGAGCATCAGCGTGACCGCGTGGTGCTTCCAGGTCCGCTCGCTGAACAGCAGCATCCCGAGCACCATCAGCGACAGCTCGGCCGCGAGGCGGACGCCCTGCCGGGGGTCCGTCGGCCGGTGGACCGGTGCCCAGCAGAGCAGCACGACCGCGAGCGCGAACGCCGCCTGGAACCCGCGGATGACCCACTTCGCCTCGGCGGGGGACAGGTCCGCGACGTTGTGGTACTCGGTCCCGAACGGCTGGTCCGCCTCGTCCCACGCGAAGTCCGACGGCTGGTTCGTGAGCAGCCGGTTCACGAGGCCGGGGATCGACTGGTTCGCGTGCTCGGGGGTCACCTTGCCGTCGAGCAGGAACGGCCGGACCATGCCGTCGAACCAGCCGTGCAGGAAGGTGACGTTCCGCTCGAAGCCGAGGACCGCGCCGGGGACGACGAACGTCCAGAGCAGCACGCCGACGCCGGTGGCGACGGCCGCCCGCCAGGCGCGCTTCCACACGAAGTACGGCAGCAGGATCGCCGGCGTCACCTTGCACGCGACGGCGAGCCCGATCACCAAACCGGCCGCAACATCGAGCCGGCGGCGGAAGCACTCCAGCCCCGCGAAGACGAGGAACCCCACCATCAGGTTCACGTTCCCGTGCGACAGATCCCCGAGGATCGGGTGCAGGCTGAGCAGGATCACGACCGCCTTGGCCCACTCGGGGAGCGGCCGGCCGGCGTCTTCCACGATCCGAAAGACCCACAGGAGCGACAAGCCCGCGAGCAGCACCTTGAAGTAAAACCACGCCAGCGCCCCGACGACGGGCGGCAGTTCCGTGAACGGGTAGAGAATCAACGCGGTGATCGGCGGCGTCGGGAAGTTGTACAGGCGGTAAATGTCCGCCCCTTGCTTCAGCCCGAGCAGCTCCCCGGCCGGGTGGGTCGCGGGCCGGCCCTGGAGTTGTTCGCGCCAGCGGAGGAACGCGCTGCGGGTCTGCGTCCCGAGGCGGCTCGGCTTCTCCGCCTTGATCGCGTGCAGGTAGCTGGACGCGACGACGACGGCCGCGACCGCGGCGAGGAACAGCCGCCGCCACAGGTGCGGGGGAACGGACAGCAGCCGTGCGGGGACGGCGATTCGGGGTGCGAACATGCGCGGAGTGTAAACCGCCCCCGCGCCCGGGGGCAAGCCGAACCGCGGGCCGAGTGTTGCCTTCCTCCTGCACTGTCACCGACACGGACACCGTCACTGCCGCTCAAGTGAAAGCAGTGACGGTGTCCGTGTCGGTGACAGTGTTAGGAGTTACGCAGTTGGTGTCTGGGGCGGTTTTGTCCCCCTCTCCCCGCTGGGGAGAGGGGTGAGGGGTGAGGGGAACACCTTCACCCACTCGCAATCGCTGAAACGGGATGGAGGCTGACCCCTCACCCCCGCCCCTCTCCCCAACGGGGAGAGGGGAGAAAAGCCATTCCCAGACCCCTCGACTGCGTCACTCCTGAGTGTGTTGTGCCGCGCGTCACCGGTGGTAGATCGGCAGCACGTTCTTTTCGAGCTGCAGGATGCTGACGTTCGCCGCGGTGGCGAAGATCGGGCCGACGCTGTCGCCGGGCCAGCTGCCGTCGCTGGCCTGCGTCGCCTTGAGGTGGGCGAACATCTTGTCCTTGAACGTCGACCACGTCAGCGGGTCCCGGTCGTTCGGGAACATCTGGGCGTAGCGGTCGTCGCCGAGGACGTACATGGCCTGGGCGAAGTAGTACGTCAGGTACGGGAAGAAGGCGTCGCCGCCGAACTGCCCCTGGGCGATGCGGATGCTGTCCTTGCAGTAGCGGATCCACTTCTTGGCGTACTCGTCGTTGTACTGGCCGCTGCTGAACGCGCACGCCACGCCGGCCGCCGTGATGGCGGGGCGTTCGCCGCCGGCCTGCGGCGTCCGGCCGACGCCGGGGTGCTGGTACACGATCCCGCCCCGGCTGGTCGTGCATTCCTTCAGGTACTTCGTGGACTTGTCGATGATCTCCTTCGGCACCGCGATGCCGGCGTTCTTGGCGGCCCGCAGCGCCTGCAGCTGGGTGATCGTGGTCGACCCCTCGTCGAAGTCGTTCATCTCCTTCGCGGACACGTACCCCCAGCCGCCCCTGCTCGTCTGGGCGTTGCCGGAGTACTTCACCGCCCGCTGCAGGACGCCTTCCAGCTTCTTGCGGGTGTCGGCGTCCTCCTCCTGGCCGTAGGCGGACGCCAGGAACAGCAGGGCGAACCCGTGGCCGTAGATGTACTGCTGCTGCTCCTGCGGGTTCCGGGGGTTGCCCAGTTGCCCGGTGGGTTGGGCGCGGCCCATGCACCACTTCACCGCCTTCAACACCTGGTCCGAGTACTTCCCTTCCCGGAGGGTGCTCCCCTCCATGAGCAGCGCCTGCCCGGCGACGCCGGTCATCGCGGTCGGGTGCGCGCCGCCCTGAATCTCCCAGTGGCCGTCGGCCTGCTGCTGCTTCTTCAGCCACTCCAGGCCCCGGTCGACCATCCCCTCCACGTCGACCTTCGGCTTCTCCTCGGCGGCCAGGAACGGGGAACCGGCGGACGCGGCGAGCAGGCCCAGGGCCGCGCGGCGGGACAGGGGGCGAGACGGAGGGCGGTCGAACATGGCAGGCACCTGGACGGGTTTCCCGGACCGGCGACGCCGAGGGGACGACCGAACCGGGGAAACCTGACACGCCGCTCCGGACGCTCCCCTCCGCTGGCCGATTCGATCTCGTTCGGAGTTCTGGTCCCCTCCCCCTTGAGGGGGGAGGGTGAGGGTGGGGGTGGTTT
>ERZ1066123.1513-NODE-1513-length-13661-cov-6.548729_pt1 | contig 13661 bp, 7 predicted proteins | sample MGYA00382770_ERZ1066123 | MGnify/ENA primary metagenome ERZ1066123 (study PRJEB33369, sample SAMEA5778353) | biofilm metagenome | biome: Industrial cooling water; feature: Water cooling tower basin; material: Biofilm | place: United Arab Emirates | collected...
CCCGAGGCCGTTGACCATCGTGGTGTGCGAGTCGGTGCCGACGAGCGTGTCCGGGTAGGCGACGTTGTTCCCGTCGACGAAGACGCTGCGGGCGAGGAACTCGCAGTTCACCTGGTGGACGATCCCGGTTTCCGGCGGCACGACCTTGAAGTTCCGGAACGCATTCTGCCCCCACCGCAGGAACGTGTACCGCTCCTGGTTCCGCTCGTACTCCAGTTTCGTGTTGTTCGCGAACGCCTGCGGCGTGCCGGACTCGTCGACCTGAACCGAGTGGTCGATGACGAGTTCGCACGGCACCAGCGGGTTGATCTTCGCCGGGTCGCCGCCGAGGGCCCGCATGGCGTCCCGCATCGCCGCGAGGTCCACGACGCACGGCACGCCGGTGAAGTCTTGCAGCAGCACGCGGGCGGGGGTGTAGCCGATTTCCGTGTCCGGCTCCGCCTTCGGGTTCCACTTCGCGAGGGCGTCGATGTCTTCCTTCTGAACGGACAGCCCGTTCTCCGTGCGGAGCAGGTTTTCGAGCAGCACCTTCAGCGAGAACGGCAGCTTTTTCGCCTGCGGAAAGAGCGTTTCGACGGCCGAGAGGCGGTAGATCGTGTACTGCTTCCCGCCGACGGCGAGGGGGCCTTGCGCGCCAAAACTGTTCGAGGACATGCCGGGGTTCCTGGGATGCGAAGAGGTCGTGTGGAGGTATTGTAGAAATGTGCGGGCCGAAAAGGTTAGCCGCGAACGGTGACACTCACGCCGCTGCCAGCACCGGCCGCAACGGAATCGCCCCGGTGCCCTCGTCCAGAATCCGGGCGTCGGCGGCTATCACGGTGGCGGTGATGCGGTCGAGCTCCGCCCGGACTTGCACCAGTTCGCGGTCGGTGCGTTTGCGGCGAGTCTCTTCCGCGGCGAGCCCCGCGGCGCGTTCGTCCAGGGTGCGGGCCTTCGCCAGGTGGTCGGCGGCGGCGGCGAACTCCTCGGTGGCCAGGGTGTCGCGGCGTTCGAGCACTTCGGCCAGCTTCTTGTGCAGTTCCGTCGCCCGTTCCCGTGCGGCGAGCCCTTCCGCGACGGCCGCTTCCCGGCGAACTTCGAGTTCCTTCTGAAGCTGCGTGAACCGGCGTTCCCAGCGGCGGCGCAGCACCCGGACCCGGCGGGTCGCTTGCCGGGCGTCGCCGCCCTGACGGGTCGCGAGTTCGCCGATGGTTTGCTCCACCGCGAGGGCCTGCTCCGCGACGGCGGCCGCCTGTTCGAGCCACTGCCGGCGGTCGCGGTCCAGGTCGGCGAGGCGGGTCTGGTAGCGGGTCCGTTCCGCCTCGGCCTTCGCGATTTCGTCGCGCACTGCGTCGCGGTCGCGCTTCCGGGCGGCGGCCCACTTGCGGCACAGCCCGGCGAGGGCGGCTTCCCACTTCGTGAGATGGTCGCGCGTGGCGTCGAGCTCCGCCTCGGCCCGGTCGCGGTCGGCGGCGAAGCTGATCTCGTGCGCGGCGAGCGTCGACTGCCAGCCTTCGAGCCGGACGCGGAGTTCCCACAGTTCCCGCTCGCGCTGCCGGCACCGCTGCGAGGCCGACGCGAGTTCCCGGTCGCGGGCGTCGAGGTAGACTTCCTTGGCGTGAACCGCGCGGGCCAGGGATTCCAGGTCCGCCAGCGTGCGCGATTGCGTTTCGGCCCACGATTCCTGGGCCACCGCGAGCGCCGCCGCCTGCTCCGCGACGACCGTGCGTTCGTCCACGAGGTCGGCTTCCCGCCGGTCGATGGCCTGCTTCAACGCGACAAGTTCGCGCTTTTCGCGGGCCAAATCGCGGTCGCGCTGTTGAAGCTCCGTCAGCAGCTGGGCCGCGGACTTGTCGGACTTTCGGTCCAGCGGGATTGCGTCGGGCAGGGCGGCCGCGGCCTCGGGGGTCGACCCGGAGAGGAGTTTGTCCCGCTTCTTTTCGAGAACTTCCAAAACAGCCCGAGCGTGGGCCGTCCGCGTTTCGAGCCGGGCGGACTCGTCCAGCAGCGATTGCACCCGTGCCTCGACCCGCTCCCGGCCCTCGTCCAGGGCACGTTCGCGGGCGGCGAGTTCGACCTCGCGCCGATCCGCGGCTTCCCGCAGTTCGGCGAACAGTTGCTCGGACTCGCGGCGGTCCGCGTGGAGCCGGCGCTGCCCCTCGGCGAGCATCTCCCACGCCTCGCTCAGCCGGCGTTCCGTCTCGGCCTCGGCGGCAGCGGTGCGGGCGCGTTCTTCTTCAAACTCCGCGATGCGTTCGACGAGCACGCGGGTTTCCCGGTCGAAGGCGAGGCGGTCGGCGGCGAGTTCCGCGCGGGCGGCCGCCGACTCGCGGTCGACGCGGGCCTTGGCCCCGGCGAGCAGTTTCCGCGCGGCCCGGCGGTCCTTCTTCGCGGCGCAGTGCAGCGGCTTGACGTTCGCCTTCATCTTGCGAAGCCGCGCGACCTCCGCCTCGCGTTCGACCCGGAGCTTCTCCCGGCCGTCGTGCAGCGAGTGCAGCATCGCCGCGAGCTTCTTGTGCCGCTCGTCCAGCACCGCCGCGAGTTGGGACTCCTGTTCGGTGAGGGCTTGCTCCCGTTCGCGGATCTGCCACTCTTCTTCGACGAGCATCGCCTGTTGGGCCGCCACGGCCGCCGCCTGGGTGCGGAGCGCGGAGAACTCTTCCCCCGAAACCGTCAACGGCACCAGCGTTTCCCCGTCCCACGACAGCTGAAACAGGCACGGGCCGACTTGCAGTTCGTCGCCGTCCTCGAGCAGCCCGGCGGTGGTCGGCACGCCGTTGACGAGCGTGCTGTCCGGGAACCACGACCGCAGCACCGGGCCGGCCGTCGTGACGGTGATGAGGCAGTGGACCCCGCCCACGTCGCGGCCGGTGACGGCGATGTCGCACTGCTCGGTCGACCCGAGGATCGTGGTCGGCAGCGTGAGGGCGAGCCGCTTGCCCCGCTGGCCCCCGTTGCGGACGACCAGTTCCCCGGACCCCGTCGCGTCGGCGTACTCGCCCATGACCCGTCCCCTCTCGCCCAGACCGAACAACCCGCACTCGTTATCGGCACATCTCGGGGGCAAATTCAGATTGGTTCAAGTCGCCCGCCTGCTGCCGAGCCGTCGGGATATCCGCCGGAGATTCGGCTTGACACGCTTCCCGCCGGTCGGCATATCCCGCCGCTTGCGTCCGGGGGAAGGACCGTCTCAGGGGGAACACGCACATGGCACGCATGTCCGCGTGGGTGCTGGCCGTCGCGGCCGCGCTTGGGGGGGTGGGCACGGCCCGCGCCCAGTTGAACAGCCTGCCGCCCGTCGGGGCCGCGCCGAACCAGCAGCAGATGCCGGGGCTGGACGTCGGCAAGCCGCTGCTGATGAACGTCGGGACGGTGTTCCCGAAGGCGGTGCCGGCGGCGGGCGAGCGGGTGGGGAAGGCACCGGGGCAGATCGGCCAGGTCAGCCCGCTCGCGTCCCTGCCGGGGGCGGGGCTGGACGTCAACTCGGTGGTCGGGCCGCTGCCCCCGGGGACGTTCGCCCCGGCGGAACCGACCCTGTGGAACCGGTTCGTCGACAAGTTCGGGACCACGCTCGGGCTGGTCCGGCCGGAACCCCGGTCGCCGGTGTGGACGCCGGGGATCAGCCGGCGGAACCGCGAGCGGGAGCAGGAGAAACTCGCCCAGTGGCGGCGGGACTGACGGCGGATGTCCCGTCGGTACGAGACAGGACTTCGCGCGCACCCTTCGGAGCCGTCCGGTATCGACGCCGTGTTATCCGTCGGGACTTTTTGCTTTGTGGCACCGCCTCTGGCCGGTGGAGCCGGCCAGAGGCCGGTGCCACGAGTCAAAACACGGTGTCGGAACGGGACCGTTCCTTACTTGAATTGCGAACCGTGGATCGCAACCTTCGGGTGCGTTTGCTTCGCGGTCAGAACCGCTTTCGGGGTGATCTTCGTCTTGTCCGCGAACAGCGTCTTGAGCTTCGGCAGTTTCAGCAGCGAATCGAGGCCCCGATCGCCGAGCGAGGTCTCGTTGAGGGTCAGGGTTTGGAGTTCCGGCAGGCCCGACAGGGCGGCCGCGTCGTCGTCGGTGAACGCACCGACTTCGAGCTTGGTGAGGTGGGACAACCCTGCCAGGTGTTTCAACCACCCCGGCTTGGGGTACTGATGGAACAGGTCGAGTTCCGTCAACTCGGTGAGCGTGCCGATGGCCATGTACGCGGGTTCGCCGTAAGTCACTCCACTTCCGAAGTACCGACCGAGGGTGAGGCTCTTCAACTTCGGCCAGCCCTTCGCCAGGACGACGATGCCCTGATCGGTCAGCTTTTCCGCGACGGCGAGCCGGAGCACGGACAGGTTCAGGTACGCGGCCGTCAGCACCGGAATCGACTTGTCCGTGATCCGACTCCGTTCCAGGTCCAGATACAGCACCTTGTCCGCCGTGAGCGGCCGGTACGGTTTCGCGGGGGTGGGGGGGCCGTACAGCCAGCCCTTGGCGACCAGATGCGCCAGCAGTTCGTCCTCGATGACGCCGGTCGGAATGCTCAGATCGGCCGGAAGGCGGTTCGCGGTGGCGGCCTTGTACCACGAGACGGGGAGGTCCTGCTTGTACGCGCTGACAATTTTGAGCCCGTCCAGTTTCGGCATTGTCGCGATCGCGCGGGCGGCGTCCTCTCCGCCGAACCCCTCGCAGCCCACGAGTTCCAGCCGGGAAAGGGTCCGACTGTCGGCGAACGCCGGCAGGAACGACCCCGTGACCGGGGCGTACTCGATCTTGAGCGATTCGAGTTTCGGCAACTTCGCGAGCGGTCGAATCCCCGCGTCCGTCACCTTCTTCGTGCCCAGGAAATGGAGGAACCGCAGCGTCGGACAGTCCGCGAGTTTGGCCGCCCCCGCGTCCGTCATCGCCTCGCCGCGAAGGTAGAGGGACGCGAGCCTCGGCATCTTCGCGATCGGGGCCAAGTCCGCGTCCGTCAGGTCTTGGTTCAAGAATAAATACTGGATGACTCTGGACTTCGCGATCACCGGAATGTCCTGCGGCGCGACTGGTTCGACCATGTGGAGCCGGTAGAAGACTTCCTTCGACTGGAAATCGATCGGCCCGGGCGTCACCTCCCACCGCTTCGCCTTGAAGTACGCAGCGACTTCGGGATCTTCGGCAGGGGCGGCCGGAACCTCCGGCTCCACCGGCTTCGGCGAAGCCACCGGCGGCTTCGGGGCGACGGGCGGCACCGGCGGCGGCACCGGGGCCGCAGGTGGCACCCGCTCGACGGGCGGAACGGCACTCGTCTCGACGGACTTCGCGGTGGCCTTGGCGGACGGAGCCGGTTTCGTCGCCTCGGCGACCGGCGGTGCGGTTCCGTCGCAACCCAGGGCGAGCGTTGCCCACACACCCGTCAAAATGCTCGTTCGCATCGGTCACTCCGGAAGGATGCCTCGAAGTGAGTCTATTCGCGACAGGCCGGCAGTGGCGCAGACAGCCCCGGCGGGGGTGCGGTAGACTGCCGCCCGACCAATCCTTCCGGGGCAGCCGCATGGCCAGGAAACCGCGTAAGCAGCACGTCGACTTCGCCGTCTACCTCGCGGTGCGGGTGCTGGTGTGTGTCGTCCAGGCGATGCCGACCGCGTGGGCGTTCGCGTTCGCGGAATTTCTCGCGGCGGTGGCCTACCGCGTGGACAAGCGGCACCGCACCGTGGCCGCCGAGAACCTTCGCTTCGCGTTTCCCGAACGGAGTCCGAAGGAAATCGACAAGTTGGTCCGCGGGTGTTACCGCCACTTCTGCACGCTGCTGATCGAAATCATCCTGCTGCCGCGGAAACTGCGGGTCCACAACTGGCGGCAGTACGCCACGCTGGTGGGACACGGCCCGGTCCTGAGCGGGCTGCTCGACAAGAAGCCGATGCTGATCGTGACCGCCCACTTCGGCAACTGGGAAATGGCCGGGTACGTCCTCGGCGCGGTCGGGTTCCGCACGCACGCCATCGCGCGGGTGCTCGACAACCCGTACCTCGAACACTTCCTGCTGCGGTTCCGGCAGGCCACGGGGCAGACGATCATCGCGAAGAAGGACGACTTCGACCGGCTGACGGCGGTGCTCGCGGCCGGCGGCAAGATCGCGACCCTGGCGGACCAGGACGCGGGGCCGAAGGGCGTGTTCGTCGACTTCTTCGGCCGACCGGCGTCCGCGCACAAGGCGGTGGCGATGATGGCGATGGCGTACGGCGCGAAGATAGTCGTGGTCGGCACGCCGCGGGTGGGCGGCCCGCTTCGGTACGAAGTGGTGTGCGAGGACGTGATCGACCCGGACGAGTACGCCGACCGCCCGGACGCGGTGAAGGCGATCACGCAGCGGTACCACGCCGCCCTCGAACGGCTGATCCGCAAGCACCCGGAGCAGTACTTCTGGCTCCACCGCCGGTGGAAGTCCCAGCCCGCGGCCCGGAAGGCGAAGAAGGCGGCGTGAGCCGTTCTCGTAGGGTGGGTCGAGCGCTTCGCGAAGACCCACCGGAACGGCAACGACGATTGACCCATTCGGACGGCTCGCGCCGCAAAGCCGCCTCGACCCGCCGAACGAAGTCACGTCGCGTCGAACCGGATCAGCAAGTCGCCGCCCTCGACCTGCGTGCCGGGGCGGACGAGCACCTCGGCCACGCGGCCGGCGCGTTCCGCGTGCAGCGTCGTTTCCATCTTCATCGCTTCGAGCGTGGCCAGCTTCTGCCCCGCCGCGACCTGCTCGCCGACGGCCACCGCGATGCCGACCACCGCGCCGGGCATCGGGGCCGCGACGTGGAGCGGGTTCCCCGCCTCCGCCTTGGGCCGGGCGAGGACGGCACTCGCGCCGAGGGAGCGGTCCTGCACGAGCACGTCCCGCGGCTGGCCGTTCAGCTCGAAGAACACGAGTCGCCGGCCGTCGTCGTGCGGGTCGCCGACGGTCAGGAACTTGATGATGAGCGTCTTCCCCGGCTCGATCTCGACGCTGACCTCCTCGCCCTTCTGCAAGCCGTAGAAGAACGCCGTCGTCGGCAGCACGCTCACGTCGCCGTACTTCAAGCGGTGCGCGGCGAAGTCGGCGAACACCTTCGGGTAGAGCAGGTGCGACACGACTTCGCGTTCGCTCGCCGGCCGGCCGAGCTTCGGTTCGAGGGCCTTCTTCGCCGCGTCGAAGTCGGCGGGGGCCAGCGTCGCGCCGGGCCGGTCGGTCAGCGGCTTGCGCCCCCGGAGGATGCGGGCTTGCAGCGCCGGAGGGAACCCGCCCGGCGGCTGGCCGAGCTTCCCCTCGAAGAACTCGACCACGGACTCGGGGAACGCGACCTCCTTCTTCGGGTCGAGCACCTCGTTGCGGGTCAGGTTGTTCGCCAGCATGAAGAGGGCCATGTCGCCGACGACCTTGCTCGTCGGCGTGACCTTGACGATGTCGCCGAACAGCTTGTTCACGTCCGCGTAGGTGCGGCAGACGTCTGCCCAGCGGTCGCCCAGGCCGAGCGACTTCGCCTGCTGGAACAGGTTCGTGGACTGCCCGCCGGGCATCTCGTGCTGGTACACTTCCGCGGACGACGCGAGCTGGCCCGTCTCGAAGGGGGCGTAACTCTTGCGGACCTCGTCCCAGTAGCGGGCGGTGTCTTGCAGGTCGTCGAAGTTCAGCCCGGTGTCGCGGTCCGTGAACCGCATCGCTTCCGCGAGGGCGTTGAGGCTCGGCTGGGCGGTGATCCCCGCCAGCGGGGCGAACGCGCAGTCCACGATGTCGACGCCCTCCTCGGCGGCCATCGTGTACGACGCGATCTGCCCGCCGGGGCAGTCGTGCGTGTGGAAGTGGATCGGCAGGTCGAGTTCCTGCCGCAGCGCCTTCACCAGCTTCCGCGCCGCGTAGGGCTTCAGCAGCCCGGCCATGTCTTTAATGGCGAGGAAGTGTGCCCCCGCGTTCGCGAGGTCCTTCGCGAGTGCGACGTAATACTTCAGCGAATACTTGTCCCGCTTCGGGTCTAAAATGTCGCCCGTGTAGCAGATCGCCGCCTCGGCGATGGCGTCGGTCTGCCGGACGGCGTCGATCGCGAGCCGGAGGTTCGGCAGCCAGTTGTTCGCGTCGAAGATGCGGAAGACGTCCATCCCCGCGGACGCCGCCTCCTTGCAGAAGGCGTACACGACGTTGTCCGGGTAGTTCGTGTACCCGACCGCACTCGCGGCCCGCAGGAGCATCTGGAACAGCACGTTCGGGATCCGCTCGCGGAGCTTCGTCAGCCGGTCCCACGGGTCTTCCTTCAGGAACCGCATGGCCGTGTCGAACGTCGCGCCGCCCCACATTTCCAGGGAGAACAGGTCGGCGTGCCGGCGGGCGTACCGCGGCGCGACCTGCAGCATGTCGAACGTCCGCATCCGCGTCGCAAGCAGTGACTGGTGGGCGTCCCGCATGGTCGTGTCGGTGACGAGCAGCCGCTTCTGGTCCCGCACCCACCTCGCGAACCGCTCCGCGCCGATCTGCTTGAACACGTCCCGCGTGCCGGTCGGCAGGTTCGCACTCCGGCCCGGGACGAACGGCACCGCGCTGACGTTCGCCGGCTCCTTCGGGACCGCGGCGAACTTCCCCTTCACCTCCGGGTGGCCGTTGACGATCACGTCCGCGAGGTAGCCGAGCACCTTGGAGGCGCGGTCGCGGCGCTTCGGCAGGTCGAAGAGTTTCGGCGTGTCGTCGAGGAACCGCGTCGTGACCTTGCCGGCGAGGAACTCCGGGTGCGTGACGAGGTTCACGAGGAACGGGATGTTCGTCTTCACCCCGCGGACGCGGAACTCTTGCAGCACCCGCTCCATCCGGCGGGCCGCGTCGATGAACCGGATGCCGTCGGCCGTCACCTTCACCAGCATCGAGTCGTAGAACGGCGTGATGACCGCCCCGCTGAACGCCGTCCCCGCGTCGAGGCGGATGCCGAGCCCGGCGGCCGACCGGTACGCGGTGAGTCGGCCGTAGTCCGGGGCAAAACCGTTGGCGGGGTCTTCGGTCGTGACCCGGCACTGGATCGCGAAGCCGTGCGTCTGGATCTTCGACTGGTCGCCGAGGCCGATCTCGGGGTCGGACAGCGGGCTGCCCTGCGCGATGAGGATCTGCGACTTGACGATGTCGTACCCGGTGACGACTTCCGTGACGGTGTGTTCGACCTGAATCCGCGGGTTCACCTCGATGAAGTAGAACCTGCCGGCCTCGACATCGACGAGGAACTCGACCGTCGCCGCGTTGTCGACGCCGACCGCCTTCCCGACGGCGAGCGCCGCGTCGAGCAGCCCTTGCCGTACCGTCGCGTCGAGGTTCGGGGCGGGGGCGAGCTCGACGACCTTCTGGTGCCGCCGTTGAACGGAGCAATCGCGCTCGAACAGGTGGACGAGCCCGCCGTGCCGGTCGCCGAGGAGTTGCACCTCGATGTGTTTGGCGCGTTCGACGAACTTTTCGAGGAACACGTCCGGCACGCCGAACGCGCTGCCCGCCTCCCGTTGTGCGGAAGTGATCGCCTCTTCGAGCTTGTCCGCCTCGCGGACGACGCGCATGCCCCGGCCGCCGCCGCCCATCGCGGCCTTCACGATGACCGGGTAACCCAGCGTTTCCGCGAATTTCTTCGCATCCGCGATGGACGACACCGGGCTGTCACCGCCGGAGAGCACCGGGACGTTCGCTTGCTGGGCGATCCGCCGGGCCGTGACCTTGTCGCCGAGGGATTCGAGGATCTCCGGCCGCGGGCCGACGAACGCGATGCCGGCTTCGACGCACGCCTTGGCGAACTGCGCGTTCTCCGAGAGGAACCCGTAGCCGGGGTGGATCGCGTCGACGCCGGCGTCCTTGGCCAGGGCGACGATGCCGGGGATGTCGAGGTAGGCGCGGATCGGCTCGCCGGGCTTGCCGACGCGGTAGGCCTCGTCCGCCTTGAACCGGTGCAGGGCGAACCGGTCCTCGTGGGAGTAGATGGCGACCGTGCGGACGCCGAGTTCGTGGGCGGAGCGGAAGACCCGGATCGCGATTTCACTGCGGTTCGCGACGAGCAACTTGCGAATCGGTTTGACGACCGGCATGAGCGGAGAGCCCCTCCAGGGAAGACCGGAGGGATGATACGAAATCCCCGCCGACCCGCACAGAACACACGAATTTCACCACAAAGGCACAAAGATCACACAAAGGAACACCAAGAAGAAAAGACCAAGCAATCGGATCTTCTTTGTGATTCTTTGTGCGATCTTTGTGCCTTTGTGGTGAAACTCTTTGCTTACTTCGCCCCCGGCGGCAGGCCGGCGTTCTTCAGCCCGCTGTGGTGGATCTTGGGGAAGTATTCGATGAGGTCGAACTTCGGGTCGTTCTCGCCGTCGTGGCACTTCATGCACATGGCCGTGACGAGGTTCATCATCCGCTTCTGGTCGGCGGTCAACTTCGCGAGCGGGCCGCCCGGTTGGTCGCGCTCGTGGGACTTCAGCTTCGCGGCCGCCTTGAAGACCTCGATGTTCGGCAGCCGGTCGCCGGGCTTGGCCGCCCACGACATCAGTTCGCCGTACAGGGCCTTGTTGTTCGGCGCGGCCGCGTGGGCGCTGCCGGGGCCGTGGCAGTTCTCGCACTGGTTCCCGAGCAGGTGGGCGGACGCCTTCGCGTTGTCGAACCCGCCGACGTACTCGAACCCGGTCGTGTGGCACGACACGCACTCGGGGTCGAACTGCCGCTTCGACGGCCGCTCGGCGGCCTTGACCAGGGCTTCGTAGGCGTGCGAGTGCTTGCTGGCGTTCCACACCGCGAACTCGGCGGCGTGGCACTTCCGGCACACGTCCGCCCCGACGTAGGTCGGCTTGTCGTTCGGCAGTTGAATCTGCGCCCGGTGCGGCTGCGGCTTGGCCCGCGCCACCGCGAGGAGGTTGTCGCGTTCGACGGTGCCGGCGTACTCTTCCAGCAGTTCGAGCACCTTGTGCCCCTTGACCTTCTCGGCGGGCGTGATGTACTCCTCGCCGAGCGGGGCGAGCTGGTACTTCATCTCGTACCCCGCGTCCGTCTTGAAGACGCCGACGACGCCGACGTTTTGGCCCTTGTGGCCGACCTGCACGACCAGCGTCTTGCCGTCGTTCTCGCGCGCCGGGAACTGCGGCGGCTCGGACTCCTCGGACTGGCACACGATCAGGTTGAACTGCGGGAACGCCTTCGCCGCCGCCTTCGCCGCGTCGAGGTTTCCGGAGTACATCAGCACGCGGATGTCGGGCTTCGTGGGCAGTTTGTCCATCTTCGCCAGCACCGCCGTCAGCGTGACCTTCGCATCGCCGACCGCGAGCTGCGAGTCGATCTTCGGCAGCTTGCCGATGAGGTCCGCCCCGAGCAGCCCGACCACGGCGACGGTGGGTTGATTGTCGCCCGAGATGACTTCGAAGTCTTCGACCATCGGCCGGGCGTTCGGGATCGCGAAGATTGTTTCCCGCGGCGTGAGGGTGCCGCCCTGCCCGACGTGGACGAGGTTCGCCCCGAGCACGATCGGCCGCTTGTTCGCGTTTTGCAGGGTGTATTCGCCCAGGAGCGGGAAGAGCTGGCCGGTGAACTCCGTCTCCCCGAGGCCGACGGCGGCGTAGCCCATCGCGGCCATCGCCTGCATGGTCGTGCGGTACTTCAAGGTGTTTTGCTTCCGCAGCCCCTTCGGTTTCGTGTCGTCCCACGTCTGGGCGGCCGCGTCGCCGAGGTCGAGGCCGACGACCTGCCACCCCTTCGCGCGGAGCCCGTCGAGGAAGTTCGCCCGGCGCTCGATGCCGCCCTTCTGCGGCCGGCTGCACCCGCACGGGGAGAGGTAGCCGTAGGTCTGGCCGGTCAGCACGATCGTCAGGTCCGGCTTCCCCCAGTCTTTCAACGCGGCGGGTGCGCCGGCGGTGATGACGGGCGTCGGCTTGTCGGAGGAGCCGGGCGTCGGGAGTGTCGGGGAACCGGCCGGCTTCCGCTGGACGACCCAGAACCCGGTCGCGACGCCGACGCAGGCCACCGCGCACACCACGGCGGCGACGCGGACGCCGAAACCAGAAGCAGGGGTCGGGATCGGTTCGGACATCGGCGGTCGCCCCGTGAGTTCGGTACGAAGGAGACGGAATACCCGATTTGCCGCCCGGCGAGGAGGTCAGTTCGCGCCGCGAAACAGCCTACCGCCGGAACCCGTTCCCCTGCACGGGAATCCGCACCCGCTGCGGGGTCGGCCCCTTCGACCGCAACACGACCACCGCGTCCGGCGGGAGGGTGCCGAAGCCCAGTTCGGCGGGGACCGCGATCTTCAGCGTCCACGCCCGCCGGCCGGGTTCCGCGGTCGGGGCAGACAGGGTCGCGTCCAGAAACTTCGGGTGGCACTCGGCGGTGACGATCTCCAGTTCCAGGTCGGTGCGGTCGGAGTACAACTTGAACTCCTTCGACGTTCCGAATTGCCCGTTATAATCCCCGAGTTTCGCTTCCGCGAGTCCGTCCCCCAGGGTGACGAGGCCTGTAACGGTCGCGCGGACGGTGACGCGGTCCGCCTTGCTGCCGGCCGGCCCGCTGACACCAATCGCCGTCTCCAGCGGGCCGATGTCGGGCTCCGGCGGGGTCGCGCCGGGGACTTTCCGCTTCAGCGTGACCGGCACGCGGTACCCGCCCGTCACGGGGATCGGCCGCTTGTTCGGGTCCGTCAGGGTGAGTTCGTCGGACAGCTGTTGCCGCTCGGCCGGGCTCATCGGGATCGGCGTGCCTACGCTCAGGAACGCCTCGTGCGACGTGACGCTCGTCGCCGGCGGCGGGAAGTCCGACTGCGGCCGGATCGACGACCAGTACGCGAACTCCAGCTTGCGGTCGGCCGTGCCCTCGGGGAGCGTCCCGAACTTCAGCACCGGCGGGGTCAGTTCGAACGGCTTCGCCCCGAACAGGTACGTCGTCAGCCGCACCGTCGCCGGGCCGGGCATCTTCGGCGTCTGAAGCCCGACGTCGACCGACCGCGGCGGGACCGGGCCTTCGGAATTGATCTTCACCCCGAGCACGAGGTAGCCCCACGTCGGCCCGTCCGGCCCGGCGGCAGGGATCTCGGCGGCGATTTCGCGGTTGTTCACGTCCAGCACCACGCCGGGGTCGCTGGGGTTCAACTTCGCGAAGCCCACCGCCGTCAGCACGTTCGGCAGCGGGAACGCCGTCGCGGGGAACAGCCCCGCCGCCGCGAGGTTCGCGCACTCGTTCACGTCCTTCGCGGGCAACGCCCGGACGGAGAAGAAGCTGCACGACCCGCACGACACGCCGCGGATCGTGACCCGCACCGGGGTCGGGTTGACGTTCTGGAACCAGTACGTCGCCTTCGCGGTGCTGGTGGTGTCGGGCTCGTGGTACGCCTGGAAGAACTTTTCCGCCGGGTCGTCCGAGAACGGGTCGTACTTCCGGTCGAGGGTGGCGAGTCGTAGCGGCTGCACCGGCGCGTCCCCCGGCCCGCCTTCGTCCGGGTTTTTCGGCGTGGACGTGAACTGCGAGATGACCGTCGCCCCGAAGATGACGAGCATCACGAGCCCGACGAGCAGGCCGGTCTTCACGGACGAGTTCATGGCAGCGGTTCCGGACGGAGCGGGTGTCTGCGGGTGGTACGCCGGGAGGACCGGGGAAGTTCCCTCAGCAGGGATCGTGAACAGGGACAGGGATAGTCAGAATCCGCCTATCCCTGCCCCTGTTCACGATCCCTACTCCTTCACCTTCAAGGCCTTCCCCTCCG
>ERZ1066123.1514-NODE-1514-length-13658-cov-15.171433_pt1 | contig 13658 bp, 9 predicted proteins | sample MGYA00382770_ERZ1066123 | MGnify/ENA primary metagenome ERZ1066123 (study PRJEB33369, sample SAMEA5778353) | biofilm metagenome | biome: Industrial cooling water; feature: Water cooling tower basin; material: Biofilm | place: United Arab Emirates | collected...
TGCTCGAAGACAAGGCGAAGGACCTCGGCCGCGCCATCGGCCAGAGCGCCGAGTACCAGGCCCTCAAGCGCGCCAACGCGGCGATCACCGAGAACCGCGAGACGGCCGAGGTCCTCCGCAAGCTCGAGTCGCTCCGGCAGGAGGCGCAGCGCCTCTTCGACGCCGGGCAGGAGCCGCCCGAGAGCATGGAGACCGAGCTCGGGACGCTGATGCAGCAGGTCGAGACCGATCCCGCCTACCAGCGCGCGATCAGCGCGCAGGCGAACTTCGACAAGCTGATGATGCGCGTGAACGAGTGGATCTCCGACGGCATCCGCGCCGGGGCCCAGAGCCCGATCATCCTCGCGCCGTGACGTCGGGGCGGGGGCGCTTCGTCGTCCTCGAGGGGGGCGACGGCGTCGGCAAGACGACCCAGCTCCCGCGGCTCGTCACGGCGCTCGAGGCGCGCGGGCACGTCGTCCGCGCGATCCGCGAGCCGGGCGGCACTCCGGCCGGCGACGCGATCCGCGCGCTCCTCCTCGATCCGGCGTCGTCGCTCGTGCCGGCCGCCGAGCTGCTCCTCTTCCTCGCCGCGCGCGCGCAGGTCGTCGCCGACGTCGTGCGCCCCGCGCTCGCCCGGGGCGAGTGGGTCGTCGCCGACCGCTTCTTCGTCTCGACGTACGCCTACCAGGCGGCCGGCCACGGGCTCGACCTGTCGCAGGTGCGCGTCGCGACGGCGCTCGCGACCGGCGGGCTCGTCCCCGACCTGACGCTCGTGCTCCGCCTGGGCGCCGCCGCGGCGGCGGCGCGGCGCGCGCGGCGTGGCGCGGCCGACCGCATGGAGCGCCACGGCTCGGCCTTCGCGGCGCGCGTCGCGGCGGCCTACGACGCGGCGCTCGACGCGGGGTGGCAGGCGCGGCACCCGGAATGCGGACCGATCGTCGGCGTGGACGCCGACGGCGCCCCGGACGTGGTCACCGCGCGCCTCCTCGAGGCCCTCGGGGAACGCCCGGCCCCCTCGGCGACACTTACCTAGAGGATGCGGACGCCGCAGGGCGCGGCGCCGCGCCACCGGCAACCGGGATCGCGATGAGCCGTCGTGTGCGTGGGGTGACCGTGGGCGCCGTCTTCGGCGTCGCGCTGGCCGGGGGCGGGCTGCTCGTGAACCGGGCGCTGGCCTCGGGCGGCGGCGACGTGAGCGGGCGCCGCCTCTTCGACGAGGTCTACGCCAAGGTCGCCGCGGCCTACGTCGACTCGCTCCCCGCCGACTCGCTGTACACGAAGGCGGTCGCCGGGCTGCTGGGCGAGCTCCACGACCCTTATTCGGTCTACCTGACCGCTCAGCGGCTCACGCGCTTCAAGGAGACGACGAGCGGGCGCTACGCCGGCATCGGCATCCAGGTCGACGTGCGCGACCGGCGCATCATCGTGCTCTCCACGCTCCCCGGCGGCCCGGCCGAAGCGGCGGGCGTGCAGCCCGGCGACCGGCTCGTTTCGGTCGGCGGCAAGGACGCCCTCGGCCTCCTCCCCGAGGAGGCGACGAAGGCGCTGCGCGGTGCGCCGGGGTCGCAGGTGACGATCGCCGTCGAGCGCGCCGGCGTTCCGACGCCGATCCCGCTCACGATCACGCGGCAGCTCATCCAGGTGCACGCCGTGCAGCGCGCGCAGCTCCTCCCGGGGACGCAGGCGGGCTACGTCGACGTGCGCACCTTCAGCGACAGCACGGCGGAGGAGCTCGCGCGGGCGGTCGACTCGCTCGTGCGCGCGGGGGCGAAGTCGCTCGTGCTCGACCTCCGCGGCAACCCGGGGGGCCTGGTCGAGCAGGGGGTCGCGGTCGCCGATCTCTTCCTCGACCCGGGGCAGGCGGTCGTCTCGCTCAAGGGGCGCACCGACGACGTGACGCGCAGCTTCACCGACCGCGCGCCGCAGCGCTGGCCGTCGCTCCCGCTGGTCGTGCTCGTCGACCGCTCGAGCGCGAGCGCTGCCGAGATCGTCGCCGGCGCGCTGCAGGACCACGACCGCGCCGTCGTCGTCGGGCAGACGACGTTCGGCAAGGGGAGCGCGCAGCAGATCTTCGAGGCCGGCGGCGGCGCGGTGAAGCTGACCACCTCGCTCTGGTTCACGCCGATCGGGCGCAGCATCACGCGGCGCCCGAAGCTCGACGAGGATGGGCACCCGGTCGTCGTGCGCGCCGGCGCCGAGACGGCCGCCGACAGCGCCGCCGACGCCGACAGCACGCGCATCCCCTACCGCACCGACAAGGGGCGCACCGTCTACGGCGGCGGCGGCATCACCCCCGACGTCGTCGTGCGCGACAGCGCCGCCTTCGCGCAGCTCGCGGGGCTCACGCAGCTCCTCGGCCGCGACGTGCCGAAGTTCCGGGACGCGCTCACGGCGCAGGCGCTCTCGCTCAAGGGGACGGGGGCGCTCGCCCCGGGCTTCGCCGTGACGCCGGCGATGCTCGCGGGGCTCGGCGGCGAGCTGCGCGCGCGCGGCGTCGAGGGGCGCGTCGCCGACTCGGTGCTCGCCGCGCCGCACGCGGCGCTCGCGGCGCGCCTCCTCGGCTACGAGGCGGCGCGCTACGCCTTCGGGCGCGATGCCGAGTGGGCGCGGCGGAGCGGCGACGACGTCGCGCTCCAGCGCGCGCTCGCGCTCCTCAAGGACGTACCGGGGCGCGACGCGCTCCTCGCGCGCGCCGCGCAGGCCGCGGCGAAGCCCGCGGCGGGGAGCGGCACCGGGTCGTGAGCGCCGACGCCCCGGCGCCGCCCGCGCCGCTCGTGATCGTCGGGGCGGGGCGCGCGGGGCGGGGGATCGCCGCCGCGGCGCACGCCGCGGGGCTCGACGCGACGCTCGTCGACCGGGAGCGCGTCGTCGCCGGCGACGCCCCCTCGCGCGCCGACGCGATCGCGCGCGCCGCGACGCTCCTCGTCGCCGTGCAGGACGCGCAGCTCGACGCCGCGCTCGCGGCGCTCGCCCCCGCCATCGCCGCGGCGCCGCGCGTCGTGCTGCAGGTGAGCGGGAGCGCCGAGCCCGCGGCGCGCGCCGCGCTCGTGCGCGACGGGCACGCGTACGGCACGTTCCACCCGCTCCTCCCGCTCGCCGACCCCGCGGTGAGCGCCGCGCGGTTCCGCGGCGCGGTCGTCGGCGTCGAGGGCGACGCTCCCGCGCACGCCGCCGCCGTCGCGCTCGCGACGCGCCTCGGGGCGGTGACGATCGCGATCCCGCGCGCCGATCGCGCGAGCTACCACGCGGCGGCGGTGCTCGCGAGCAACTTCCCCGTGACGCTCGCCGCCCTCGCCGAGGCGGTGCTCCACCGCATCGGCGTCGATGGGGCCGAGGCGCACCGTGCGGTGCGCGTCCTCATGGCCGCGAGCGTCGACAACCTCACCGCCGCCGAGCGCGCGCTCGACGCGCTCACCGGCCCGCTCGTCCGCGGCGACGCCGCCACCGTGCGCGCCCACGTCGCCGCGCTCGCGGGCGATCCCGTCACGCACGACGCCTACCGCACCCTCGGCGCCGCCACGCTCGCCCTCCTCGCCGCACGCGGCACGCCGTCGGCCGTCGAGCCGTCCGTCCTCGACGCGTGAACTGAGGTGTGCGGTCGGCATCGCCGAACCGCCGGGGTGGAGCAGGTGGGGGCAGGAACGGCAGGTGACGACAGGAGATCACCGCCTCGCACGGCGTTGAGCCGCACCACGCTTCCGCGCCACGACGACATGTCAGCCAGAGGAGATGCGGCGTCCGAGTTCCTGCCCTCTTCTGCCGTTCCTGCAGTTCACCTGCTTCATCCCGGCGGTTCCGCGATGCCCACTCGCGCCCGAGGCGGCGAAACCGCGCGCCGGCTCACCGCATCGCCGACGGATCGATGACCTTGACACCCGTCGGCGGCACGAAGGCGAAGGCGTCGCGGCCGAACTTCACGCCGCGCTGGATCGCGGCGAAACGGAGCGTGCGCGTCATCCCGCTCGCCTCGGTCACCTCGAGCTGGCGGAGCGTCGCCGTGCGCGGCTCGAGCCAGACGATCGCGCGCAGGAAGCCCATCGGCTCGCGCGGGACGAGCTGCACCTTGCGGACCGCCTCGCCGTCGAGCGTCGCCGGCCCCGCGTCGCCGATCGTGAACCGCTGCGACGGCCGCGTGAAGAACTGCCCGACGAGGTCCACGCCCCCCGGCGCCGCGCTCCCCACGGGGAGCTTGAGCACCTGCCCCGGGGTCGCGCTCGGCACGTAGACCCAGAGCACCTTCCCGTCGCTCACGATCCGGTCGCCCGCGGGCTGCGTGAAGTCGATCGAGAAGACGCCGGGGCCGCGCTGCGCGTACGTCCCGGCGGTCGCCTGCGTCGCGCCCAGCACCGGGTTCGTGATGCGCTGCGTGAACGGCGCGCGGAAGCCGCCGGCGCGCTGCACCTGCGCCGCGGCGCGATCGAGCAGCGCCTTCGCGCCGGCGTCCTCCCCGCGGCCGGCGGCCGCCGCGGGAGCGACGGTGCCGCGCACCTGCGCGGCGAGCGGCGCGCCGAGGGCGGCGAGCGCGAGCAGGGCGAGCGACGGACGACGGAGGCGCATGGGACGGGAGGCGGGGCGGCGGGCGGCGCACGACGTGCGCACCGCCCTCGTGGAGCGTTACCCGCCCGCGATCGTCGCGGTTCCGGCGCCGGCGATGCTGCGCCCGACCGCCTCGGCGATCGGCACGAGCGTCTTCATCATCCCCTCGAACTGCTCGAGGTGGAGCGACTGCGCCCCGTCCGACCACGCCGTGTCCGGCTGCGGGTGCACCTCGACGATCACCCCGTCGGCCCCCGCCGCGACGCTGGCGCGCGCCATCGGCGCCACCATCGCCCGCACCCCGGTGCCGTGGCTCGGGTCGACGATCACCGGGAGGTGGCAGCTCCGCTGCACCGCGACGATCGCCGCGACGTCGAGCACGTTGCGCGTCGAGCTGTCGAAGCTGCGGATGCCGCGCTCGCAGAGGATGATGTCGCGGTTCCCCTCGGCCATGATGTACTCGGCCGCGAGGAGCCACTCGGTGATCGTCGCGCTCATCCCGCGCTTGAGCATCACCGGCTTGCCGAGCCGTCCCACGTGCCGCAGCAGCGCGAAGTTGCTCATGTTGCGCGTCCCGACCTGGATGCAGTCGGCGTACTTCGCCACGAGGTCGGCCTGCTCGAGGTCCATCGCCTCGGTGACGATCGGCAGCCCCGTCTCGGCGCGCGCCGCCGCGAGGAAGCGCAGCCCGTCCTCACCCAGCCCCTGGAAGGCGTAGGGCGAGGTGCGCGGCTTGTACGCCCCGCCGCGCAGCGCGACCGCGCCCATCGCCTTGACCGCCTTCGCCACCTCGACGATCGCCGCCTCGCCCTCGACCGAGCACGGCCCGGCGATCACCGGCACCTCGCTCCCGCCGAAGGTCACGCCCGGCCCGATCGTGACGAGCGTGTTTTCGGGGTGCCACTCGCGCGAGACCTGCTTGTACGGCTTCGAGTCGTAGAGGACCTGCGCGACGCCCCCCATCCCCTCGAAGTGCGACGTGTCGACCTGCCCGTCGTCGCCGGCGAGGCCGATCGCGGTGCGGGTCGTTCCCGGCATCGGCAGCGGGTCGAACCCGAGCGCCTTGATCGCGTCGCACACCGCGCGGATCTGCTCCGGCGTGGCATCGCGCTGCATGAGCACCAGCATGACGGACTACTCCTCCACGGTGAGCCGGAGGCCGTCGCGTGCGACGACGACCTCGCCGGCCCGGTGCGCGCCGAGTGCGGCGTGCAGGTCGGTCCCCTCAAGCGGGGGGTACATGTGCGTCAGGACGAGCCGCCGCGGCGCGGCGACCGCCGCCAGCGCGCCGCACTGCGCCGGCGTGAGGTGGATCGGGACCGCCATCGCCTCGGGGAGCGAGCACTCGGCGAGCAGCAGGTCGCACCCCGCCGCCCACGCGCCGAGCGACTCGTCCGGACCGGTGTCGCCGGTGTAGACGAGGCGCCGCCCGGCGCGCGTCACCGAATATGCCACCGACTCCTCGGTGTGCGGCACCGCGCGCGCCTCGAGCGCGACGCCGTCGCCCAGGTCGAGGGGCTCGCCGTGCACGACCTCGCGCACCATGAGCGGGAAGCCCGGCGTCGCCAGCCAGGCGCCGAGCGCGGCGGCCCAGCGCTCGACGAGCGTGATCGTCCCCGGGGGGCCGAGCAGGACGAGCGGCTCCGCCCGCGGCGCGACGCGCGCGTGCCGCCACGCGAAGACGAGCGTCGGCAGGTCGCCGATGTGGTCGAGGTGGAAGTGCGTCAGCGCGACGTGCGTGATCCCCCACCAGTCGATCCCGTGCCGTTCGAGCGCGTGCGCCGTCCCCGGCCCGCAGTCGAGCAGGAGCCGCACGGCCCCCGCCTCGACGAGGTGCGCGGCGCAGCCGCGCGTCGCCGAGAGCGAGATCGTGCCGGTGCCGAGGGTCGTGAGCCGCATGGGGACGTCGCGCGGGGCGGGGGAGTGCGTCCCCCCCGCCCTCACGCCGCCGCGGGGGCGGCGTCCTCGGACGCCGGGGCGGGGGCGAGCTCCGCCCCCTCGCTGTCCACCGCCGACTCGCCCGCCGCCACCGGCGCCGGGGGCGGCTCGTCGTCGACGGGGCGCCCGCGCATCCGCACGCTCACGAGCGAGCTGACGCCCGGCTCCTGCATCGTCACGCCGTAGACCGCGTCGGCCGCCTCGGTCGTCGTGCGCGGGTTGTGCGTGATGACGATGAACTGCGTCCGCTGCTTGAACTCGTTCAGCATCTTCACGTAGCGCCCGACGTTCGTGTCGTCGAGCGGCGCGTCGACCTCGTCGAGGAGGCAGAACGGGCTCGGGCGGGTGAGGAAGATCCCGAACAGGAGCGAGAGCGCGACCAGCGCCCGCTCCCCGCTCGAGAGCAGGTGGATGCGCTGCGTCTTCTTGCCGCGCGGCGACGCGTGGATCTCGATGTCGCAGTCGAGCGGCTGGTCGGGGTTCTCGAGCCGGATGTCGCACTCGCCCCCGCCGAAGAGCGTCATGAAGATGTGCCGGAAGTTCTCGCGCACCTTCGCGAACGTCGCGAGGAAGAGCTCGCGCGCGGTCGCGTCGATCTCGCGGATCGCCTGCTGCAGCGAGAGCTTCGCCTCGGCGAGGTCGTTGCGCTGCGCGGCGAGGAAGTCGAGGCGCTGCATCTCCTCCTCGTGCTCCTCGACCGCGAGCGGGTTGACGGGGCCGAGCTGGTCGAGCTGCGCGCGCAGCGACTCGAGCTCGGCGCGCAGTGCGTCGACCTCGAGGTCGAGCGGCTCGAACCCCTCGAGCAGCTCGGCCAGCGGCCGCCGCCACTCGGTCTCGAGCCGCTCGCGGATCCCCTGCCGCCGCGCCTCGAGCTGCGTGTGCCGCATCTCGGCGGCGTGCAGCTCCTCGCCCAGCGACACCGCGCGCTGCCGCGCCGCCTCGAGCGCCGCGTCGGCGGCGGCGAGCGCCGCGTCGGCCGCCTGCAGCGCCTCCTCGGCCTCGACGCTCCGGCCGTCGACGTCGGCGAGCGCGCCCTGCTGCTGCTCGAGCTCCACCGTCCACGTCGCGATCCGCTCCGCGAGCGCCTGGTCGGCCTCGGCGAGCTGCGAGAGCTCGCGCTTGAGCGTCTCGAGCCGCTGCGCCGCGCTCTGCGCCTCCTGCGCGAGCCGGCGCGCGCGGTCCTGCGCCACCTGCAGCCGCGCCTGTGCCTGCGCCTGCGCGACCTGCGCCACCGTGCGCCCCTCGCGCGCCACCTCGAGCGCCTCGTCGGCGCCGAGGAGGCGCGTCCGCGCCGCGCCGATCGCCCCCTCGTGCCCGGCGAGCGTCGCGCGCAGCGCCTCGGCCTTCTCGTCGTCGTCCTTCGCCCGCGCCTCGAGCGCCTGCCGGCGCTCCGCGAGCCGCTCCGCGAGCTGCATCGCCTCGCCGCGCTGCCGCTCCGCGCGCTCGGCGCGCCGCTGCGCCTCGAGCCGCAGCTCCTCGGCGCGGCGCACCTCGCCCTGCGCCCCCTGCAGCGCCTCGTGCGCCTCGGTCGCCGTGCGATCGGCGATCCGCAGCGCCTCCTGCGCCGCGGCCAGCGCCTGCTGCGCCGCTTCGCGCTCGGCCTCGTGCGACGCCAGCTCGGCGCGCAGGCTCTCGAGCTCCGCACGCCGGCGGAGCGGCCCCTGCGCCCCCTCCGCGCCGCCGGGGAGGAAGACGGCGCCCCGCGCATCGCGGAACCCCGCCGTCCCGTCGAGCACCGTCACCTGCCCGAGCAGCGCGTGCACCCACTTCTCGGCGGGCGCGCTCGCGCGCACCTGCGTCGCGAGCCCCGTCGCCGGCGCGTCGGCCACGCCGTCGAGCGGGAGGAGGAGCACCGGGCCCGCCTTCGCCGCCGCGTGCCACTCGGCCACGGCGCGCGCGGTCGCGACGTCGCGCACCACCACCGCGTGCACCGTCGCGCCGAGGAAGCGCTCGACGAGCGCCGCCGCGTCGCTGTCGGCGGCGAGGAAGTCGGAGAGCGGGCCGAGCACCGCGCCGTCGCCGAAGCGCGCACGCTCGCGCAGCACCGCCGCCGCCCCCGGCGCGAGCCCCACCCGGTCGCGATCGAGCGCCTCGAGCCCGTGGATCTTCCCCTCGAGCGACGTGCGCAGGCGATCGAGCTCGCCCATCCGCTGCCGCCCCTCCTGCTCCTGCCGGCGCGCCTCCTGCGCCGCGACGCGCGCGGCGTCGAGCGACGCCTGCGCGCGCGCCACCTCGACGCGCGAGAGCTCGGCCCCCTCGGTCGCCGCGTCGAGGTCGCGACGCGCCACCGCCGCCGCGTCGGCGAGCTGCTGGAGCTCGTCGTCGAGCGACGCGACGCGCGCCTCGACCTCGCCCAGCTCGCGCCCGGTCCCCTCGCGATCGAGCTCGAGGCGACGCACCGAGTCGCGCGCCTCGCGCAGCGTGCGCTCCGCCCCCTCGACCGCCTCGCGCGCCGCGCTCACCGCGCGTCGCGCCTCGTCCTCCTCGGCCGCGCGCGCGGCGAGCGTCTCGGTCGCCGCCGCGAGCTCCTGCTGCAGCCGCGCGAGCTCCTGCTCGGCGCTCTCGCGCTCCTCGCCGACGCGCGCCCCCTGGGCCTCGCCGTCGCGCAGCTCGGCGTCGGCGCGCTCGCGGCGCTCCATCGCGTTGCGCTGGCGCTCCTCGGCGACGCGGAGCTCGCGCTCGGTCGCGTTGACCTGCTCGCGCTGCGCCTGCACGAGCCGCGCGAGCTCGCCACGCGTCGCGTCGGCCGCCGCGCGCGTGCGCTGCGCCCCCTCGCGGTCGCGCGCGGCGCCCTGCGCCGCCTCCGCCGCCTCCGGCTGCTCCTCGCGCAGCGACGCCAGCCGCGTCTCGAGCGCCTGCAGCTCGTCGGCCCACCCCTCGAGGTCGCGCGCCGCGAGCGTCACGTCGACGGCGAAGCGCCGCGCGTTCAGCTCGACCGACTTCTCCGCCTTCTTGCGCTGCCGCGCCAGCGACCGGACCTGCGACTGCACCTCCTCGATCAGGTCGTCGAGGCGCGACAGGTCGACCGTCGTCTCCTCGAGCCGGCGCTCGGTGCTCCGCCGCCGGTCGCGGTAGAGCCCCACCCCCGCCGCCTCCTCGAACAGCTCGCGCCGGTCGTCGGGGCGGTCGCTGAGGAGCGCGTCGATCATCTTGCTCTCGATCACCACGCCCGAGTCGGCGCCCAACCCCGTGCCGCGCACCAGGTCGTTGATGTCCTTCAGCCGGCAGGGGGCGCGGTTCAGGAAGTAGTCGCTCTCCCCCGAGCGCGAGAGCCGCCGCGTGATCACCACCTCGCGGAACGGGACCGGGAGCGTGCCGTCCTCGTTGTCGAAGTGCAGCGAGACCTCGGCCACGTTCACCGGCCGCCGCGCGCTCGACCCCTGGAAGATCACGTCCTCCATCTTCCCGCCGCGCATCATGCGCGCGCGCTGCTCGCCCAGCACCCAGCGCACCGCGTCGCTGACGTTGCTCTTCCCGCAGCCGTTCGGGCCGACGATCATCGTCGCCCCCGGCTCGAAGAGCATCTCGGTGTGGTCGGCGAAACTCTTGAAGCCGTGGAGTTCGAGCTTGGTCAGCCGCACGTCAGAAGGGTCTCCCGGTCCGGTACACGAGCGTCGCGGTGATGCCGCGGCCCTTGAGCGCCGCGAGCGCCGGCGCCGCCGTCTCGGGCGCCTCGAAGGCGCCCACGTAGATCGTCGCCGTGCCGTCGGGCTGCAGCAGCGGGTACGCCGCCACCTGCCGCTGCACGTACCCGTCGGCGACCGCGCGCGCCGCGCGCCGGTTCACCCCGGCCTCGAGCCGGAGCGCGAACGGCGTCGCGACCACGCGCGCCGCGTCGCCCGCCACCACCCCGCTGTCGCGCAGCCGCCAGAGCAGCGAGTCGGCCTGCCGCGGCGAGCGGAACGCCCCCGCCTGCACGACGTAGCGCGCGCCGCGCCCCGTCCCCGGCAGCGTGCTCACCGTCCCGCCCGGGAGCTGCATCGCCACCTCCGCCCACTTGGCCAGCGCCTGCCCCTCGTCCGGCGTCGCGAGGAGGACGACGCCGTGCGCGACCGCGCGCCCCGAGTCGGCGGGGTTCGACGGGAGGAGGGCGCGCAGCGAATCGACCTTGGCCACGACGGCGCTCTCGCTCGGCGCGGGTGCCCCGGCGGCCACGCCGGCGGCCCCTCTGGGTGACGGGTCGGCGACCGCGGCCGCCGGCGTCGCGCTGTCGCCCGGCGGCGTCGCGCGGTCGGCCGGCGGCGCGCCTCCGTCGCCGCGGCCCAGGCCCGGGCGTCCCGCCACGAACCAGAGGCCGAGCGCGGCCAGCAGCAGCCCGCCGAGCACGAGGGCGCGACGCCCGTTCGCCCCGGCCGCCTCGACGTCCTCGTTGGAGATCGGCGTCGCGACGCGGGGCGTGGGGATGCGGCGCCGCGGCGGCTCGGCCGGCTCCGCCGCCGGCTGTGCCGGCACCGTGACGGGCGTCGGGGCGGGGACCCCGATCGCCGCGAGCACGCGCGCCGGCTCGACGGCGTCCCACCCGCCGTCGCCCACCACGATCACCCCGTCCACCATCGCCTCGAGCGCGTCGGCCCCCTCGGCGTTCGACGGGACCACCAGCAGGAGGAGCGCGCCGACCTCCCGGAAGCCGCTCGCGAGCCGGTGCCACCGCTCGTTGCGCAGGATCTCCGCGTCGACCTCGGGTTCGCTCCCCGTGGGCATCACGAAGAGCATCCCGCGCTCGTCCACCTGCCGCGCGATCTTGTTGAGCGAGACGCCGTAGCGGAACGAGTCGACGACGCCGTGCGGGTCGTCGCCGCGCACGAGCGACTGGAGCTCGGGGAGCTCGCCGGCGAGGTCGGCGATCGCGACGCGGCGGCTGGCCGACGCCGCCCGACCGAAGCCGAGCGCGACGCGGGCGGCGAGGCGCGCATCGCGCCCCGTCACCACCACGGCATGACGATCGGCGAGGCGCGCGGCGAGCGCCGCTCCCTCGCCCTCCCAGTCCACCGCCTGCGCGAGCAGCTCGCCCGTCACGGCCTCCCTCCCTCGAAGACGAAGTGGTCGCGTCCCGAGGCGGCCCCGACCTGCTCGGCCTCCTCGCGCGTCCGGTAGGGACCAAGGATAACCCGATAGAGCGTCGTCCCCGCGCTCGACGACTCGATGACGCGCGCGCGCTCGCCGTTCACGCGGATCCCGCCCGCGAGCTGCCGCGCCGGCTCCTCGACGCGCAGCGCCGCGAACTGGACGATCCACGCCCCCCCGGCCGGCTCGGCCGGCGGGGCAGGGCGCGCAGGCGGGGCGCTGTCACGCGAGGCACGGCGGGGGGTCGCCGGCGTGACGGGCACCCCCACGCCCGGCGGCGCCACCGAATCGGGCGCGCCCTCGGGGAGCGGGGGCGCGCTGTCGGTCGCGGCGACGGGGAGCGTCGCCGTGTCGCGCCGGATCGGCGCCGGCGCCCCCGAGGCCTCGTTCGGCCCGCGGCGGAAGCCGTTCCACGTCACCACCGCCCAGACGTCACCTCCCCCCCCCGCGACCACGTCGCCGACGCGCCCGTCCGCCGAGCCGACCAGGTGCACGTCGCCGTCGCGCAGCGCCCCGACGCGCCCGTCGGGAAAGACGAGCGGGAGGTCGTCGCGCCAGCCGCTGGCGAAGGGGCGCCCGGCGCCGTAGTCGGCGACCGAGATCGCGAGCGCGCTGTCGGTGCCGAAGCGCACGAGCACCGACCGGCCGAGCGGGTCCATGCGCAGCGCGCCCGCACTGGCCGGGACGGCGACGCGCGCCAGCACCTCGTCCGTGTACTTGTCGACGACCGTCACGCGCGCCTCCGCGCCGTCGCGGCCGAGGACGAAGAGGCGGTCGCCACTCGGCGTCGGCGCGAGCGCGAGGATCGTGTCGTCGATCGCGATCGTCGTGCGCAGCGTCAGGTCGCGCGTGGCGATGCTCGCGACCTCGCCCCCGGTCGCGACGAAGAGCCGGTCGCCCCCTGCGGCGGCGGCGGCGTGCGCGCGGCGGTCGAGCTCGAGCGTGCGCTGCGGCACCGAGTCCGGCGGGAGCCACGCCGCGAGCGTCGTGCGCGTCCCCGCGACCTCGACGTGCACGAACGCTCCCTTGCGGAGCGGCTCGACCGCGAGCGGCGGCCGGTTCGGGCGCGCGCGCCACGGCTGGGCGTCGGTCGCCGCGTAGCGCGCGAGCGTCCCGCCGGTGGTCGCCACGACGTCGCTCCCCTCGCCCTGGTGCACGAACTCGAGCGAGTCCTCGCCGGCGAGGGCGAGAGCGCCGGCGCCAAGCGTCAGCCGCCAGGGGCGTCGCGCCCGGTCGAGGAGGAGGAGCGTCCCCGCGTCGGGATCGAAGCCGACGACCGTCGCCCCTGCCGGGACCGCGGCGCGCGAGGCCCAGATCGCGGCGTCGAGCGCGGGCCAGCGATAGGCGCGGGCGGGGCCGCCCGTGGCGGCGATGCGCACGACGAGCGGTTCGGGACCGGTGGCGACGCGGCGGGACGTCGCCGGCGCCGCCCCGGGCGCCGCGCCGTCCCCGCACGCGACGAGCCCCAGCGCGAGGGCGATGGTGACGGCGGGTGAACGCACCCGGCGAAGCTAACGGCGACGGGGGGGCGCGAGAACGGCCGGCGCCGCCCCTCGCACCCCCCCTCGCCGCACGCTCAGAACGACGGCCCGAGCGACCAGACCCAGAAGCCGCGCCGCTGCGGGCGGTCGAGCGGGATGGCGTAGTCCCAGCGCAGCAGCGCGAAGTTGAACAGGTTCACGCGGATCGACGCCCCGTACGAGCGCAGCACGTAGCGCTGCAGGTTCGGGTCGTACGAATCGCCCGACGGGCGCCCGAAGGTGAAGCGCTGGTCGTTGCCCCACGCCGCGCCGGCGTCGAAGAAGACGCCGCCGTCGATCGGCGGGAGCTGGATGGGGATCAGCCCGAGGTCGAAGCGGCGGACGAGCGGGAAGCGCACTTCGGCCGAGGCGACGAAGGCGCGGCTCCCCAGCAGCTCGGCGTTGTTGCACCCCAGCCCGCCCGTGACGCCCGGCTGGCACCCCCACGAGAAGCCGTTGGCGCGGTCGTAGCCGCGCACCCACATGATCCCGTTCGGGTTGCCGATGTACTGCGGCCAGAAGTCGGCGTCGCGCCCGACGCGGAAGTTGCCGGTGAAGCGCGTCGCGACGGTGAGGAAGTTGAAGAGGATCGGGTCGTAGCGCCGGTAGTCGGTGAGG
>ERZ1066123.1518-NODE-1518-length-13640-cov-16.465955_pt1 | contig 13640 bp, 16 predicted proteins | sample MGYA00382770_ERZ1066123 | MGnify/ENA primary metagenome ERZ1066123 (study PRJEB33369, sample SAMEA5778353) | biofilm metagenome | biome: Industrial cooling water; feature: Water cooling tower basin; material: Biofilm | place: United Arab Emirates | collected...
CGCGCACCGGCCGCTGCGTGATCGTGCACGAGGCGCCGAAGACCGCCGGTTTCGGTGCCGAAATCGCCGCGCGCCTGGCCGAGGAGTCGATGTACGACCTGCTGGCGCCGGTGGAACGCGTGACCGGCTACGACACCCACATCCCGCTGTTCCGGCTGGAGATGAAGTACCTGCCGAGCGTGGAGAAGATCGTGGCCGCGGCGAAGCGCACGCTGGCGGCAGGATGAGGCGATGACGGCCATGGCGACGACAGCCGGGGCGGAAGCGAAGGCGATCAACTTCGCGCGGAAACTGTCGCTCATCGATCGGCCCTGGTCGCCGCGCGTGGTCGCGGAGATGAACGCCGGCAGCCCGGCGCCTCTCCAGTTCAAGCTGGTCAAGCTGCAGGGCGAGTTCGTCTGGCACGCGCATGCGGACACCGATGAAGCCTTCATCGTCGTCGCCGGCACGCTGGCGATGCAGTTCCGCGACCGCGTGGAAGTCGTGCAGGCCGGCGAGATGATCGTGGTGCCGCGCGGCGTCGAGCACTGCCCGCGCGCCGAAGGCGAATGCCACGTCCTCATCGTCGAGCCGCGCGGCGTCGTCAACACCGGCGATGCCGGCGGCGATCGCACGGCGGCCAACGATGTCTGGGTCTGAATCGATGCCGCCGCTTCATGGAGCCGCATGCACAGCGGCTGCATCGCGTATGCCGCGGCAATGGGTAGTGCTGCGGCACGCCACCGTGGCGCTGCTGCTCGGCCTGTCGCTGTCCGCCTGCCGAGACGATGTGCCGGTGACCGCAGAGGCCGAGGCCCCTGCACCGGCACGTCCCGAGACCACCGGAACGCCCGCTGCCGGCACGACGGCCGACATCGACCCCGACGGCCCCGACTGGGCGCGTTCGCTGCCGTGGCAGGCGGGCGCGCCGTGCCGCGCGCAGGCGCAGATGCTGTACGAACAGATCGGCGCACGGCTGCGCGGGCAGAGCATCGAGGAGCAGATGCAGATCTATGCCGGGCGCGGCGACGGCAGCGCCGCGATGCTGCCGCAGATCCGCGCGCAGCTGGAACGTCTGTACGCCGCCGAGCCGGCGCAGCTGGAGTCGCTGCCCTCCGCGGTGGCGGCCGAATGCCTCGCCCTGCAGCCGCCGGTCGCGGTGAGCCGCGAGCGCGCGCTGGACTGTCATCAGCGGCATGCGCACCCGGTGTTCCGGACGTACTACAGTGCCGCCGCGCCACCGTCGGCCGATCAGGCCGGGACCGCCGACCATCAGCTGCACCGCTGCCTGCGCGGCAGGATCTGAGCCCGGCCTTCGCGCATCGACGGCGGCTCATCCACACCGGGCGTCGCAGCCCGCCATCGCCACCCGTCATTCCAACCCGCCGTCACGACACGCATCACCCGCCGCTCGACGAGAGCCACTTGACCAGGACACCCATCATTTCCGGGGCACACGCATGAGCCAGACCAAGACCTTCTTTCTCCCCGACCTCGGCGAAGGCCTGCCCGACGCCACCATCGTCGAGTGGTTCGTGAAGCCCGGCGACAGCATCCTGCTGGATGCGCCGCTGGTCTCGATGGAAACCGCCAAGGCCGTAGTCGAAGTGCCGTCGCCGGTCTCGGGCAAGGTGCTGAAACTCGCGGGCGACGCCGGCGATGTGGTGGTCACCGGCAAGATGCTGGCGGAGTTCGAGGTCGATGCGTCGAAGCCGCAGCGCGCCGAAGGCCAGGACACCGGGCATCACCACGGCGGCGGCCACGAGGCCGCGCCGCCGGCACCGGCACCCTCCGCACCGCCGACCGCCACCCGCACCGAGGAATTGCGCGAGGACAGCGGCACCGTGGTCGGCGCGATGCAGTCCTCCGACGCGGTGCACGCCGAGGCCGCGGTCGCGGTGGGCGGGGTGAAGGCGATGCCGGCGGTGCGCGCGATGGCGCGCAAGCTCGGCGTCGACCTCGCACGCGTGCGTCCGAGCGGCGCCGACGGCGTGGCGACGATGGACGACGTGAAGCGCGCGGCGGCGGATGGGTCGGCGAAGCTCGGCGCGGCAGGGCCCGTAGGAGGGGCTTCAGCCCCGACTCCTGTGTCGGGGCGGCGGGTCGGGGCTGAAGCCCCTCCTACGGCCCCTCCTGCGGCCCCTCCTGCGGTGTCGGCATCGGCCGCACCCGCCCAGGCCCGCACCGCGCTCTCCGCCAGCGGCAAGCCGATGCGCACCCAGCCGCCGTCGGTCTCGGCCAGCGGCCAGCCGGAACAGCTCAAGGGCGTGCGCCGCAACATGGCGCGGGTGATGGCCGACGCGCACAGCAAGGTGGTGCCGACCACACTCACCGACGATGCCGATATCCAGCTCTGGGCGCCCGGCAACGACATGACCGTACGCCTGATCCGCGCGATCTGCGTCGCCGCACGCGCAGTGCCCGCGCTCAACGCCTGGTTCGACGGCGAGGCGCTCAGCCGCACCCTGCATCCGCATGTGGACATCGGCATCGCGGTGGACACCGACGACGGCCTGTTCGTGCCCGCGCTGCGCAACGCGCACCTGCTCGACGCCAACGGCGTGCGCGAAGGCGTGAACCGCCTGCGTGCGCAGGTGCAGGACCGCAGCCTGCCGGCCTCGGAACTCACCGGCTACACGATCTCGCTTTCGAACTTCGGGATGTTCGCCGGCCGCTATGCGACGCCGGTGGTGGTGCCGCCCTGCGTGGCGATCGTCGCCGCCGGCCGCGCGCGCCACCAGATGACGCCGGTGCTCGGCGGCTTGGAATCGCACAAGGTCATTCCGCTGTCGCTGACCTTCGACCACCGCGCCTGCACCGGCGGCGAGGCGGCACGGTTTCTGCGCGCGATGCTCGACGATCTGGCACTGGCGGGCTGAGCCTGCGCCTCGGGGCATGTCCGGCACATGCCCGCTGCGGACGCCACATCGCTGCCGGCGTGGCATCGCAGACACGCAAAGGCCGCTTCGACTTCGCCCTCGGCCTGCGCGCAGGAACCGCTGCACCGCAGCATCCTGCTGCGCGCATGCGTGCAATATTCCGAACGGCAGGCATGGCGTGCACCGATGCGGTGCAGGGCGTTTGCGCTGTCCCGAATCCGGGCCGTGTGCGACTTATTCGACGGCACGACGCCATGCCTGCATCCGGCTGGACACCCCCATCCGGCCGCCCCTACCATCGATGGAACGTCCCTGAATCCTGCACGGCCGCTGCGGCCATGCCGACTGCCCGCACAAGGCGCAGGGCGCCCCGCCATCGGTCGGGGCCGGCGACAGGGGGAAACGTGTCGCCAGGGCCTCGGGCCGATGGTTCTTGCATCCATCGTCATCTAAGGAAAGACACCGCATGACCATCCGACGTGCCTCGCGCGCGCGCTCCGCGCTCGCGCTGTTCCCTGTGCTGTCCATCGCCGCCACCGCACTGTTCGCCAGTGCCCAGGTCGAAGCCCGGCCGCTGTTCCAGATGCCCTTCCCCTGCGGTCAGGTGTGGACGGGCTCGACCCGCTCCAATCACAACCCGCTCCGCTCGATCGACTTCAACCGCACCAACGACGACGGCGATCCGGTCGTGTCATCGGCCAGCGGCCGCGTGTCGCTGATCCGCGACCTCGGCGGCACCAGCTACGGCCTGTACATGGTCGTGGACCACGGCAACGGCTGGCAGACCCTGTACGCGCATCTGCAGCGCGGTTCGCTGCGCGTGTCCACCGGCCAGTCGGTCTCGCGTGGCCAGCGCCTGGCGTCGGTGGGCACCACCGGCGGTTCGACCGGCCCGCACCTGCACTACGAACAGAAGCTCAACGGCAGCGCCGTGTCGATCCAGTTCAACGGCAACGGCGTGGTCTATTACGACTCCACGCAGACCCTCACCAGCCGCAACTGCAGCACCTCGACCACCACCGCCACGGGCACCGTGAACACCGCCAGCGGCGTGTCACTGAACGTGCGTGCGCGCCCGACCACCGAGTCGGCGATCGTCGGCAGCGTGGCCGACGGCCAGCGCGTCACCATCTACTGCCAGACGCGCGGGCAGACCATCACCGGCACCTACGGCACGAGCAGCCTGTGGAACCGCATCGGCACCGGCCGCTTCATTCCGGACGCCTACACCTACACCGGCTCCGACGGCCAGGTGGCGCCGAGTTGCTGACCGCGGTCGCCCCCCCTGTGGCGACTGGAAGCCACCTGTCCGTCCGGACAGGTGGCCTGGTCCCCGCATGGAGGGGCTGGGCGTGAACGCAAGGGCATCGGCACTCGCCATGCTGGGCTGCGGGCTGCTCGGCATCGCCATCGGTTACGCCATCGGCCTGCGCGCCCCCGCGGATGCGGCGCGCGCAGCGCCTGCGCCCGATGCGCACGGCGAGGGCACGGTCACGGCATCGCACCCGCGCACGCACGCCCATCGCGCGCAGGACACGGGCGCGCACGCCGGACAGGGCGACACGCATCGCACCGCAGTGGAGCGTGCGCGCAGCGACCCGGCCTATCTGCGCACACTGCTCGGCAGGTTCCGCGGCGAGACCTCCGCGGATCGCAAGGCGGCGCTTCTCGCCATCCTGCAGGGCGTCGGCTCCGATGCCGTGCTGCAGGAAGCGGCGGCCTGGGCCGCGTCGGCGGATGCCTCCGCACGCGCCGATGGTCTGGCGCTGCTGGGCGGGTTCCCGATCGCGCGCGAGGAGGTACGCGAGGTGCTGCTGCGGCGGCTGGGCGAAGAGCGCGATCCCGCGCTGCTGCGCACCCTGGCCGACATGGCCACGCCGGCGGTGTTGCCGGCGGACGATTCGGCCAGGCTTGCCGATGGCCTGCGCACACTCACCACCCACGCGGACCCCGGCCTGCGTGCCGCCGGCCTCACCCAGCTCGCGCAGTGGGACCGCAGCCCGGGCCTGGAAGAGCGCCTGCATGCCGCGCTGTCGGACCCCTCGGCCGAAGTCCGCGACGCGGCCATCGTGGGCGTCGGCATCGGGCAGGCGCGGTCCGAGCGTCTCAAGCGCGCGCTGCTGGCCGTGCTGTCCGACCCCGACGTGTCCGCGCAGACACGCCATTCGGCGCTGTTCGCGCTGCAGGGATTCTCGCTCGACCGTCGGGAATACGAGATCTACCGGATGGCCAGCGAGCTGTCGACGCTCGAAGAGGGCCCCGGCCACTGACCCCACGCGCCTGGCCGCCCGTCTTCACGACGAACACCGAAGGGCTCCCGAAGCACTGCCGCGACGTGCCGTGACCCGCGGGCTTTCGTGTTTGCGATCACGCGGCCTGGAGCCGCATCGCACTCACTCCGGCGCGCCGCCGCAGGCCTCGGCCTTGCGCAGCAGCACGTCGCGTTCGCGCACGTTGGCCGACAGCGCCGCCGCACGCGCGTACTCGGCGGCGGCGTCCTCGCGGCGCCCGAGGCGTTCGAGCACATCCGCGCGCACCGCATGCAGCGGCGCGTAGTCGCGCAACGCAGGCGCGTCGCGCAGCGACTCCACGATGTCGAGCGCCGCCTCGGCCCCCTCCGAGCGCGCGACGGCGACGGCGCGGTTGAGTTCGATCACGGGCGAAGGCCGCGCCCGACCGAGTGCGGCATACAGCGCGGCGATGCGCCGCCAGTCGGTGTCTTCGGCATGCAGGGCGGTAGCGTGGCAGGCCGCGATCGCCGCCTGCAGCAGGTACGCACCGTACCCCTCGGCCGCCGCGAGCGCCTCGCCGCGGCGCAGCGCCTGCAGGCCGCGCGCGATCTGCAGCCGGTCCCAGCGTCGGCGGTCCTGGTCCATGAGCAGGATCGGCATGCCGTCGCCGTCCACGCGTGCACGCAGGCGCGAGGCCTGCAGCTCCATCAGCGCGAGCAGGCCGAACGCTTCGGATGCCTGCGGCAGCAGGCCGACCAGCACCCGCGCCAGACGCAGGGCTTCCTCGCAGAGCGCCGGCCGTGTCCAGTCCTCGCCGGCGCTGGCGGCATAGCCTTCGTTGAAGATCAGGTAGAGCACTTCCAGCACCGCGTCCAGGCGCTCGGGCAGGTCCTCGCGTCCGGGCACATCGAACGGCACCTGCTTCTCGGCGAGCGTGCGCTTGGCGCGCACGATGCGCTGCGCGACGGTGGGCTCCGGCTGCAGGAAGGCACGCGCGATCTCGGAGGTGCTCAGCCCGCCCAGCAGGCGCAGGGTGAGCGCGACGCGCGACTCCGGCGGCAGCACCGGATGGCAGGCCACGCAGATCAGCCGCAGCAGGTCGTCGCCGATGGCGTCGTCGGCCAGGTCCTGCGGGTTGTCGCCCATGTCGGCCCCTCTCCCGGCCCCCAGCAGTTCGCATTCGATGCCGTATTCCACCTGCTTGCGCGCATGCAGCGAGCGCTGGCGCAGATGGTCGATGGCCCGGCGCCGGGCGGCGGTGGTCAGCCAGGCGGCCGGGTTGTCGGGCACGCCGTCCAGCGGCCAGCGCTCGAGTGCGGCGAGATGCACGTCCTGCGCCAGTTCCTCGGCCACGCCGATGTCGCCGGTCATGCGCGCCATGCGCGCCACCAGCCGCGGCGATTCCATGCGCCACAGCGCGTCCAGGGTGCGGTGCACCGACGCCTGCGTCGGCGCGTGCGGGAGCCTGGAGGGGCGGGCGTCGGCGTCCATCGGCAGCGATGACAGCACCGCCGGCGCCGATGCGCAAGGCGCTCCGCTCATGTGCGCACGCTGGCGTACGCCCGCGGGATGCGCGCCCGGCTCACGCGTGCGCTCGCGGGCTGCAGCGCAGGCGCGCCGGCTCAAGCGCGCACGATGGGTTTGAAACCACCCCAGAACATCCGCTTGCCGTCGAATGGCAGGGTCTTGGGATCCATCGAGGACAGCCGCGGGTCGGCGAACACCAACTTGTTCACCTTGTCGCGATGCGCGCGCGACTTGTAGACGATCCACGAGAACACCACCACCTCGTCCTCCTTCAGCTTGACCGAGCGCGGAAACGAGGTGGACTTGCCCGGCGGCACGTCGTCGCCGACGCACTCGACATAGTCCAGCGCGCCGTGCTCCATCCAGATCTTGCAGGCCTTTCGGGCGAGCTTGCGGTAATCGTCGAGCCGCGCCTTCGGGACGGGCAAGACGAAACCATCGACATAGGCCATGGGGATTCTCCTGTGGGTGAGGCGATTGCGGGGTGGGTTGGATGTGGGGTGGGGACAGGTTGCGGGGGCAACGGGGCGCGTTGTTCAGCGCTTGTCCGCGGCCTCGCCCGCACGCAGTTCGGCATGCAGGCGGTCGAGGTTCTCTTCGTTCGCGGGCTCGCAGACCGCACGCAGGGCGTCGGCGACCGCGCGGTCGCGGAAGTCCTGCGCCCAGTGAAGCTCGGTACCGCCCTCGACGGCCGCCAGCGTGACCGTGAGTGCGAACAGCGGCGCGCAGACATGCTCGATCACCACTCTGCGCCCGGGGTCGAGCGCCGCGAACACGCTCCTGTTCGGATAATCACGGCCGTCCGGCCCGTGCATGGTGAACACCCATTCGCCGCCCACCACCACGTCGCACTGAGCGAAGGTGTTGGTGAACCCCGCGGGCCCCCACCAGCGCGCGAGGCGCTCGGGGTCGACGAAGGCGGCGTACACCGCATCGGGTGGATACGGCAGGTGGCGGCGGGTGGCGAGGACGGCGCTGTCGGTGTGCATGGCGGACTCGTGTGCGGCAAGCAAGGGTGAGGGGAGCGAGAGTGTCGGGAAGGTGTCGACGCGGCGATGTGGCGATGTGGCGCTTCAGGCCCCGTCCGGACTCTCCGGCTCGACCAGTCGCGCGAGCTGGGCGAGGGATTCCTGCCAGCCCAGGTAGCACATCGCTTCGGGGATGGCGGCCGGGATGCACGATTGCACCACATGCAGGGCCGTGCCGCAGGACACGGCCTCCAGGCGCACTTCGACCATCATCTCGCCCGGCAGACCGGGGTCGTCGAAGCGGTCGGTGTAGCGCAGCAGCACGGGTTCCTCCAGTTCGAGAAACGTGCAGGTGAAGGCCTCCGCGTGGCCCGTGGCGAAATTGACGAAGCGCATGCGATAGCCGCCGCCGACGCGCGGATCGAAGGCCTCGATCTGCGCGACGTATCCATCGGGCGGCAGCCACTTGGCCTTCGCATGCGGGTCGAGGAACGCGCGGTACACGCGCTCGGGCGGCGCGCGCAGCACGCGGTGCAGGCGGACAGTGCCGGTCTGTTCGTGTCGGACATCGGGGGGCATGGGTGCATCTCCTCAAGGAAAAATCGCGACGCTCAGGCTTCGGGCTGCGGGAATCCGGCTTCGTCCATCCAGAACACCTCCCTCTGGTGGCCGTCCAGGTCCTCGAAACCATGCTGGTACATGAAGCCATGGTCGTTCGCCGGCATTGGCGTGGCCGCACCGCCGGCCACCGCCTTCGCGACCAGCGCATCCACGTCCTCGCGCGCGTCGCAGGACAGCGCCAGCAGCACCTCGGTGGCGGCGCGGGCATCGGCCGGCGGCTTGCGGGTGAAGCCCGCGAAGAACGGCTCGGTGAGCAGCATGATCTGGATGTGCTCGGACACCACCAGACAGGCGGCCTTCTCGTCGGTGAACATGGGGTTGAACGAAAAGCCCAGGCCCTCGAAGAAATCGACCGAACGCGCCAGGTCGGACACCGGCAGATTCACGAACAGGCTGTGGATCATGGCGCAGCCTCCCCTGCAGCCTCGATCTCGGACATCGGCTTCATGCAGTTGACCATCCACGGCTTGCCGAAACGGTCGACGAACGCGCCCCAACGGTGCGCCCAGAAGGTCTCGTGCAGGGGCATCTGCACGGTGCCGCCTTCCGACAGCGCGGCGAAGATGCGCTCGGCCTCCTCGATGCTGTCGACGTCGATGTTGACGCAGGTGCCCTGCCCGTCCGCGGTATGCGGGGGCGGGCCGTCGGCGCCCATCAGCGTGGCGTCTCCGATCTGCAGGTGGCAGTGCATGATCCGGTCGCGTCCTTCGGCCGGAATCTCGTCGCGCATCGGCGATTCGCCGTAGGTGGAGCGGCTCACGATCTCGCCGCGCAGCACCTCGCGGTACAGATCGAAGGCGGCACGGCACTGGCCGTCGAAGTTGAGATAAGCGATCAGACGCATGGGGGTCTCCTGGGTCGGAAGGATGTGGCGTGCGGGGCGACGGACTCAGGCGCCGCCGGTGACGTCGCGCAGGCGCTGTTCGCGTGCGTGCAGCTCCGGGGTCATGGCATCGCCGAAGTCCTCGGCCTCGAACAGGGGCCGCAGCTCGATCTCGCCGCCGCTCGGGTGCGGGTTCGGGCAGCGCCGGGCCCATTCCACCGCTTCCTCCATGGAACGCACCTGCCACAGCCAGAACCCGGCGATGAGTTCCCGGGTTTCGGCGAAGGGGCCGTCCACGACGTGCCGCTGCGTGCCGTCGTAGCGCACGCGGACGCCCGCGGACGAAGGCGTCAGCCCCTCGCCCGCCAGCAGCACACCGGCCTCGGCCAGCGCCTCGTTGAAGCGGGTCATGGCCTCCAGCAGGCCGGTATCGGGCATGACGCCGGCCTCGGACTCGGGGCTGGCCTTCACGATCGCCATCACTTTCATCTGTCGTCTCCTGTTCGGGCGGATGTCCGAGGTTGGATGTCCGAGGTTGGATGTCCGGGGTTGGATGTCCGGGGTGGGCATTCCGCGCCCGGAGGCGCTGGCGGGGCCGCTCGGGCCGGGCAGAAGTCTCCCGGCAATGCCCGCCTGCATGGATGACGACGGATGACAGGGGCGGGAATCGACACACCGCCGAACTTTTTTTTCGCGACGGCCCGCAGGCATCATGACGCTCCCCCGCGCGGAGCCCGCCGATGCAGTACCTGCTGCTGATCTATACCGACCCCGCCCTCATGGCCGAGCTGCCCGAACCGGAGTTCGCGCGCCTGATGCGCGGCTGCATCGCCCACGCCGACGACCTGCGCGAGGCAGGCTGCCTGCACGATGCCCAGCAGCTGGAAGCGCCCTCCACCGCGCGGACGCTGCGGGTGCGCGACGGCACGGCCCGGGTGACCGACGGCCCCTTCGCCGAAACCCGCGAGGTGCTGGCCGGCTTCAACCTGGTCGAGGCGGATTCGATGGAAGAGGCCGTGCGCATGGCCCACGACTGGCCCTGGGCCGCCTACGGCAGCATCGAAGTGCGCCCGGTGCGCGATTTCGACGCGATGCGGCGACGCGTGGGGGCCTGACGGCCAAGCGCCGCCGGCAGAACCAGCCTGCCGCGCCGTTCAGGAGGCCTGGAACAGGTCGCCGGTCGCATCTGCCTGCGCGACGCCTTCGTGCTGCAGCAGCCAGGCCTTGCGGCGACGGCCGCCGCCATAGCCCACCAGCGCACCGTCGGCCCCGATCACCCGGTGGCAGGGCACCACCACCGCCACCCGGTTCTGCCCATTGGCCAGCCCGACCGCACGCGCCGCACCCGGGCGGCCCAGCGCCTGCGCGAGCTGTCCGTAGCTCCGGGTTTCCCCGGGCGGAATGCCGCACAACGCCGCCCACACCTCGCGCTGGAACGCACTGCCCGGCAGGTCGAGGGGCACGGTGAACATGGCAGGCTGTCCCGCGAAATAGGCTCCCAGCTCGCGCGCGAGCCGCGACAGATGCGGGTGTTCGCCGGGCAAGGGGGTGAACCCGTGGCGCGCGCGAAGCTGGTGCAGCTCGTCGACCAGGATCGGACGGTCCAGGAATTCCAGCAGCACCACACCGTCCACGGAGGCCATCGCCAGCATCGGCCCGAGCGGTGTATCGATGTGGCGGTAATACAGCGCGCGCACACCGGCCGCTTGCCCCGGCGCGACGCCGGTCGCCTTGCCGAAGGCATCGCGGAAACCGCTGACCGAGGCATAGCCCACCGCATCGGCCACATCGTCGATGCCCTCGCCCGCCTGCAGCCGGCCCAGCGCTTCGGCCATGCGCCGCGCCCGCACCAGCGCCTGGAAGGTCAGGCCGTACCGCTGCCGGCACCAGCGCCGCAGCTGCAGCGGGTCGATGCCGCGCGCCTGCAGCTGCGCGTCGCCCAGCGCGCGGCGCGGGTCGGCATCGGCCTCGGCCAGCAGGCGGGCATAGGCCTCGGGCGTGGCGTCCGGCAGCGACAGCGGCCGGCAACGCTTGCAGGGGCGATACCCGGCGGCCAGGCAGGCCTCGCCGGTGGCGAAGAACTCCACGTTCTCCGGCCGCGGCTTGCGCGCCGGGCAGGTCGGCCGGCAGAAGATGCCGGTGGTCTTCACCGCGGTGTAGAACACGCCCTCGCAGGCCGGGTCGCTGGCGAGCATCGCGGCGAGCATGGCCTCGCGCGGCGGAAGACGGGGTAGGGTGAAGGCGTTCATGCGCGAATTACAGCAGCCGCGCGCGCGGGGCTCCACCGATGTTCGGACATCGTTCTCGCTCCGGCGTCCTCCCCATGGCCGAACGGCCGTTGCGGCTCAGTACCTCGGAATCCCCGGATCCACCGCCATCGCCCACAGCTCGATGCCGCCGGTGACGTTGTAGACGTCGGTGAAGCCCTGCTGGGCGAAGTAGCTGGCGGCCTGGGCGCTGCGGCCGCCGTGGTGGCAGAGGAAGGCCAGCGGGGTGTCCTTCGGCAGCGCCGCGAGGCGCTCCAGGCCGCCGCCTTCGAGTGCGGCGTAGTCCACGTTCACCGAGGCGATCGCGCGCTCTTCCGGCGGGCGCACATCGACCAGGGTGAGCTTGCCGTGGCGCACCTGGGCATCGGCATCGGCGGGGGACAGGTTGCGGTAGGCCATGGGCGGTCTCGGCGTGTCGGGGGCGGGTCTGGCATCATGCCGCGGACACGGGGGGGGTTCCACCCGCGGCGAGGCCGCGTCGTCCGTGCCTGTTCCGCAACGTCCCCGGTGCCGATGTCCGTCCCGCTCGCCCCTGCCGCTTCAACGTCGCTCCGGCGCACGCCGCGTTTTCCGCTTGTGTGGCTCTGGCTGCTGGCGATCTCGCAGGCGGCGGTCGTCGTGCTGTGGTGGCTCCACGGCTGGCGCGTCGGCCTGCCGGCCATGCTCGTGAGCCACGTGCCGTTCTGGTGGGGCACGCTGTGCCCGCAGTCGCAGTGGCTGATGCCCGCGCTGGTGCGGCTGCCCACACAGGACCGCGTGGTGTGGCTGACCATCGACGATGGCCCGTCCGACGAGACGCTGGCGATGCTGGACCTGCTGGATGCGCATGACGCGAAGGCCACGTTTTTCCTGGTGGGCGACCGCGCGGCGCAGCGGCCGGAGCTGGTGCGCGAGGTGCTGCGTCGCGGGCACGGCATCGGCAATCACTCGGCCAGCCATCCGGCCGCGTGGTTCTGGGCGCTGGGCCCGCGGCGGATGCGACGGGAGGTCGACGACACCCAGCGCATCCTCGGCGGCATCGCCGGCACCCCGCCGCACTGGTTCCGCGCGGTGGTGGGCATGAGCAATCCGTTCCTGGCCGCGCCGCTGAAGGCGCACGGCCTCACCCGCGTGGCGTGGAGCGCACGCGGATTCGACGGGGTGGCGGGCGACCCGCAGGCGGTCGTCGCACGGATCGAGCGCGGGCTGGCGCCCGGTGCGATCGTGCTGCTGCACGAGGGGGCGCCGCATGGCGGCAACCTCGCCACCGTGGCCGCGCTGCTGGCGCGGCTGGATGCGCTCGGCTATCGCACGGTGCTGCCGGAGTCGCTGGAAGGCCCGCCGGGCTGAGGACGCAGGCGCCGCGAAGGCGCAGAGCGGCGTGTCGGCGGCTGGCAGGGTGGGCGGCCGCGGGAAAGCAGGTCCCTCGCTGCGCTCGGGACGCCATCGGGAACAGATGCGACTGCCGGCTTGCGACTGCCGGCTTGCGAAGGCCCGACGCGCGAATCCCTGCCACCGAGCCACCGGCCCGATCCACCGGCCCGGAGCCTGTATCCCAGGCTCCGGGCCCACGCCTCATCGCTGCATCGCGCGGATCTGCGCATCCACCGCGGCGATGGCGGTCATGTTGACCACGCGGCGCGGGGTGCTGGCGGGGGTGAGGATGTGCGCGGGCTGGTCCAGGCCCATCAGGATCGGGCCGATGGCCACGCCGTCGGTCATCACCCGGATCATGTTGTAGGTGATGTTGGCCGCGTCGAGGTTCGGCATCACGAACAGGTTGGGACGACCGCTCAGCGTGGTGTGCGGGAACATGCGCTTGCGCAGCTCCTCGTCCCAGGCGGTGTCGGCCATCATCTCGCCGTCCACCTCCAGCTTCGGCATGCGGCTGCGCAGGATCTGGTAGACCTTGCGCATCTTGGCGGCGCTGGCGTTCTCGTGGCTGCCGTAGTTGGAGTGCGACAGCAGCGCGACGCGCGGCTCGACGCCGAACAGCTTGAGCCGGTAGCTGGCCATCAGCGTGGCCTCGGCGATCTGCTCGGCGCTCGGGTCCACCTGCACATGCGTATCGAGGAAGAACCACACGCCCTGGCTGTTGATCACGCCGGTCATCGCCGCGGTGCCGGTGATGCCGCGGTCGAAGTCGAACACGCTGCGCAGGTAGCCGAGCTTCTTGTGGAAGCGTCCCACCAGGCCGCAGATCATCGCGTCGGCCTCGCCGCGCTCGACCATCAGCGCGGCGATCAGCGCGGGACGCGAGCGGATGAGGTTCTTGGCCGCGGCCGGGGTGACGCCGCGGCGCTCGGTCAGTGCGTGGTACTGCTGCCAGTAGTCGTTGAAGCGCGGGTCGTCGTGGATGTTGGTCA
>ERZ1066123.1519-NODE-1519-length-13634-cov-9.871566_pt1 | contig 13634 bp, 10 predicted proteins | sample MGYA00382770_ERZ1066123 | MGnify/ENA primary metagenome ERZ1066123 (study PRJEB33369, sample SAMEA5778353) | biofilm metagenome | biome: Industrial cooling water; feature: Water cooling tower basin; material: Biofilm | place: United Arab Emirates | collected...
CGCCATGGCCTCGGTGGTCGCGACCGGCCCGGATGCCTTGCGTGTCGACGTCGAACTGCACCATGCCGGCGAACTCGTCGGGCTGATCTGGGAGAGTGCCGACACGCTCGATCACCCGCTGCTCGCCTATCGCACCGACCGCGACTACCGCCACACGACGCTGAGCTTCCGCTGGCGGTCGCAGGGCATTGTCGGTCTCGATCAGCCCAACGGGCCGACGCTGACGGTCGAGGGGCGCGATGCGGCGGGGCTGCCGCGGGTCTGGTACGTGCGGCTGTGGAACTACGCCACGGGCACGCCCACCGACGCGCGGATTGCCCTGCCCTTCTCCACCCTCGAAAGCGGCTATGGCCTTCCCGGCGAGCCGATCTTCGCAGGCGATATCGATCGGATGTTCATATCGCTGGTCGCCCCCGGTTTCGTCGCGGGCAGCACCGCGCCGCTGCCCGCGCGTTTCGACGGGGCGGTGATGATGTCCGATATCCGCACCGAAGGGGCGCGGGCGATAATCGCCCTCGGCGACGTGCTCGTCCCCCCGCATGGCGAGCGGATGGCGACCGCCTACGACGATGCCTACAACCAGACGCCAGCACGTCTGCTGCGGACGGTCACGGGGCTCGGCTATCGCGAGGATCTTGTCCACTATGTCGGCATGAGCCACTTCATGCGGCTCGCACGGCAAACGGACGGCATGCTCACGGCTGCGGCAGACGGCGGGCTCTGCACTCCGGCAACACGGTGGCACGCAAACTTCTTCGCACTCGCCGCGGCGGCGGGATTTGAGGTCATTGCCTCGCTCTCCTACGAGCTGTTCGATGCCTATTGCCCGGCCGCATGGAAGCAGCGCACTGCCAGCGGCGCGCCCGCGCTGACCGGGTGGGTGCCGCCTTCGACATTGCTCTCTCCCGCAAACCCCGCAGCGATGGGCTGGCTGGCCGACGTCGCGCGGCGGTTCGTCGCACTGCTGCGCGAGGCAGGGCAGCCGGTGCGCTTCCAGATCGGCGAGCCGTGGTGGTGGGTGACGCCTGCAAGCGAGATCTGCCTTTACGATACCCAAGCGCGGACCGCTTTCGGCGGCAATCCTCCGGTCATCAACGACATCGCCGCGCCGCTGACCTCGGCCCAGAACGCGCTGCTCGATGCGGCGGGCGCGCTGCTCGCGCAGTCGACCGCTGCCCTTACCTCGGCAGTGCGCGCCGCTGCGCAGGGGCAGGCAGAGGTTCTGCTACTCGCCTTCACCCCGACCATCCTCGCCGCCGAAACGCCCGAACTCTACCGCGCGAACCTCCCGCTCGGATGGGCTTATCCCGCCTTCGACCGTTTGCAGCTTGAAGACTACGACTGGCTCACCGCCGGGGCCGACGCAGCACGCCGCGCGGGCTATGCCCTTGTCGATCAACGGCTCGGCTATCCGCTCGCGGACCAGGACTATCTCGCCGGCTTCGTGCTCGACCCTGCCGATGCGGAGGCCTTCTGGGCGCGCATCGATGCCGGGCTCGACGAGGCCGCCGCACGCGGCATTGCCCGGCGCTATGTCTGGGCGCTGCCACAGATCAACCGCGACGGATACACCCGCCTAGCCACTCCTCCGGAGCAAGCCATGGATCCCTTCGACGACGTGCTCTACCCCTTCGCTCTCGGGCGCAGCGCCTCGGTCGCGCCGGAATTCTCGACCTCGATCGCGGTGACAGCCTCAGGCCACGAACGGCGCAATGCGCTGTGGTCGGACGCACGGCTGCACTTCGATGTCGGCCCCGGCATCCGCTCCGAGACGGAGCTTGCCGAACTCATCGCCTTTTTCCGCGCCCGTCGCGGCCCGGCCCGTGGCTTCCGCCTGACCGACCCCTTCGACAGCAGCTCGAACGGGGTCGGTGGCGCGCCGACCATGCTCGACCAGCTGATCGGCATCGGTGACGGGGTGCGCGCGGATTTCCAGCTGGTGAAGTCCTATGGCTTGGGCAGTGAGCCGCAGGTGCGTCCGATCACCCGTCCGCGCGCGGGCACCATCCTCGTCAGCATCGGCGGCGCGGCAACGAGCGCCTGGTCGCTGGGCAGCAGGGGCATGATCCGCCTTGCCGCCGCTCCGCCCGCCGGGGCCGAGGTGCGCGCCGGCTTCCGATTCGACGTGCCGGTGCGCTTCGCCGAGGACCGGCTGGATGTGTCCGCCGTGAACTTCGCCGCCGGGGAAGCGCCTTCGGTGCCGCTGATCGAAGTCCGGGAGAGCACCTGATGCGCGTGTTCTTCGACCGCGAGCTCGACACGGTGGCGACCTTCTGGCGCATCTACCGCCGCGACGGGGTCGCGCTCGCATTCACCAGCCACGACCGCGACCTCAGCTTCGGCGGGATGCGCCACCTCGCCGCGCCCGGCATGATCCCGGCCGCGATCCGCCTCACCGCCGAGCTCGCCAATGACAGCGCCGAAGTGCAGGGCGCGCTCCATCATACCGCGATCCGCGAGGAGGACCTTGCCGCCGGTCTGTTCGACGACGCGGCGATCGAGATCGGCGCGGTCGACTGGACAAGCCTTGAGCACCACACGCTCTACACCGGCCAGATCGGCCGGATCGAGGACGACCGCGCGCAGTTCATGGCCGAGCTGCGTTCGACCAAGAGCCTGCTGGAGGAAGACCTTGTCCCCCGCACCAGCCCGACCTGCCGTGCCGAATTCTGCGGCCCGGGGTGCGGGCTTTCGGCGGTGCGCTTCACTTCGGTACTGGTGCTGGCCGAGGTCGACCCGGAAGGCAACCGGGTGCGCTTTGCCGGGATCGACAGCGAAGCCTATGTCGACGGGCGGGTGCGCTTCATGGGCGGCCCGCAGACCGGGCTCGCCTTCGGGGTGATCGATGCCGAAAGCGGATGGCTGGTGCTCGATCGCCCGCTTGTCACCGGCACCATGCCGGGCACCCGTGCTGAGCTGCGAGAGGGCTGCGACCACACGATTGCAACTTGCGCCGCCCGTTTCGGCAATGCCGCAAACTTCCGCGGCGAGCCGTTTCTGCCGGGCAATGACCTGCTTGCCCGTTACGGTCTGCCATGACCGACCCCGGCGAAACGCTGGCCGCGGCAGCGCGCGATTTGATCGGCACGCCGTTCCGGCTGCACGGGCGCGACCCTGCAACCGGGCTCGACTGCGTCGGTCTCGTCCACGCGGCGCTCATGGCAGCCGGTGGACATCCGGTTCCCCCGAGGGGCTATGCCCTTCGCAATCTTGCCATCGAAGAATGGCTCCCGCTTGCGGAGCGGTCCGGGCTGATGCCGGCAGCGCAGCCGATCCACATCGGCGACGTGCTGCTGATCGCGCTCGGCTTTGGCCAGCATCATCTCGTCATCGCCTGCGGTGCGGATCAGGTCATCCACGCCCATGCCGGATTGCGCCGCGTTGTCTGCCAGCCGCGCGATCCCGCCTGGCAGGTCCGCACCGCCTGGCGCCTTGTCCCCCCTCGTTCGGAAAGCTGATCCCATGGCGACATTGCTGCTCACCGCGCTCGGCAGCGCAATCGGCGGTCCGCTCGGCGGGTCCATCGGTGCGCTGATCGGGCAGCAGATCGACAGCCGCATCTTCGCGCCAAAGGGCCGCGAGGGTCCGCGCCTCAAGGACCTGACGCTCAGCACCTCGAGCTACGGCCAGCCGATCCCGCGCCAGTTCGGGCGGATGCGGGTCGGCGGCACGGTCATCTGGTCGACCGACCTGATCGAGACCAAGCGCAAGCAGAAGGGGGGCAAGGGCCAACCTTCGACCACGATCTACTCCTACGCGGCGTCCTTTGCCGTCGCCCTGTCGAGCACGCCGATCGCGCGCGTCGGACGCATCTGGGCCGACGGCAACCTGCTGCGCGGGAGCCAGGAGGACCTGAAGGTCGGCGGCACCCTGCGGGTCTATCGCGGCTTCGGCGACGACCCGGTCGACCCGCTGATCGCCGCGGCCAAGGGGCCGCATGCCCCGGCCTTCCGCGACTGCGCCTATGCGGTGTTCGAGAACCTCGAGCTTGGCGAATACGGCAACCGCATCCCGGCCCTGAGCTTCGAGATTTTCGCCGACGATGGCGAGGAGACCGTCTCGCTCGCCCAGCTGGTCCCTGACGCCCTGCCAGCGGTCGCGACCCAACCGCCTCTTGCCCATGCACGCGGTTTCGCCGACGAGGGCGGCGCGCTTGCCTCCACTCTTGCGGCGATCGACCAGGTCATTCCGCTGGTCTGCACATCGGGGGCTGAGGGTCTCGCCATCGCGCCCCGCAGCGCGCTCGGCGCAACGCTCTTCACCCTCCCCGATCAACTTGCGCAAGACCAGCGCGGCGAGGACGAAACACGCCACAAGCAGCGCGCAGGCATTCCCACCCGCGTCCCGGCGGCGCTGCGCTATTACGACGAGGAGCGCGATTACCAGACCGGGGTGCAGCGCGCCGTGGGCGCCCGCAAGGCCGGGCGCGAGTTGATGATCGACCTGCCCGCCACTCTCACCGCCAGCGGGGCGCGACAGCTTGCCAATGACAGCGCCAACCGGGCACGCTGGCAACACGAGACGGTGACTTGGCGGATCGGGGAACTCGACCCGCGGATCATACCCGGCAGCATCGTGCGCTTGCCGCGCACCCCGGGTCGGTGGTTGCTGCGCAGTTGGGAGTGGTTCGATCGGGGCATCGCGCTCGAGCTCGAGCGGCTCGCGCCCACTGGCGGCGCGCCGCGAGCGAGCGATGCGGGAGAAAACCTCGCGCCGGCCGATCTCGTCATCCCGCGCACGCAGCTTCTCGCTCTCGAGGTGCCGCCAGAGCTCGGAGCCAATCCGTCCCAGCCGCTTATCGTCGCTGCCGCGTCGGCGGGGAATGCCGCGTGGCGCGGGGCCGCGCTTTTCGCCGTGCAGGGCAGCAGCCTCGTGGAGCTGGGCGACACGGGCTCCCGCCGCGCGGTGACAGGCCGGCTTGCTGCCCCGCTCACCCCGTCGCCCGGCCTGCTGTTCGAGCCGCAGTCCACGGCCGAAATCGTCCTTGCCGCTGCCGACCTCGATCTGGGCGATACCGACATGACCGGCCTTGCTTCGGGAAGCAACCGTCTGATGGTGGGTGGCGAATTGTTCCAGTTCCTCCGGGCCGAGCCGTTCGGCGGGGGGCAATGGCGGCTGTCCGGCCTGCTGCGCGGACGGGGCGGAACCGAGCCTGCCGCTCAGAGAGGGCACCCGGTCGACACCGCCGTCACGCTGATCGACGACGCTCTCGTGGCGCTCGATCCGCTGCTGGTCCCGCCGCTTGCCGGCACCCGGATCGCCGCGATCGGGACAGGCGATCCCGAACCGGTGGTCGTCCCCCTCGTCAATCCCGGCCTCTCGCGCCGTCCGCTGTGTCCGGTGCATCCGCGCCTTAACTATGACACGGACGGGGTCGCAACCTGGCGCTGGACCCGCCGCGCGCGCGGACAGTGGCGCTGGGAAGACAGCGTGGATGCTCCCCTGATCGAGGAGCGCGAGGCCTATCGTGTCGGTTACGGCCCGGTCCAGACCCCTCATGCGGTCTGGGAACCGGCTAGCCCTGCGCTCCACCTCGCCGCGGCCGAACGGGCGGGCCTCGTCGCCGCTTACGGTTCGGGCGCGCTGTGGGTGCAGCAGGTGGGCACCTTCGACCGCTCGCCGCCGCTGCTGCTGGGCACCCTTTCCTGACCCTTTCGGAGACTTTGCCGATGTCCGATCCGATCGCCTTTTCCGCTGCCACGCCGGCGCTCGCCCTTCCCTTGCTGTTCGCCGGGCAGGCCCAGAAGGAGTTCTTCGTCAACGAGGCCTTCTGTGTGCTCGACGCCCTCCATACCAGATCGTTGGCGGCTTCGCAGGCTGCGCCGCCTGCTGCGGCTGCGGAGGGAGCATGCTACAGGGTGATCGCGCCCGCTTCTGGTGCTTGGGCCGGTCGAGAGGATTCGCTCGCGATACTGATCGGCGGATCATGGCGCTTCCTAGCGCCCGTCGAGGGCCTGCTGATGTTCGACCGCGCGGCCGATCGCATGGTCATTTACCGGTCCCAATGGCATGCTGCACAGTCTGTTCAGCTACCCGTCGGCGGCACCGTGATCGATACAGAGGCGCGCGCAGCAGTGGCCGCGCTCATGACCGCACTGCAGGTCATGGGTGTGCTCGCCGTGCCAGACACCTGAAGCTCCATCAATGGCGCATTACCGCGGGTTTTAGGCTTGCATTTTTTTCACAACTGTATTTGCGCGACATTCTTGCAACACACAAAAGCCATTGATTGCTTGCCTCGCGCGAGGGGAAAAGATAGAGACGCGGGGTGCCTCAAGTCTAATTTGAAGGGGAAATTTGGAAATGCGCAAACTCGTCATTGGAATGGCGATGGCTTCGACCGCGCTTACCTCACCTGCCATGGCCCGCGACGGGCAGTGGTATATTCAGGGTGAAGGCGGCGTCATGATCGTCGAAGACCAGTCGATCGATGTCGCCGGAGTGGCTGGCAACGCTGCCGCCGACTACGACACGGGCTACGATTTCGGTGCCACCGTCGGTTACGATTTCGGCGCGTTCCGGCTTGAGGCCGAAACCAGCTACCGCGCGGCCGACCTCGATGAGGTGACTGCCGGAAGCCAGGGCCTGCCGCTCAACCCGAACCCCGAACTGCCCACCGGCTTCAACAGCTTCACCGGCACGCGTGACGCCCTGGGCGAAGTGAATGCGCTGAGCTTCATGCTCAACGGCCTCCTCGATTTCGGCCCCGACGATGGTCTTCAAGCTTTCGTCGGTGGCGGCGTAGGTGTTGCTCGCGTCGATATGGACGGCCGGGTGAATGCCAATGGCCCGGGCGTGTGGAACGATTCCGACACCGGCTTTGCCTGGCAGATTCTCGCCGGGGTGCGCGCTCCGCTGAGCAGCTCGTGGGATGTCGGCGTGAAGTATCGCTACTTCAACGCTCCCGACATCAACCTGACCGATCCTCTGGGCCGCAGGCTCGACACCGACCTGACGACCCACTCGCTGCTCGGCACGCTCACCTACAACTTCGGTGGCGCACCGGTGGCCGCTCCGGTGGTAGCACCCCCGCCGCCTCCGCCGCCCCCGCCGCCGCCGCCGCCGCCCCCGCCGCCCCCGCCGCCGCCTGCGCCGTGCAACACTGGGCCCTACATCGTGTTCTTCGACTTTGATAAGTCGGACATCACTTCGGAAGCTGCCGGCATCCTCAACAGTGCCGTCACGGCTTACGCCAACTGCGGCACCGCGAGCGTCATGCTGGCCGGCCACACCGACCGTGCAGGCAGCGCCAAGTACAACGTCGGCCTGGCCGAACGTCGCAATGCGTCTGTCCGCAATTACCTGACCGGCCGCGGCGTGCCTGCCGCCCGCATCACCGGCCAGGCCTTCGGCGAAACCCAGCCGCGGGTCCCCACGGCCGATGGTGTGCGCGAAGCGCAGAACCGCCGCGTGGAAGTGACCTACGGTCCGGGCTCGGGCATGTAAGCTCGGCCTTCAAGGCAAAAGAAAAGGGGCCGGAGCGATCCGGCCCCTTTTCTTTTCCAACCGCGCAGGGATCGTCGCGGCTCTCTGGCCGGCTTGAACGGCGCAGCGCCGAATTCCCCGACACAGGGCAATCGGCGGCAAACCCGTGCCACCCGCCAAGGGCTCGGCAGGGCGATGCAGATCGTAATCAGGCGGAATTAGAGTAGTTGCGACGCACCCGGCAGCAACGCGCGCCGGGCTACTTTCCTTCGGCCGCCGCCTGTGCGCGCTCGGCTAATGTCGCCTCGGCCTGCGGCAAGGCGCGATAGGCCCAGATCAACAGCGCCAGCGATATCGGCGCCACGCCGATCAGCGACAGCACACCCGTGCGCATGCTCCCGCTCAGCTCGGAAATCTGCCCCACCATGTAAGGACCCAGAGCCAGCCCCACCAGCGTCGTCGCAAGGAAGAACGAGGCGGTCGCCGTCCCGCGCATCCGCGGAAGAACGAGGTCCTGTGTCGTCGCCGCTGCCGCCCCAAGCGCGGTCGCCGCGAACATCCCGGCAAGGAAGTTCATGACGTAGAAGATCACCGCGTTCTCGGTGGTAAAGCCGATCCAGATCGGCACCACCGGCGCCAGGATCCCGAACATCACCACCAGGATCCGCCCCGAAGGGTTGCGCCCCCGCAGCCAGTCCGACATCCGCCCGCCGAGGATCACGCCGAGAAAGCCCGACAAGGCCCCGCTCCCGCCGAGAACGAAGGCGAGTTCGCTCTTGGGAAGCCCGAGCACCGTCTCGGCATAGGGCGCGGACCAGAAGGCCAGCGCATAGGCGCCGAGCGAAACCAGTCCATACCCAAGAGCCGTACAGATGAACGCCGGCGTCCCCCAGATCAGCCGGAAGGTCGCAGGATCGTGCCGCCGCAGCGTGCTCGCCCAGGAAAACACCGCATAGTAGCCGAACGCCACCGACGACCATTGCGGAAGATTGCCAGTCAGCTCGATCATCACCACCGCGAGCGCGATCATTGCCGCGGCCACCGCAATGTTGGCCAGCGCCGCCGTCGGCCCGCGGCGCACCGCGTGATAAAGCGTGAAGGGCGGCAGCAGCATCGACAGGTCGACCAGGAAGTCGGCAAGCGGATGGCGCCCGCTCCCCGCACCGTGCGGCTGGCGCACCGGTTCGCGCAGCGATGCCACCCACACCGCCAGCAGCAGTCCGGGCAGGCCCACGGCAAGGAATGCCGCCTGCCAGCCGACAAGGCCGCCCAACCCGCCCGCAGGATAGGCCGCATCCCAAACCTGCGAGATTTTCGCCCCGATCAGCAGCGAAACCCCTCCCCCGATATACAGCCCGGAGGAATAGATCGCGAGCGCCGTCGCGCGCTGGCGCGAGGGGAAGTAGTCCGAGATCAGCGAATAGGCGGTCGGGCTCGCAGTCGCCTCGCCGACACCCACGCCCATGCGCGCAAGCGAAAGCGTGAGGTAATTGCGCGCAAAGCCAGACAGCGCGGTCATCGTCGACCACAGCACCAGCCCGATGGTCAGCAGCCGCACCCGGTGCCAGCGATCCGCCAGCCTGCCCAGCGGCACCCCGAACAGCGCGTAGAACACCGCGAAGGCCGCGCCTCCCAGAAAGCCCAGCTGCCCATCGCTCAGCGTAAGGTCGCGCTTGATGTCGACAGCCAGGATCGAGAGGATTTGCCGGTCGATGAAGTTGAGGATGTAGACCACAACCAGCACGCCCAGCACATACCAGCTGTAAGCCGTCGCGGGCGCCTCTTGGCCCGCTGCGGTGTCCTCTTGCAATGTCGATCCCCTCTCCGGCTCGTTCTTGTTGCCCGGCGGCGGCGCGCAGCCGATCAGGCGTTGTACCGGGTGCTATCGACTATCCCCGCTTCGGCAAAACCCTTTTTCCTGAGGCGGCAGGAATCGCACAATCCGCAGGCCAGACCCTCGGGCGTGGGATCGTAGCACGACCAGCTCCACGCCGGATCGAGCCCCAGCCGCGCGCATTCGCGGGCGATGTCGGCCTTGGTCATGTGCTGGAGCGGTGCGTGGATCGTGAAGGGCGCGCCTTCAACCCCGGCCCTGGTGCCGAGCCGCGCCGTTTCCGCGAAGCTGGCGATGAACTCGGGCCGACAATCGGGATAGCCCGAATAGTCGAGCGCGTTCACCCCGATGAATACGTCACGCGCGCCTGCCGCCTCGGCGCAGGCCGTGGTCAGCGCAAGAAAGACGAGATTGCGCGCCGGCACGTAGGTCACCGGGATATCGTCGCTCACGCCATCCTTGGGCACGTCGATCGAATCGGTCAGAGCCGAGCCGCCGAAGGCCCTCATGTCGAGGGCGATCCGGGTGTAACGGGCGAGACCCAGCCGCTCGGCAATGCGTGCGGCCGATTGCAGTTCGAGCTTGTGACGCTGGCCGTAGTCGACGCTGAGGCCATGGACTGCAAAGCCGGCCTCCTGCGCAAGCGCCGCTGTCACCATGGAATCAAGCCCGCCCGAAAGCAGCACCACGCCAAGCGGTCGGGATTGTTCGGTCACATTCATGCCGTGGCCCTACCACGACAGGGCGCAAAGGCAATTGCGGCCCCTCAGCACGCGCCGGTGCGACGCGCCTCGGCTGTCATCTGGAACGGCATGCCGCCCTGGATGCCCTGGCTTTCAAGCTGCACCAGCCCCGGCATTTCGCGGCGGATGCTGGTGCGGCCATAGCCGTTGCCGGGGCAGGTGTATTGCACCGTCACCCGCGCCGCGCCATCCTCGACCACGAACTGGCTGCAACCGCTGTCGCGGTGAACCAGCTGGATCAGTTCGGTCCCAGACCGGACGCAGATCCGCCGGTCGGCCCCGCCGCCACGCTGCTTGATCGTCCATTCGCCCTTCGTGAGCGTGCCGAGCATCGCCAGCCCCTCGCCCTGCACCATCGCCAGAACCGGAACGGCTGCCAAGCCCGCAGCCGCCGCGACCGCCGTCAGCCCCCCCAGCGCGCTTCGGCCCATCCTGCTGTCCTTTCGATTGCTCATGCCGCTCCTCATGCCAGCTTTCGGCTGCTGCGCATTGTTGAAATTGGCCCTTCGTTGCAAATTGGTCCCGCCTTCTCGACTAAGGATCAGATGGCAAGGGCAAAGGTCTTCGAACAGAAGGCGCAGTCGACAGCGATAACGCCGTCGGGGCCGCGCATCTCGGCCTGCTCTTCCGGCGGAAAGCGGGCGATGATCGTTTCATAATGCGCCGCAGAGCAGCGGCACCCGCGCGACAGGGCTGCGCCCGGCTGAACGCGGACCTCCTCCTCCTCGTGGAACAGCCGCCAGGCGATCGCCTCGAGCGAGAGCGCGGGATCGAGCAGCTCGTCGTGGCCGATCGTGCCTGCCAGCACCGCGACATGCTCCCAATCGGGATGATCGAGCCGCACGTGGAGCCGCTCGCGCCCTTCCTCGCCATCGGGCAGATGCTGCACCAGCAGCCCCGCCGCCATGCGCCCGCCCGCACCCGCGCGGCTGGCGACGCGGATCAGCGTCGGGATCTGTTCCGATTGCCCGAAATAGCTCTGGCACGCCTCGGCGAGGCTATCTCCTTCGAGCGGGACGATCCCCTGATAACGTTGGCGGCCCTCGGTCTCGAAAGTGATCGCAAGATAGCCCTCGCCGAACAGCGCCGGAAGGCTCGGGTTCGCACCCAGCCGCGCGAGGCGCTCCGCATCGAAATCGGCATAGCCGCGCACCGCGCCATTGCGGTAATCGCACACCAATAGGCTGACGATCCCGCCCTGGGTCTGTGCTTGCAGGGTCATCTGTGCGTGCTCGCCCTTGAGCAAGCCGCCCATCAGTGCGCCCAGCACCAGCGCCTCGCCGAGGAGATGCGTGATCGGTGCAGGGTAATTGTGCGCGCGGAGCACCTCTTCAAGGACGCCCTCCATTCGCACGATCCGCCCGCGCGCACTGCGCGCCGGCAGGGTGAAACCCATCAGGGTATCCGAGAAGGTTTCGATCGCTTGTGTCGTATCAGCCATGGCGGCGCATATGGGGATCGATCATCTCAGGCGGAAGACCCCGGACCCAACCGGCTAGCCGCCGAGCAGGCCGAAGCTCCAGAGCAGCACCGACTTCTGGGCGTGAATGCGGTTTTCGGCCTCGTCGAAGACCACCGACTGCGGCCCTTCGAACACCTCCTCGCTGACCTCCTCGCCCACGTGCGCGGGAAGGCAGTGGAGGAACACTGCATCGGGCTTGGCGAGCGCCATCAGGTCGGCATTGACCTGATAGGGGGCCATTGCGGCCAGCTTCTCCCCGGCGTGGGCCTGTCCCATCGAGATCCAGGTGTCGGTGACGATCACGTCGGCCCCGCGCGCGGCCGCCTGCGCATCGCGCGTCAGCGTGACCGTCGCCCCGCGCTCGCGCGCCAGTGCGACGAAGGCCGGATCGGGCTCATAGCCCTCCGGCACCGCCACGCGGACGTTGAACTTCATCAGCCCGGCCGCCTCGAGGATCGAGTGCAGCACGTTGTTGCCATCCCCGAACCACGCGACCTCAAGGCCCGGAAGCGCCTTGCCGTGCTCGATCACGGTCAGCAGGTCGGCGACGATCTGGCAGGGGTGCGAGATGTCGGTGAGGCCGTTGATGACCGGCACCGTGGCATGGGCCGCCATCTCCTCGATCTTGGCGTGATCGTCGGTGCGCAGCATGATGCCGTCGACCATCCGGCTGAGCACGCGGGCGGTGTCGGCGATGCTCTCGCCGCGCCCGAGCTGGCTTGAAGCCGAATCGAGCAGCAGCACACTCCCGCCCAGCTGGCGCATCGCGATGTCGAAGCTGACGCGGGTGCGGGTCGAGTTCTTCTCGAACACCAGCGCCAGCACGCGGCCCGCAAGCGGCGCGTCGGCATCGGGCGCACCCTTGGGCATGCCCGCCCGCGCCGCCTTGCGGTCCAGCGCGTCGTTGATCATGGCCGCGATCGCATCGCCCCCGGCATCGCCGAGGTCGAGGAAGTGCCGCATCCGCCCCCGTGCGCCGCTCATGCCGCCTCGGGCACCTTGAAGGTGGCCGCACCGGCGGACAGCTTGTCGAAGAACTCGTCGATTTCGGCATCGCCGATCACCAGCGGCGGGATGATGCGGATGGTGTTGTCGCCCGCGGCCACGGTCAGCAGCTGGTGGTTGTCGCGCAGGTGCACATAGAAGGGGCGGCTTTCCATCTTCATCTTGAGGCCGAGCATCAGGCCCTTGCCCCGCACCAGCTCGAACAGCTCGGGGTAGTTGCCGATGAACTGTTCGAGCCGCGCGCGCAGGCGCTCGCCCTTCTCGGCAACCTCGCTCAGGAAGGCCTCGTTCGCCACGGCCTCCATCACCGCCGTCCCCGCCGCCATCGCCAGCGGGTTGCCGCCATAGGTCGATCCGTGGGTGCCGAAGGTCATGCCGCGCGCGGCTTTCTCGGTGGCGATGCAGGCGCCGAGCGGGAAGCCGCCGCCGATGCCCTTGGCGGTCGCCATGATGTCGGGTTCGATGCCGTAATGCTCGTAGGCATAGAGCTTGCCGGTGCGCGCCACGCCGCACTGCACTTCGTCGAGGATCAGCATCAGCCCGTGTTCATCGCACAGGTCGCGCAGGCCCTGCATGAATTCCTGCGAGGCCGGGCGGATGCCGCCCTCGCCCTGGATCGGCTCGACCATGATGCCTGCGGTGTGCGGCCCGATCAGCGCCTTGGCCGCCTCCAGATCGTCGAAGGGGGCATACTTGAACCCGTCGAGCAGCGGCGCGAAGCCGTGGTGCATCTTGGTCTGGTTCGAGGCAGAGATCGTCGCCATCGTCCGGCCGTGGAAGGCGTTGTGGAAGGTGATGATCTCGAACCGGCTGGCGTCCCCTGCCTCGCCGGCGTTCTGGTGATAGGCGCGCGCGGTCTTGATCGCGCATTCCACCGCTTCGGCGCCCGAATTGGTGAAGAACACCGTGTCGCCGAAGGTGGTGTCGACCAGCCGCTGCGCCAGCCGCTCACCCTGCGGACTGCCGTAGAGGTTGGAGACGTGCATCAGCGTCGCCGCCTGCTGCTGGATCGCGCCGATCAGCCCTTCGTGCGAATGGCCGAGGAGGTTGACGGCGATGCCGCTGGCGAAGTCGAGGTAGCGGGTGCCGTCCTCGTCGATGAGGTGGCAGTGCTCGCCGCGCACGGGCCGCACGCCGCTGCGCGGATAGACGGGCATGAGCGGGG
>ERZ1066123.1521-NODE-1521-length-13632-cov-5.961921_pt1 | contig 13632 bp, 12 predicted proteins | sample MGYA00382770_ERZ1066123 | MGnify/ENA primary metagenome ERZ1066123 (study PRJEB33369, sample SAMEA5778353) | biofilm metagenome | biome: Industrial cooling water; feature: Water cooling tower basin; material: Biofilm | place: United Arab Emirates | collected...
TGCTGATGGACTTCGGCCTCGCCCGCGACCTGTCCGGGAAGGAAGTCCAACTCACGAAGCCCGGCACCGCCCTCGGCACGCTCGCGTTCGTGCCCCCGGAACAGGCGCTCGGCAAACATGCCGAAATCGGCCCGCCCACGGACGTCTATTCCCTCGGCATCATCCTCTACCTGCTGCTCACCGGCCGGTTGCCGTTCGACGCCGCGAACCCCGTCGTGCTGTGCCAGCGGATCCTCTCCGAAGCCCCCGCCCGGCCCGGCGACTTCCGCCCCGGCCTGTCGCCGAAGCTGGAAGCGGTCGTGCTGCGGGCACTGGCCAAGTCCCCCGCCGGCCGGTTCGCGTCGATGGCCGAGTTCGCCGCCGCCCTGGCCGAAACCCGCCCGTCGACCGGCAGCGTCGTCCTGCCGTCCCCTTTCGCCCCCGCCGACCCGGAGCAGTGCGACGTCCCCGGCACGTGGTTCGCCCGCCCCGCCGGGAACGCCGCAGCGGACTGGACGAAGGCCGCCGTGTCCCCCGGACGTGTCCCCGCGAAACCCGGCACCGTCTACCGCTTCGTCGCCGACCGGTCCGCCACCGACCGCCAGCTCGACACCCTCATCTGGCGGCCCGACCTCGACGGCCTCGACCTCGGCAAGTGCGACGCCGCCACCCCGGAGGCGCTGACCGCCGTCGCCCGGTTGACGGGCTTGCGCGAACTCGCCCTCACCCGCGCCGGCGTGGGCGGGGTGCCCGTGACCGACGCGGCGTTCGCCCGGCTCGCGAAGTTGACGAAGCTCGAAGAACTGGACGCCGCCCTGCCGGACGTCACCGACGCCGGGTTCGCCGAGCTGCACCCGGCGTGGAGCCCCGACGGGCGGCCCTCACCCGGGCCGAGTTCCACGACTGCGGCCGCCTGACGGACGTCGGCGTCGCCCACCTGACCCGGCTGCCGGCCCTCGTCCGGCTCCACCTCGGCGGGTGCGCGATCACCGACCTCGGCCTCCGCCGGCTGGCCGCGCTGCCGAAGCTCCGCGACCTGACCCTGGAGGCGTGCCACCGCGTGACCGGGCCGGGGTTCGCGTTCCTGAACCGGCCCGGCGGGCTGCTCGTCCTGACCGGCTGCCGCGGCCTGACCGACGCCGGCCTCGCCCACCTGGACGGGCTGACGGCCCTGGAGCGCCTCGAACTCTCCGGCTGCGACCGCCTCACCCCCGCCGGCATCGACCGCCTTCGCCGCACCCTCCCGAGCTGCCGCGTCCGGGCGTGACGGAATCGGGGGAACGGTCGTCGGTCGGTTTTTCGGAATTTGATCCAGTCTTCACTGGCATTCGGACTTCGCGAGCCTTACGCTTTGCACCAGACGATCCGCGAACGCGGGTTGTGACGGTGCGTACCCCGTGTGCCCGCGGAGGGATGAGCGATGAAGATGTGCCGCGAACTCGTATGCCTGATTGCATGGCTTGGTTTATCTGACTCGATCACTATAGCACAGTTCACGTGGGATGGGGGGACTAGTGGGACAGGAACTTCGTGGAGTAGCAATCAGAACTGGGTGGGAGACAATTTGCCTACAAGCGGTGCTAATGTCACCTTTAGCACTCGGAATGGCACCGGGAACATCCCGAGTCCGATGAGCATCAGTGGCAATCGCACTTATGGCACGATTACATTTGACAACATTAATTCCCGCCTGCCATCATCTCTCGGTATCGATACGAATGGAAGTCCAGGATCGACAGCCCAAACACTTACAATCAACTCTGGTATTTCGCTTGCTAACTATAACGGTACCGTTCGATTCAACGCAACTAATTTCGGCACATTATCAATATCAATCGGTGGCAACGCCGTCACGATGAGCCCACAGGGTTCGTCCACCCTCACGCTGGATCCCATTATCTCTGGCACTGGTGGATCGATCACGAAAACCGGAGACGGAACACTTAACCTCAATGGCTTGAACACATACACGGGCACAACTACTATATCTGCGGGTGTCGTCCGAGCAAGCAACATCGTTGTCTCATCGGGTGGCAGTAATCTCGGCAACTCTACTAGTGCTGTAGTACTAGGCGGAGGCACCACAAAAGGAACGCTGGCGTACAACGGCACGACATCGACCTTTACAAGAGGATTTGCCATCAGCCCGGGTGGTGGACAAGTTGATGTTCTAAATTCCGGGACAACGCTTAATGTATCCACTGGTGATATCACTGGCACTTCGGGAACGTTCACTGCTTCTCTGACTGGTAACGCCGTCGTCAATTCAAAGATCAACCTCGGGACAGGCGGGCTCACCAAGCTAGGAGCCGGCACGCTTGAGTTGACTGGATCTGCCAACACCTACACTGGTGCTACGACGATTGGGGATGGGCTAGTTGTCGTGCGAAACGGTGATGATCGATTGCCGACTGGGACATCGGTTACGCTTGGCAATGGATCGACATACGGAGTATTACAACTTGGAAGTTCGACTGGCGCTTCAAATCAGACTCTTGCCGGACTCGCCTCGTTGACTGGTGCAGGTGATCGGGTGATTTCTGGAAATTCCACATCTACCTCAATTCTAACTCTGAGTATCGCAACAGGGATCAATGTCTTCAACGGAACGGTCGGGGGCAGTACATCTACGGAGAACAATTTGGCACTGGTTAAGTCGGGTGGTGGCACATTTCAGTTCTCTGGTTCACAATCATTTAGTGGTGGTTCGACGATCAACTCTGGCACACTGACCCTCGGCCACGTCTCGAACACTCTTGCCGATTCCGGTGCCGTCACCGTTAGCGGCGGGACGTTGTCGCTGGGTTCCAACTCCGACACCGTCGGCGCGGTGACGCTGTCCAGCGGCAGCATCACGGGCACTGGCACCCTGACCGGTTCGTCCTACGCCCTGACCAACACGGGATCGATCTCCGCGAACCTCGGCGGCACTGGAGTGGCCTTGACCAAGAGCGGGGCGGGGACGGCCACGCTGTCGGGAATCAACACCTACACCGGCGGCACCAACATCAACAGCGGCACACTCGCCCTCGGGTCGGCGGATGCGCTCGGGACGACCGGGACGATCTCCTTCGGCGGCGGGACGCTGGAATATTCCTCGTCGAACACCGCGGACTATTCCGGCCGGTTCAGCACCGCGGCAGGGCAGGCGTACCGCATCGATACCAACGGCCAGAGCGTGACGTTCGGCACCGCCCTCACCAGCAGCAGCGGTACGCTTACGAAGACGGGCGCGGGCACGCTGACCTTGGCCGGAGCGGCGGCCAGTTCGTTCAGCGGGGCAACGAGCGTCTCGGGCGGGTCGCTCGTCATCGATCCGGGCGTCGGCGTTTCGCAGACCTCTTCGGTGTCCGTGTCGTCCGCGTCCCTGATCGTCAACGGCACGCTCGGAAGCGGCAGCACGGCGACGACCATCGGAACGGGCGGCGTCCTGGGTGGGACAGGCACGGTCAACGGCACCGTGACCATCGCGAACGGCGGCACGCTGGCCCCCGGCAACAGCCCCGGCACGCTCAACACCGGCAGCCAAACCTGGGAGGGCGGCGGGAACTACAACTGGCAAATTTTTTCAGACCCGGAGGCAATCCCTCCAAGTCCGACTCTGCTTACGGACTTCGTCAACATCACCGGTACGCTGAACATCACGGCCACCTCGGCGTCCAAGTTCAACATCAATCTCTGGTCGCTGTCCGGACTGCCGGACCAGAGCGGTGAACTTGCGGGGTTCGACTCGTCGACCCCCAACACCTGGGCCATCGCCTACGCCTCCGAAGGGATCACCGGGTTCAACGCGGACAAGTTCCAGATCAACACGTCCCCGATTAACGACACCGGCGGGTTTGCGAACGACCTCAACGGTGGGCAGTTCACGATTACCGCTGACGCGAACTACGTGTACCTGAACTTCACCCCCGTCCCCGAGCCGACGACCGTCCTCGCCCTCGGGGCGGTCGGGCTGGGGGTGGCCGGGGCGCTGCGGCGGTGGCGGCGGGGGACGGTCGGGCCGGCGGTCTCGGCGTAGACTATCTCCCGGCACCGGGAGGGGTCGCGATGGCCGGCTGGGGCGCGGAGGCGGGGTACGGGCTGGCCGCGGCCGGCGGCGGGGCGGTCGGGTCCGTCCTGCGGTACGCCCTCGGCCGATGGCTGACGGAGTTCGACGCGGTCCGGCACTTCCCCTGGCACACGTTCGCCATCAACGTCGTCGGGTCGTTCGTGCTCGGGCTCGTCGCCGTCGGGTACAAGGCCCACCCGCAGCCGGCGTGGTACCTGCTCCTCGGCACGGGGTTCTGCGGCGGGTTCACCACGTTCTCGACGTTCAGCCTGGAAACCCTCACGCTGCTGGAGCAGGACCGCCCGGTCGCGGCGACGGGGTACGCGGCCGGGTCCGTGCTGGCGGGGCTAGCGGCCGCGTGGGCGGCGGTGAAACTCGCCCGCGGCGAGGTGTGAGGGCGTGTCGGAACCGGGCGGCGTCGTGTAGACTGATCTCACGCTGTCCTTTCCCCCGGAGTGCCCGCCGTGCCGGACCCGAAGCCGCTGGAAAACTACACGTCGTACAAGAACCTGCCGCAACTCGCCGGGCTGTGTACCGTCGCGGAGGCGGCGAAGCCGGGGTTGCCGGTCGAGGAGTGCGTCCGCCGGCTGAAGCGGATTCACTACGCCTTCAAGCGTCTGCACCAGATCCTGACGGCCCGGATCACGGCGGAGCCGATCTACGAGTTAAAGACCGGCTTCGCGCACCATGCCTACCTGTGTGCCGAGCACGTCACGGCGATCCGCCAGCGCGTCAGCGAGATGCGCGAACCGCCGTTGGGGCTCGAAGACGTGCCGCACCCGGCGCTGGAGGCGTTCTTTGATGAGATTCAGTGTGCGCCGACGACAGAAGCATTGCTCTTTGGTGTGTACGCCCAGGCATTGCCTGCCCTCGACGCGGCTTGCGAAAGTTACATCGCGGATACACATCCATTGATTGACGCTCCGAGCCGCCGCGTTCTGCGATTTGCTCGAATCGAAATTGCAGACTGCATTGCGTTCGGCGAGTCAGCCATCAAATCAATGAACGCCGACGGTGCGGACTGGCAACTGGATCTTGAAGCGCTGCTTGAGGCCGCAGGCTCGTTGGATGGTACTCAGCCTAACTCGGGAGAAGACATCTCGCGGTTTCGTGGCCATTCCAAAACCCCTTTCGTCTACGACCCCGTCCCGAAGCGCGACGAACGCTTCACCGACCCCTGGAACCAGGGCGTCAACGCCGAGACGTTCCTGTACAACCCCGAGTTCCCCGCCCGCGCGAAAGTCTTGATGATGCTCTACAAGCGCATCCGCGAGATCGACGTGCCGGAAATGATGGCCAGCATCATCACGCAAATCCCCGGCAAACCGTGGGGCTTCTACCGCGACATGTCCCGCCAACTCTGGGACGAGGCCCGGCACGCCATGATGGGCGAGGTCGGCTTCGTCGCCCTCGGCGTCGACTGGACGCAGGCGAAGGTGACGTGGAACTGGTCGTACCGCCTGAACACGGAATGCACCCCGCAGGAACGGCACGGCGTGCTCTTCTTCATCGAACAGGGGCTGATGCCGAAAACGGGGAAACGCTACGAGTTCGAGGTCGCCCGCGATTCCGGCTTCCCTCTCGCCGCGACGATCCAGGACTTCGACTGGGCCGACGAGGTGCTGCACAGTCAGATCGGCCGGACGTGGTACGTGCCGCAATTCGCGAACTTGCAGGAGGCGTTGAAGTACGGCGACGCGGCGTGGTCGAAGATTCTGAGCAACTGGACGACGGTGAAGGACCAGGGCCTGACGAAGCACGAGAACTGGTGGCCCGCGGTCTACTCGCAGGCGTGCGCCGCCGCCGGGGAATCGCCGGACCCCGCGATCCTGGGCTACGCGGAGACGTATGAAGGGAAGCGGGCGGACGTCCACCGCATCCCGGCGGAATAACCCCCGCGCCACGCCCCGCCGGTCGCTTTCCCCACGGTGCCGATGCCGCTTCTGCTGGTCCTGTTCGTCGCGGCGGCGTGTCTGCCGGTGCCGTGGCCGCCGCCCCCGTTCGACCTCGGGCCGGGCGGGAGTGCGGCCGCGACGGCGGCGATCACGCTCGTCCCGGTGCTCCTGGCCGGGTGGCTGTCGATCGCGACGATCCGCACCGTGACGCGGACCCCGGACCGGCGGGCGGTCGCGGTCGCGCGGTACGCCCGGTTCCGCCGGCTGCTCGGCCTCGGGAACATGCTCGCGGCCGGGATTGCCATCGTCGGCCTCGGGTGGGGGCACACGGTCTGGCAGACGTTCACTCTCACGATACCGGGACAATCCCGACTCGTTCTCGCGCCGGCCGCGGAGGTGCTCGTTCCCGGGCCGTACTTCCTGGCCCTGTTCGCGGCGTGGGCGATTTACTTCCCGGCCGACCGCACGCTGCACCGGACGGCCGGGGCCGACCGCGCGTTCTGGTCGCTGCCGGGGTACGTCCTGTTCCACGCCAGACAGTTCGCCCTGATGGTGGGGCTGCCGCTGACGCTGTTCGTCACGCAGCAGACCATCGCCCGGGTCGCCCCGGAGGTCGCGGACAGCGTCGGGTTCAAGGCCGCGTCCGTCCTCGGGATGGTGGTGCTCTTCGTGCTGCTGCCGCGGGCGGTGAAGCCGCTGCTCGGGCTGCAACCCCTCCCCCCCGGCCCGACGCGGGACCGCCTGGAAGCGACGGCGAAACGCCTGCACTTCCGGTACACGGCCCTGCTCCTGTGGCCCACCCGCGGGGCGGTGGCGAACGCGCTGGTGCTCGGGATCGTGCCGTGGGCGCGGTACGTGATCTTCACCGACCGGCTGCTCGACTCGATGGACGAGTACGAACTCGACGCGGTGCTCGGGCACGAGGTCGGGCACGCGGCCCACGGGCACATCCCGTACTACGCCGGGTTCCTGCTGGCGTCCGCGGCGGCCGGCACCGCCGCGACCGCGGCGGTCGATCGGGCGTGGTCGCTGGATTCCTGGGGCGGGTGGGCCGCGCTGCCGCCGCTCGGGCTGATGGCGGTCTACCTGTTCGTCGTGTTCGGGGCGCTGTCCCGGCGCTGCGAACGGCAGGCGGACGTGTACGGGTGCCGGGCCGGGTCGTGCGACGACCCGCAGTGCCGGGGGCACGACCCCGAAACCGTGCTGGCCCCGGCCGGCGGCCCCGTCTGCCCGAGCGGGGTGCGGGCGCTCGTGCGGGCGCTCGACCACGTCGCGGCGCTCAACGGCATGGACGGCCCGCCCGCCGGCGGTTCCGCCCGGCGGTCGGTCAGGCAGCGGGCGTGGGCGTGGGTGAAGGCGTGGCAGCACGGCCCGATTTCGGACCGGATCGAGTTCCTGCTGCAACTGTCGGAAGACCCGTCGCTGGCGGACAGGACCGACCGTTCGGCGTTCCGCTTCCGGGTCGGGCTGATGGCGACCCTGCTCACGGCCGTGGCCGTGCTCGGGTCGCTCGTCGGGTGGCGGGAATTGATCCGGATGCTGTGACTACTTCTTCGCTTCCTTCAGCAGCGCGTCCACGGCGGCGTCCAGTTCTTTGCCCCGGACGCCCTTGTAGCGGACGGTCCCCGTTCCGTCGAGGACGTACACCCGCGGGACCGTCGTGATGTTCCACTTCGCGCTGAGCTCGGGGTTCGCGTCGACGTCCACGTCGACCAGCGCGAACGGCTCGTCCTTCAGCCGCTTCGTCAGCCCGTCGAGGTGCGGTTTCATCGCCTTGCACGGGCCGCACCACTCGGCCCCGTACTTGATGACGACCACCTTCCCGCGGTAGTCCGCGAACTTCACGTCCTTGTCGCCGACCTTGGCCGTCGCGTCGGGGATGACCTGCCCGACGGCGAGCTTCCGCAGGGTGCCGAGGGATTCCAGCTTCGCCTTCACCGCGTCGGCAACGCGGCCGGACAGGTCGTCGTCCCCCGGCGGGAACGTCGCGGTGCCGTGCTCGGCCGCCAGCTTCAGGGTCTTCTCGGCCTCGTCGAACGCGGCGGCCGCCTTCTTCGGGTCGAGCTCGTCGTCGGTCGCGGATTCCAGGAGCCGGGTGGCGAGGTAGTACAGGGCCGGCCCTTTCACGGCCGCGTGCGGGGACTCGGCGGCGATCGTCTTCAGCAGCTTCGCGGAACGGTCGGTGCCGAGTTGCGACAGGGTCCGGCACAGCGGCGCGAGCTTCTCGCTCGTCACGAGTTTACCGGACACCACCGCGGCGACCGCGGTCTCGCCCGCCTCGTCGAGTTCCCCCTCTTCCAGCAGGAACCCGACCGCCTCGAGCGCCCCCGGTTCCTCGGGCGACTGCTTCAGCACGGCCAGCATCGCGTCGACGAGTTGCTTCTTTTCCTTGGCCGAGTCCTCGGCGAACTTTTTGGCGAGTTCTTCCTGCTTGTCGTCGTGCTTCTTGACGAGTTCGCCGAGCTTGGTCTTCGGGTCGAAGACGCGCTTCGGCTCCTGGGCGGAAGCCGCGAACCCGACGGCGAGAGCCGCCAGCGTAAAGAGCAGTCGCATTCCCTTCCTCCTGCGGGCGATGGTGTCCGATGAAGTGTACCCGGATGGGGGAACGGTTTCCGCGTCAGTTCGGAGGGGGTCGCCATTCCGCGAGCCGCGGACGCCAGTCCGCGGGTGTCGGTTTCACCCGCGGACTGGCGTCCGCGGCTCGCGGAGACCGATCAATCTTCGTTATTCCCTGCCGATGGTGCTCACCGCGCCGCGAAGTTCAGCCCCGGCAGCTGGCCGAAGGCCCCGACCGGACGGACGAGCGGGGCGACGGGCGGCAGGTTGACCAGGCCGTTGCCGCCGAAGCCGTCGGCGTTCGCGAACTGCGGATCGTTGTTCCACCCCGGCTGGGCCGCGAACGGGTTGTTACCGACCGGGTTCGGGTTCAGCAGCGGGTTCACGGCGACCGGGTTCAGGAACGGGTTCGGGTTCCCCACCACCGGGTTCGGGGCCAGGAACGGGTTCGGGTTGAGGAACGGGTTCGGAGCGAGGGCGTTCGACCCGACCGGGTTCGTCGCCCACGGGTTGAACCCGCCCGTGCTCAGGCCGAGGCTCCAGGCCGGACGGACGCTGATGCCGGTGACCGGGTTGTAGGTGCCGCCGGTCAACGGGTTGGTGTAGCCGCCGGTCCACGGGTCGCGGCCGTAGGTCGTTCCGTTCGGGCGAACGAACGTGTCGGTGTACGGGTTGTACAGCGTCCGCGTTGCCGGGTTTACCTTCATCCCGTTCGAGAATGTGACGTACTTCCCCGGATCCTTGCTGATCGCCAGCGGCGGCGTGTACGTCGAGGGAATGAAGGTCGGACCCCACGGCCCGCCGATGATCGCCGGCGGGGTGTACAGCGGAGGGGTGATGACCGTCGGCGTCGGCCGGAAGATGTTCGGGTTCGGGCTGACGACGCCGATCGGCGGGGTCACGACCGGGGCCGGCCGCGGCGGCGCGACCACCGGCGGGGCCTTCGGTGCCGTGCGGCCCTGGCCCTGGGCGGCCGCGTCCGCGGTGAACCCGAACGCCCCCAGCCCGAGTGCGGCGGCTGCGATCCCGTGCTTCCAGAACGTGCCCGTCATGACCGGCTCCTTCGTGTGTGCGTCGTCGAAGAGTAGAACGCGTTCGCCCCGGCGGCGTTGGCTGGGAATGCCGACTCGAGCGAAACCTGCGCGGAATCGCGCGGCCGTTACACTTCGCCCGGGGACAACCGATCAGACGGGATACAGTGTATCGCACGCACGACCGCCACACCAAACGGAATTCCCCGCCGGTGACTTCGCCGCGGAACGGCGTACAGTTCCCGTATGGCGACCCCGTTCCACACCACCCGCCGCGTCGAGTTCGGCGACACCGACATGGCCGGGATCATGCACTTCGCGAACTTCTTCCGGTTCATGGAAGTCGCCGAGACGGACTTCCTGACGGCCCGCGGGCTGAACGTCACCTGGGACTCGGCCGGCGAGCGGTACGGGTTCCCCCGCGTGTCGGCGGCGTGCGACTTCGCGAAACCCGTCCGGTTCGGCGACGTCCTGACGATCACCGTGACCGTCGAGAAGGTCGGGCGGAAGTCGGTGTCGTACCGCCACGACTTCGCCCGCGGCGGCGACCCGGTCGCGGTCGGGCGGATCACGGCGGTGTTCGTGCGGAAGACGCCGGCCGGCATGGAGTCTGCGGAGATTCCCGACGACGTGCGGGCCAAGCTGGAGGGGACCGCGTGACGCTGGCCGTGTCCGCCCTGCGGAAAGACTACCCGACCCGGTCCGGCCCGCTGCCGGTGCTGGCGGGAGTGGACCTGACGCTCGACCGCGGAGATGCCCTCGCCGTGACGGGGCCGTCCGGGTCCGGGAAGAGTACGCTGCTGCACATCCTCGGCACGCTCGACCGGCCGACGGCGGGGAGCGTCCGGCTCGACGGGACCGACCCGTTCGCGCTGCCGGAACCGGAACTGGCGTCCTTCCGCAACCGGCGGGTCGGGTTCGTGTTCCAAGACCACCACCTGCTGCCGCAGTGCTCCGTGCTGGAAAACGTGCTCATCCCGACGCTGGTGAACCGCGACTCCGACCCGGCCGCGGCCGAAGCCTACGCCCGCGAACTGCTGAAGCGGGTCGGCCTCGCGGACCGGCTCGCCCACCGCCCCGCGGAACTGTCCGGCGGCGAGCGGCAGCGGGTGGCCGTCGCCCGGGCGCTGATCCAGAAGCCGGTCCTGCTGCTCGCGGACGAGCCGACCGGCAACCTCGACCGCGCCAACGCCCACGCCGTCGGCGACCTGCTGCTCGCGCTCCACCGCGAAGACCGCACCGTTCTGGTCGTCGTGACGCACAGCCCGGACCTGGCCAAGCTGTTCCCCCGCCGCGCGGAGGTCTCCGACGGGAAGCTCGTGCCGGCGGCCTGACCCCCATCGACCGGGTCATCCGGGCTCGTCCCCTCGCTTCGTTCGCCGCAGCCCGCCGACGAGTTGCTTCAGCCCGCGCCACCGTTCGAGCCAGCCCCGGCCGTGCGTGAGCCGCAGTGCGCCGCGGGCCACGTCGAAGGCGGCGGGGTCGCCGGTCAGCCCGGCGTCGACGTGCGGGCGGAATGTGCCGGAGCGGGTGCTGACGACCTGCGGCACCGTCATGCCGAGCAGCCCCTCTTCCCCCTGCGTGACGCCCCACCCGCTGGCCCGGCGGCCGCCGAACGGCGTTCCGGGGTGGGCCGTCGGCACGATCACGTCGTTCACGACGACCGCCCCGACGCGCAGTTTCGCGGCCAGTTCCGCTGCGGCACGGCAATCGGCGGTGAACACGGCCGCGGCGAGGCCGAACGTAGACGCATCGTGCATCGGCACGAGTTGGTGCGAGTCCTCGAACGGGAGCACGGCCAGCAGCGGGGCGAATGACGCCTCCCGGCAGACGGCGAGGTCCGGCGTCGCGTTCAGCACGGCGGCGGGGCGGACGGGGGACCGTACCCCGGCTTTCTGGGGGTTCGGAATCTCGGCCGGCGGATGGGGGCGTTGCAGCACGTCCGCCCCGGCGCGGGCCGCGTCTTCCAGCAGCCGGTCCGCCTGCGAAACTTGCCCCGGCGTCGCCAGCCACGCGGACCCGGCGGCATCGACGAGGGGGCGGAGTTCTTCCACGAACTTCGCATATACCGTGCGGTGAACGAACGCCCGCCGGCAGGAGATGCACGTCTGCCCGGCGTTGAGCGTCGTGCCGTACCACGCCGACCGCGCCGCCAGTTTCACGTTCGCATCCGCGAGCACGAACACCGCGTCGACGCCGGACAGTTCCAGCGCGGACGGAACCAGCCGTTCCCCGAGCCGGGCCGCGAGCTTCCGCCCGACGGCGTCCGACCCGGTGAAGTGGACGAAGTCGACGTCCGACTCCGCGAGTTGCGGCCCGGCCTCGCGGGTGCCGGGGACGCGGGCCAGCACGCCTTCGGGGAACCCCGCTTTCGCGAAGAGTTCGTGCAGGAACTCGGCCGTCCGCGGCGTCAGTTCGCTCGGCTTCCACAGCACCGCGTTCCCGGCCGTGAGCGCGTGCAGCAGCGGGACCGTCGTCAGAAACACGGGGTAGTTCCACGTCCCGATCAGCCCGACGATTCCGTAGGGCCGGCGGTGGACCGCGTCGCGGCAACCCATGAGCCAGAGCGGTCGCCGGCCGACGGACCGGGGGCGGAGGATGCGAGATGCGTCGGTGAGCAGGAACTTCGCAGCAGCCGCGGACGGCAGCAAGTCCGTGGCAACGACCTCCCCCGCCTTCCGCCCGACATCGGCTTCGACTGCGGAGGCAAGCGCGTCGGCGTGCTCGACGACGAGGTGGCGGAACTCGCGAACGGGGCGAAGCCGTTCCGAGAGGGGCCGCGCCGCCCAATCGGGTTGAGCGGCACGCAGGGTGGCGGTTTCGACGGCGAACGGGAGCGTCATGCGGGGATTGTACCGGGATCAGTAAGCCATGTCGTCTTCCCGGGTCGGGGTCGGGCCGACCGTAAGCGGCGGGCCGTGGTGCCCAGCCAAACGTGAGATTTCGAGTCGGCAGCCGGGGCGGCGAACATTCCAGATGCCGGGGGCGGAAACCGGCCGCCGTCTCACGGCCGGGAATCGGGAATCAAGGCGCGGGTCCACCTCCGCCCCCATCTCCGTTCCCATAACCGCCTCCGTTATGCCACCCGTCCGTCTCTTCGTGCCCGTCTCCGAACCCGTACCCGGAGCGTGATCCACTCCCTGACCCTTCCCCTCGCCCGTTACCGCTCCCGCGCCCTGACGATGACCCATCACCGGAGCCGCGAGCGTGGCCCCGACCTGTACCCCTTCCACGCCCTGACTCGGTCCCATCGCCGGACCCACGTCCATTACCAGAACCTCGCCCGTCTCCGTACCCGCACGCAGACCCGAACCCGAAACCGAAGCTGTACCCAAATCCGTGCCCCTTCCGGACCATGGTGAGCCACCTGTCCGGGTCGTCCCGCATCACGGCGGCGGCGACCGGGTCGCCGAGTTCGTCGGCCCGGTCGGCGGCGACGGCCCAGGCGAGCGGGCCGGACGCCGGGGTCAATCCGAACTCCCGGCAGACTCGGCGTCCCACCGGCTCCGACGCAGGTTCGCTTCCGCCGTCGGCGTGCACGGGATCACCTCGCAGGCTTCCAGGAGCAGCACCTCGGCCACGGTTTCCGCGATGCGGGCGCGGCCGGGGCCACGCAGAGACATCTCGCTGAGTGTGTTGCACCCCTCGTACCACGCCCAGATGCGGTTCGCCTCGGCGAGCAGGACGGCCCGCCCGGCGAGTTGCTTCACGACGCCGGCCCACACCCCTGCGTCGCGGCACCGGATGATGCAGTAGCGGTCGATCATCGGCTCACGCTCCGTAGGGTGGGTCAGTACGCCCGCGCGAACACCACCCGCTTGGCGGACGGCTTGCCCGTGACCATGCACGCGCCCGGTTCCGCGGGGCCGTCGAACGGGATGCAGCGGATCGTGGCCTTCGTCTCTTCCTGAATCTTGTCTTCCGTCTCGCGACTGCCGTCCCAGTGCGCCCAGATGAAGCCGGGCTGCTCGATCAGGGTCTTGAACTCGTCGTAGCTGTTGGCGGTTCGCATGGTCGAGTCGCGGTGCTTCTTCGCACGGTCGAAGAGCGCCTGCTGAATGTCGCGGAGCAGTTTGTTGATGTGCTCCGCGGCCCCGGCGAGGGGGATGCCGAACGTCTT
>ERZ1066123.1524-NODE-1524-length-13615-cov-17.961578_pt1 | contig 13615 bp, 7 predicted proteins | sample MGYA00382770_ERZ1066123 | MGnify/ENA primary metagenome ERZ1066123 (study PRJEB33369, sample SAMEA5778353) | biofilm metagenome | biome: Industrial cooling water; feature: Water cooling tower basin; material: Biofilm | place: United Arab Emirates | collected...
CGTGCACACCGGCGCCGCGGCCGTCGACTCGGTGCTCGCCGCGGCGCGCCCCGCGACCGCCGGCGCCGACCTCGCGCCCGCCGTGCGCCGGGCGGCCGCGCTCGTGCGTGGCGCGGGGGGCACCGTCGCCGTCGTCACCGACGGACAGGCGAGCGCGTGGCGCACCCCGCCCGACGCGGGCGACGTGCGCGTCGTCGCCTTCGCGGCGCCGGGCGTCCCCGCGCCCAACGCCGCCGTCGCCTCGCTCGCGGCGGTGCCGCCGCGCTGGAACCCGCGCGGCGCGCTCGAGGCGACGCTGCGCCTCGCCGGCGACTCGCTGCCGTGGGTGGCACGCGTCGGCGACGCGGAGGTCGCGCGCGGCACCGCGGCGCGCGCCGGCGGCGATTCGCTCGTGACGCTCCGCGTCCCCGCCGTCGCCCCCGACACCGGGTGGCAGGTGGCGACGCTCGCCGTCGCCGGCGCCGACGCGCTCGCCGCCGACGACACCGCGCGCGCGGCGGTGCACGTCGCCCCGCCGACGACGGTGCGCACCGACGCGGGGCCGTACGTCGTCGCCGCGCTCGCCGCGCTCGAGGGCGCGGGGCGCGTGCGACGCGGCGAGGGCGCGCGCGCGGTGACGATCGCCGCGCCGCAGGGGGTCGCCGCGCTCCCCGCCGTGCTCGTCCTCCCCACCGACGCCGGCGCGCTCGCCGGGGCGAACGCCGCGCTCGCGCGGCTCGGCATCCCGTGGCGCTTCGGCGCGCCGCGCGGCGGCGATGCGGCCTTGGTGCCGCGCGACGCGTCGTTCCGCGGTGACTCGACGATCCGCGTCACGCGCTGGGCCCCGCTCGTCGCCGCGCGCCCCGGCGCCGCCGGCGACACGCTCGCCACCGTCGGCGACGCCCCGCTCGTCGTCGCGGGCGAGGGGTGGGTGCTCGTCGGCACCGCGCTCGACGCGGCGGCGACGTCGCTCCCCGTGCGCGCGCCGTTCGTGCCGTGGCTCCTCGAGACGGTCGATCGCGCCGCCGGCGGCGCGCGCGCCCCGTTCACCGTCGCCACCGCCGACGCGCGCGAGTCGGACCTCGCGCGCGGCACCCCCGCCGTGCTCCGCGCCGCCCTCGGCGACGCCCCGCGCCACGTCGTCACCGCCGACGCGCGCACGTGGCGCGACGCGGTGCGCGCCGGCGGCGCGGGGCGGTCGATCGTCGTCCCGCTCGTGCTCCTCGCGCTCGCGTGCCTCGTCGCCGAAGGGTGGCTCGCCCGCCGCCCGACGCGCCCCCGCGGCGCCCCCGCTCCCTCGATGATCCCGGCCTGATGCCGTTGCCGCACCTGCTCGACGCGGTCGAGCGCCTCCCGCAGTTCACGCGCGTCCTCAACACGCTCCCCGGCCCGAAGGCCACGCTCACGCTCGCCGGGCTGCACGGCTCGGGCGACGCGGTCCTCGTCGCCGCGCTCGCGCGCCGGCTCCCCGGGCGGCTCCTCGTCGTCGCCTGCGACGCGCTCCCCGACGCCGAGCGCTGGCTCGCCGACCTGCACGCCCTCGGCGACGGCGAGGGGGTCGCGCTCTACCCGCCGCGCGAGGGCTTCGGCGAGGTCGAGCCGCACGCCGAGATCGCGGGCGAGCGCGTCGAGACGCTCGAGGCACTGGCGCGCGGCGCGGTGCGGCTCCTCCTCACCACCAGCCGCGCGCTCATGGAGCGCACGCAGCTCGCGCGCGCGGTGGCCGAGGCGCGCCTCGAGCTGCGCAAGGGCGACACGTGGCGCCCCGAGGCGCTCGCCGCGCACCTCGACGCGCACGGCTACGAGCGCGTCCCGATGCTCGACGACGTCGGGCAGTACGCGGTGCGCGGCGGGATCTTCGACATCTACGGCTTCGGCATGGCCGAGCCGGTGCGCCTCGAGTTCTGGGGCGACGAGATCGTCGAGCTCCGTCACTTCGACCTCGTCTCGCAGCGCTCGGCCCGCGAGGCGGCGGTCGCGCTCGTCCTCCCGGTCGACGTCCCGGCGCGCGACGACGGCGACGGCGGGTACGAGCGGGTCACGCTCGCCGACCTCCTCCCGCCCGACGCGCTCGTCGTCCGTCCGCTCGGCACGAGCGTCGAGCCCGAGCTGCGGCGCACGTGGGACGAGGCGGAGCACCACGTCGCGCTCGCGCGCCGGCGCGGGGAGGCGGCGCCGCCCCGGGAGCAGCTCTTCGTCTCGCCGGGCGAGGCGCTCGCGCAGCTGCGGGCGTTCGGGACGATCGCGATCGCCGACCCGTCCGTGCAGGCCCCGGACGTCGGCTTCCCGCTGCGGGCCCCCGAGGCGATCGGGCGCGACATGAACACGCTGCGCGCGCTGCTGCGCGTCCCGCCGCCGACGCTCATCCTCTGCGACAACACCGGCCAGCTCGAGCGCCTCGAGGAGCTGCTCGCCGACGGGCGGCGCGAGGCGCCGGCGCAGCTCGCGCTCGGCGTACTGGGGGGCGGCTTCGTCGTCCCGCCGGCCGAGGGGAGCGCGGGGCTCCGCGTCCTCACCGACCACGAGATCTTCCGTCGCGAACGGCGCATCCGCCGCGCGCGGAAGTACGCCGGCGGCGCCTCGCTCGACGTCATCAGCGCCCTCAAGCCGGGCGACTACGTCGTGCACCTCGAGCACGGCATCGGCATCTACCGCGGCATGTCCACGACCTTCGTCAACGAGGCGACGGTCGAGGTGGCGGTGATCGAGTACGAGGGCGGGGACCGGCTCAACGTCCCGCTCCACCGCATCGACCAGGTCGAGCGCTACCGCGCCGCCGGCGACGCCTCCGACGACGCGCCGCCGCCGCGGCTCCACAAGCTGGGCGGGCGCAAGTGGAGCCAGCAGCGCGACCGGACGCGCGCGGCGATCCTCGAGATGACCACCGAGCTGCTCGACCTCTACGCCCGCCGGCGCGTGGCGAGCCGCCCGAGCCACGTCCCCGACACGCCGTGGCAGAAGCAGCTCGAGAGCGGCTTCCTCTTCGAGGACACCCCCGACCAGCGCAAGGCCACCGAGGACGTCAAGCGCGACATGGAGGGGCCGCGCCCGATGGACCGGCTCCTCGTGGGCGACGTCGGCTACGGCAAGACCGAGATCGCGGTGCGCGCGGCGTTCAAGGCCGTGCAGAGCGGGCGGCAGGTGGCGGTGCTCGTGCCCACGACGATCCTCGCCGACCAGCACTTCCGCACCTTCGGCGACCGGCTCGCCGACTTCCCCGTCAAGGTCGGCGCGCTCTCGCGCTTCCAGACGGCGAAGGAGCAGGCCGAGGTGCTGCGCCAGCTCGGGACGAAGGAGCTCGACGTCGTCGTCGGCACGCACCGGCTGCTGAGCGAGGACGTGAAGTTCGCCGACCTCGGGCTGATCGTCGTCGACGAGGAGCACCGCTTCGGCGTGAAGCACAAGGAGCGGCTCAAGCAGCTCCGGCTCGAGACCGACGTGCTGACGCTCACCGCGACGCCGATCCCGCGCACGCTCCACCAGTCGCTCGCGGGGCTCCGCGACATGACGCTGATGCAGACGCCGCCGCGCGACCGCTCGCCGGTGCTCACCTACGTCGAGCCGTTCGACGACGGGCTGATCGAGGAGGCGATCGGGCGCGAGCTCGATCGCGGCGGGCAGGTCTTCTTCGTGCACAACCGGATCGAGACGATCGAGGCGGTCGCCGACCACCTGCGGCGCGTCGTGCCGCGGGCGCGGATCGCGGTCGGCCACGGGCAGATGAAGGAGAAGGAGCTCGAGGAGGTGATGCGCCGCTTCGTGCACGGCGAGGTCGACGTGCTCGTGAGCACGCTCATCGTCGAGTCGGGGCTCGACGTCCCGAACGCGAACACGATGTTCGTCGACCGGGCCGACCACCTCGGCCTCGCGCAGCTCTACCAGCTCCGCGGGCGGGTGGGGCGCTCGCACCGGCGCGCCTACTGCTTCCTCCTCGTCCCCGACTCGGTCGACGAGGACGCCGAGCGGCGGCTGCGGGTGCTCGAGCACCACACGGAGCTCGGCTCCGGCTACCGGATCGCGCTCAAGGACATGGAGCTGCGCGGGGCGGGGAACCTCCTCGGCCCGGAGCAGTCGGGCTTCGTGCACGCGGTCGGCTTCGACCTCTACCTGCGCCTCCTCGAGGAGCAGGTGGGGCGGATCCAGCGCGGCGACGCGGCCCCGCCGCCGCAGCCGGCCGAGGTCTCGCTCGACGCGCCGGCCTACCTGCCGGACGACTACGTCCCGCTGCAGGACCTCAAGCTCGACGTCTACCGCCGGCTGGTGAAGGCGCCCGACGCCGCGACCATCGACGCCCTGCGGGGCGAGGTGCGCGACCGCTTCGGCCCCCTCCCGCCGGCCGCCGCCGCCTACTTCGACGTGGCGCTCCTCCGGCTCCTCGGCGGGGCGCTCCGGGTCGAGTCCGTGCTTGTGCGGGGCGAAGAGGCGCGCATTACGTTTCGCCCCGATGCCGTCCCCCGGATGAAGGGGCTGAGCGCCGCGTTCCACGAGGTGCAGTTCCAGGCGGAGGTCCGCCGGGCGCAACCTCTGACGCTCAAGCTCGTCCGATCGGGCGGGGCGACGATCCTCGACGGCCTCGTGCGCGCCCTGCGCAGCCTCCTCGGCTGAGCCCCCGGCGCGGCGGGTCCGCCCGCGTCCGCCCGCCTTCCCATCACCCCCGCACTCGCATGAAGCATCTCGCCCGCGCCGCCCTGGCCGGCAGCCTCCTGCTCGGCGCCGCCGCCTGCGGCGGCAAGGACGCGATCGGCGCGCACGCCGACACCGTCGCCAAGGCCGGCACCGAGGAGCTCTCGGCCGCCACCATCGCCGACCTGGTCGGCAAGTCGAAGGTGCCGCTCCGCAAGGACGTCGTGAAGGCGGTCGCGGAGTTCTGGATCGACTACCAGCTCCTCGCGAAGGCGGCCGCCTCGGGCGACAGCACGATCGACGAGGCGACGCTCGACAAGGCGCTCTGGGCCCCGACGGCGAACCTCCGCGCGCAGAAGTACTACCAGCAGGTGAGCAAGACGTGGCCCGTCGGCGGCGGCGACCCGAAGGCGCGCTACGAGGCCGGCGACATCCTCGCCGCCCGTCACATCCTCATCGGCGTCCCGCCCAACGCCGCGCCGATCCAGCGCGCGCAGATCCAGCAGCGCGCCGACTCGCTCCGCAGGCTCTTGACGGCCGCCAACTTCGCCGAGAACGCCGCGAAGTTCAGCCAGGACCCGGGGTCGGCGAAGCAGGGGGGGCAGCTCCCCGCGTGGCCCGCCGGCCGCAAGGTGATGGTGGAGGAGTTCGAGAACGGCGTGAAGGCGACCAAGCCGGGCGCGATCTCGGGGATCGTCGGCTCGCAGTTCGGCTTCCACATCATCTACCGCCCGACCTACGAGGAGGCCGCGGCGCTCGTCGCGCCGGTCATGCAGGTCCTCGCGCAGCAGCAGGCCGAGAGCACCTACTTCGACCGCCTCGAGAAGGCCAACGCCGTCTCGGTGAAGGCCGACGCGCCGAAGATGGTCCGCGACGTCATCGCCGATCCCGAGGGCTTCGCCGACAGCAAGATGGTCGTCGCGAGCGTCAAGGGCGGCGACTTCACCGCAGCGCAGCTCGTCCGCTGGGTGCAGGCCTACCCGCCCGAGCAGAACCTGCAGGCGCAGATCGCCAACGCCCCGGACACGGTCATCCCGAACCTCGTGCGCAACTTCGTGCGCAACGAGCTGTTCCTGCGCGCGGCCGACAGCGCGAAGGTCGGGCTGAGCGCCGAGGAGACGGCGGGCTTCCGCAAGGAGCTGCGCGAGCTGGTCGCGAGCTCGCAGGGGACGCTGGGCGTCGCGCCGGCGATGCTCCCCGACAGCGTGCGCAAGATGACCGTCGACCAGCGTCAGGCCTTCCTCGCCAAGCGGATCAACACGTTCGTCGAGAACATGCTGCTCAAGGACGGGCTCTTCGTGCAGGTCCCGACGCCGCTGCGCCAGCTCCTGCGGACCAAGTACCCGGGGAGCCGCACCTTCGACGCGGGGCTCGAGAAGGCGATGGAGCTCGCGACCAAGGTCCGCCAGTCGGCCGACTCGGCGCGCAACAACGCCGCGCCGCCGACGGCCGCGCCGGTCCCCGGGGCCGCCGGCGCTGCCGGCCCGGCGATGCCGGGGATGCAGGGCGGCGCCGCGCCCGGGGCGATCCCGGGGACGCCGCAGGGCGCACCGGCGGCGCCGGCCAAGCCCTGATCGCGGGCCTGGGCCCGGCTCGCGGGGCGCGCGGGGGCAACCCTGCGCGCCCCGCGTAGCTTCCCACCATCGATCGCCGTCGTTCGCCCCCGGCCGGACCGCCGGGGGCCGTCCCGGGTACCCTGCCGCATGTCGCCTCGCCGTCCCGTCCGCCTCGCCGTCACGCTCCTCGCCGCCGCCCTCGCCCCGCTCGCCGCCGCCGCGGCGCAGCAGCCGGCGACGGCGCGCCAGCCGATCGCCAGCGTCGACGTCGATCGCGTCATCGCCGTCGCCGGCGACAAGCCGATCCTCTGGAGCGAGGTGCTCGAGGAGTTCAACACGCGCCGCGCACAGGGGATGCCCGTCCCCCCGGACAGCGCCGGCCAGCAGGCGCTCCTTCTCCGCATCGTCAACGAGCTGGTCGACGCCGAGCTGCTCGTGCAGAAGGCGGCCGCCGAGAAGGTGGAGGTGGCGGACGCCGACGTCGCCAACAGCGTCGACGGGCAGTACAAGCGCGTCCGCGAGCAGTTCCCCGACGACGCGCAGTTCCGCGGCGCGCTCCGTGCGGCGGGCTTCGGCACCCCCGAGGAGTACCGGCGCATGCTCACCGAGCAGGCGCGCAAGCAGGAGCTGCAGCGCAAGCTGGTCGGGAAGATGCAGTCGGACGGGAAGCTCGTCCGCGCCACGGTGAGCGAGGCCGACGTCAACGCCGCCTTCGAGAAGAACCGCGCCACGCTCCCCAAGCGCCCGGCGCAGGTCACCTTCCGGCAGCTCGTGCTCAACCCCAGCCCGAGCGCCGAGAACAAGGCGAAGGGGCGCGCACGCATCGACAGCGTCCTCGCGCAGCTCCGCGCCGGGGGCAACTTCGAGCAGCTCGCGAAGAAGTACAGCGACGACCCCGGGAGCAAGGAGATGGGGGGCGACCTCGGGTGGAACCGGCGCGGGCGCATGGTCCCCGAGTTCGACCGGATGATGTTCGCGCTCCCGCCGGGGCAGCTGAGCCCCGTCGTCGAGACGGTCTTCGGCTTCCACGTGATCCGCGTCGACAAGGTGCAGCCGGCCGAGGTGAAGGCGCGGCACATCCTCGTCCGCTACACGATCGACTCGGCCGACGTCGCGCGCACGCGCCGCCTCGCCGACTCGGTCGCCACGGCGTGGCGGGCCGGGGCGCGCTACGACTCGCTCGCGGCGCGCTTCCACGACCCCGACGAGCTCCGCGCCTTCAACGACCCGATCAACCGGGCCGACCTCCCGCCGGCCTACGACTCGGCCTTCGCGCGCACCGCCGTCGGCGCGGTGAGCACGCCGTTCGAGATCCTCGACCGGCAGAAGCAGATCCCCAAGTTCTTCATCGTCCAGCCGATGACGATCACGAACGAGGGGGAGTACTCGGTCGCCGACCTGCGCGACCGGATCCGCTCGCAGCTCGTCGAGGAGCGCTCGATGCGCCGCTTCATCGACGGGCTGCGGAAGGCCTCGTTCGTGCGCGTCTCGCCGCTCCCCGCGCTCCCGCCGCTCCCGCCTGGCCCCGAGCAGCAGGCGCCGCCGGGGGGGCAGCCGCCGCAGTGACCGGGGGGCGCCCGCGCCTCGCCGTCACGCTCGGCGACCCGCGCGGCATCGGCCCCGAGCTCGTCGCGCGGCTCCTCGCCGACGGCGCCGTGGGCGACGCGTGCGAGCTCCTCGTCGTCGGCCCGCGCGGCACCGAGGTCGACGTGCACGAACCGGTCGGCGAGTGGACGCCGGGGGGCGGTGCCGCGCTCGCCGGGCGCCTCGCCGGCGATGCGGTGATCCGCGCGACCGGGCTCGCGATGGCCGGCGCGGTGCAGGGCCTCGTGACCGCGCCGCTCGACAAGCACGCGCTCCTGCTGGGCGGCCACGACGCCCCCGGCCACACCGAGCTCCTCGCCGAGCTCACCGGGCGCCGCACCGCGATGATGCTCGCCGCCGGCGCGCTCCGCGTCGTCCTCGCGACGACGCACATCCCGCTCCGCGCGGTGCACGACGCGCTCACCGCCGACGTGCTGCGCGAGACGATCACGACGACGCGCGAGGGGCTCCGCCACTGGTTCGGCATCCCCGAGCCGCGGATCGCGCTCTGCGCCCTCAACCCGCACGCCGGCGACGGCGGGCGCTTCGGCACCGAGGACGAGACGCTCCTCGCCCCCGTCGCGCGCGAGTGCGGGGCGCTCGGTCCGTTCCCGGCCGACACGGTCTTCGTGCGCGCGAAGCGCGGCGAGTTCGACGCGGTGATCGCCCCGTACCACGACGTCGGCATGACCGCGATCAAGGTCGCCGCGTTCGGCGAGGGGGTGAACGTCACGCTCGGCCTCCCCTTCCCGCGGACCTCCCCAGACCACGGCACCGCCCTCGACATCGCCGGCCGCGGCATCGCCGACCCCGCCTCGATGCGCGCCGCCACCCTCCTCTGCGCCCGGCTCGCGTCGCGCTGATCGCCACCGCCGTGGCACCGCGCAACCGCGTCAACACGGAGACACGGAGGACGGCCGGAGGACGGAGGGCTCCGATCGGAAGGACACGACGCGAAGGACACGAGGAGGACCGAAGGAAGGGCCATGAATGGGTCGCTTCTTTCTGTCGTCTTTGCGCCCTTCGCGTCGTGCCGTTCGCACCGGTCCCCCTCCGTCCTCCGGCCGTCCTCCGTGCTTCCGTGTTGACGCAGTTCCGACGAGCCCGAGGGAACGCACATGGCCGAGCCGGGCACGAGAGCGGGGCGACCTGACCGGGGCGTGACGGGGACGGCGGGCGGTGCGTCCTCGGATGCGCGACGTGGCGCTCCCGGGAGGCGGGGGGGTCGTGCGCGCCTTTCCCCGGAACGCTCCCACCCGCCATGGCCGCCCTCGACAAGTTCCTCGTCGCCCTCGGCACCGCCCCCGTCACGACGCTCGTCCTCGCCGACGGGGCGCTGGCGGAGCTGCAGTTCGACGGCGGGTCGCGTGCGATCACGCGGCAGCCGCTGTCGGCCGAGCAGGTGATCGGGCTGCTGCGCGAGATCGCGCCCCCGGCGCTGCAGGGGGCGGTGATGGCCGGCGGGCCGGCGCGCTTCCCGTACGAGGCCAACGGGATCCCGGTCGAGGTGGTGCTGCACCGCGACGGGATCGGGCGCGTCGTCGCGAGCATCGCCCCGACGGGGACCGCCGACCCCGCGCTCCGCAACGGGACGCAGCCGCCGGTCGCGGCGCCGTCGAACGGCCCGCGCGAGGCGCTCGAGGGGCTGCTGCGGCGCATGGCGGAGCTCAAGGCGAGCGACCTCCACCTGCGCGTCGGCGAGCCGCCGATCGTGCGCCTCGACGGCGAGCTGCAGCGGCTCCCGGGGACGACGCCGCTCGGGGCCGAGGTGCTCGAGCAGATGCTCCTCGCGTGGCTGCCGCCGCGCAACCGCGAGGAGTACCAGTCGAGCGGCGACAGCGACTTCGCGATCGAGCTCGCGGGGGTCGCGCGCTTCCGCGGCAACGCGCTCCGCGACCGGTGCGGTGCGGCTGCGGTCTTCCGCCTCATCCCGAGCACGATCGTCTCGGCCGAGCAGCTCGGCCTCTCCGACGAGGTGAAGTCGCTCTGCGCGCTGTCGAAGGGGCTGGTGCTCGTCACCGGCCCGACGGGGAGCGGCAAGAGCACGACGCTGTGCGGGATGATCGACCTCGTCAACCGGACGCGCGCCGACCACGTGCTCACGATCGAGGACCCGATCGAGTTCGTGCACGCGAACAAGCGCTGCGTGATCACGCAGCGGCAGGTGGGCGTGCACACCGACAGCTTCAAGACGGCGCTCCGCGCGGCGCTGCGCGAGGACCCCGACGTGGTGCTCGTCGGCGAGCTGCGCGATCTCGAGACGATGGCGATCGCGATCGAGACGGCCGAGACGGGGCATCTCGTCTTCGGCACGCTCCACACGACCACCGCGGCGGGGACGGTCGACCGGATCATCGACCAGTTCGCGGCCGACCGGCAGGAGCAGGTGCGGACGATGCTGGCCGAGAGCCTGCGCGGGGTGATCAGCCAGGTGCTCGTGAAGAAGGTCGGCGGCGGGCGCGCCGCCGCGCGCGAGGTGCTGCTGGCGACGCCGGCGGTGTCGAACCTGATCCGCGAGGGGAAGACCTTCCAGCTCCCGACGGTGATGCAGACCTCGCGGAAGCTCGGGATGGTGACGATGAACGACGCCCTCCTCGAGCTGGTCGAGCGCCGCGAGGTGGCGCCGGTCGACGCGCTCGCCAAGGCGGTCGACAAGGTCGGGCTGCAGCAGGCGCTGCAGGCGCGCGGCCTCCTCGGCAGGGACGTCGCCGCCGCGGCCTGACCTGGCGCGTGGCGCGGGGTGCCTCCATGGCGCGCCGGCGTCCTGCCCTGCGGGGTCGGTCGCCGCATGCGGTCGGCATCGCGGAACCGCCGGGAACTGCGAGGAGACGGCAGGAACGGCAGTCAACTGCAGGACTGCAGGCGACGCGGGCGTCGACGCGCGGGGCTGCCTTCCATGCGGACTGAATCCATGTCCTTGTGCTCGGCCCCGCGCCGGAGGTGGTTCCGTGCGCCGGCGCCCGCATGACCTGCAGTCCTGCAGTTCACTGCCGTTCCTGCCGTCTCCTCGCTGTTCCAAGCGGTTCGAGGACGCCGGCCCGACACGGGTCCACCCCGGCGAACCGACACTGCCGATGGACCACGGCGACCGCGCCGACGGACGTGAGGACCCCCAGGGGACCGCGCACGACCGGGCGGCCGTGACGGGACGGGGACGCTCGGCGGGGGGACGGCGCTTCCGGGGCCGGGTAGCTTCCGCCCCATGCAGATCCGCAACATCGCCATCATCGCGCACGTCGACCACGGCAAGACGACGCTCGTGGACCAGATGCTCCGGCAGGCCGGGGCGTTCCGCGAGAACCAGGTCGTCCAGGAACGCGTGATGGACTCGAACCCGCTGGAGCGCGAGCGCGGGATCACGATCCTCGCGAAGAACACCGCGATCCGGTGGAAGGACTTCAAGATCAACGTCGTCGACACGCCGGGCCACGCCGACTTCGGCGGCGAGGTCGAGCGCATCATGCGCATGGTCGACGCCGTGCTGCTCGTCGTCGACGCCTTCGACGGCCCGATGCCGCAGACGCGCTTCGTGCTCCGCAAGGCGCTCGAGCTGGGGCGCACGCCGATCGTCTGCATCAACAAGATCGACCGCCCCGGCGCCGACCCGCTCCGCGTGCACGACGAGGTCCTCTCGCTCTTCATCGAGCTCGAGGCCGACGAGGCGCAGCTCGACGCGCCGGTCGTCTACGCGAGCGCGCGGCAGGGCGTCGCGACGATGGACCTCGACGTCGAGCCGGTCGACCTGACGCCGCTCTTCGACGCGATCGTCCAGCACTGCCCGCCGCCGCCGTCGGACGGCACCGGCCCCTTCCAGCTCCTCGTCTCGACGATCGACTACTCGCCCTACCTCGGCCGCCTGGGCATCGGGCGCATCGAGATGGGGACGGTGAAGGTGGGCGACGCCGTGGCGCTCCTCCCCATGGACCCGGCGCTCCCGACGCAGATGGGGCGCGTGACCAAGCTCTTCGCGTTCGAGGGGCTCGACCGCGTCGAGGTCGAGCAGGCGGGGGCGGGCGAGATCGTCTCGATCGCGGGGCTCGAGGGGGTCGAGATCGGGCTCACCGTCACCGACCCGGCGTACCAGGAGCGGCTCGAGGGGATCGCCGTCGAGGAGCCGACGATCTCGGTCGACTTCCAGGTGAACACGAGCGCCTTCGCCGGCAAGGAAGGGAAGTTCGTGACGTCGCGGCAGGTGCGCGACCGGCTCATGAAGGAGCTCGAGCGGAACGTCGCGCTCCGGGTCGAGGAGACCGAGAACACCGACACCTGGAAGGTGAGCGGGCGCGGCGAGCTGCACCTGTCGATCCTGATGGAGACGATGCGGCGCGAGGGGTACGAGTTCCAGGTCTCGCGCCCGCGCGTGATCGTGAAGGAGGGGCCCGACGGGACGCGCCTCGAGCCGTACGAGGAGCTGCTGATCGACGTCCCCGACGAGTTCGTGGGGGCGGTGATCGAGAAGCTCGGCCCCCGCAAGGGCGAGATGACCGAGATGAAGAACCCGGGGCAGGGGATGGTGCGGCTCACGTACCGGATCCCGGCGCGCGGGCTCTTCGGCTACCGCTCGGAGTTCCTCACCGACACGCGCGGCACGGGGATCATGCACCACCGCTTCCTCGAGTACGGCGCGTGGGCGGGGCCGCTCGAGGGGCGCACGCGGGGCGTGCTGGTGAGCATGGAGTCGGGGACGATCGTCGCCTTCGCGCTCGCGAACCTGGCGGAGCGGGCGACACTCTTCGTCGACCCGGGCGAGCCGGTCTACGAGGGGATGGTGATCGGCGAGAACTCGCGGCCGGGCGACATGGACGTCAACCCGACGAAGGAGAAGAAGCTCACAAACATGCGCTCGAAGTCGAGCGACGAGAACATCCAGCTCGAGCCGCCGCGGCGGCACACGCTCGAGAGCGCCCTCGAGTACATCGAGGAGGACGAGCTGATCGAGGTGACGCCGGCGAGCATCCGGCTGCGCAAGAAGATCCTGAGTACCATTGACCGCAAGAAGGTGACGCGCGACCTGAAGAAGGAGCGCGAGCGCAACGCGTGACCACACGACTCGCACTGGTGGAGAACGGACGGATGCCGGAGGTGGCGGGGACGACGACGGAGGCGCGGCTGCCGGCGACGGCGGCCGCGGGGGCGGCGTGGACGGCGGGGGCGTGGCGCACGCCCGCGGGGCCGGTGCGCGCCGCCGACGACGAGGAGGAGCTCGACGGCTTCGAGGAGGAGGAGGGGCTCGACGACGACGAACTCGACGACGACGAGCTCGACGACGACGAACTCGACGACGACGAGCTCGACGACCTGGACGACGACGAGCTCGAGGACGACGAGGACGACGACGAGGCCGACGAGATCGACTTCGAGAACGACGAGGAGCGGCTCGGCAACCTCTACGACGAGGACGAGGACCCGGACGCCTGATCGGCGGCGGCGGGCGACGATGGCGGGCGGCGTGTCTCCGACGGCACGCCGCCCGTGTCGCATCGGGCCGTGTCGCGCGCGCGGCGGCGCGCGTCGCCGCGCGGCGTGACGCGGTGGTGCCGGCGCCCGGCGCGCGGCGTGGCGATGGTGTGTCGCGACCCCCCTTGACGCGTGGTCCAGACCGGCTATCATTGCGGTCTCCCCGGAATCACGGGGCGGCGCGGTCGGCGCGGTGACGCGACGACGGTCGGCAGAGCTGATTGACAATCGAGTGCAGGATGGTGTGTGGTGGTTCTCGTCATCACGCGTCGCGATCGTGCGCGGCGCGGAGAGAAACAACACGATGATTCCGGACCTTGGAGCGTCTTCGGATGCTCGGGTCTGCAGAGCTAGCAAACTTTTCTTGGAGAGTTTGATCCTGGCTCAGGACGAACGCTGGCGGCGTGCTTAACACA
>ERZ1066123.1525-NODE-1525-length-13597-cov-9.684906_pt1 | contig 13597 bp, 13 predicted proteins | sample MGYA00382770_ERZ1066123 | MGnify/ENA primary metagenome ERZ1066123 (study PRJEB33369, sample SAMEA5778353) | biofilm metagenome | biome: Industrial cooling water; feature: Water cooling tower basin; material: Biofilm | place: United Arab Emirates | collected...
GTGTTCGCCGAGCCGGCGGCCGGCAAGGGCCTGCGCCTGACGGCGGACCTCGATCCGTTCCTGCCGAAGGCACTGATCGTCGACCCGCATCGCGTTCGCCAGGTGCTGATGAACCTGGTCAGCAATGCCGTGAAGTACACCGACCGCGGCTTCGTGCGCGTCGACGTCCGCGTCGCGCCGGTCGACGGTGGACGCGCCGACGTCGAGATCGCCGTGACCGACAGCGGCTACGGCATCGCGCCCGAGCAGCTCGAGAAGATCTTCGATCCGTTCCACCGCGTGATCCCGGAGCGCGGCGACCGCGTCGAGGGCACCGGCCTCGGCCTGTCGATCGTGCGCCGACTCGTCGAGCTGATGAGCGGCCGGATCGAGGTCGAGAGCACGGTCGGTGCCGGCTCGGTGTTCACCGTCCGCTTCGCGGAGGTGGAGGTGGGGCAGCCGGACCTGCCGGCCGCGAGCTTCCGTCCGGCGGTGGCGAACTTCGCCAAGCTCGCGCCGTCGCGCATCCTGATCGTCGACGACATGCCGCTGAATCGCGAGCTGCTCTCCGCCTACCTCGCCGATTCGGGCCATGAGCTCGAGTTCGCCGACAACGGGCTCGACGCCATCGAGAAGGTGCGGGCGTGGAAGCCGACCGTCGTGCTGATGGACATCCGCATGCCCCAGCTCGACGGCCGGCAGGCGGCCGAGCGCATCCGCGAGCTCGAGGAGGGGCGGCGCATCTGCCTCGTCGCCGTGACGGCCTCCAGCATGAGCAACGACGAGCGCATCCTGCGCCGCGTGTTCGACGGCTACCTGCGCAAGCCGGTGTCGCCGCAGGACCTGTACGACTGCCTGCTCGAGCTCGTGGGCACGCGGCGCAACCCCGAGGGCTGCTCGCTGGAAGTGCAGAACGCCCAGCAGCGGCAGGCCGAGATCGACGCGCCGATGGACGTCGAGCAGCGCCGCGTCGCCGCGCCGGTCGTGCAGGAGCTGGAGCGACTGGCGCTGACGCGCCTCGCCGCTGTGCAGGCGACGATGCGGATGCGCGAGCTCAAGCTGCTGGCCGATGATTTGGTGGACCTGGGCCGGCGCGGCGGCCTGCCGCGCATCGTCGACCTCGCCACCCGGCTGCAGGCCGCGGTGGAAAGCTTCGACATGACGACCATCGATTCCCTGCTCGACCAGCTGCCGCGGCACGTGGCGGCCGAGCGCAGCCGCCTGGAGGCCCGCTGACGTGCCCCCCTTGAGCCTCAACGGCGCCGTGGTCCTCGTCGTCGACGACCAGCCGGCCAATGTGCGCCTCGTCGGCACCGTGCTCACCGACGCCGGCTTCGACGTGATGCCCGCCACCTCGGGCGAGCAGGCGCTCGCGCGCCTGAAGCACGCGCAGCCCGACCTGATCCTGCTCGACATGCGCATGCCCGGCATGGACGGCTTCGAGGTGCTGCAGCACCTCCGGCGCGACGCCGCGCTGGCCGACATCCCGGTGATCTTCCTCACCGCCGCCGCCGAGCGCGAGCTCGTGGTCGAGGCCCTGGAGGCGGGTGCGGTCGACTACCTGACGAAGCCCTTCGTCGCCGAGGAGCTGGTGGCGCGCGTCCGCGCGCACGCGCTGCTGAAGCAGTACCGCGACCGGCTCCGCAAGGCGATCGAGGAGCGCGAGCACATGACCTCCGTGGTCGCGCACGACCTGAAGAATCCGCTGTTCAACATCTCGCTGTCGGCGGAAATGCTCGCCGAATCCGCCGCCGACCCGGACCGGGTGAAGACGATGGCCGGCATCATCGCCAAGTCATCGAAGCGGGCGCTGGGCTTCGTCGAGCGCTACCTCGAGCGTCGCGCCGACATCGAGCTCCGGCGCGGCTTCGAGCCGAAGGCGTTCGATGGCCACCTGCTGGTGCGGACCTGCTGCGAGGACATCGAGAGCCATGCCGCGCACAAGTCGCAGCGCCTCGAGTATCGCCTCGAGAACGTCGATCCCGTGCTGGCCGATGCGGACGCGTTCGGCGTGGCCTACGGCAACCTGCTGTCGAACGCGGTGAAGTATTCGCCGGCCGGCGCGGTCATCGACGTCATCGTCGGGCCGGGCCGCCCCGGCACCGTGCGCTTCACCGTCGCGGACCGCGGGCCCGGCATCGACGAGGCCCAGCGCGACCAGCTGTTCCTCCGCTTCGCGAGGCTCGACGCGCAGCCCACCGGCGGCGAGTCGTCGACGGGCGTCGGCCTCGCGGCGGCCTACCGCGAAGCGCAGTGGATGGGCGGCGAGCTGTGGCACGAGCCGCGCACCGGCGGTGGATCGATCTTCGTGCTGGAACTGCCGGTCGCTCCGATGGCGCCGGCGGGCGCCGACGCCTCCGCGCCGGCGTGACGTGCAGCACGCACGGCCGCCGCCCGGCCGCCGTGCAGCCCGCCCAGCGACGTCGCGACAGGCCGTTGCGGGCTGCCCGGAATGCGCGCCACGACGCGCTCCCGCGGCTTGGCACGGTTCTTGGACCCTCCTTTCCGCAGGCCCGCAGCGGCCTCGCGACGTCCCCCCAGAAAGGAGAAGCCACATGCAGAACGCCAACACCGTCAAGGAGCTCGTGCAGATCTCGCGAGACGGCCTCGAGTTCTACCAGGACGCCATCAACGAAGTCGAAAGCGAGCGGCTGAAGACGGTCTTCTCGCGCATGGCCGGCAACAAGCGGACGCTGATCGCCGCGCTGTCGAGCAAGCTGGCGATGAACGACGAGGACGTGCCCACCGACGGCACCTTCGCCGGCTCCGTCCGCAAGACCTACGCCGACGTCCGCGCGATGCTGAGCGCGAACGAGGACAAGGTCTACGTGACCCAGCTCGAAGAGACCGAAGACCGCCTGCTGCACCACTTCCAGAAGGCGCTCGACGACACCACCGATCCGTCGGTGAAGGGCCTGCTGCAGCAGTACTACCCGCAGGTCAAGGCGAGCCACGACGAGATGCGCGCGCTGAAGCAGCAGCTCGCCGCCTGAGCCTCCCGGCGCATCCGCCCCCCGCGCCCTCCGATCCCCCCTCCCCCCGTCCCCCCAATGATTCGAGGTGAACCCATGAAGACGCTCAACAAGACCCTGATCGCCAGCTTCGTCGCCGCTTCGCTCGGCCTCGTCGGCGTCGCCGCCGCCAACGACCACGACGGCGCCGAGCGCACCGCCGGCCAGGCCATCGACGATGCCGCCATCACCGCGTCGGTGAAGGCCAAGCTGCTCGAGGACGACCGCACGGAAGGCTTCGACATCAACGTCGACACCCGCAACGGGCGCGTCACGCTGAAGGGCGGCGCCGACTCGCTCGCCGACAAGACCATCGCGGGCGACATCGCCCGCGGCACCGACGGCGTGGTCGCGGTCGAAAACCAGCTCACGGTGGCCGCACCGGGCACCGATGCCCGCCAGCAGGCCAACGAGGCCACGGCGTCGGGCGAAGTCCGCGAGACGCTCAGCGACGCCGGCGAAGTGATCAACGACGCCTGGATCACCAGCAAGGTCAAGACCCAGCTGGTCGCCGACGAGGACATCGCCGGCCTCGACATCACCGTCGAGACGAAGGACAACCGCGTGCACCTGATCGGCGACGTGCCGAACGCGGAAGTCCGCGCCGAGGCCGTTCGCATCGCGCAGACCACGCAGGGCGTGGCCGGCGTCGACGCCAGCCGACTCGTCGTCCGCGGCAACGCCAGCGCCTCGCGCTGATGCCGCCCGCGGGCCGCGCCCCCGGCGCGGCCCGTCCCCCTCTCCCTGATCGATCCGAGGTATTGACCCCATGACCACCACCGCCACCTCCAGCACGGGGCTGTCCACCCCCACCGCCCCCACGACGTCGACGTCCAAGGTCGGCGAGCATCTCGGCGAAGCGCGCGAGCACCTGCGCCAGGCCGGCCGAGGCGCCATCGACACGCTGTCCAGCGCCGCCGACCAGGCCCGCGAGCAGTACCGCGGCCACCGCGACGACATCCGCAGCGAGATCCGCGAGGCGGGCACGTCCCTGCAGGCGGCCGCCGGCGAAGCGCGCATCGCCGCCCGCGAGCAGTGGGACCACGCCGTCGATTACTCGAAGCAGCTCGGCGACCGCGGCACCGTGTGGGTGCGCGAGAACCCGCTGAAGGCGCTCGGCCTCGCCGTGCTCGGCGGCATCGTGCTCTCGAAGCTGCTGTCCCGCGGGCGCTGATCGCCCCTGACGCCCACGGCCACGCCATGTCCCCTACGCCCTCTCCGCCTGCGCCCGGCTCCACCCTCGACGTGCTGCGCTCCGCGCGCGGCATCACGGGCGCCTATTACCGCCTCGCCTGCGCCGAAGCCTCGCTGGCGCGCCGCGCCGCGCTGGGCGCGGCGGTGCAGGGCGGCATCGCGCTCGGCCTGGCGCTGGTCGCCAGCCTGGCCATCGCCGCCGCGCTCGTGGCGGGGCTGGTGGCGCTGGGCCTGGCGTGGCCGTGGGCCGCACTGGTCGTCGCCGCGGCGGCGGCGGTCGGTTCGGCGCTGAGCTTCCGCGCGGCCTCCCGCTGCCTCGATGACACGCGCTTCGAGGCGACGCGCCGGCAGCTCGACCAGCTCTTCTCGTGACGGCGCCGCCGCGCCGCCCTCTTGCCATCGACTGCGAGGTTCGCCCATGCCTTCCGACATCGACGCGCGCCGCCAGCGGATCCTCGCGGCGGAACACGCCGTGGAACTCCAGCGCGCCCATTTCCACGCCCGCAACGACGCCCGCCGCGAGCGCTGGCAGGCGTGGAGCGTGCCGCTGATCCTCGGCGGGGGTGCCCTGCTTGGCCTGGTGCTCGGCCGGCGCGGTGCGTCGCGCCCGGCCGCACGGATCGACGCCCGCGGCGATCGCCACCGCGCGCGCGATGCGTCGCCCGCACCGTCCGTGCAGACCGCGAAGGCCGCCGGCAAGGCCGCGGGACTGATGGCCGGGCTGTCGCTCGCGGCGCGCCTGGCGCCGGTGGTGCTGCCCTTGGTGCAGCGCTACGTCGCTTCGCGGCGTCCCGGCGGGTCCAGCGCCCTGCCCACCGCGCACGCCGACTGGTGGTCGGTGGCGCGCAGCGTGGCGCCGCTGTTCCGTCGCTGACGGTCCACCGTGATGGCCACGGCGCGTCGCCCGCTCTGGTTCGCCGCCGTGGTGCTGCTCGGGTTCGTGGCCTGGGTCGCCGCGGACCTGTGGATTCCGATCGTCGCGGCGGCGCTGTTGGCCTTCGTGCTGCGCCCGTTCGTTCGCGCGCTGGAGGCGCTGCGCGTGCCGGTGTGGCTCGGGGCGCTGTTCGTCGTGCTGGGCAGCACCGCGGCCGCCGTCGGCGCGGTGGCGCTCGTTTACGGCCCGGCCTCGGAGGCGATCGACGACCTGCCGCGCGCAGCGGCGCGGGTGTCGACCGAGATCCGCGAGCTCAAGGAGGCGCACTTCGGGCGGAATGCCGTCAGCGAGACGCTGGAGGTCATCGAGGAGATCTCCGCCGAGCCCACGCCGGCCGGCGCGCGCGTGATCGTCGAGCGCCCGACGCTCGAGCAGCGGCTGATGAGCATGGGCATCGCCGCCGCCACCGCCGCGCTCGCCGCGCTGCTGCTGGTGTACTTCTTCCTCGTGCACGGCGACACGCTGCTGCGGCGCTTGGTGGAGGTGATGCCCACGCTCAGCGACAAGAAGCGGACCGTGGACATGGTGCGCGCGGTCCAGGGCGATGTCTCGCGCTACCTGCTGTCGATCACCGTGATCAACCTCGTCCTCGGCGCCGTGGTGGGCGGTGCGCTGCTCGTTCTGGGGGTCGAAAACGCGCTGTTCTGGGGCTTCCTCGCCGGCCTGATGAACTTCATCCCGTACCTCGGCCCCTTGGTCACCAGCGGCGCGCTGCTGCTTGTCGGCTTCGGCGACCCCGACGCCTCGAGCGTCGCCATGGCGCTCGCGCCGGCGTTCACCTACGGCCTGCTGCACGTCGTCGAGTCGAATGGACTGACGCCGCTGGTGCTCGGGCGCCAGTTCTCGATCAATCCCGTCGTGATCCTGCTCTGGCTGATGCTGTGGGGCTGGCTCTGGGGCATCGCCGGCCTGCTCTTCGGCGTGCCGATGCTGGTCATCACCAAGCTGCTGCTGCAGCGCAGCGATGACGGCCAGGACTGGGCCACGCTGATGGAAACGCGCCGAAGCGCCGATGCCCTCGCCTGAGCGCCCCTTCGCCCCCTCCCCCCTTCCAAGGAGCCCACGATGACCCTGCTGCTCAGCGCGTACCTGTGGACGAATGCCGTCCTGTATGCCGTGTTCGGCCTGCTCTGCCTGCTCAAGCCCACCCCCACGGCGAAGTCGCTGGGCCTCGGGGTGCTGGCGCCGCACGGGCTGGTGGAATACCTGACGGTGTACGGCGGCATGCAGCTCGGCTTCGCGGCGTTCTTTGCGTTCGGCGCCGCGCGCGGCGGCGACGGTGCGCTGTGGACCCTCGGATTCGCGCTCTGCCTGTACGTGCCCATCGTGCTGGTGCGCTGGGCGAGCCTGATGACCCTGCCGGGGCCGATTCCCGGCACGGGATGGGCCCTCGCCGCGCTGGAAGCGGCGCTCCTCGTCGCCGGCATCGCCTTGGCCTGGGGCCTGCGCACGCCCTGATCCTCGGCACGGCGAGGCGCCCGACGAAAGAACCCCGCATCGCTGCGGGGTTCGGTGTTTCGCGAGGACCGATGCCGCTCAGCGGCCGAGGTCGGCGCGGTGCGCCAGCGGCGGCGGGTCGAAGTCCTCGGCCATGCGCTGCTCGTCCTCGTTGGGCGCGCGGGCGGGCTTGGCCGGGGCGATGGTCGACCGCGGCGGCACTTCGCCGGTGATGGCGGCGACGGCGAGGTCGCGCTCGATGCGCTGCTCGGTCTGCGGGCTCACGCTCGCCGCGGCGCTGGCCAGCGTCTCGCCGTGTGGCGCATCGCCGTAAGGATCGACGGGCGGCGTATCGACGGCTTTCCCCGCTTCGCCCGGCTCCGGGAGCTCGCTGGTGTTCTGCTCGGGCTTGGCATCCAGCGCGGCCTGCTGCTGTTTCGCGTCGTCGCGCGAGTCGGTGCGCGTCGCGGCCGCGCTGTCCTGCGGGTCGACGGCGGCGTCGACGGTGTTCTCGTTCTGTACGTGCGGCGTCTGCGGCGTGGCGAACTGGCGCGGGTCGCGCGAGGTGGGGGAGGGGGTGGCCATGGCGGTCTCCTGTGGGGGGGGTGGGCGGGCAACGGGGTGCCGCCGTGGAGGGAGCAATGCGCATGCCATGGCAGGGCGCTCGACCGCGGTCGGCGACCGTGCCGACTGCGAGCCGTGGCGACGCCCGCTCGTGCGGAACGCCTGCGCTCGCGCGAAACGCACGGCAGCGGCGCGGCAAGGGCCTTGGCATGGCGTTTGCGTTCCGGCGCGCATGGACCTGAAAAGTGGATACCCCTTCTGGGCGGTGAAGAACGGACTCGGCGCGCCGTTTGCGCCGCTGGACGACGACACCCGCTGCGACCTCCTCGTGATCGGCGGCGGCATCACGGGCGCGCTGTTCGCCGACCGCTTCGCCCGCGCCGGGCTCGACGTCATCGTGCTCGACCAGCGCGACGTCGGCTGGGGCAGCACCGCGGCGAGCACGGCCCTGCTGCAGTACGAGATCGACACGCACGCGGTCGAGCTGGCGGAGCGCTACGGCGAGGACGTGGCCATCGGCGCGTACCGCGCCTGCCTCGAGGCGGTCGAGGTCGTGCGCCGTCGCGCCGCGCAGCTTCGCGTCGACCAGGCGCGTGCCGACAGCCTCTACCTCGCCAGCTCGCGCGCCGACGCGCGCGAGATGGGCGCGGAGTTCACCCTGCGGCTCAAGCATGGCTTTCCGGTGGCGTGGCTGGGTCCGGCGGAGCTGCGCAGCCGCTACCGGGCACAGTCGCACGGCGGCCTGCTGAGCACGGCCGGCGCGTGGGTCGACCCCTACGCGCTGGCGCTGGCGCTGCTGCGCGCGGCGGCGAAGGCCGGCGCCCGCGTGCACGACCGCGAGCGGGTTTCGACGCTGTCGCCGACGTCTCGCGGCGTTCGTGCGTCCACCGAGCGCGGCGTGACCGTCCGCGCGGAGCGCGTGGTGGTGGCGGCCGGCTACGAATCGCAGCGCTTCCTGCGCGATCGCGTCGCCAAGAACCGCAGCAGCTATGCGTTCGCCAGCGACCACCACGTGGCCGATGCGCACCTGCGCCTGAGGGACACGATGGTGTGGGAATCGGCGCGGCCGTACTTCTACCTGCGCAGCACCGGCGACGGCCGCTTCGTCGCCGGCGGCGAAGACGACGCGGTGGACATCCCCGCGCGTCGCGACGCGCGCGTCGACGCCAAGGCAGCGAAGATCTCGAAGCGCATCGCGCGCTTCCTGCCCGACCTGCAGCTCGAGCCGGCCTGGGCCTGGGCGGGCACCTTCGCCGAAACCTTCGACGGCCTGCCCTTCCTCGGCCCCCACCCGCAGTACGGTCCGCGCGTGTTCTTCGCGATGGCCTACGGCGGCAACGGCATCACCTTCTCGCAGATCGGCACCGACCTCCTCGCCGCCGACCTCGACCGCCGCGCCCATCCGCTGCGCGCCCTGTTTTCCTTCGACCGCCTGGAGCGCCAGCCATGAGCCTCGCCAGCCACCTCATCGAACCGGCCCGCGTGCTGGCCCTGCTGATGCGGCACCGCCGCGCGCTGCAGTCGCCCGGTCAGGCCCCCGACGCCGACGCCCACGCCAGCGCCACCGACGCCGCCGTGGACGAGGACGAGGCCGCGGCTTTCGTCGCGGACCTCGAAGCGCTGGGTCCGGCCTTCGTCAAGTTCGGACAGGTGCTGTCGACGCGCCCCGACCTGATCCATCCGGCCTACGCGGCCGCGCTCGAGCGAACGCAGGACACCTGCTCGCCGATCGACTTCGGCACCGTGCGCGAGGTGGTGGAGGCCGAGCTCGGCGCGCGGCTGTCGAAGCTGTTCGCCGACGTCGAGGAGTCCCCCATCGGCGTCGCCTCGCTGGCGCAGGTGCATCGCGCCACGATGCGCGACGGGCGCGTGGTCGCAATCAAGGTGCAGCGCCCGCGCATGGAGGCCGAGGTGCAGCGCAATCTCGAGGCCCTCGAGACCTTGGCGCGCGCCGCGGAGGGCCTCAGCGACAGCGCCCGCCGCGTCGGCCTGCAGGACTGGGTGGCCGAGCTGCGCCGCACGCTGGTCGCCGAGCTGGACTACCGCCAGGAAGCGGAGAACCTCGAGCGCTTCGGCCGCCATCTGTCCGCCGAGGATGGCCTCGTGGTGCCGGCGCCGCTGCTGCACCTGTGCACCCGCCGCGTGCTGGTGATGGACTTCGTCGAGGGCACCAAGCTCACGGCGATCGGCGGGCTGGTGCGCACCGAGCGCGACATCGCCGCGCTGGCGCCGCCGCTGCTGCGCGGCTTCCTCGACCAGGTGTTCGTGCACGGCGAGCTGCACGCCGATCCACACCCGGGCAACCTGCTGCTGACGCCGGACAACCGGCTCGCGCTGTTCGATCTCGGCATGGTGGCGCACGTGACGCCGAAGCTGCGCGACCCGCTGCTCAAGCTCCTGGTGGCGGCCGTGGACGGCCGCGGCGAGGCGGTCGCGCAGGAATGCCTCGCCGTCAGCACGCGCCTGGAATCGTTCGACGAGACGCGTTTCATCCGCGAGATCGGACAAGCCGCCGCGCGCTACGCGGCGCGCAGCGGTCGCCGCGGCGGCGGCGAGGGCGAGCTGGTGCTGCAGGTGGTGGCGATCGCGACCGGCTGCGGCGTGCGCACGCCGCCCGAGCTGAGCGTGCTCGGCCGCGCCCTCCTGAACCTCGAAGCCGTCTGCCAGCTCCTCGACCCCGGCTTCGACCCGCGGCCCGTGGTCGAAGGCCATCTGCAGGGCTTGGTGGCGGAGCGCATGCGGCAGGGCTTCAGCCTGCAGGCCCTCGGCGCCGATCTGCTCGAACTGCAGTCGCTGGTGCGCGAGGCCCCGGCCAAGCTCGGCCACGTGCTGAACCTGCTCGCGGACAACCGTCTGCAGCTGAAGCTCACCGGCCTCGAGGAGTCGCGCCTGCTCGAGAACCTGCAGAAGATCGCCAACCGCATCACCGCGGGCCTCGTCACCGCCGCGCTGATCGTCGCCTCCGCGATGCTGGCCGAGAGCGGCCGGCCGCGGGTGTTCGGCCTGGCCTTGGCCGAGGTGCTGTTCGTCGTCGCGGCCGGGCTGGGCATCGCCCTGGTGGGCAGCGCGCTGTGGAGCGACCGCCGGCGCGGACCGCGGCCGGGCGAGCGACGTTGACCGCCGCGACCGCCACGCCGATCGCAATCCGCGCGCGGCGCGCGGCGTCCGTGGCGATGGCGTTCTGGTCGCGCGATCCGCTGACGCTGGCCGCGTCGATCGCGTTCTACACGTCGCTGTCCTTCGCGCCGCTGCTCACCGTGGCGGTGATCGCACTGGCGCGCTTCGGCGCCGGCCGCGACGCCGCCTTCATCGCCGAGATCGAGCGCCTGATGGGCGTGCAGGTCGCCGACGCGGCGCGGCTGGTGCTGGCGAGCGTCGACGCCGATCCGCGCGGCGGCCTCCCCGGACTGGTCGCCCTTGGCGCCATCCTGTTCTCGGCGAGCGCGGTGTTCGGCCAGCTGCAGACGGCGATCAACCGCCTGTGGGGCCTCGATGCGCTGAAGCGTCCCGGCTGGCGCGGCTGGCTGCGCGACCGGCTGGTGTCGTTCGGCATGCTGATCGGGCTGGGCATGCTGCTGCTGACGACCTTCATCGTCAGCAGCGCGCTCGCGGTCCTGCTCGCCGGGCGTTCGCCGCTGCTGACCGGCTTGAGCGAGCTGGTCACCACCGCGGTGATCGCGGGCGGCTTCGCCCTGCTGTTCCGCTACGTGCCCTACGAGCGCCCGGCGTGGTGGCGCTGCGCGGCCGCCGGCGCGGTGACCGCGCTGCTGTTCCAGGCCGGCAAGTGGGCGCTCGGCCTCTACTTCGCGCGCGCCGGCGTCTCGGACGCCTACGGGCCCGCCGGCGCGGTGGTGCTGCTGATGGCCTGGTCGTACTACGTGTCCCTGCTGGTGCTGGCCGGCAGCGCGGTGGCGCGCCCGCCCGTGCCCGCTCAGGCGGCGCTGGAGCCGCGCGCCGCGACCTCGGCCTGAAGCGACTCGACCTCGCGCTCCACCACGTCCACATGGAAGTGCTCCATGGCCTCGCACGCGGCTTCGAGCCGGGCGCTCCACGACGGCTGCCCGCACTGCGGCAGCAGCGTCTGCAGCTGGTCCAGCACCGCGCGCACTTCGCTGGCGCGCATCGTGGCCCGCACCCGCGGCCACTGCACGGCGAGCACCTCCGCCACGGCCTCGATGGCGCCCGGCGAGGCCGGCGCTGCCGCCGAGGGCGACGGCATCGGCACCGCTGCGGCCAGCGGTCCATCCAGCACCGGCGGCAGCGGGTCGACCGGCTGCGCCGGGTCGGTGGCGTGGCGCCGCGGCAGCAGCGTGGCGAGGGCGTCGTAAAGCTCCTGCGCCGACACCGGCTTGCGCAGGTAGGCGTCGAAGGCGCGGCGCGCCCCGCCCTCCTCCCCGGTCATGCTGGAGGCCGTCACCGCGATGATGTGCGGGGCCGCGCCCGCACGCGTGTCGCGGATCACCTGCGCGGCCTTGCGGCCGTCCATCCGCGGCATGCGGATGTCCATCAGCACCACGTCGGGCGACCACGAGGAGGCCATCTCGACCGCCTGCTGGCCGTCTTCGGCGAACTGCAGCTCGTGGTCGGCGTCATCGAGGTAGGCGCGCAGCAGGTCGCGGTTCAAGGGGATGTCGTCGACGACGAGGATGCGCGAGCGGCGCAGCCGCGAGAAGTCGACGTGGCGGGGGCGGATGCTGGCGTCGATGCTGCGGCGCGCGACCTCGATCGATCCGAAGCGGACTTCGAACGTCGAGCCCTGGCCCGGCGCGCTGGCCACATCGATGCGGCCGTCCATCAGCTCCACGAGCCGCCGCACGATCGACAGCCCGAGGCCCGTGCCTTCGATGCGCGACACCTCGGCCTCCTCCGTGCGGTGGAAGGGATCGAAGATCTTCTGCTGCTGGTCCGCCTCGATGCCGATGCCGGTGTCGGCCACGCTGAGCGTCAGCGCCACGCGGTCCGCGTCGACCTGCTGCGAGCGCAGCGCCACGCGGATGCCGCCCTCCTGCGTGTACTTGATGGCGTTGCTGACGAGGTTGACCAGCACCTGCCGGAACCGGTGCGGGTCGACCAGCAGCGCACGCGGCAGCACCGGGTCGATATCCGTGGCGAGCGACAGCTGCTTGTCGGCCGCGGCCTCGACGAAGACCGTCAGGGTGGTTTCGACGAGGTCCTGCACGTCGGTGGGAACGAGGTGCAGCTCCATGCGGCCGGCTTCGATCTTCGACAGGTCGAGCAGGTCGTTGATCAGCGCCAGCAGCGACTGGCCGCTGGCGCGGATGGCGCGGATGTACTCCATCGCCTTGGCGTCCTTGACCTGCCGGCTGAGCAGCTGCGAGAAGCCGAAGATCGCGTTCATCGGCGTGCGGATCTCGTGGCTCATCGTCGCCAGGAACAGGCTCTTCTGCTGGCTCGCGGCCTCGGCGCGCTCCTTGGCCCACTGCAGTTCACGCTCGCGCATCCAGGCCTGCCGCGAGCGCCACGTCGCGAAGAACCCGACGAGGCCGGCGATCAGCGCCAGCGAGTTGGCGATGACGATCGTGGCGTTGGCGCGCGCCAGGTCGCGATCGGTTTCGGCCACGCGCGCGGCGCGCAGGCGCACCTCCTCGAGCACGAGCGCGTCGATGCCGTCGCGCATCGCCTTGGCCAGCTGGCCCCCGGTGGCGGCCGCGACGCGCTGCAGCGGCACGTCCAGCTTCGCCAGCCGCGTCGGCGCGGCGTCGATCTGGCGCAGCGTTTCGTCGTTCCACGCGCGGCGCTCGTAGGCGATCTGCTTCAGCGCGTCGACGCGGCCGTACTGGGGCACGTTGTCGATGACGAAGTCGCGCAGGGCGGCGAGTTCGCGATCCAGCCGGTCCATCTCGTCGTGGTAGCTGCCGAGGTAAGTGGCGTCGAGCGACAGCATGTAGCGCAGCCCGAAGGACTCGGTGTTGCCGACCACCCCGAGCACGCGGTTGGCCTGCGCGATCACGCGCTCCGAGTGCTGCGACAGCGCGACCGATTCACGCGCTTCGCGCGATGAGACAACGCTGACGATGCCGGCCACGACGACCAGCGCCAGCGAAGCCACCAGCAGTCCGTAGTAGAGGTGGTGGGGGTGAGCCCCGTCCCGCAGCGGTCGCATCGACGCCCTCGCAGCCACAAGCCATCGAGTTACGTTAAGGGACGCGCCGGGGCCGTGCAAAGCGTCGATGCCTCGTCGGCGTGGCGCGCGTCGTGCAGCTTGCAAAGCGCATGTCGGCAAGTTGCCCGGCACGGTTCTTGGATGAAGGCGATGCGAACGCGGCCGCGGTGGCCGCGCCGCCCCCCACTCGCCAAGGAGCCCCCCATGCCCCGTCGTCCCGGCAATGAAGCGCAGATCCACGAGCTGCTGTACCAGGCCCTCGAAACCGAAATCGGCGGCATCCAGATCTACACCACCGCGCTGACCTGCGCGGTCAACGACGACCTGCGCGAGGAGTGGCAGGAGTACCTCGAG
>ERZ1066123.1527-NODE-1527-length-13576-cov-7.322609_pt1 | contig 13576 bp, 13 predicted proteins | sample MGYA00382770_ERZ1066123 | MGnify/ENA primary metagenome ERZ1066123 (study PRJEB33369, sample SAMEA5778353) | biofilm metagenome | biome: Industrial cooling water; feature: Water cooling tower basin; material: Biofilm | place: United Arab Emirates | collected...
CCGCTGGTCCAGCGCCTTCGGGTCTTGGGCGCATCCGCCGCCGCCAGGGAGCCGAGGGCGCGGCACCGCAGCAGCCGCTGTCGGCGCGGATTCCGGTTCGGGCCGGCAGGGCGCCGCCTGCTCGGCGGCGGGACCATCCGGCGGGCAGTGGAGGCCAGCGACACCTTGCAATGTGAGCAGCGCCGGCCGAATGCGGCGCATGCACCGGAGCCAACTCCGCTGATCCGCTTGGGATCAGTAACGATTTGTCAATTCCGTAAATATTCTCCAAGCGATAGTTGAAAAAGCCTGAACCGTTGCGTTAAGCTTCTGTTCATCGCGCGGGCCCGCCGCGCCGCCGGATTCCCTTGGCGCAGAATTGGCGCCACAACCCTGGACGCCGAACCCATGCTGTTGTCGTCGATGCGCCCTCGGCCACGCCTGAATGCGGAGGAGTCCGCGCTGCCGGGGTTGCACGACGACCTGCACGACCGTCTGGCCGAGGCGCAGGCGGCGGTGCAGGCGGGCTGGCCGGACACGGTGCCCACCGACGTGCAAGGCGCGGCGATGGCGCAGGCCAGCAATCCGGAGCAGGTACCGGCCGCCCCCGCCGTTACACCAATTGCCCCGACGGCGGATGTGCCCGCTCCCGCGGTCGAGACAGCGGCGGAAAGCGCCTCGGCGCCGAAGGTGGCGTCGCCCGCCGCGACCATCGAGCCGCCTGGCAAACCGGCCGCGCAGCCTACCTCGGCGCAGGAATCACCTCCGACAGCGATGCCAGCGTCGGAACCCGTGCCGCCCGTGTCCGAGGCGCCCGCCGCCGTCGAGCCGACGACCGCCGATCCCGCCCGGGCCACGCAGCCCGCGGCAGCTGATGCCCCGGCGCCCGATGCCCCGGCGCCCGACTCCGCCGAGCAGATCATGATGCCGCCAGACGGGGCGGAGGTCCTCGCGGCCTATCTCTTGGAACTCGCCGCGACGCTGGCAGTCATGCGGCAGGCGTTGCAAGACCTGTCCCCGCCGCCGGCGGGGTTCGACCTGGAGGTGCCTGCCCTGCCGCCGCTGCCCGAAGCCTGGATGCTCGGCTGACCACGCGCTCCTCCGCCGCGGCGCAGGGCGGGGCAGCTACAGCAGCGCGGCGCTTGTCGTGAAGGCGACGCCCAGCTCCGCCAAGCGGCGCTGCGCGGCATCCATGGTGGTGCCGCCACTCGGCAGGGGCAGGCCGATGCCGCGGCAGGCATCCTCGATCACCACCACCTCGAAGCCGTGCCTCACCGCGTCCTCGGCCGACCAGGCAACGCAGTAATCCGTGGCAAGGCCGGCCAGGAACACCCGCCGCACCCCGCGCGCCCGCAACCAGGCATCGAGGCCGGTCGTGGTGGTACGGTCGTTCTCGTAGAAGGCGGAATAGCTGTCGATCTTCGGGTCGAACCCCTTGCGGATGATCAGCTCGATGCGGTCATGCACCAGGTCGGGGTGGAGCGCGGCGTTGGCGCTGCCCTGGATCGCGTGGTCAGGCCAGAGGGTCTGCGGCCCGTAGGGCATCTGCACCGTCTCGAAGGGCTGCTTCCCGGGATGCGTGCTGGCGAAGGAGGAATGCCCGCGCGGGTGCCAATCCTGGGTGGCAAAGGCATGGCGGAAGGGGCCGGCGAGCAGGCGGTTGATCAGCGGCACCACCAGGTCGCCCTCGGCAACGGCCAGCTCGCCGCCGGGCATGAAGGTGGGCTGGACATCGACCAGGCCGAGCATGTCGGTGCCGGTGAGGGTCATGGCGGCAGGTCTCCCGAGCGTGCTGGCTTGGGCGGTTGCGGCGCGCGGTGCGGCGGCAGCGAGGGCCGTGGCAGCAAGGGCGGCGCGGCGGGGGATGGACATGGCGATGCCCCTGGGCTTCGAGCCACCAGCCTAGACCCACGCGGGGCCGGACGGCCACGCCGAACTGCGCGAGGCGGCGCTTGCCCGCAGCGCGCCCGCGCGCGAGGCTTGGCGCCGACCCGCAGCAGGACAAGCGCATGCCGGACCCCGATCGCGACTGGCGCGCCAGCGCCGGCAGCCCCTTCGCCACCGAGAAGCGTCCGGCCACCGGCGCGCGCGGCATGGTGGTGACCAACCATCCGCTCGCCTCCGCCGCCGGGGCGGAGATGCTGGCGGGTGGCGGCAATGCCGTGGATGCCGCCGTCGCCGCGCTGTTCGCGCTGACCATCGTCGAGCCGATGATGGTCGGGCTGGTCGGCGGCGGGATGACGCATATCCGCGATGCGGACGGCAGCCATGCCGTGATCGACGGCCTCTCCACCATCCCCGCAGCGGCGCGGCCCGACATGTACCGGCCGGTGACGCAGGACTGGCCCGGTGCGCTGGAGACGGACGGACGGGCGAATGCCGTCGGCGCGCTCTCCGTCGCCGTCCCCGGCAACCTTCTGGCCTGGTGCGAGGCGCTGCGGCGATTCGGCAGCCTGTCCCTCGACGATGTGATGCAGCCGGCGATCCGGCTGGCAGCACGCGGCTTCCCGGCAACGCCCTACCTCGCGGAATGCGCCGCGGAGGCGGCGGCGGACATGGCGCGGGACGGGGCCATCAGCGCGGTATTTATGCCTGGCGGCGCGGCGGTGCGGGCTGGCCAGCGTGTCGTGCAGGCGGCGGCGGCCGAAGCACTGGCGACCATTGCCCGGGAAGGGCCGGGTGCGCTGCATGGCGGCGCGATCGGCGCGGCGGTCGCAACCGACGTGGCGCGGCGCGGCGGCATCCTCTCCGAGGCCGATCTGCGCAACATGCGCACCGTGGAGCGGGGCCCATTGCGCGGCGACTACCGCGGCGTGGAGATCGTCCTGCCGCCGCCGCCCGCCTCCTCCGGCGTGCACGTGACGCAGATGCTGAACCTGCTGGAGGGCTTCGACCTGCGTGCGCTCGGCTTCGGCACCTCAGCTACCACGCACCTGATCGCCGAGGCGCTGAAGATGGCCTTCGCCGATCGGCTGGTCGCCACCGCCGATCCGGCCTTCGTGCAGGTGCCGGTCGCGCGGCTGATGTCCAAGGCCTATGCGGCGGAGCGGCGCGCGCTGCTCGACACGGCGCGGGCGCGGGCCTGGGACGCGGGCGTCGCCGCCGGCGAGAGTGCGAACACCACCCATGTCACCGTGGCGGATGGCGAGGGGCGCATCGTCGCCGCCACGCACACCATCAATTCGCTGTTCGGCGCGCGCTTCATGGTGGGAGAGGCTGGGCTGATCCCGAACAACTACATGGCGCTGTTCGACCCGCGGCCGGGCCACGCGCAATCGATCGTCCCGGGCAAGCGGATCACGACCAGCCAGGCGCCGCTGATCGCGTTGCGGGACGGCAGGCCCTGGGTGGCGCTCGGGCTGCCGGGGGGGCTGCGCATCTTCGGCTCGGTGATGCAGGCGGTGATCGCGCTGATCGATCACGGCATGACCCTGCAGGAGGCGGTGGAGGCGCCGCGGGTCTGGACCCAGGGGATGGGGCCTGGGCAGGCGCTGGAGGTGGAGGCCGGCATCGCGCCTGCGGTGCGGGCCGAATTGGCGGCGATGGGACACGAGGTGACGGTGCTGCCGCATGTCGCGGGCGGCATGTGCGGCATCCGCTTCCACGAGGATGGCATGCTGGAAGGCGCAGCCTGCTGGCGCGCGGACGGCACGGCGATCGGAGTCGGCGGCGGGCTGGCGCGGGCGGGGGTGCGGTTCTGGCCGGACCGGGCGCGGGGGTAGCGGCAGGTTGCACGAATCGCGGCGCGGGCGGCGGGCGCGCCAAATCGCTGCTATCCTGGCGGCGTTGACGAATCGGCCACCGATGGCCAGCCATGCTCGATGGCGCGGCGGGAGACTCAGGCGACCATGGCGGATGGCAGTGCGGCGCCCGACCCGTGCAGGGACCTTCTCGAAACCGCCGGCGGCAGGCGCTTCGCCTGCGTGCTGGCGGACCCGCCCTGGCAGTTCATCAACCGGACGGGGAAGGTCGCGCCGGAGCATCGCCGCCTGTCGCGCTACGACACCATGGGGATGCCCGACATCGCGCGTCTTCCCGTCGCCGATATCGCGGCCGAGACGGCCCATCTCTACCTGTGGGTGCCGAATGCGCTGTTGCCCGAGGGCCTGGCGGTGATGCGCGCCTGGGGCTTCGACTACAAGTCGAACCTGGTCTGGCACAAGATCCGGAAGGATGGCGGCAGCGACGGCCGTGGCGTCGGCTTCTATTTTCGCAACGTCACCGAGCTGGTCCTCTTCGGCGTCCGTGGAAGGAATGCCCGCACCCTGGCTCCCGGACGGACGCAGGTGAATTTTCTCGCAACGCGCAAGCGCGAGCACTCGCGCAAGCCGGACGAGATCTTCCCGATCATCGAGGCATGCAGCCCGGCCCCCCGGATCGAGTTGTTCGCACGCGGCGTACGGCCCGGCTGGACCAGTTGGGGCAACGAGGCGACGGAGCGCTACGAACCCTCCTGGCCAACCTATTCGCACAACAGCGCGACCGACCGGGGCATGCCCCCGCTGCTCCCGGTTGGTGCGAAGTAAGGGTTCAATCCTCCTCGTCGCCCGCCTGCCCGGACCGGCGTTGCCGTAATTTTTCGGCGGCGACGCGTGCCTGCAGCGCCGCCAGCGCCTCTGGCCCATCGTCGACGAAGCTCGCCGGCCTGATTGCGAAGGTCAGCACCGGGCATCCGCCGCCGCCATCGCCTTCCAGCTTTGGCCAGAGCTTCTCGTGATGGGTGGTGGCCTTGCCGTAGGACGCTCCCTTGCCGAGCGCCTTGAAGATCTCCTGCAATTCCCAGGATCGGGTGATGATGATGCCGACCTGGATGGCGCGCAGGTCGAAAAGCAGGCGGAAATTGTTCAGGTCCCGATCGAAAAAAGGGTCCTTGTTGTTCCATTCCATCTCGACCGCCACGCCGTTCCTGAAGCAGTCCACCGCATGCGTGGGACTTTCGATCTTTGTCTCGTCCACCATGATCGCCGTGCCGAACGCCTTCTCCTGCCAGCCACGTGCGTAGAGCGCCTCGTCGATGCGACGGCTGATCAGGGAGCGGTTGCCGCCCCCCACGATGACCTCGGACTTCAGGAGCCGAAAGCCGCGCAGCACGTCCTGAACGTCCTGCCATTCCGCCGGGCAGGCCGTGGCCAGAACGCCCGCGGCGTTGCGCCATTCCTTGACGTGGTAGCGCTGGCGCAGGTCGTCGGGGACGAGATGGATGGTGGACATCGCCACACCCTATCGAGCCCCGCCGATTCGAGAACATCCTGTTCGCGCCCTATCCTGCGGCGATCGTCGCCGAGCCCGGAAACGCGCCCATGCCCTCCATCTCCCCGCAGATCCGCGCCACCGGCGCGCCGCCCATCCCCGCCGCCCGCGCCTGGGCCGCGCGCTATGACGGCCGCGCCGGCCCGGCGATCGACCTGACCCAGGCGGTTCCCGGCTACCCGCCGCACCCCGACCTGCTGGCCAAGCTCGCCGAGACCGCTGGAAGCCACGCCACCGCCGGCTACGGCCCGATCGATGGCGACCCGGCATTGCGCGAGGCGCTGGCCGCCGACATGGCGGGGTTCTACGGCGCGCCAATCGCCGCCGCCGACATCGCCGTCACCGCCGGCTGCAACCTCGCCTTCAGCATGGTGATGAGCGTGCTGGCCGGTCCCGGTGACCGGGTGGTGCTGCCAACGCCCTGGTATTTCAACCATCGCATGGCGCTGGCGATGCAGGGCATCGCGGCCATCCCCCTGCCCTGTCGCGCCGAGGACGGCTTCCTGCCCGACCCGGACCACCTCGCCGCGCTGCTGCATGGGAACGCCCCCGTCTGCGCACTGGTCCTCGTCACGCCGAACAACCCCACCGGCGCCGTCATGCCGCCGGCGCTGATCGCCCGCTGCGCCGCCCTCTGCCGCGGGGCCGGCGCCTGGCTGGTGCTGGACGAGACCTACCGGGACTTCCTCGCGCCCGAGCAGTCGCCGCCGCATGGCCTGTTCGGCGACGCCGCCTGGCGCGGCGGCATGATCCACCTCTACTCCTTCTCCAAGGCCTATTGCGTGCCGGGCCACCGGGTCGGCGCCATCGCCGCGGGCGGCGCTTTCCGCGCGGAGCTGCTGAAGGCGCTCGATACGATGCAGATCTGCGCGCCCCGTTCCGCGCAGGCGGCGCTGACCTGGGCCATCGCGGCGCTGCGCGATTGGCGTGCGGGCAACCGCGCCGTCATGGCCGAACGGGCGGAGGCGTTCCGCCGCGTCGCCTCGCAGCTGCCGGGCTGGCGGCTCGATGCACTCGGTGCCTATTTCGCCTATCTCCGCATCCCTGCGGGCGATCCCGACGCGGTTGCCGTCGCCGAACGCCTCGCCGCCGAGCGCGGCCTGCTTGGCCTGCCGGGTCCCTTCTTCGGGCCAGGGCAGGAGCGGTACCTCCGCCTCGCCTTCGCCAATGCGGGGCTGGCGGCCATCGGGCAGGTGCCGGCGCGGCTGGCGCCCTTCTGACCACGCATCGCCGCCGTGCATGGCGGCACCGCGCCCGCATCGCTTGCGGCGCCACCTCGGCGCACCAAGCCTCACGCCCCAGGAGGAGCCTGCCATGACCGCCGCCCTGTCCCGCGCCCGCGCCTTCTGCGACCGCTTCGGCCTGGCCGCGCCGATCCTGCAGGCGCCGATGGCCGGGGCCTGCCCGCCCGGTCTTGCCGCCGCCGTGGCCAATGCCGGGGGGATGGGCGGGTTCGGCGCGCTGCTCTCCACCCCGGAGGCGATCGCCGACTGGGCGGCGCAATTCCGTGCCCGTAGCAACGGCGCCTTTCAGGTCAACCTCTGGATCCCGGAACCGGCGCCGGTGCGCGACGCCGTGCACGAAGCCCGCGTGCGCGAAATCCTCTCCGCGCTGTCCGGCGGCCTGACGGTGCCGGAGGCCGGGCCCGGCCCTTTCCTGCCCGACTTCGCCGGGCAGTGCGCGGCCATGATCGCAGCGGCGCCGCAGCTTGCCTCCTCCATCATGGGGCTCTTCCCGCCGGAGGTGGTGGCGCAGCTGAAGGCGCGCGGCATTGCCTGGATCTGCAACGCCACCACCGTATCCGAGGCGCGTGCCGCCGAGGCCGCGGGAGCCGACGCCGTGGTGGCGCAGGGCTCGGAGGCGGGCGGCCACCGTGGCAGCTTCGAGAACGCCGCGGCCGAGCACACCCAGGTCGGCCTCTTCGCGCTGCTGCCGCAGGTCGCGGATGCGGTGCGCATCCCGGTCGTCGCGGCGGGCGGCATCATGGACGGGCGCGGCATCGCCGCGGCGCTGACGCTAGGCGCCAGCGCGGTGCAGCTTGGCACCGCCTATCTGCGCACGCCGGAGGCGGCGATCCACCCGGCGTGGTCGGCGGCGATCGCGCGCACGGCGCCGGAGGACACGGTGCTCACCCGTGCCTTCTCCGGCCGGCTCGGGCGGGGCATCCGCAACGCGGTGACGCAGGCCTTCGCCGGCCCGGCCGATGCGCGGCCAGCGCCCTATCCGGTGCAGCGCGCGCTGATGGCGCCGGTGCGCGCCGCGGCGGAGCGGGCCGGCGACGCATCGCTCATGCAGGCCTGGGCCGGCCAGGGCGCGGCGCTGGCACGGGACGAGCCGGCCGACGCGCTGACCCGGCGCCTCTGGGAGGAGGCGCGGGCGCTGCTGCCCGGCTGATCAGCCCGCGGTGATGCCCGCCGCGCGGATCACCTCGCGCTGGCGTTCGATCTCGGCAGCGTTGTGGGCGCGGAGCCCCTCGGGCGTGCCGCCCATGGTCTCCAGTCCCTGGTTGCGCAGTGCCCCGGCGAATTCCGCATCGGCCAGCGCCACGTTCACCAGCCCGTTCAGCCGCGCCACCACCGGCGCCGGAGTCGTGGCCGGGGCATAGACCGCCCACCAGCCCTCGACGATCACGCCCGGCACGCCGGCCTCGGCCATGGTGGGCAGATCGGGCAGCACGAAGCTGCGGCTCTTGCCGGTGAGCGCGAGGGGACGGATCGCGCCGCTGCGGATATGCGGCAGGAAGCCGAGCGGGTGGTAGAACATCGCATCCACCACCCCGGCGATGAGGTCCGTCACCGCGCGGTTGCCCTCGCGATAGGGCACGTGCGTCGTCGTGATCCCGGTGCGCAGGTCAAGCAGTGCCTGCGCGATGTGCCCGTGGTGCCGGTGCCGGCGGAGGCGAGGGAAAGCGGCGGCGCCGGGCGAGGGCAAGGAATTCCTGCACCGTCGCCGGCCCCAGCGCGGGGCGGATACCCAGCACGATCGCCGTGCGCGCGACGGCGCCGATCGGCGCGAAGTCGCGGATCGGGTCGTAGGGGATGGCGGGCATCAGCACCGGGTTGGTCGCCGTGGCGCCGCTGGTTCCGAACAGGATGGTCAGCCCGTCCGGCGCCGCCCCCGCCACCGCTGCCGCGCCCACCGTGCCGCCGGCGCCGGTGCGGTTGTCGATCACCACCGGTTGGCCGAGGCCGCGCGACAGGGCGGCCCCCATCGGCCGGCCCAGCGTGTCGGTGGTGGTGCCGGCGGCGAAGGGAATGACCATGCGCACGGCGCGGTCCGGACTCCAGCCTTGCGCAAGGGTTGGGCGGGCAAGGCTCAGCGCGGCCAGGGTGCCGAGGCTCCGGCGCCTCGTGACGTGGATCATCATGGTTGCCCCCAGGCGGGAAGGGCGCGCAGGGTGGCGGTTTGGCGCGCGCCGCGCAACGCCGGGCTGTCGCGCCTTTTGGCTATTGCGTTTCGACCGGGCGCCGCCCGAGCCGCACCTCCACCGCCTCGGCGCGGCCACGCCGCAGCACCTCGAGCGTGACGCGCTCGCCGGGCGGCTTGCCTGCCACGCTGCGCACGAGTTCCCGCGCCGAGCCGATGGGCGTGCCCTCCAGCGCCAGCACGCGATCGCCGGGTGCAAGGCCGGCGCGCGCCGCCGGACCGCCGGCCACCACTTCCACCACTTCGACGCCGCGGCCGGCGGCAGCCTCGCCCGCCCCCGCTTCAGGCTCGCGCAGCGCCGCGCCGAGCCAGCCGCGCTCCACTGCCCGGCCCGCGCGCAACTGCTCGATGACGCCGCGCGCCAGGTTGGCGGGCACGGCGAAGCCGATCCCGGCATAGGCGCCGGTCGGCGAGTAGATCGCCGTGTTCACCCCGATCACCTCGCCGGCCACGTTGAACAGCGGCCCTCCGGAATTGCCGGGGTTGATCGGCGCATCGGTCTGGATGAAGTCGTCGAAGGGACCGGCACCGATCTCGCGCCCGATGGCGGAGACGATGCCCTTGGTCACGGAGCCCCCCAGGCCGAAGGGGCTGCCCGCGGCCAGCACCCACTGGCCGATGCGCACCGCGCCGGAATTGCCCCAGGCGACATGCGGCAGCGGCCGGCGGGCCTCGACGCGGATCACTGCGAGATCGGTCAGCTCATCGGCGCCGACGACGCGGGCCGGCAGCTCGGTGCCATCGGTGAGCCGCACGGTGACCTGGCGCGCCTCCCCCACCACGTGGTTGTTGGTGGCGATAAGGCCGGCGGGGTCGATGATGAAGCCGGAGCCGCTGCTGCGCACGACCCGGCGCCGATCGCGGTAGAGCCGTTCGTAGGGCGTGCCGCGGAACTGTGGCGGCACGGCGGCGGCGACCTCACCGGTGACCGAGATGCTGACCACCGCCGGCATGACGGCGGCGGCAAGGTCGGCGAAGTCGGGCACAACCTGGCCGGCGAGCGGCGCCGGGGCCGGGGTGCCGGGGGCGACGACGGACGGGACGACCGTCCCTTGGGTCGCCGGCACCTCGGCGCGCGGCTGCGGCACCGTGGGTGGTGGGGTCGGCGCGGGATCGTCGCAGCCTACGAGGAAGGCGGCGAGGGCGAGCAACGGCACGGACCGGCGAGGCGGGTAGGACATGCGGCGAAGCTCCAGCTGGCGCGGCGCCTTGGAAAGGCCACGCATCGCAGCCCGAACGCGGAGGAATGCCGCGGGTGCCTGGACGCATCACGCCGCTCGCCGCGCCTGCCCCAGCGCGAAATTCGCTACGCAGAGCGCCGCGATGTCTCAGGCCGCCCCGCTCATACCAACGCGCGTTGATGTTGACACATCAACGCCCCTCGGACGCCGGGCGCGGCGCATCCGCGCGGCTTGGCTTCGCGCCGTTGCGCGCACCGTAGGGGTCGACAACTCGGCGCGTTGGTATCACCTCGGCCGCCCGCCCGTCTATCATCCGCAGCAAGGCGTATCCGCGGCAAGGCACAGGGGATGAAGACCAATCCGGTCCCGCTGGTGATCGAGAAGGTGAAGGGCATTGCCAGCGTGGTGATCACCGCCGGAACGTAGTTGGTTGGGTCGTCCCAGGCGACGTCGCGCAGCGCCTGCGCCCACGGGCAGGCGACGAAGACCACCGCCGGCGCGGAGGCGAAGGCGGGAATGGAGGTTGCCAGCGGCGCCAGGAACAGCGCCGCCACTACCACGGCCGCCAGGCCCATGGGTCCGCCGGCCTGGATGCCCGCCGCGCTCTCGATGTGGCTGACGGTGGCGGAGGTGCCGAGCGTCGCGCCGATGATCGCGCCGCCGCTGTCGGCCTGCAGCGCGCGGCCGAGATTGGGCACCGTGCCGTCCGGCCGCATCAGCCCGGCGGGGTGCGTCGTCGCGATCAGCGTGTCGGTGTTGTGCAGCAGGTCGACCAGGAAGAAGGTGAGGACGATGCCCAGCACGCCGAGCCCGAGCGCCTCTGCGATGTCGAGCTGCGAGAGGGTCGGCGCGATCGAGGGCGGCAGATCCACCACCCCTTGAAGCCGGTGGGACCGAACGGGGTTCCAGCCGCGGCGGTCGCGAGGATGCCGATGACGATCGCCCCCGGCACCTTGCGTGCCGAGAGTCCGGCGATCAGCACGAAGCCAGCCGCACCCAGCAGCGCGGAGGGCTCCAACAGCTTGCCGAGCCCGACCAGCGTCGCGGATGCGCGACCACGACGCCCATGGACCTCAGCCCGATCAGCCCGAGGAAGAAGCCGATGCCGGCGGCAATGCCGAACTTGAGCGAGAGCGGAGTGCCATTGACCAGCCACTCGCGCATCCGGGCCAGCGAGATCACCAGAAGCGGCTGCACAAGCCGACAGCCGTGAGAACCATGACAGCCCTCCCGTCAGCCGCGGATCAGGTCATGGCGCCGCAACTCCGCGCCAAGGCGGAAGGTGGCGGCGAGCCAAGCCATGCGCATATCGCCGCGCAACGACCAGAGCGGGTAGGTAAAGCTCGCTGGCCTGTTGCGCTCGATGGCCATGTGGGAGATCCCGGCGAAGGCGCAGCCGGTCACCGGCGCCAGCAGCACGAGCCAGAGCGGCCCCACCACCAGCGCCCAGAGCAGGACCATGATGCCCGTCCATGTGCCGGCAACATGCACGGCGCGCGTCGCCGGCCTGGCATTTTCGCTGAGGTAGTAGGGCCAGAAGCTCTCGAAGCTGGCGAAGCGCGAAGGAGTTGCCGTCATGCCCGGCCAGATGGGGCGTTGGCGGGTGCGATGGGAGGGCTGCGCTCCCGGGGGTGATTGGGTGCTTCCCCCACCATGCCGCAGTGCGGCATAAGCGTTGCGATGCCGCTGCCCCTGCCGCGCGCCCTATTCCCCAGGTCGCTTCCCTTGCCCCGCGCCTTCGCGCCGCTGCGCCATGCGGCGTTCCGGGCGCTATGGCTTGCCACCTTGGCGAGCAATGTCGGCCTCTGGATCCAGAACGCCGCGGCTGGTTGGATGATGACCATGCTGGACCCGCGGCCGCTGATGGTCAGCCTTGTGCAGGTTGCCGCCATGCTGCCCGTGTTCCTGCTGGCGCTGCCGGGCGGCGCCGTCGCCGACATCATCGACCGGCGGCGCTTCCTGATCGGCGTGCAGGCCTGGGTGCTGGCCGTCGGCCTGCTGCTCGCCGGCCTGACCGCGCTGGATGCGGTCGGGCCCTGGGGGCTGCTGGTCTTCACCTTCCTGATCGGGACGGGCTCGGCGCTGACCTGGCCGGCGTGGTCGGCGACGACGCCCGAGTTGGTGCCGCGCGAGGACCTGGTCAGCGCCATCGCGCTGAACGGCATCAGCTTCAACCTGGCCCGCGCGGTGGGGCCGGCGATCGGCGGACTGGCGCTCGGCCTGGCCGGTCCGGAGGCAGCCTTCACGCTCAATGCGCTGACCTTTCTGGTGCTGATCCTGGCACTGGTGCTCTGGCGGCGGGAACCCGGCGCGGTCAGCCGGCTGCCGAAGGAGCACCTGATCTCGGCCATGCGGGCGGGGCTGCGCTTCGTCTCGGCCTCGCCGGCGATGCATGCGGCGATCATCCGCGCCTGCGTCTTCTTCTTCTTCGCGGCCTCGATATGGGGACTGTTCCCGCTGCTGGTGCGGGACCGGCTGGGGCTGGGTCCGGAAGCCTTCGGGGTGCTGCTGGGCGTGGTCGGCGCCGGGGCAGTGGCGGCCGGGTTCCTGCTGCCGGCGCTGCGCGCGCGGATGGACCGCGGGCGCATGGTCTTCCTGTCCTCGCTGCTGTCGGCCGGGGCGATGGCGGCGCTGGCGGTGGCGACGCACTGGCTGCCGGCGGTGGTCGCGCTGCTGGCCTACGGCGGCGCCTGGATCGCGGCCGGCAGCACGCTCTCGGCCGCGGCGCAGCTGGCGGCGCCGGCCTGGGTGCGGGCGCGGGCGATCGCCATCCACCAGCTCAGCTTCTTCGGCTGCATGGTGCTCGGCTCGGTGCTGGCGGGCTGGCTCGGCGACCGGATCGGCATCGCCCCGACCCTGGGCGCACTGGCAGCCGGCGCCGCCGGGTCCGCTTTCCTGGTACGGCGCTGGGGGCTGGAGACGCCGGTGCCGGCGGCCGTGCCGCCCGACGCCGTGCCGCTGCCGCGCCCCCATGCGCCCGCGGCAGAGCTTTCGGAACTGCTCGCCGAGGAGGGCGGCCGCGTGCTGGAAGTGGTGCGCTACCGCATCAATCTCGGGCAGCGCGAGGAATTCCTGCGCGTCATGCGGGAGGTGCGCCGGGTGCGGCTGCGCGGCGGGGCGGCGCTGTGGCACCTCTACGAAGACCTCGCGGCGCCGGAGCGCTTCGTCGAGATGTGGGCGGTGGAGTCCTGGGACGAGCACCTGCGCGAGCAGTCGCGGCTGACGGAGGAGGACCAGGCAACGCTGGCACGCGCTGCGCTGCTGCATGGCGGGGAGGAGCCCGCCGAGGCGGCGCGGTTCCTGAAGGTGGTGCCGTAGCCCGTGGCCAGCCCGCGTCCAAACATTGAGGGCTCACGCACCGGACCGTGAGGCATTCGGCGCAAGGCGGCCCATCAGGGGATGGTGCCACCCCGCTGACCACACGCGTTTGTCATGGCGCCGGGCGCCCGCTGCCGCGCTGGCACATAGCATCGATCCGCCGACGGGCGGTGTCCTACCCCCTCCCCGGTTCGCGCGAGCGACCCCACCCTAACCCTACGCCTGAGAGAGGAGCCTCGACGCCATGGCCAAATCCGCCAAGCTCATGCAGACCAACAACGATCTGGCCGACAACGCCAAGCAGGTCTCCATTGGCGTGTTGCAGGCCTGCCTGGTCGATGCCGTCGATCTCTACAATGGGACGCGGCAGGCGCACTGGAACGTCAAGGGGCCGCATTTCGGCTCGCTGCACGCGCTGTTCG
>ERZ1066123.1528-NODE-1528-length-13573-cov-9.952656_pt1 | contig 13573 bp, 9 predicted proteins | sample MGYA00382770_ERZ1066123 | MGnify/ENA primary metagenome ERZ1066123 (study PRJEB33369, sample SAMEA5778353) | biofilm metagenome | biome: Industrial cooling water; feature: Water cooling tower basin; material: Biofilm | place: United Arab Emirates | collected...
GATCCCGAATTTGCCAAAGCCTTGGCTTCTGTCGCTGATTTGTATGTCAACGATGCCTTTGGCACCGCCCACCGTGCCCATGCTTCCACCGAAGGCGTAACCAAGTATTTATCGCCCTCCGTTGCCGGATACTTGATTGAAAAAGAATTGCAGTATTTACAAGCCGCGATCGAATCGCCCCAGCGTCCCTTAGCCGCGATCATCGGCGGTTCCAAAGTCTCCAGCAAAATCACCGTCATCGAAACCTTGCTGGAAAAAGTAGACAAGCTATTCATCGGCGGCGGCATGATCTTTACGTTCTACAAAGCCCGTGGCCTGAGCGTTGGCAAATCCCTGGTGGAAGATGAGTTTTTGGAACTGGCAAAATCCCTGGAAGCCAAAGCCAAAGAGAAAGGCGTTGAACTGTTGTTGCCGACTGATGTGGTCGTGGCCGACAACTTTGCGCCCGATGCCAATGCCCAAACCGTCAGCGTGGAAGCGATTCCCGATGGGTGGATGGGCTTAGATATTGGCCCCGAATCTGTCAAAGTGTTCCAGGCAGCCCTGGCCGATTGCAAGTCGGTCATCTGGAATGGCCCAATGGGTGTGTTCGAGTTTGACAAGTTTGCCGCAGGCACCGAGGCGATCGCCCGAACCCTGGCGGATTTGACCAAAACCGGCACGACTACTATCATCGGCGGTGGTGACTCGGTAGCGGCAGTTGAAAAAGTGGGGGTTGCTGACCAAATGAGCCATATCTCCACCGGGGGCGGAGCCAGCCTGGAATTGCTCGAAGGCAAAGTTCTGCCCGGTATTGCAGCCTTGAATGAAGCCTAACCGCTGGAAGTAGCCTTTTTACTAGATTGCAATGACCACTGTGATAGCGGCAATTGCGTTCAATGGCTGATCCCCAACGGGGCAGTTATTGAGACTTGATCGTTTTCTCCTGATTGCATCGCTTAATACTCACTGTTTCGGCTAGGCAGACCTTGATTGGGTGCCGTTGAGACAGTGAGTTTTTTGTTGCCGTTCCAGCGATCGCGAAGCTCTCGCTTAAGATAGAGGGCGATCGCCTTGCTGAAGATAGAGGTTGAACCAGTCGCGATCGCCCATACTGAAATGAGTTCAAACAAATTTGAGACAACCCGAAACGTATTGGAGTCGCGACAAATGAAACTATTACGATATGCTTTGGCTATTTTGTTGCCGCCGGTTGGGGTTTTCCTCACCTATGGCATCAGCACCACGTTATTGCTGAATATCTTACTGACCCTCCTGGGTTGGGTTCCGGGTAGCATTCATGCCGTTTGGGCCGTTTCAAAGCACGAAGAAAAGTACGCCCATGTATCTGAGCCAACGCAATATTAAATACCAGGAATATTAGGGATCGACCAATTGGGATAGATGGCCATTATCGCCCTGAAATCTTCAGGATTTATTGGCTCGATAACGGCGATCCCTATTGGTTTTTCGCCTGATTGAACGGTTTGATTAAGATGATTTTGGGCCGCGATCGCGACCAGGTTCAGTTATCCGGTAAAGTGAGTTGCAACTTAACTCACCAACCCCGATCGCAACGCTAAAACAGCAGCCTGGGTGCGATCGTCTGCACAAAGTTTATTCAGGATATTGCGGACATGGGTTTTAACAGTTCCCAACGAAATAAATAGCGTTTCGGCAATTTCGGAATTACTCCGCCCATCAACAATTAATTCAAGGATTTCCATTTCCCGATCAGTCAGAGGTGACTCTTCAATGAGCTTTTCTACTTCTGGCTTCAGGGCATCGATCGCGATTGTTTTCGGTGGGGAATGATCGGACGAATTCAGGCGCACTTGTTGCAGTACAATATTCGCGATCGCCGGATCAATCCAGGCATGGCCTGCGTAAGTTGTTTGAATCGCCTCTGCTAATTTGGCCGTACTGGCATCCTTCATACAGTAAGAATCCGCTCCGGCGGCAAATGCAGCCAGGACAGAATCCCTGGTTTCATGCATTGTTAGCATCAGAATTTTAGGAATCTGCTCTCGGCCTTCCTCTGCACACGTTTGCTTGAATTGGCGCACCAGTTCAATTCCGTCAATGTCGGGCAAACCAATATCGACCACAGCAACATCAATCCCATCTGCGGCCAAAATGGCTAACCCTTGAGCACCATTGGCCGCTTCATCGATCACTTCCAGTTGATCAATTCGCCGTAAAGCTGCTTTGAGGCCCAGGCGCGTTAGATCATGATCTTCAATTAAAACAATGCGAATGTTGCCCATACGTTACATCTTTTCACGAGAGGACTTGCTACCAAAACCCGCCCCTGGGTTGACCAACAAATTGTGCCATTGTGCCAGATCTATAAAAGACGATTGGCCTTGAAAATAACCGTATGCAGAGATCATACTCTAGATATAGAGCTTACGGCTGAGAAGCCTTATATAGTATCAGAGAATGTGCGTTTTGGAGACAGAGACTGTTTGCTCCAGGCAAGCGAATCTGTTTTAGGTGTGGGTCTAGATGATGAACCAGTCTTCGGACTTTGTTGAAAACTTTTGCTCTGAGCAAAATTTGGTAACACCGGGTCAGTTGCTGACCGAAGCAGGAAGCTGGCAGCCAGACTTGCCCTCTCTATTCAATGCATTTCCCTATCTAGTCTGGCAAGCAGATGCTACGGGGAGCGTCGTCCACCTGAGTGATCATTGGGAAGAATGGACGGGATTAGCCAAAACCTGTGGACTGGAGCAACGGTTTTTTGATTTGGTGCCTTTGGCCGATCGCGATCGCGTCTGCCGCAACTGGCAACATGCCGTCCAAACCCAGCAACCCTTCAGCCTGAGTACCCACTTCAAACACAAATCTGGCCACTACCAGCCCGTTTGGCTCAGTGCGCGGCCCCTCCTGCCACCACCCCATGCCCCCGGCCCAGCGGTTGTCCAGTGGGTTGGCTCTCTGGTTGATTTGGCGATCGCCCCGGTTTTTCCGCCCTCGCCCGCCACCCAAGAACAAGAGCTACAAGCCATTATTACGCGCAACATGGCCGAAGGCATTTGTCTGGCGCGGTTGAGCGATGGCGTTATTGTGTACGCCAACCCCAAATTTGAGCGAATGTTTGGTTACAGTGCGGGGGAACTCAACGGCAAAAGCGTAGAAGTTGTTAACTATCCTCAAGCAGAGATCGACCCGGCGATCGTGGCCCAGCGCATTCTGCAAACTGTGATCGAGCAGGGCGAAGCAACCTACGAGGTGCACAACGTCAAAAAAGATGGCACGCCCTTTTGGTGTCGGGCGACAGCCTCCATGTTTGAGCATCCAGAATACGGGCCGACCCTGGTAGCGGTTCAGCAAGACATCACCGCCCAAAAACAGATCGAGCAACATTTAAGCAACAGCGAAAAACGCTTTCAAGCCATTTTCAACCAATCATTTCAGTTCATGGGAGTGCTTGATCCCGCTGGGACGCTGCTAGAAGTGAATCAGGCGGCGCTGGATTTGGGCGGTGTCACCTTGGATGAGGTCATCGGCAAGCCCTTTTGGGAAACCTATTGGTGGACGATCGCCCCAGAAACCCAGGCCCAATTGCAAACCGCGATCGCCCAAGCCGCCCAAGGCCAATTTATCCGGTATGAAGTCACCGTGTGGGGACAAGATCACTCCGTCGTCGTCCTCGACTTTTCCCTTAAGCCCGTCCAGGACGAAAGTGGTCACGTTTTTTTGCTGATTCCCGAAGGACGCGACATCACTCAACGCAAGGAAGCTGAAGCCGAAATCCGCAGCCTGAATGCTGAACTGGAAGCCCGCGTCTCCCAGCGCACAGCCCAACTCAACGCCTCCAACCAACGCTACGAAACCCTAACCCAGATTTCGCCCGTTGGGATTTTTCGCGCCAGTCGGGATGGCAGAGCCATTTTTGTCAACGATCGCTGGTGCACAATGGCGGGCGTTACCCCGGCCGATGTTCATGGCAATCGGTGGTTAAAGGCGATTCATCCCCGCGATCGCCGCCGCGTCCTCGCCCTCTGGCAACGCGCCATCCAAAGCAACCACCGCTTCCAGGCTGAATACCGCTTTCGCCACCGCGATGGCAGCGAACTCTGGGTCTACGGGCAAGCCATCCCCGAAATGGGCGACAACGGAGAAATCATTGGCTACGTCGGCACCGTCACCGACATTACCGAGTTAAAAATGGCCGAACAGGCTCTAAAAGACAGCGAGGAACTGTTTCGGGGCACCTTTGAGCAGGCCGCAGTGGGCGTGGCCCAACTCACCCTAGACGGGCGCTGGCTACGGGTCAACCAAAAATTCTGCGATATCGTGGGGCACAACCGCACGGAACTGTTGGAACTAACCTTTCATTCCATCACCCATCCCGACGATTTGCCCCAAGACATGGCTTGTATTGAGCAGTTGCTGCGGGGCGAGGCCGCCAACTGCGTGCTGGAAAAACGCTACATCCACAAAGATGGTTCGCCCATTTGGGTCAATGTCACCGTGTCCTTAATTTATGATTCGCTCACGGGCAAACCCAAATATTTTGTTGGGGTAGTGGAAGACATTGGCAAACGCCGCCAGATGGAGGCCGATCGCCGCATCGCCGAACAAGCCTTGCAAGAGCGGGCCATTGAACTCATCCAACTCAATGCGTTGCTGGCCAAAACAGCCTCCAAACTGGAAGAACGGAACCGCGAACTGGATCAATTTGCCTACATTGCCTCCCACGATCTAAAAGCCCCCTTGCGGGCGATCGCCAACCTCTCCGAATGGCTCGAAGACGACCTCCAGGGTCAACTCGCTGAAGAAAACCAACAACAACTGCAACTCTTGCGGAGCCGCGTGCAACGGATGGATGCGCTGATCAATGGCCTACTGCAATATTCCCGCGTGGGCCGCACCGATCAATCCATCGTCTTGACCAATGTGCATGACTTAATCCTGGAAGTGATCGATTCCCTCGCCCCGCCCCCGGAGATTACGATTCACATCCCGCCCGAACTCCCCACCTTCAACACGCGGAAATTATTTTTACAACAAGTCTTGGCCAACCTGATTAGCAATGCCATCAAACACCGCGATCGCCCCAGTGGCTCTATCCACGTCACCCTCCGCGACCAAGGCTTGGTGTACGAATTTGCTGTGCGGGATGACGGCCCCGGCATTGACCCGGCCAACCACGAACGCATCTTTTTAATCTTCCAAACCCTCACCGCCCGCGATCAAACAGAAAACACCGGGGTTGGTTTGTCCATTGTGAAAAAAATCATTGAAACCGAAGGAGGAACCATCCGCGTTGAATCGCAACTGGGCCAAGGCACCACGTTTCGGTTTACCTGGCCCAAGCAACCAGCGCGATCGCCTGAACCCTAACCCCCGACTCTGCCATGCAATGCTCTCCGCTCAAACAACTGAATCTGCTGTGGTTGCGGTTGCCCGTGCGCCATCGTGGTGCCGTTGTCATCGCGATCCCAGCCCTGTGTTTGATCACCACCCTGGCCAGTTGGGTTTGGTCGCGGGAAACCCTCAATACCGTGGGGCGCAGCATTGATATTACTGAACACCAAATTCGTAACAGCGACGAACTCCTCGCCGAAATCGTCAATGCCGAAACGGGCGTGCGGGGCTTTACCTTAACCAAAGAGGAACGGTTTTTAGAACCTTATAACGACGCAATGGCCGCCCTTGCCCCGCTTATCCAAGCCCGCGAAGGTTTTCTTCAAGTTCATCCCCAGTTCAAAGAGGATTTTGCGGCCATTCGTCAGAGCGTGGATCAACGCCTACGCTACTTTGAGGCTGTCATCAACTATGTCCGCACCCAAACCTATGATCTGGACAAATCTGTTGAATTACAGATTTTGTTAGAGCAATCGAAACAACGGATGGATGTGCTGCGAAGCCAGATTGACCGAGTGCAGGACAAAGAAAACGCCTTGTTGGCAGCCCAAGAACAGTATCGCCAGCAGGTCAATCACCTTGCAGCTTCAGCCTTGTGGCTCAGTGCGATTTTTAGTGCATTTGGGTTTTGGGCCGCAATTTATTTGTTCACCCGCCTCGATCGCGAACTCTACGATCGCCAAGAACGTTTAGAAGAAAATCGCTCTTTGCTAGACGCGATCGTCACCCATGTCGTAGACGGAGTGATCTCGCTGGATGAAACGGGCACCATTGAATTAGTCAACCCCACAGCCGCCGCCATGTTTGGGTACGTCCCAGAAGCCCTGATTGGCCAGCAACTCAATCAATTGCTCACCGATCAAACCTTGCAGGAAAAGCAAGTCGCGATCGCCCATACCTTGCAACAAGGCCAAACCTGGCAAACAATGGGCCTCCGGCACGATCATTCCACCTTTCCCATCGCAGTGTCCATCAGCGACATTCAAATAGACGGTCGCCTGGTCGCCATCATCCGCGACATGACCGAAGTCCAGGCCACCCAAGCCAAACTCGAATCCCGCGCCACCGAACTCTCCCGCGTTACGGCGATCCTGGCCCAAACTAACGCCGCCCTCGAAGGCCGCAACAAAGAACTCGAACAATTTGCCTACGTTGCTTCCCACGATTTGAAAGCCCCCTTACGGGCGATCGCCAACTTGTCCGAATGGATTGAAGACGACCTGCAAGGTTCACTCCCCGAAGAAAACCAACACCAAATGCAACTGTTGCGGGGGCGTGTCCACCGCATGGAAGCCCTCATCAATGGCTTGTTGGCATATTCTCGCGTTGGGCGCGTCCAAGTTGAGGCCGAAGCCGTCAACGTCAAAACCTTACTAGACGATGTCATTGATTTGCTGGGCATTCCGGCAAAATTTACCATCACCATTGGCCCCATGCCCCAGTTCTCCACCAAAGCGTTGCTCCTGCGCCAAGTCTTCGCCAACCTGATCAGTAATGCCGTGACACACCACGATCGCCCCGCTGGCACCATCACCATTACCGCGATCGAGCACTCCACCCACTACGAATTTGCCGTCGCCGACGATGGCCCCGGCATCAGCCCCACGTATCACGACAAGATCTTCGTCATTTTCCAAACCCTGGAAGCACGGGATACCAAAGAAAGCACCGGTATCGGCCTTTCCATCGTCAAAAAAATAGTCGAAGCCGAAAATGGCCAAATTTGGGTCGATTCCGCCGAGGGGCAGGGTAGTACTTTTCGCTTCACCTGGCCCAAGACGAGTTGAATTTAGCACAAAAATTGATTTTTCTTAAATAACCATTAACTCTCTTTTCAGTGTCATAGTCCCCAAGGTTGAGGTACAGAATCACCGTTCCCCCCTAGAATGTTAGAAACAACACATCAAAGTCAGCGGGTTAACGTCTGGGTGGTTAACGGTAATGGATGACAGGATGATTAATGTACTTTTGGTTGAAGATGACGAAGTTGATGTAATGAACGTTCGCCGAGCGTTTCGTAAGAACAACATCACGAATCCTCTATACGTTGCTTCCAACGGGTTGCAAGCGCTTGATATGTTGCGGGGAGCCGATGCTGAGCTGCCCAAGGTGCCTAACAGTCGCCGTATTATTTTGCTAGATTTGAACATGCCGAAGATGGGGGGTTTGGAGTTTTTGCAAGCGTTGCGGCAAGATGAAAAATTGCGCTCGACTCCGGTCGTCGTGCTAACGACATCCAACCAAGACCGCGATCGCATCGAAGCATACAACCTCAACGTCGCTGGCTACATCCTCAAGCCCGTTACCTTCAGCAACTTCGCTGAAGTGATGGCTACCCTCAACAAATACTGGGCCTTATGCGAGTTGCCGTCTCCCGCCTCAGAGCTGTCCCCAGTAGCGACCAACTCATAGTTCCACCGCCAACCTCCTTTTGTCTGTGGAAAACTTCAAAGTTCTAATCGTTGATGATGACGCAGTAGACCGAATTGCAGTGCGGCGGGCCTTGAAAACCTCAAGCCTTGCCGTTCAATTTGTTGAGGCTTGGGATTATGAATCCGCCCTTTCAACGTTAGAACTCCACACCTTCGATTGCATCTTCATGGACTATCGGTTGCCCGATCGCAACGGTTTAATCTTAGTTCAAAACATTCGACAAAACGGAATTCGTACACCGCTTGTCGTGCTAACCGGACAGGGAGACGAGCAAATCGCCGTAGAACTGATGAAGGCAGGCGCATCAGATTATCTGCCTAAATCGAAAATATCGGCTGAAGCTTTGGCACGAATTCTGCACAATGCCGTTCGGATTTATCGGGCCGAGCAAGAAGCCGAAACCGCCAAGCAGCAACGGGAACAATTGGCCCGTCAACGGGAAGATTTTGTGTATCGCTTGACCCACGATTTGCGAACACCGCTTGTTGCCGCCGATCGGATGCTGATGTTATTTGAAGAGGAAGCCTTTGGGCCAATTTCGCTGGAAATGCACGCCGCGATCGCCACGATGATCCGCAGTAACCAGAACTTGCTGCAAATGGTAAACACCATTCTCGAAGTGTATCGTCATGATGCAGGCCACAAAATCCTCAGCTTTTCGGCTTGTAACGTTCTAAATATTCTTGAAGAAGTCGCCCAAGCCCTAAAGCCCTTAGCCTACGAGAAGCAACTCCAGTTAGTGATTTGTGCAAAAGATCTCCAGACAAAAGCGCGATCGCCCATTGTTATGGGTGATTATTTAGAACTCAATCGGGTCTTTACCAACTTGCTAGGAAATGCGATCAAATTTACTGACCAGGGTTCTGTCAGCATCGTTTTAAGCCTACTAAATAACGATTCTGGTACAGATGTTGAACTTGCTGAAAATAAGACGGCAGAGATGGTTGCGATCGCCATCCAAGACACGGGTTCTGGAATTTCTGAACATGATCAACATCACCTGTTCGAGCGATTTCGGCAAGGCGAAAATAAACGCTCTGGCAGTGGCTTGGGCTTATATTTATCCCACCGCATCATCGAGGCCCATCACGGCAAAATCCAAGTCAAGTCCCAATTAGGAGAAGGAAGTTGCTTCAGTGTTTTTTTACCCCTAGCTTCTAACCCCTTATTACCCTAATCAAGCATCCCTGCCACTGATACGAATAAGGGAAGATATCACCTTTTCAAATTGCCCTCATCTCCCAGGAAAAGGGTTTAGGGTGAGGGCTTCAACAGTGACACACTTCCTACGAACAAAGCCCATCCCCCACCCCGCTTTACTGCTGGCATCATCTTGGCCCCTGAGACTAACAGCCTTGGCGCTCCTACCATTCAACCGCTCCAAAGCTCCGTCAAGTCCCCCAGACCTCAGGAACGCGAGGCAAACAGTATAACGGTTACAGGCCCCAATTTTTCTCATCATTTTGGGGCTTTCGCCTACACTAAACTTAAGGTTGCACCGGGCTGGTTCCTTAATTAGATAGATTTATGGATTGTTCAAACGTATCCTTTGATTGATGTTTTAGCGCTCCAAATTTGGTGCAATAGAGAAAAAGTTAATCTCTAGGTAATCGAATCATGCGTAAGCTAAACATTGGTTTGACAGAAGAACAACTGCAAGGCGTAATTGAATTATTAAATCATGACTTGGCTGATGCCTATTTACTGCAAATCAAGACCAAGAAGTACCACTGGGATGTGGTTGGCCCTCAGTTTATGTCGCTTCATAAAATGTGGGAAGAACAGTACACCAAGCTATCGCTAGCGATCGATAGTCTAGCCGAGCGTGTTCGAGCATTGGGTGGCTATCCAGTGGCAACGGCCAAAGAGTTTATTGAATTTGCAACACTGCAAGAAGATCCAGGGCATACCCCCAACACCACCACAATGGTTAGCAACTTAGTTGACGACCATGAACAAGTTATTCGGAACTTACGTGGCCATATTGATCAGTGTGGCGACCAGTTTCATGATGAAGGGACTGCTGACTTTTTGACCGGTTTGATGGAAAGCCACGAGGAAATGGCCTGGATGTTGCGTTCTTTCATTGAAGGCGAGGCTATTGCTTCAGATGGCTCAACGAAACTACCCAGCAACAAAGCTGTTGTCGGTAGCCGTAATTAAGTCCTTTTGACACTTTAGCCGGTGTAATTGCGATCGCAATTCCATCCAGCAAAGCGCCCACAGTTTCTGCCCAAACCTTATCTGCTTGTAGCACAGACTTACCCGTTGATAACACACAATCGATTGCTGAAAACCAACAGAGCGAATAGCAAAAATGCTGTATAAGTTGATTTAAAGGCGATCAATACTGGTCTTATCAGCGGACAACTCTACTAGCCGCTTGCAATAAGTTTGGGCATTGAATAAACTGATAATCGGATTCAATCCATATCAGTTATTCCGAATAATCTGGTTACATAATTATTATTCCCAGCCAGGATAAAGAATTCACTAAAGGTTTTTTATCCTGGTGAAAATATCACCATTTCACACGCAAGGTTTACTAGAGCAATAGCAGGGTAAATTTCGCAAAGTAAATGGATTTATTAGCGACATTTTACCCATGCGAAAACTTAATGATTAGGTTGTTTTTTGCTATTAGCCAGCTCTAATTAATGAGCAAATTTATTTTTAGAAATTGAGATTCATGCTGTTCGATCTAAAGTCAGTTTATTTTCCCAGTTACACTGACCCAGTTACACTGATGCTAATTTAACCTACACAAAAATCAGCTATTCAGGAATTTTTTCAATCATTAGCTAACCTAGATTTAATCAATCAGCACAAAGATAATTCTTTTAATTGACATCACAACTAAACTCAATTTTGTGGAATAGAGTAGTCTGAATTGATAGAAATAGACGCTAGTGGTAAAACTTAATGCATTGAACTATTCCTAGAAGACATGCATAGGTCAGGGTAATTCGAGATGAAACCTGGACAGGTTAGATTGAGTCATCAAACCCAGTCGCCGCAGGGGTTACGCGATCGCGGCATCGTCACATAGCTAACTCAACCCACCCAGCGAAATTATTTGATAATTTGCATCGTGGCGATCGCGCCATCCTTTCCTGCACCTGAGATAATAGGGCTATTAATCAATGTTGATCGTAGCTCTGGCAATATGACAGCAACAGTTTCTGCACCCACTTTTACGTCCCGCCTTGTGAATGGGGTTTTGGCCATTAAACCACTAGCCCAACTGGCCAAAAACCGGGCACGGACAATGATGATTAAGCGGGCGGACTCGATTGGCGTGCCGTGGATGGCGACAGTGGAAGCATTGAAACAACGAGACTGGCAAGCCGATTTTGCTGCCGTACAAAACTCAACCTTGGTCTATCCCGATTACTATCAAACGTCTTTTCACGCCTACGATGAGGGGAATCTGGGGTGGGAGCCAGCACTAGAAGTCGAAGTAGCGGCTTATGCTGTTCATGCTCGGATTTGGCAAGAGGCCGCCGCAGAGGGCGATCAACGGCTGCGGGAAAGTTACCATGCCTGTTTACAAGCTCAGTTACCAACCGCGCCCACGGCGATCGCCGATTTGGGGTGTGGCGTAGGGATGAGCACTTTTGCATTGCAAGCAGCTTTTCCAAAGGCTACGTTGACAGGAGTTGATTTGTCGCCTTATTTTCTGGCCGTGGCCAAATATCGCACTGAGCAACGGGCAAACAACCAGGGACACCGTTACCAGGGGACGACAGCCACGGCTTCTCGCCCCCAGTGGATTCATGCCGCTGCCGAAGCAACAGGGCTACCCTCGGAATCGTTTGACCTGGTTTCAGCGTGTCTGCTGTTTCATGAACTGCCCCAAACAGCGGCGATCGCAATTTTCGCGGAAGCGCGTCGATTACTGCGGCCCGGTGGCCATTTCGCCCTGATGGATATGAATCCCCAATCTGAGGTGTATGCCAAACTGCCCCCTTATATTTTGACCTTACTTAAAAGTACAGAACCTTATCTTGATCAATACTTTGCCCTTGATGTGAGTCAAGCTTTACAAGATGCGGGGTTTGAATCCCCGACGATAGTAGCCTGTACTCCTCGCCACCGCGCGATCATCGCCAAAGTACGATGAGAGCTACGAGCTAGTTCGCACTATCAAAGAAACCATTTTTGCGGCTACCCAAACCCGAATGCTAAATAGAAAATAACTAAGTTAAAACTTAATTTAGCAGCTACAAAGTAGTCGTTGGGATAGTTTTATCTTACTCAGCATATCTCTGCTTGGCCAAATTTGGACATGCCCACTTTAGGGCTTGTGTCCGGTTTGAACTGGTTCGTCATTGGCATAAGCGCGATCGCCATTGGCTTAACACGTTTTTGGTATCACTCTTGCCATGAATCTCTCTACAATTGAGAGGAAACCAGTTTGGGGCAACGGGATGAAACGAATCTTATTAATTGCAGGGTTTGAGTCGTTTAATGCCGGGTTATATCGACAGGCCGCAGATTTGGCCCAAGCGCGTTGTCCTGAGTTGGCGATCGCAGTTTTCAGCGATCGCGATTTAGCCACACAACCCGATGTAATTGAAGCAGCATTACAACAGGCAGATGTCTTTTTTGCCAGTTTAATCTTTGACTATGATCAGGTATTGTGGCTACGCGAACGCACTCAACAGATTCCCATTCGCTTAGTGTTTGAGTCAGCCTTGGAATTAATGAGCTTAACGCAGTTAGGCAAGTTTGCGATCGGGGATAAGCCCAAAGGGATGCCCAAACCTGTGCAATTTATTCTTAGCAAGTTTACCAACAGTCGCGAAGAAGATAAATTAGCCGGATATATCAGCTTTTTGAAAACGGGGCCAAAACTGCTGAAATATATCCCCATCGGGAAAGTGCAGGATTTACGGAATTGGTTGATTATTTATGGGTATTGGAATGCAGGCGGAACAGAAAACGTAGCTGCTTTATTTTGGACGATCGCTGACAAATATTTGGGTTTAACCGTAGAGGAAATTCCACCACCGCTAGAAACGCCCAATATGGGTTTACTCCATCCCAATTATTCAGGCTATTTCGAGTCACCTCGCGAGTATTTAAGCTGGTATCAAGGCCAATCAAAACTTAATCCTTCAGCGCCTACTGTGGGCCTACTGCTTTATCGTAAACACGTTATTACTCAACAGCCTTATATTCCTCAATTAATTCAGGCGTTGGAAGATGCAGGATTAATTCCAGTACCGATTTTTATTAATGGCGTAGAAGGTCACGTTGCAGTGCGCGATTGGCTAACCACAGAGTATGAACAAGCCCGTCGAGCCGTTGGGATTCAGGATACGCCATCCTTGTCTCCAGAAGCAGTCAAGGTAGACGCGATCGCCTCAACGATTGGCTTTCCCCTGGTGGGTGGCCCTGCGGGTTCAATGGAAGCGGGGCGGCAGGTGGAAGTTGCTAAACGCATTCTGACTGCTAAAAATATTCCTTACCTGATCGCGGCTCCACTGTTGATTCAAGATATTCATTCCTGGACGCGACAAGGCATTGGTGGCTTGCAAAGTGTGGTGTTGTACGCGCTACCAGAATTGGATGGAGCGATTGATACGATTCCGCTGGGGGGGTTAGTGGGCGATCGCATCTATCTAGTGCCCAACCGAGTGCAACGGCTTACCCAGCGCCTCCACGCCTGGATTCAACTGCGGCGCACACCACCCAGCGATCGCAAAATTGCGGTCATTCTCTACGGGTTTCCGCCCGGTTATGGCGCAACAGGAACAGCGGCCTTGCTCAATGTGCCTGA
>ERZ1066123.1529-NODE-1529-length-13570-cov-6.091306_pt1 | contig 13570 bp, 11 predicted proteins | sample MGYA00382770_ERZ1066123 | MGnify/ENA primary metagenome ERZ1066123 (study PRJEB33369, sample SAMEA5778353) | biofilm metagenome | biome: Industrial cooling water; feature: Water cooling tower basin; material: Biofilm | place: United Arab Emirates | collected...
GCCGGCGGGCGAGGAGGCACCCCTGGCCGAACGGCTCCTTGCCGTAGGCGTCGCGGGTGGCGGCCGTCTCCTGGGCGAGGTCGAACGCGGCGACGTCCTTGCTCGCCATCATCATGACCGCGCCGTCGTACGCCCCGGCGTGGGCCGCGACCCGGCCCTGCTTGGGGAACTCCCGCACGAACTCGGCGTCGAGGTCGGCCGCGAGTCGCAACCGCCCGCGGAGCGCGTCGGCCGTCACCCCCTTCTGCCGCTCGATGTCCTTCAGGCCGTTCGCGGGGTTGTTGACGAACAGCGGGGCGTGCGCCGGCGGCAGGAACCCGGCCCCGGGGTGCCGGCTCGCGTTGCCGACGTACACCATCCCCGGCAGCGCCGGGTTGCCCGGCCCCTGGAAGTGGCTCAGCCACGCCCCCATCGCGGGGTGGCTGATGGTGCCGCGGAGCTGGTAGCTGGTGTGCATGAAGTAGTTGCCCTGCTCGTGCGCCCCCTGGGTGGACGTGAGCGAGCGCACGACCGCCCCGCGGTGCATCACCTTCGCCGTGCGCGGCAGGTACTCGCCGAGCTGCACGGCCGGGGCGCTGGTGCGGATCGTCTTCGTCGGCCCGGCGACGTCGCCGTCCTTCGGGTCCCAGGTGTCGACGTGGCTCATGCCGCCGTCCATGTACAGGTAGATCACGTTCTTGGCGCGGCGGGCCGGGGCGGCGGGGTGCGGGGCGGGGGCGACCTCCGCGGCGTCGAGCGCGCCGGGGAGGAGGCCGACGCCGAGGAACGAGTGGGCGGCGCGGGCGAGGAGCCGGCGGCGGGTGAGGTCGTCGGCGCGGCGGATCAACTCGGACATGGGCGCGAACTCCGGTGGGGAGGGGCAGGGCGGGGTCTGGGGTGGGGCCGGCAAACGGAAATGGTCGCGTGCCGCGCGAACCTGCCGCGAAGTTGCGAATTCATGCGCCGGGCGGAGTGTAACGACCCGCACGCGACCCGGCAGATCCCGCACGGAGTGCGACCAGATTGGGTGTGAAAGGTGGCATTCGCCGCCGGCACCCCCCCAGGAGTTCGCCATGCGCACCACACTCTCGCTCGCCCTCGTTCTCGCCGCCGGGTGGGGATCCGCTCGGGACGACAAGCCCGCCCCCGAACCGAAACTGGAAGGAACCTGGGAAGTCGTGACGCTCTTGCGGGGCGGTGTGCCCAGATCCGGCGGCAGCACCGAGGTCGGCCGCGTGACGTTCGACAAGGACGGGGGCTGCCGGCTGCTCTACCGGCACACCAGCGTCACGGCACAGGGCATCACCGTCAGGGACGACCGCGAGGAGGTGGGGACGTTCCGCGCGACCGGGGGCGAGTTGGACCTCCTCGACAAGGACGGGAAGGCCGTCAGGCAGAAAGGGATCTACAAGTTCGAGAAGGGGGCGCTCGTGGTCGCCTTCGGAGCCGAGCGGCCCAAGGGGTACGAGCTGAACCCCTCGGACCGCAAGGTGTCAGCCGACCAGTGGGTGGTGACCCTGCGGCCGGCCAAGAAGTGATCGGCCGGTCCAGATTTTCCGGCAGGTGCGGCCGCGTCGGAACCATGTAAGGTGCGGCCGTGCGCCGCGGCCCGGAGGCGCCCGCCCGTGGACGACGACCGCTCCCGCCAGTTCGTCATGCTGTTCGCGCGGCACGAGCGCGACCTGTACCGGTACGTCCTCACGCTCCTGCCGTCGCCGGCCGACGCCGAGGACGTGGTCCAGGAGGCCGCCACGGCCTTGTGGCAGAACTTCGAGAGCTTCGACCCCGACCGCCCGTTCCTGCCGTGGGCGTGCCGGTTCGCGTACCACCAGGTGCTGAACTTCCGCCGCCGGCAGAAGACGCACCGCCGGCTGTTCAGCGACGCCGTGGTCGAGGCGCTGGCCGCCGAGTGGGCCGGCCACGCGGCCGGGGCCGACGCCCGGCGGGAGGCGCTGGACGGCTGTCTGGGAAAGTTGCCCGCGACGGACCGCGACCTCGTCCGGCTCCGGTACACCTCGGAAGAGGATGTCGCGCGGCTGGCCGAGCGGACCGGGCAAACCCCGAACGCCCTGTACAAGGCCCTCCAGCGGATCCGAAAAACTCTGTTGGACTGCATGACCCGCACCCTCGCCCAGGAGCGATGACCGATGTCCCACCCGCTCCCGCCCGACCTCTCGGGGCTCTTGTCGGAACTGGTCGAAGGGACCATCGCGGACGAGCGGTTCGCGGACCTGAACGCCCGGCTGGAGGCCGACCCGGAGGCGCGGCGGCGGTACGCGGAGTACGTCGAACTCCACGCCGCGCTCGGCCGCCGCTGGTCCGAGGCTCCTTCCCCAATCCGCTCGGCCCCTCGTCGCGGCCGGCGAATCGCGATCGCGGCGGCGACCGGGTTGGCGGCCGTCGTCGTCCTGGCCGTGTCCCTGCGGCCCCGCTTCGGCCCCGCGCCCGACGCCGCGGCCAGTGCGGGGGGACCGCCGGCGACACTGGTCGCGGCCCAGGGGGCGGTCTGGGCCGACCCGAACGTCGACCTCGCTCTCGCCGCCGGACAACTCCCGGCGGTCGGGCTCCGGCTCGACGCCGGGACCGCCGAGTTTCTTCTGGCGAACGGGGCCACCGTGGTCGCCCGCGGCCCCGCGGCCATCCGATTCCCGGCCGGCGGGCGGGTGGCCGTGGACCTCGGCCGGGTGTTCTGCCGGTGCCCGACCCCGGCGTCCCGCGTGATCGTCGAGACGCCGGCCGGAGAAGTGATCGACCTCGGGACCGAGTTCGCGGTCGAAGCCCGGCCGGACCGGACCGCCCGGGTGTCGGTCGTCAGCGGGGAGGTGAGGGTGGGGTCCTCCTCCGGGCCGTCCTTGCGGCAAGGCCAGTCGGCCGAGGTGCGGGCCGACGGAATCCTGATCGTCCGCGCCCTGACGCCGGCCGAGTTGGCCGATCTCGGTGCCGCCACGGTGACCGCCGATCAACCGTCCCCGGCCGGGGAAAACCGACTCCGCGACCCGGGGTTCGACCGGGGGCTGACCCCGGACACCTGGAACGGGACCGAGGGCCACCTGTCGACCGACCCGCGCGGCCGGGACGGCCGGGGGCTCCGGGTGTCGTCCGGCGGGTTCGCCTCGTTCCCGCTGTGTCGACAGCGGGTTCGGGCGGGCGATCTCGGGGGGAAGTTGATCGTCGCCTCGGTGTGGGCCGCCACCCCGGCCGACGACCCCCTCTCGCCGGGGCAGTTCGCCGGGCTCAAGGTCGCGTTTCTGGACGCCCACGACCGGGAGTTCGGCTTCGTCAAGCAGCACCTGCTCGCGGGTCGCCCGGTGCCGGACCGGTTCGAGCAGGCCCGGTTGGCGGCCGTCGCCCCGGCCGGCACCGCAGCCGTGTCGGTACAGTTGATCCTGTACGCGGACCGCCGCCCCGCCGGGTCGGTGGTGTTCGACGACGTCGACCTCCGGGTCGTCAACGTCCAACCGGGGCCCTGAGGGTCCCAAGGACGGCGGACGGAGAAAGGGCCAAGGGCCGGCCGGATCCGGCCGTCACGGCGGACCCGAAACGACGACAGGTTGCGGTAGCGATCGCCGCCCCAGCCGGGGCGGTCCACTTTCCAATCCAAGCGGCGGGACGGCCGGCACCCGGCGTCGAACGCCTTCCCGATTGTCCCCCGCGTCCCCTCTCCACCTCTTAACCGGACAGCCGAAATCCGGTTCCTCCAAAACTGAGTGTCGGTTCGGTGAGGGTGAAGCGGGCGTTTTCCGTTTGCCGTACCCAGGGCGGTGTCGGGAGGGCAGCGGATGCGGGCGGACGCGAAGGACGTCACTTCCGCGGCTTGGCGACGGGGGCGGTCCACGTCTGCGGGGTCCACGACCCGGTCTCCCAGGCGTCCGCCGTCTGGTACTCCCGCACGACCAGGCCGTCGCCGCGGATCTCGAAGTAGAAGAACGCCTGCCCGTCGCCCGCGAAGTGGCTGCCGTTGTCCACGTTGAACGTCGGGATGCCGTCCCGGGCGGCCTTCGCCGTGCCGTCCCACCGGAACACGTTCCGGGCGTGCGTGTGGCCGTAGAGGATGGCCGCCACGTTGTAGCCCCGCGCCGCGTCGTAAAACCCCTTCACGTCGGCCGGGTCCCACTCCATCCCCGCCGCCTTCTTGTCGTCGACCGGCAGCGGCTGCGCGTACCGGAGCACGTCCACGTGGTGGGTGACGACCACCGGCCGGCCGGACTCGCCCACCTTCTCCTTCAGGTCGCTCACAAGGAACTCCAGGCTGCCGAGCGGGTCGTACCGCCGCCTGCGGGCCACGCCCTCGACCTGCCCGACGACGATCCCGAGGTTGACGAAGTGGACCCCGCCCCAGTCCCAGGAGTAGTGGACGCCGTTGCCGGAGGCGTTGGTCACGCCGGGCCGGGCCTTGTTGCGGGCGACGATCTTCCGCACCGCGAGGCCGTCCCCGCGGGGGCTGTCGTGGTTCCCGTGGACCTCGTACACCGGCACCTTCAACTTGCCGTCCTTCCCGGTGAGGCCGTAGGCGTCGGCGAACGCGGCCCACTCGGTCTCCTGCGCCTTGGCGTTCGCCTTGTCGCCGGAGTCGATGCAGTCCCCGGCGTGGATCACCCCGCGCGGGGCGAGGACGGTCCCGCCGCCGGCCGCCTCGGGGATCTCGGTCCCCGGCAGCTTGTTCAGGACGTCGACGAGCCGGGCGGTGACGGCGGCGGAGCGGCCGTCCAGCTTCGCCGCGTTGTCGCGGTCGGCGTGGAAGTGCGTGTCCCCGACCAGGAAGAACGCGACGGGGTCGTCCGGGCGACGGGGCGCGTCGGCCGCCGCGAGCGCGGGGGCGGCGAGTCCGGCGGTCGCGGCGGCGGCGAACTGGCGGCGGGTCAGTGGGCTCGGCATCGGTCCGGTCCTCGGTCGGTCGGGGTGGGGTTTCGGCGAAGGGGCGGGTCGCGGTGGGTTTCGCCGGTGCTGCCCCATCATGGCCCGGCCGCGGCCGGGTGAACATCGAAAATCCCCTTTGCCCTCCGCAAATTTCCGGGATCGTGATGCCCCGGCGATTCGGCGAGGCCCGCGGCAAGTCGGTTTCGTCCGCCGCGACGCCGTCGGCGGAGACTCGCTCGAACGGGGCCAGCGTTTCCAAACGGCCGGCCAACTTGCCGATGTGGGGGTTGGCCCCAGCGTCCGCTGTCGATGGCTCGCGATTTCACCGAGCTCGGCGGGTCGCTCAGGCGAGTCGAAGTGCCATTCCCAGCACCAGCAGCCCGCGGAGACTCCAGACCACCGTGCGGAGCCAGTTGGTCGCGACGAGCCGACGGTGAACGGCCGGGTCGAAGCCGCGTGTCAGCCGGTCGTGACACGGGATCTGGACCGCGCACGTCGACACCCAGTTCGCGGCGACGAGGGCGAGTCCGGCAACCACGGCCCACAGCGGCAGGGGCTCGGGTCGGACCCACAACAGCAGCCCCGCCGTGACGAGTTCCGCGAGCATCGGCGGGGCCACGGCCCGCGCGGTGAACCGCCTGTGGGCGCGCTCGTAGCCCGCGAATTCGGACGGGCCGACGCGGGCGAAGAGCGGGTAGTGGACGAGTTGCACGAACCAGATGACCCCCACCATGTACAGGGTGGCGGCCAGGTGCAGGAGGAACACCGCTCGCGGGATCGTGTCGGTCATGCGAGGTCGACCGCGATGGCCTCGGCCGCCCGCCGCCCCGAGGCCATCGCCCCGTTGATGGAGGCGTTGTCGCGGTGGTCGCCGCAGAGGTAGACCCCCGGTTGCCACCGGACGGGGCGCTCCGGTACTGCCAGCGCCGGCGGCACCTGTCGCGGGAGGGCGTAGGGAATCCGGTAGGTCCGCAGGTGACGCCAGTCGTCGACCGCGGGGCCGAACCACCCGGCGAGCTGGTCGCGCACCTCGGAGCGGAGGCGGTCCTCGTCGGACGGGACGCCGAGAACGGTCGCCGAGACGAGACTCGCACCGGGCGGGCCGTAGGTGGGCGCGACGGCCGTCGGCACGCACAGGTTGTTCACCGGTCCGCGGCCCTCCCCGTCGAGGACGAGAACCGGTTCCTCGACGGGCGGCCGCGGGGCGGCGAAGTACAAGCAAGTGACGCCCTGCGCCGCGGCCGGGATGTCGCCCCCGAGCAGCCGGGCCGCCGCCGGGCCGTCGGCCGCCACGACGACGGCCCGCGCCGGGACCGTCTCGCCGGTGTCGAGCCGGACCGCATCGGCCCGCACCTCGGCGACCCGCACCCCCAGGCGAATTCGCTCCGGCGGCAGCCCCGCCGCCAGTTGGCGCGGGATCGCCGCCATGCCGTCGGCCGGCAGGCAGGCCTCGCCTTGGGAGAACATCCGAAAGACGAATCGAAACATCCGGCTGGAGGTCTTCAGTTCCGGCTCCAGGAAGATGCCGCCCAGGAACGGCCGGAAGAAGCGGTCGACCATCGCGTCCGAGAAGCCGCCGGCCTTCAGCGCGTCCAGGGTCGTGGTTTCGGGGTCGCGGAAGCGGTCCTCGATGCTGCCCGTCAGCGCGTTCGAGCGGAGCCGGGCGACGCGCACCTTGTCGGCGAACGAGCCGACCGGCCCGACCAGCGAGCGAACCGCCGCGACCGGCCGCCGCCACGGGTCGGCGAGGGGGTGGAACTTGCCGCCGACCCGGACCAGTGCGCCGGGCAGGAACGGCCTCAACCGAAGGGCGGGGTAGTCGAGCACCCGCTGCGCTTCGGGGTAAGCGGTGAGGAACACCTGGAACCCGCGGTCGAGCCGGAACCCGTCGACGAGGTCGGTGCGGATGCGGCCGCCGACCCCGTCGGACGCCTCGAGGATCCGAACCGGGATTCCGCGGCGGTGCAGCTCCCGGGCGCAGCACAGGCCCGCCAGTCCGGCCCCGACGATCAGCACCTCGCCCGTCATCGCTTCGCGTCCCCGGCCGGCGTCTCGCGGCGGTGGTTCGCCGCGTCCCACAGGATCCACGCGAACGGGATCCACCAGATCAGATCGTTCGTCACGATCGTCAGACCGAACGCCGGCGGGAAGGTGCCCCTGGCGAGGGCCCCGACGAACCCGATCGGGCCGAAGACCTTGCCCAGCAGCCCGACGAGCACGATCGGCCAGTGCCGGCGGGGGTCGGTGGCGGCGGCGAGGTAGCCCACCCCGTACACGCCCACGATCATCCCGACGCACTGCCAGATCTCGGGGTAGTTCGGCCGCGCGATGCCGCACAGGTCGAACGGCAGGTGCGGGAACGCGATCGTGACCGTCCCCCACAGGAGGTTGTAGACGCCGGCGGCCCGGAGCCACCACTTGGCCCACGCGGGCGGGTCGGTCCGGGGGTCGGCAGCGCCCATTGATTCCCTCGGCAGTTGTCGCAGGAAGGCCGTTCGGTCGGCGGTCAACAGAACCCGGAGCGCAAGCCGGCCGAAGTCACGGCGACGCGCTCGACCGAGCCGCGGAACCCGGCGGCGCTTGCAAAGCTTCGGGCGGTTCGCGACCGGTGCTTGACGCTCCCGAGCGGTCGGACAGGTGATCGGAGAGACCTGCCCCTGCCGCGTCGGATTGGCTCCGGATCGATTCATAGTCCGCGCGGCGTCCGGATGTCCCGTTTCCCGAGTCGAGATCGACAACGACACTTCCGCGGTGCCGCGTACGGAATAGGGTCGGCCGTTAACCGCCGCGGACAGTGAGCCCTCCTTCCGGGCCGACAGCAACCTCGCTCGTGCGAGAATTCGACAACTTCTGCGGGGCAGAAGTGTTCATCGCGTGCCGCTCGGCGAGCCGGATGGCGGCGCGGGCGAAAATGGCCGCGACTTCACGGCGGCGAACATCGGGGGACAGGTCTTCGGGGTCCGGCAAACGCGACACGGCGGCCCGCCGGGCAAGAAGCCCGGCGGCGTCCGCGGGGCGGCCGGCCGTCGGCGAGGTGCGGGGCGAAGTGCCCCTACCTGTTCCTTCGTAACCGGGGTGCGAAGTGTGTCACGCCCGGGGTGCGAATCGGACGAAAACTTTGAACGGACCCGGCCGGACGGGTCGAGCGGGTTCGAACGGCAGGCGACAGACGTGCGGTCACCCCACAAAGACGCCGCCGACGAACGACGGGGCGAACGCGAAAAAAGAGCGGGCCAGGGTGCGGTCGGGGGAGTAGACGCTCACCGCCGGGCCGCCGCCCGGACCCGCCCCGACGACGAGCCGCGGGTCCGGGCCGCCGGTGCTGCCGACCGTGACGACGCCCCGGAACGACTCGTCGAACGCGAAGAACGTCGCGACCCCGGTGCCGTCCGGGGCCAGCACCGCCACCGCCGGCCCGCCGCCCGGCCCGGCCCCGACCGCGATCCGCCCGGCGTCCGCCGTCACGGACAGCCCGCCGGTGAACGCCTCCCCGAACGGGAAGAACGTGGCGACCGACTGCCCGTCCGCGAACCCGAACAGCCGCACCGCCCCCGGCTGGCCCGGCGTCGCCCCGGCGACGATCAAGCCCTCCAGCCCGGCGACCGCCACCCCCGACCGGGACTCCGGGTCGAACGCGAAGAAGCTCCGCAGTTCCGCCAAGTCCGCGTACCGGAACGCCTTGACGTGCGGCCCGCCGCCCGCTCCCGCACCGGTCAACAACTCGGCCGTGCCGTCCCCGTTCAGGTCCGCGACCGCGACGTCCACCCCGACCCGGGCGGCCGGGTCGTAGGCGAAGAAACTCCGCAGTTCCGCCCCGGTCGCGCCGTCGAACACTTTCACGTGAGGACCGCCGCCCGGCCCGGCTCCCGTCACGATGTCGTCGACCCCGTCGCCCGTCAGGTCGCCGGTCGCGACCGTCGCACCGCCGGTGAAGCCGGGGTACGGCGTCAGGGCAAATCGCAGCGACCCGTCCGCGGCGTACACGTTCACCGTCACCGGGACGCCGGGGCCGCTGGCGACGGCCGTCAGCGGCACGGGGATCGGCTCGACGGTCAGCACGAACCGCTGGGTCGGGGGCTCTGAAGTCCCGTTGGCGGCGGCGATCGTCAACGGGAACGTCCCACCGAACAGGGATGCCCCGGTGAGGGTCGCGGTGCCGTCCCCATTGTCGGTGAACGTCAGTCCGGATGGCAGCGGGCCGACGGCCGACAGGGTGATCGGCCCGTCCCCGGTCGTCGTCACGGTGTGTGTGCCCGGCAAACGCACCGCGAAGGCGGCCGAAGGGCCACTGGTAAGTGCGGGCGGTTGCCGCTCGAACGCCCCGACGTCGGTCCCCGCCCCCCGCGTCCGCGGCAGCCCCCGCTGGTCGGCGGCGAGTGCCGACGGGTTCGACCCGCGGTCGATCGCCGGGCTGCCCGGCAGGAGGGCGTGCGTGGGGGTCGGCCCGCCGTTGTCCGCGAGCGGCCCGAGCCGCGCGTCGATCGGCGCGGCGGCGACCCCGACTTGGTCCGAGGTGACGAACCCGGTCGCCCCGGTGCCGTCGCCGACGAGGTTCGCCCCGAGGGACACGACCGCCCCGGACGCGTCCACCCCGCCGGGTCCGGCGACGTTGGCGGCCAGGACGGTGCTGCCGACGGTGGCGGTCCCGCCGGCCTCTACGAACAGTCCGCCCCCCTCGGCCGGGCCGCCCGACTCGATCCGGTTCGCCGCGACCGTCGTGTTCCGCACCGTCAGGGACGAACTCCCGTCGACGAAGACCCCGCCGCCGCGGGAGGGTCCGGCACCGAACGCCGTCACCGCCCCGATGGCGGCGTTCCCGGAGACCGTGCAGTTATCGAGCGTGATCGACGCCCCGCGGACGGCCGCCAGGCCGCCCCCGAGGCTCGGGGGCGCGATGGCGGGGTAGGGGGCGTTGAGCCCTGCGACCACGTTGCCGGAAATCGTCGTCCGGGTGAGGGTCACGTCCGCGTCGCCCGCGGCGCGCAGCCCGGCCCCGGCGGTCGGGAAGTCCACCGAACCGTACGTCCGGTTGTTCGAGATGACCGAGTCGGTCACCGCCACCGTCACGTTCCCGCCGACGACATTGAGGCCGGCACCCTGAATCACCGACGTGTTGCCGAAGACGCGGGTCCGCGTGAGCTCGAGCGTTTGAGAGTAGTTCGAGAGGAAGCGGATGCCGCCGCCCGTCCCGCCGGTCGTACTGTTCCCGCTCACGACGCTGTCCACCAACCTGACAGTCGACCGGGCCCCGGTGTTATAATTGATCCCCCCGCCGCCGTACGTCGCGAAGTTGTCGGCGATGCGGGTCCGGGTGAAGGTGACGTCGTTGTCGTCCTTTGCGACCGCGACGCCGCCGCCGAACGAGAACCCGGTGCCCTCGTCGACCGGCGTGTTCCGGGTGATGAGGGTGTCGGTCGCGGCGACGGTCGCACCCCCCCCCACGTACAGCCCGCCGCCGAAGTCCTCCCCGAAGTTGTCGGCGATCGCGACGTTCCGGAGGATGAGCGTCCCCCCCCCGGACGCGGACCCCGCCGCCGCCCTGATCGAAGTCGGGTCCGCCGGTGTTCCCTCCATTTGTGAGAGTCACGCCGGTCAGGGTGAGGTTGCCGCCGGCGAGGACGTCGAACGAGCGGTCGGTGCGGTTCCCGTCGACGACGGTGGCCCCCGGCCCCGCTCCGGTGACCGTCAGCGGCCCGCCGGCCCCGACCGCGTCCAGGTCGCCCGTGGCCGCCGCGTCCTCGAACGCCCCGGTCCGGGTCAGCCGGTACGTGCCGACCGGCACGAGGATCGTGTCCGCTTCCGGCGAAGCGTTCGCGGCGATCACTGCGGCCCGGAGGGTCGAGGCGTCGAACGTGCCCGCGCCGGTCGGGGTGATCGTGCCGAGTCCGTCGGCGGTGCCGGTGACGGCGTACACGGCCGGGGTGTCGCGGGCTTCCAGACTTTCGGCGCGAAGTCGGACCGTGTTCCGGGGCAGGCGGGAGACTCCGGGCATCGAGGGTCCAGTTCCGGGCGAATGGTCTCGTTAGTTTGCACCAGGATTCTGCGAAGGCAAGACGGATGTCCGGACTCGTTGGCTTCGCGTCGCTTCCAGAAGCCAGCGAGGGGTTGGTCGTCGCTCAGGAAGTCGGCTCGCAACTGCAGCATCTGCTCCGCGCCGTCCTCGCCCCAAAACTGTTCCGTCCCCTTCACACGATAGTTGAATTGCCTCACTGCCGACTCCACGCAACTCGACATCAGCGGGAGACCCGCCTGGGGATATTCCGCGTACTTCATCCGACTCGCGTTGTTGCGAAGGTACTCTAACGCACGAGCCAGCACCTCACGAGGGCTCCCCGCCGATTCGTGTTCTTGGGGCGAGCCCAACTCCGCCTGACGCTGCACCCACTCCGACACCGCCTTCTCCACTTCGCCCCGCCACACCCACTCAATTCACTTCCCATAACACGACCAACCCTCCGCAAATGGCCGACCGGCTGTCGCGGATGCGAACACGTACGACAAGGCGCGAATCAAGTCCAAGATCGGCGTGAACGACGAAAAGTGATTCCGCCACAGCGTCCAGTTGTTCGCGGCCCCGTCGCCCAGAAACGCCTGCCGGGACGATCCGGAAAAGCCCCATTCCCAGGCCCGCGTCGCCACCATCGGACCAAAATCCTCCCAGGGTCGCCGCGTCGCCACGAACCGTTTCGACTCCACCTCGGGCCGATCCCACGCCTCGGAAGTTTCGCGGGTTGAGGGTTCGGATGCCGCTTCCGTTGCGGGCTCGGGAGCCGTCACACCCGAGGGGTCTGCTTGCGTTCGACGAGCGGCCGAGCCTGGTACTTGGCGACGGCCTCATCTCGATCGAGGCATCGCTCGGCTCCGATCTGCTTGCACACGCGGCGAACCTGCTTGGCCCCCACGTTTGGCATCTCGGCCCAGTTCTTGAGGTCGGCATCGCCTTGTTCGTAGAGCCGGTTTCATAACTTGCTGAGAGGGCGTCTTGAACCAGGGTATCGGTTTCGGGTATCACGGTCGGCATGACACGGAACCGGAACCGCCGCAGCCCGCTGCCGCAAGGCGGCTGGACGTGGGAGGCGACGGTCGAGGCCGGCGGGTGGGCGGCGTCGCGGGCCGAGCCGGCCGACGTCCCGGCGACGTTCCTCTACGCGGGCGGGGTCCGGACGCGGGTCCGCACGGCGTCCGGGCACTGGCGGTCGAGACGGGGCACGGGCCGGCGGTGTACCTGATATGCCGCCCGTCGACCCGCTACTACCGAGTCATGACCCGCTGCCAGTTCCAGCCCGTGCTCATCGGCGAGGTCATTTGAGACTCGTGTGTGTGGGTCGCCAGACCCCCGCTTGCCTCGCGAGTTCGCGCCGCATCGCCCGCTGCTTCCGCCGGTCGAGGGTCGAGGCGATCGGCTGCAACTGCACGAGGATGACCGGGGCGCGACCCGCTTCCGTCCGAGGCAGGTCGAGGATCGCCTCCTGAATGTCCGGGGCCAGGTTGAGCAGGTTCATGATCTGGCTCACCCGGGCGCGGGTCACGTGCCCGAGCCGGGCGATCTCGGTCTGGCTCTCGAGCACGCCGTCCCGGAGCAACCCGTCACACCGGATCGCCAGGGCCATCAGCCGGGCGACGCGGGGATCCGGGCGGCAACTGCCCCAACAGCGTCTCGTAAGGGGCAATCGGGTCGGCGGGCTTCTCCCTCGTCGTGGTCTCGCCCCGCTCCAAGGCGTCGTGGTACTCTCCCAGCGACTGGAAGTAGTGGTATCGGAGCTGCACGAGGCAGTCGTACATGTCGCGGTACTGGTTTTCAGAGGCGGCGAACCCCATCGACCAGGCGTGATCGCGCGATGCCATCTGCTCATGCTGGAAGAGCCGACTCTGCCACTGGAAACCCTCTGGCGGGTAGTACCGGTCGGCCTCCAGGGAGAGACCCATCGGCCTCTTGAGGTGTTGACGCAGGATATGCTGTACCCGTCCATGACAGTTGTCATACACCGGCAACGGTTGTTGAGCATCCGTGATGTTCTGGCGAAAATTCCGCAGATAGAACCGCTTTTGCACTAATTGCTCCAAGGCTTCTCGCTGATAGCGATGCGCCTTGTTCTCGTCGAGGTACTTCTGGATGAGGAGCAACTCCTCAGAGGACAGGCCAATGCTGACATCGAAGTGATATTTGTTCGGCAGTGGCCTGCGGTTGCCCGGAGCGTCTCTCCGGAAACGGAGAGGTTTGGCGCGACACGCGAGTGGATCGAAACCCTTTGCAGGAAGGGCCATAAACGCAAAACGCCGAGAGGCTTCCCTCTCGGCGTTCTCTGTCAACCGTTCGGTAAAATTCACTCGAACCGTTAACCGTCAGATCCCCGAACAAGACACGTCGCAAACCAATTTACTATCAACGCATTGAGAGCATTTTTCGCCGGCCTCCGAAAACGCTGGAAATCCTAGGGCTTGCCGATTGGCTCTCGACCTGTCAAGCGGTTCGAGTCTCACTCGGTACCGAAATGACGGGTTCGAACTCGTCCCGCGACGCCTCTCCAACTCTTAACCGGACGGTGGTAATCGGGTTCATACCAAAACTCAATTCGCCCGGTTAATACCCGGAGAGGTATTTCGCCCGCACGAACGCTTGGACAATTCGGTCACTTCTTCGGAAACAGTTCCCGGATCACCTCGACCGGGACCGCGAAGCCGACGCCGTCGAGCTTCGCCTTCAGCGTGACGATGCCGACCACCCGGCCGCCGT
>ERZ1066123.1533-NODE-1533-length-13537-cov-7.053256_pt1 | contig 13537 bp, 14 predicted proteins | sample MGYA00382770_ERZ1066123 | MGnify/ENA primary metagenome ERZ1066123 (study PRJEB33369, sample SAMEA5778353) | biofilm metagenome | biome: Industrial cooling water; feature: Water cooling tower basin; material: Biofilm | place: United Arab Emirates | collected...
GCATAGTAGACCGCCAGGATGGCGCAGCAGATCAGCTGGCCGCGCAGCCAGGCCGAGAGCACGCGGTCCATGTCCCGGCCGAGCTGGCGGAGCGTCGCCGCCGAACGCCGCGGCAGCCAGCCATCGACCTGGCGCACCATCGCCGGCCAGTCGCGCAGCAGGTAGAAGGCGACCACCGGCGTCACGGTGACCAAAGTGAAGACGTAGAAGATGGCGATGCCGCCGCCCAGCAGCCGCGCCAGCGTCGTGCCCAGGAAGGACACGATGGCCCCCGCCTGGCCGACGGCGAGGTCCTGCAGCCGGCTGTCCAGCACGTCCTCGCCGAGCGCCTCGGCCAGGGCGGTCATGGCGTCCCGAACGGTCTGGCCGGTGCGCAGCACGTAGCCCGGCAGGCGCTGCAGCAGCACGCTGACCTGCGCGATCAGCAGCGGATAGAGCAGCAGCACGGCAAGCAGCGCGGCGAGCGCCAGCGCGAGCACCAGCAGCAGCGCCGCGAAGCCCCGCCGCACGCCGATGCGCTCCAGCTGCGCCGCCGCCGGATCGAGGAAATAGGCGATGCAGGCCGCCAGCACGAAGGGGGTCAGGATCGGCGAGAACAGCCAGAACGCCAGGGCCACCGCCACCAGCACGCCGAAGGTGAGGCCGAGCCGCTGCCCCCGCGTTGCCACCCTGGCCGCTCCGGGCGGCGGCAGGCGGCCGCGGCCGGGCGCAGGCGGACCCGCGGTGCTGGCATGCGCCGCGGGCGGCGCGACGGCGTCCCCGCCGGGGCGGTTGGGCGAGGGCAGGCGCGGCGGGGCGGACGGGGTGATGTTCACCGCGTGCGATCCTCGGCACCCGCTACCCGGCGCAGCGTGGCCGTCACATAGGCGGCGCCGGAGACCAGCGTGGTCGCCGCCACTGCCCAGATGCCGATGGTCAGCAGCACCTCCGCCGCAAGGCCGAAGCCGGCCAGCAGCAGGGCCAGCGCGGCGACGCCGATCTGCACCCCGGTGTTCAGCTTGGAGACGAAGATCGGCCGGATTGCCGGCGGCTGGCCGAGCACCCACAGCACCAGCACGCCGCCAACGATCACCAGGTCGCGGAACACCACCAGGATCGCCAGCCAGTCCGGCAGCACGCCGACCGCGGCGAGGGTGACATAGACCGAGACCAGCAGCGACTTGTCCGCGACCGGGTCGAGCAGCGCGCCAAGCGCGCTGCGCGCGTTCCAGGCCCGCGCCAGCCAGCCATCGATGGCGTCCGAGATCCCCGCACCGACGAAGAGCAGGAAGGCGAGGTCGAGCCGGTGCTGCAGGATCAGCCAGACCGTCGCCGGCACCGCGCAGATGCGCGCGAGCGTGATCAGGTTGGGCACGGTCAGCAGCAGCGGGTGCACCGGCGCCTCCTTGCCCGGCATGGCGCTCAGCCTGGCGATGCCGGGTGGATCGCAGGCGCGACGCGCCGCTGCATGCTCAGCCACCCCCGGCAATGCCCACGCGCCAGCCGTCGCCGGCGCCGCCCACCAATGGGGCAAGCACCACGCCGCCCCCCGCCAGTTCGCCTGCCGCGACCGGCCCCGGCGAACGCAGCCCGAGACGAATCCGGGCCCGGTCCACCGCGATGGCCTGCACCTGCAGCGAGGCCACGGCGCCGGCCGCCCTGAGGCGGCGCTGGAGTTCCAGCCATTCCTCGAGCGATCGGTAGGTGGCGACCGCCTCGACCCAATTGGTCGCCGGCCCGGACGGCGCCTGCGGCACTGGCCCGCCGCCGCCCGTACCTGGATCGCCGCCGGCCGGCGCGCGCGCGCCCAGCACGCCGCGGGTACGGCCAGGGTTGAAGCGCACCGTGATGCGCCCGGCGTAGCGCGTCGGCGTCACCCGCTCCTGCTCGATGACGATGGAGGAGACCATGGATTCGAGCTGCGCGTCCGAGATCGCCGGTGCGCTGGCCAGGCCAAGCTCCGCGGCGAGCCTTGCCCAGGCGGCACGGCGCCCCGCGGCGAAGGCGCGTTCGCGCGCCACCACGCCGTTCTCCGCCGTGGCCTCGGCCGGCACGCCGCGCTGCACATAGGGGTCGCCAGACGACGTGGCCGTCGCGGTGCCACCCTCCTGCGCCCTGGCCGGCCCGGGCGCGCCGGCCAGGGCGAGAAGCGCGCAGCCGACGCCCAGCGATCGGGCCGCCGCGACGCCCAGGGAAACCGCTCGCCAAGCCAGCATCCGAGCCCTCCCGCCACGTCCCCGCCACGCCGAATGCAGCGGGTCACGGACCCATCCTGGCACGCCGGAAGGACATTCGCACCGCGGCGGGCGTTTCCGCCCGGGGTCGATCTGCTCTAGGGGAGGGCGCGGCGCCGCCCCGCCCTCTCCCGGTCCCCGGACCACCTGCGCAGCCCTTACCCGATCGGAGGCCGCGATGGCCAGTGACACCCACTCCTCCGACCCGACGCCGAGCCAGCTCACCTACCGCGAGGCCGGGGTCGACATCGACGCGGGCGATGCGCTGGTGGAGGCGATCAAGCCGCTCGCCCGCGCCACCAGCCGCCGCGGCACCATGGGGGGGCTGGGCGGCTTCGGCGCGCTGTTCGACCTGAAGGCGGCGGGCTTCGCCGACCCGGTGCTGGTCTCCTCCACCGATGGCGTCGGCACCAAGCTGCGCGTCGCCATCGAGACGGGGCGGCACGACACGGTCGGGCAGGACCTGGTGGCGATGTGCGTGAACGACCTCGTGGTGCAGGGGGCGGAGCCGCTGTTCTTCCTCGACTACTTCGCCACGGGGCGGCTGCGGGTCGAGCAGGCCCGCGCGGTGATCTCCGGCATCGCGGAGGGGTGCCGCATCGCCGGCTGCGCCCTGGTGGGCGGCGAGACCGCCGAGATGCCGGGGATGTACGCCGCCGAGGACTACGACCTGGCCGGCTTCGCCGTCGGCGCCGCAGAGCGCGGGGCGCTGCTGCCGCGCGACGACCTCGCGCCGGGCGACGTGCTGCTGGGCCTTGCCAGCAGCGGCGTGCATTCCAACGGCTTCTCGCTCGTGCGGCGTATCCTCGGCGGCGCCGGTCACGGCTTCGCCAGCCCCGCCAGCTTCGCGCCGGGAAGGACGGTCGGCGAGGCGCTGCTCGCGCCAACGCGCATCTACGTGAAGCCGCTGCTCGCGCTGCACCGCACCGGCATGCTGAAGGCGGCCGCGCACATCACCGGCGGCGGCCTGCCGGGCAACCTGCCGCGCGTCCTGCCCGCCGGGCTGGAGGCCATCGTCGATGCCGGCGCCTGGCCGGTGCCGGCGGTCTTCGCCTGGCTCGCCGCGGCCGGGAACGTCGCGGCCGACGAGATGCTGCGCGTCTTCAACTGCGGCCTCGGCATGGTCTGCGTGGTGCCGGCGGATCGTGCCGAGGCGGCCGCCACGCTGCTGCGCGGCGCCGGCGAGACGGTGTTCCGCATCGGCCGCCTCGCTGCCGGCCTCGGCCCCGCCGGGCTGCGCATCGAGAACCTGCCGGCGGGCTGGCCGCGGTGAGCCGGCCGCGCGCGGCGGTCCTGATCTCCGGGCGCGGCAGCAACATGGTCGCGCTGCTGGAGGCGGCCGCGAACGATCCGGCCTACCCGGCGGAATTCGCCCTCGTGCTGTCGAACCGCCCCGATGCGGGTGGGCTTGGGCGCGCGGCGGCGTTCGGGGTGCCGACCGCCATCGTCGAGAGCCGCGCCTTCCGCGGCGACCGCGCCGGCTTCGAGGCAGCAATGGGGACAGTGCTGGCGGAGCACCGGGTCGACCTGATCGCCCTGGCCGGCTTCATGCGGGTGCTGACCGAGGGTTTCGTGCGGCGCTGGTCGGGGCGGCTGGTGAACATCCACCCCTCCCTGCTGCCGGCCTTCCCCGGGCTCGACACCCATGCCCGGGCGCTCGCCGCCGGGGTTCGGCTGCATGGCTGCACCGTCCACATGGTGGGCCAGGGCGTGGACGAGGGGCCGATCCTGGCCCAGGCCGCCGTGCCGGTCCTGGCGGGGGACACGGCGGAGAGCCTCGCCGCGCGGGTCCTGGCCGAGGAGCACCGCCTCTATCCGGCCGCCCTTGCTTGGCTCGCGGCGGGGCGGGTGCGGCTGGAAGGCGGGCAGGCCGTTGTCGCCGGCGCCCAGGCGGCCGTGGATGCGGCGCTGCGCAACCCCTTGCCCGACGGGCCGGCGATGCATACACCGGGGGCCTGACGGAAGCCGGGGTTCAGGGGAAGCAACGTGGCCGAGCAGCACTCCCACTACGATTTCGCCGCCGTGGACTCGAAGGACATCCTCGCCGAGCGGCAGGAGGAGTGGACCCGCTTCACGCAATTCGTCACCGGCGCGGCCGTGCTGACCGCCGTCATCCTCGTCCTGATGGCGATCTTCCTGCTCTGACCGGGCGGCGCCCCCCCCGGAGCGTGGCGGGCGCGACGCCGGCTTCAGCCGACGATCTCGGTGCCGGCGAAGAAGAAGGCGATCTCGGTCGCCGCGTTCTCGGCGCTGTCGGAGCCGTGCACGCTGTTTGCCTCGATGCTCTCGGCGAATTCCTTGCGGATGGTACCCGGCGCGGCATTGGCCGGGTTCGTGGCGCCCATGATCTCGCGGTTGCGGGCGACGGCGTTCTCGCCTTCCAGCACCTGCACCACCACCGGGCCGCTGGTCATGAAGGCGACGAGGTCGTTGTAGAAGGGCTGCGCCGCGTGCACGGCGTAGAAGGCGCCGGCCTGCTCGGCCGAGAGCTTCAGGCGCTTCTGGGCGACAATGCGCAGGCCCGCCTCCTCGAACTTCGCGTTGATCCTGCCGGTGAGGTTCCGGCGCGTCGCGTCCGGCTTGATGATGGAGAGGGTGCGCTCGGCGGCCATGGCGGCATTCCTTGGTCGGGTTCGCGCGCCGGATAGGCGGGGATGCCTGGAAGGGCAAGCCCGCCTTGTTCCACGGGGCCCGCACATGGCCTAGAGAGCCCGCCATGACCGTTCTGGCCATCCGCGACCTGACGCTGCGCATCGCCGGGCGCACGCTGCTGGACCACGCCGACCTCGTCGTCGATCCGGGCCGCAAGGTCGGCCTTGTCGGGCGCAACGGCGCGGGCAAGTCCACGTTGCTGCGGGCCATCATCGGCGACCTGGCCCCGGATGGCGGGGAGATCCGCCTCGCCGCCCGCGCCCGCCTCGGCCATGTGGCGCAGGAGGCGCCGGCGGGTCCCGCCAGCCTGCTGGAGACCGTGCTTGCCGCCGATACCGAGCGCGCGGCTCTGCTGGCGGAGGCCGAGGCGCATCCCGATCCGCACCGGCTGGCCGAGATCCACGACCGCCTGATCGCGATCGGGGCCGAGAGCGCGCCGGCCCGTGCTGCCGCCATCCTCGACGGGCTCGGCTTCGACGCGGCAGCGCAGGGGCGGCCGGTCGGCGAGTATTCCGGCGGCTGGCGCATGCGCGTGGCGCTGGCCCGGGCGCTGTTCCGCGAGCCCGAACTGCTGCTGCTGGACGAGCCGACCAACCACCTCGACCTTGAAGCCACGATGTGGCTGGAAGGGTGGCTGGCGCGCTTCGCCGGTGCCGCCGTCGTGGTCAGTCACGACCGCGGCGTGCTCGACCGCTGCGTCGATGCCATCGCGCATCTCGATCGCGGGAAGATCGCGTTCTATCCCGGCAGCTTCGCGAATTTCGTGCGCGTGCGGTCGGAGCGCCAGGCGCAGCAGGCTGCGCAGAACGAGCGCGTCACCGCCGAGCGCGCCCGCATCCAGGCCTTCGTCGACCGCTTCCGCTACAAGGCCAGCAAGGCGCGCCAGGCCCAGTCCCGCATCAAGGCGCTGGAGCGCATGCCGCCCATCGAGGCGGTGGTGGAGGACCACGTCACCCGCTTCGCCTTCCCCGAACCCGCGGCGCTGCCGCCGCCCGTGATCTCGCTGCGCCGCGCCGCGGTGGGCTATGATGGGCGCGCGGTGCTGCGGGAGATGACGCTGCGCCTCGACCAGGACGACCGCGTGGCGCTGCTCGGCGCCAACGGCAACGGCAAGTCCACCTTGGCGAAGCTGCTGGCCGGGCGGCTGGATCTGCTGGAGGGCGAGCAGCACCGCGCGCCGCGGCTGAAGGTCGGCTACTTCGCCCAGCACCAGGCCGACGAGCTGGACCCCGAGGGCACGCCGCTGTCGCACATCCAGGCGCTGATGCCGCGCGCGACGGAGACCGCCTGCCGCGGCCAGATCGCCCGCTTTGGCCTGGACGCGGACCGCGCGGAGACGCGGGTCGCCGCGCTCTCGGGGGGAGAGAAGGCGCGGCTGCTGCTGGCGCTCTGCACGCGGGACGCGCCGCAGCTTCTCATCCTCGACGAGCCGACCAACCACCTCGACATCGACGCGCGCGAGGCGCTGGTGAAGGCGCTGGCCGAGTATGGCGGCGCCGTGCTGCTGATCACCCACGACCCGCACCTGGTGGAGCTGGTGGCCGACCGGCTCTGGCTGGTGGCGGAGGGCACGGTGGTGCCCTTCGAGGGCGACCTCGACGACTACCGCGAGATGCTGTCGGGGCGCACCTCCGGCACGACGCCGGCGGAGCAGGGCGGGCCGACGCGGCGCGACGAGCGGCGCGAGCGGGCGGAGGCGCGCACCGCCCTCGCCCCGGTGCGCGAGCGGCTCAAGCGGGTGGAGGCGCAGCTCTCGAAACTGGCCGAGGAGGCGGCGACCATCGACGCCGCGCTGAACGACCCGCGCCTCTACGCCGGCAACCGGGCCGATCTCATCACCCGCGCCACCGCCCGCCGCGTGGAGATCGCGCGCGAGACGGAGGCGCTGGAGGGCGAATGGCTCGCGCTGAGCGAGAAGCTGGAAGTCGCCTGATCAGCACCGCTCCACTGCCGTCGGCAGGCAGCCCGGCCGCGCGGTGTGGATGTTGATGGCGCGCACCCGCGTTTCGGCCAGCGCGCGCAGCAGCGGCCCCGCCACCTCCCGGCCCTCGCACACCTGGCCGAGTTCGTAGAGGCACATCTCCGCCGCATCGTAGCTGCGTACGGAGACGATGCCGTTGGCGGCCACGATTGGCGCGATCGCATCCTCGGCCTCGTAGCGCGGGCAATCATGGGCATGCAGGAAGATCGGGCTCGGCGTCCAATAGACGCCCCGCGGATGCGGCAGGCTGTAGGAGCCGAGCAGCATCGCCTCTCCGGGCGCGCCGAGCTGCAGGCAATGCCGGCAGGGAAAGCCCGGCCCGTCCACCACGCGCCGGTGCAGCACGCCGCCGCGATCATCGCGCCCGGCGGCACGCCAGCGCGCCGCGGTCTCGGAGGGGATGGGCAGGCAGCGGAAGCGCGGCAGCATGATGCAGGTCCCTTGCGCGGTCGCGGCATCCTGGCGCGGCGCAGCACCGCGCGCCCTCCGCCGGTTGCGCCGGCATGCCGCGATCAGCGCGCCTGATGCCGGCCATTCGTCCTCCGCATTGGGCTGGAGGCGGAGCGCCACCCAGCTTCCCGGTCAAGCCGCCGGCCACCGGCCGGCGCCCTGACCAGGAGAACACCATGCTTCGCACCCTGATCCTTGCCTCCGCCCTGGCGGTCTCCGCCGGCACGGCGCCCGCGCAGGACTACCCCACGCTGCGCGGCTCGGGCGACAATGCCGTCGTCGAGTACGGCAACGGGCTGCCCGGCTCCGTCGTCGGCAGTGCCGCGGTCCGCTGGAGCGGGTCCGGCAACGACACCAGCTTCGCGTATGGCGACACGCACGCCATCCCCGGCCGCGTCGCCCGCCTGCAGGGCAGCCGCGAGGATGCGGAGGTGATCTACGCGCCCGCGCCGACCGCGGCGCCGCGTGTCATCGCGGGGCAGCGCGCGATGCGCGCAGGCGGCTGAGCCGGCCGTCAGCGCCCCGGCGCCGCCCGGTGCCGGGGCAGGCCGCCTCATGACGGCCGCAGGTTCAGCTCCTGCACGATGCGCCGCGCCTCCTCCACCTGCACGGCGGCCTCGGCGGTGAAGTCGGCGCTGTCCATGTAGCGCACCGGCATGTCGAAGCGGGCGATGACGGCGAGGTGCTGCGGGTCGTGCACCGCGGCCTTGAAGGCGTCGTGGATGGTGCGCACCACCTCGGGGTCCATGCCGCGCGGGCCGGCGATGCCGTAGGCGCTCTCGCCCACCACGTCGTAGTCCAGCTCGCGGAAGGTCGGCACGGCGGGGAAGCGGCCGACCCGCTCGCTCATCCACAGCGCGAGCGGGCGGACCTGGCCTTCCAGCGCCATGTCGGCCCAGGCACTGGTCTCGGCCGAGAAATGGATCTGCCCGCCGAGCAGCGCCTGCAGGTTCGGCGCGGCGCCGCGGAAGGGGATGCTGACCCAGTCGATCCCGGCGATGCGCGCCAGGCGCTGCATCTGCACGTCCGTGGTGTTCACGCCCGGCGTGCCGTAGTTCACCATGCCAGGGTTCGCCCGCGCGTGGGCGATCAGCTCCTGCATCGTCTTCCAGGGCGCGTCGGGGCGTACCACGACGCCGCCCATGTAGCCCACCATGCGGATGATCCAGGTGAAGTCGCGCAGCGGGTCCCATTGCGGCCGCGGCACCATCGCCGGCATGCGGAACACGCCATTCGGCATCTGGCTCAGCGCGTAGGCGCCCGGCTTCGCATCCTTCACCGCCAGCGCGCCGAGCGTGCCGGAGGCGCCGGGCCGGTTCTCCACCACCACCGGCTGGCCGAGATGCCGCGATGCCGCCTCGCACACCGCGCGCATCTGGATGTCGGTGGCGCCGCCCGGCGTCCAGGGGACGAAGACGCGGATCGGCCGGTCCGGGTAGCGTGGCTGGGCAGAGGCGGGACGGCAGAGGATGGCGGCACCGGCGGCAAGCACGGCGCGGCCGCGGCGGCGCGTCACCCGCGCCGCGCGACCCGGGCTCGCCTGCTCTACAGCTTCAGGCCGAGCCGGCGGATCATCGCCGCGTCCTCCTCGTACTGCCGGCGCGCGAAGGCCGCGTATTCCTCCGGCCCCTTGTACATCACCGGCATGTCGAAGCGCTCGAGGATCGCCAGGTGCTGGGGATCGTGCAGCGCCTCCCGGAAGGCGTCGTGCAGCGCGCGCACCAGGCCCGGGTCCATGCCCTTCGGGCCGGCGATGCCGTAGGGCGAGGCGGAGACGATGTCGATGCCCACCTCGCGCAGCGTCGGCACCTCGGGGAAGCGCTTCGCGCGCTCCTCGGCCCAGGTCACCAGCAGGCGCAGCCGGCCGGATTGCACCAGCTCCGCCCAGCCGGAGCTGTCGGTCAGCGCGTCGGTCTGGCCGCTCAGCAGCGACTGCATGTTGTCGGCGAAGCCGCGGAACGGCACGTGCACCCAGTCGATGTCGCGCTCCGCGGCGATGCGCTCCATGGTGATGTGCAGCGAGGTGCCCACGCCGGGCGTGCCGTAGGTGATCTCGCCCTTCCGACGCTTCGCGTCATCGAGGAATTCGGGGAAGGTCTTCCAGGGCGCATCGGCCCGCACCACCACGCCGAGCAGGTAGCCGGTGAGGTGGATCACCCAGGTGAAGTCGGTCATCGGGTCGAAGGGGGCGCGCTGCGCCATCACCGGGTAGCGGAACACGCTGACCGGCATCTGCGACAGCGCCGTGCCGTCCGGGCGCTCGTTCAGCAGCGCCTGCGCGCCGAGGATGCCGCTGGCGCCGGACTTGTTCTCCACCACCACCGGCTGGCCGATGCGCTTCGCGGCGCCGTCGCAGAGCGCGCGCATCTGCACGTCCGTCGTGCCGCCGGGCGGCCAGGGTACGATCATGCGCACCGGGCGGCTGGGCAGCTGCGCCAGGGCCGGGCGGGCGAGCGCGGCCACGGCGGCGAGCGAGAGCGCGGCGCGGCGGCCGGTCAGCAGGGGCATGGCATCTCTCCCGGATCCGGGGCGGCGCGCGCCGCCCTCTCGTCAGGGAGGTGTAACGCACCAGGACCTGCTCCGCCTCTGCGGACCGGTCACGCCCGTGCGATCAGTCCATGCGCAGCCCGAGCTTGCGGATGATCGCCGCCTCCTGCTCGAACAGGTCGCGCGCGAAGGCGGCGTAGGCGGCGCTGTCCAGGTACGCCACCGGCATGTCGTAGCGCTCCAGCACCGCGACATGGGCGGGGTCGTGCAGCGCTTCCTTGAAGGCGTCATGCAGGATGCGCACCACGCCGGCGTCGATTCCCTTCGGCCCGACGATGCCATAGGGCGAGACCGAGACGATGTCGGTGCCGGTCTCGCGCAGCGTCGGCACGGCGGGGTAGCGCTTCGCCCGCTGCTCGCCCCAGGTGACCAGCAGGCGGAACTTGCCGTCGTCGACCAGCGGCGCCCAGCCGGTGCTGTCGGCCTGGGCGTCGATCTGCCCGCCGAGCAGCGCCTGGGAGGTATCGGCGCCGCCACGGAAGGGCACGTGCAGGAATTCGATTCCCTGCTCGGCGGCGATCCGCTCCATGGTGATGTGCAGCGTGCTGCCGACACCGGGCGTGCCATAGCTCACCCGGCCCGGGTTGGCCTTGGCGTGGGCGAGGAGCTCCTGCCAGCTCCGCCACGGGCTGTCGGCGCGCACCACCACGCCGAACAGGTAGCCGGTGAGGTGGATCACGTAGGTGAAGTCGCGCAGCGGGTCGAAGGTGGGGCGGCGCGTCATCACCGGCAGGCGGAAGCCGGTGACCGGCATCTGGCCGAGCAGGTGGCCGTCGCCGCGCGCCTCGTTCGCCATGGCGGCGAGGCCGAGCGTGCCGGTGGCGCCGGGGCGGTTCTCCACCAGCACCGGCTGGCCGAGGCGCTTCGCGGCGATCTCGCCCAGCATGCGGAACTGCGTGTCGGCCGAGCCGCCGGGCGGCCAGGGTACGATCAGCCGGACCGGGCGGCTGGGGAAGCCGGCCTGCGCCAGGGCGGGGCGGGCCAATGGGCTTGCGGCGGCGAGCGCGAGGACGGCACGGCGGCCGATCGGGTGCGGCATGGGCATCTCCCGGACATTGCGCGGCCGAGTATCGTGCGGCGATCCCGGCTGCGCCATGGGGTCAGGCGCGGGGCGCCCAGGGATTCGGGGGCGGGTGGCCGGGCGGGTTGCGGGGCGCGGTGCCGCCCGGCGGCCGCGCGGCGTGGACCATCATCAGCTCGCCCATCGTCTCCGGCGTCACCAGGCCGAGCAGCCTGCCGAACGCGTCGGTCACGCCAACCGCCGGCGCGCCGGTCTGCTGCAGCGCCTCCATCGCCTCGCCGAGGCACTGCCGCGCCCCGATCAGCGGGATGTCGCGCCGCATCGCCTCCAGCACCGGGGCGTCCGGCCCCTGTTCCTTCAGCACCCGGATCATGTCGTCGCGCGTCAGCACGCCGCGCAGCGTGCCGGCACCGTCCACCACGGGGAATTCGCGCTGGGTGGTGGCGATCAGCAGCGCCACGGCATCCTCGATGCGGGCATTGGGCGCGAGCGCCTCGAAGCGCGTGACCATGGCATCGGAGGCCGGGATGCCGCGGCCCACCTCGCGCATCTGCACCGCATGCGCCTCCGACGCCGCGCCGAGATAGACGAAGAGCGCGATGAAGACGAGCAGCGGGTTGCCGCCGAACAGGCCGAGGATGCCGAACCCGAACGCCACCACCTGGCCCACCGCGGCGGCGCGCTGGGTGGCGCGCACATGGCCGATGCGCATCGCCAGGAAGGCGCGCAGCACCCGGCCGCCATCCATCGGGAAGGCCGGGATCAGGTTGAACACCACCAGCGTCACGTTCACCCAGGCGAGGCGTTCCAGGATGCCCTGGCCGGGGCTGTGCAGCTCCGCCGCCGCCTGCATCGACGGCACGCCGCCGAGGGCGAGGAACAGCACCGCGGCGATCACCACGTTCACCGCCGGCCCGGCCAGCGCCACCACCAGCTCCTCGCTCGGTTTCTCCGGGATGCGCTCCATCTGCGCGACGCCGCCGATCGGCAGCAGGGTGATGTCGGGCGTGCGCACGCCGTAGCGGCGGGCGGCGAAGACATGGCCGAATTCGTGCAGCAGCACGCAGAGGAAGAGCAGGCAGACGAAGACGACGGAGGCGATGGCCTCCCCCGTGCCGCCCTGCGCGAAGCCGCTGCCGCCGATCCACAGCAGCAGCAGCAGGAAGGTGAGGTGGATGCGGATCACCGTGCCCTGCACGGTGCCGATCGGGAAGGACCAGGTCATGGCGGCTCCGGATTGCGAGTGCCGCGGATGCCTCGTGCTGCGGCAACCGAGGCTCAAATGACGGGTAAGCAAGGCTTATCTGGGTCGAACTCCCCGCTGCGCAGTCTTGACACGACATGCTCAAGCCGCACCGGCTCGCCGAGCAGCGACTCGACACTTTTTCGCAGTCCCCAGTACCAGCCCTCCATTTGCACGGTGACCCTCGCATTTAACAAGTCTCGACTGACGGAGGCTTGCCAAGGACGCTCCGACATGCGCTCGATCCTCCCAAGATCGGCGGTGCTGAGCACTGCCATCTCGGAAAAGACGACGTTGTCTATGCGGCGGTTGATGGCGTTCAGACCGAGCCGATGCACAAGCGGGCCGCGAAGTCGGTTCCACATCAAATCGGCGATCTCTGTCGCCGTGATGCTTTCCGGTGGGTCGAGCTTCCAGCTGTAATCATGCAGGACGAATTGTTGGAATATCGGCCACCCTTTTCCCTTTTCGCCGGTCCAGAACAGGTTTGCGCAGGTGTCAGTGAGGGCCATCAGCGCAAGAGGGGTCGCCCACCGGTGCCCTACGGGCATCCCATCGGCCGGCCGCCGGAACACCAGCAGCCGATGCATGTCTGCGAAACCGGCGTTCAGCGCATTGAAGAGTGCTGCGGCATGCGGGTCGCTGTGCACTGGAAACGCAAGTGACACATAGCCGTGACCCGCCGCGTCAAGTGCTTCGTTCATGAGTGTCCCCCAACGCCCGCCACCCGATGTCGCGCCGGCAGAACCCCTCCGGCCAGTCGGTGGCAGCCACCGCCGCATAGGCCGCATCGCGCGCGGCGCGCAACGTCGCGCCGGTGGCGGCGATGCCGAGCACCCGCCCGCCCTGCGCGGTAACCGACCCGTCCGCGCCGCGCGCCGTGCCGGCATGGAACACCTGCACCCCCGGCACCGCAGCCGCGCGATCGAGGCCGCGGATGGTGCTGCCCTTTGCATGGCCGCCCGGATAGCCGCGCGCCGCCATCACCACCACGATGCTGTGCTCCGCGCTCCAGCGCAGGTCGAATCCGCTGAGTTCCCCATCGCAGGCCGCGATCAGCGCCGCCAGCAGGTCGGAGCGCAGCCTGAGCATCAACGCCTGGCATTCCGGGTCGCCGAAGCGGACGTTGAACTCGATGAGCCGCGGCCCCGCCGCGGTCAGCATCAGCCCGGCGAAGAGCGCCCCACGGAACGGCGTGCCGCGCCGCGCCATCTCGGCCAGCACGGGCCGCACGATCTCGGCCATCGCCTGGTCGCGCAGCGCATCGGTGAAGGCCGGCGGCGGCGAATAGGCACCCATGCCGCCGGTGTTGGGGCCGGTGTCGCCCTCGCCCACCCGCTTGTGATCCTGCGCCCTCCCGAGGGGGCGACGAGCAATGGGGTCGAGAACTGGGAGGAAGCCCGACCCCTCAAAAACCCTGAAGTCCTCGA
>ERZ1066123.1534-NODE-1534-length-13536-cov-7.660485_pt1 | contig 13536 bp, 12 predicted proteins | sample MGYA00382770_ERZ1066123 | MGnify/ENA primary metagenome ERZ1066123 (study PRJEB33369, sample SAMEA5778353) | biofilm metagenome | biome: Industrial cooling water; feature: Water cooling tower basin; material: Biofilm | place: United Arab Emirates | collected...
GCCGTGGACGGTGAGAAGCCCTTCACGGCGGGCTGACGCCCCGCCGCTCGCCCGTGCGGTTCCTTGTCTCGAAGCGGCGGGTGGGGTAAAGTTGAAGTAGTTCCCCCTTCTCCCTTTCTGGCGACCGCATGGACCGGCGTCGGTTCCTGAGCCGTGACTCCGCCGGGGTGTTGCTTGTGCCCGCGGAGCCGGAAGCTCCGGCCGGGGAACTGACGCTCGTCCGCGTCTCCCGGCGCGCGATGGCGACGCGGTTCGAGGTGGCGCTGCCGCTCGGGACGCCGTTCGCCGTGGAAGCCGCCGAGGACGCGCTGGACCTCATCGACGACCTCGAAGCGCAACTCACCGTTTACCGCGACGACAGCGAAGTGAGCCGGCTGAACGCGGCCGCGGCGGACGGGCCGGTCGCGGTCGAACCGCGGCTGTTCGAGTTGCTCGTGCGGGCCGCCCACATCGCCCGCGAGACGGCCGGCGCGTTCGACGCGGCGACCGGGGCGATCGTCAAGGCGTGGGGGTTCTTCAAGCGTGACGGGCGGGTGCCGTCGCCGGCCGAGCGCGCAGATGCGCTTGCGAAGTCCGGCACCCGGCACGTCGCCTTCGACCCGGACGCGAGGACGGTGAAGTTCCGCCGCCGCGGGCTGGAGTTCAACCTCGGCGGCATCGGAAAGGGGTACGCCCTCGACCGGGCCGCCGAGTTGCTGCGGGAGAAGTGGGGCGTGCGGTCTGCACTCCTGCACGGCGGCGGCAGCAGCGTGTACGCGATCGGCACCCCGCCCGGCGACCTCCGCGGCTGGCCGGTTTCCCTCCGCCACCCGTGGGACGATGCCGCGACGCTCGGCACCGTTCGCCTGACGGACCAGGGCTTCGGCACGTCGGCGGCCACGTTCCAGTTCTTCGAGTACAAAGGGGAAAAGCTCGGCCACCTGCTCGACCCCCGCCTCGGCTGGCCCGCGACCGGTACCGCGAGCGCCAGTGCGATCGCCCCCACCGCCGCCGACGCGGACGCCTACTCGACGGCGTTCTTCGTGCTGGGTCAGGAAGCGTCCGCCGCGTTCTGCCGCAGCCGGCCGCAGCTGACGGCGCTCGTGTTGCCGGACGGAGGCCAGGAATGACCGGCAACCCGAAGCGAAAACTGACCGCGGCCGAGTACCTCGCCATCGAGGAGGCGGCCGAGTTTAAGAGCGAGTTCGTCAACGGCGAGATGTTCGCTATGGCGGGCGCGAGCGGGTTTCACAATGACGTGAAAGAAAACCTGATCGGAGAAATGTACAGCCAGTTGAAGGGTGGGCCGTGCCGTTCCCGTTCCAGCGACCAACGGGTCAACATCTCGGCAACCGGGATGTACGCCTACCCGGACATCGTCATCGTGTGCGGGAAGGTCGAAACGGACCCGCTTTCGCCGACGACGATCACGAACCCACTTGTCGTGATTGAAGTGCTCTCGCCTTCGACCGAAGGCTATGATCGAAACCTCAAATTCCGTCAGTATCAACAGTCGCCCACGCTCCGCGAATACGTGCTGGTTTCGCAACACGCACCGACAATCGAGGTTTTCAGCCGCCAGCCGAACAACAAATGGCTCATTACTTACTTCGACGGGCTGGACGCAGTGTTCGCTCTCGAATCGGTTCCCGTAAAAATCCCTCTCGCGGACGTTTACCGCAACGTCGAGTTTCCCCTGCCGGGAGGTGACCGATGACCGCCCTTCCGAAACGCCTGCTGACTCCGGCGGAGTACCTCGCTCGAGAGGAAACTGCCGCGTTCAAGAGCGAGTTCTACTGCGGGGAGACGTTCGCGATGGCGGGGGCGAGCCTCGCCCACATTGACATTTCGGGGAACCTGTTCCTCGCGATCGGGAACCAGTTGGCAGGCGGCAAGTGCCGCATTTCCGGGAGCGACTTGCGAGTCCTCGTCAGCGCCACGGGTCTGTATACTTACCCCGACCTGACGATCGTGTGCGGCCCCCGGGAAGTCGACCCGCTCTCGCCGCAGACCGTGACGAACCCGACGGCGATCATCGAAGTGCTCTCGCCGTCAACGGCCTCTTACGATCAAGGTGAGAAGCTCCGCCACTACCAGCAGATTCCGTCGCTCCGCGAGTACGTCCTGGTTGCCCAGGACCGGCCGTGGGTCGTGCGGCTCGTCCGACAGGAGTCCAACTGGCTGTTGACCGGCTTCGACGGCCTCGACGCCGAGTTCGCACTGACCACCGTGCCGGTTAGAATCCCACTGAGTGTCATCTACCGCGATATCGAGTTCCCCCCGCCGACCCTGAAACCCCGGACGTCTCCCGAACCATGATCCCGAACGCCGTCGTCTACGCCGGGCTCGCCGGCACGCTGCTGTCGCTGGTCGTCGCCACCGCGACGAACCACTGGCAGCCGCGCGTCTTCTTCCTGCTCGCCCTGCGCCTCGCGATCGGCTGGCACTTCTTCTTCGAGGGGATGCACAAGATCCACTCGCACGCCGTCGGGCCGACCGAGACGAACCGGCCGTTCAGCAGCGAGCCGTACTTCAAGGCGTCGCAGACGGACGTCGGCGCGATGATGCGGAAGGAGTTCGACGACCCGGCCGCGGTGATCGCCGCCAGGGTGAAGGCCCCGCGGGAGAGCGTGCCCGCCGGGTTCGACAAGCGGCCCGCCGAGGAACAGGCCGCCGACTGCCCGAAGGCCGTCGCCGACGAGATCGACGCGGTGCCGGGCGACGCCGCCCTCAAAACCGCCGCGAAGGCCACCTACGCCCGCTGGGTGTTCGGCGTCGACGGCCGGCCGGCGAAGGTCAAGTTCGTCACCGGCGACGTGTCCCTCACCGCCCCGCAACGGCTCGCCCACCTGGACTGGCTCCGCAATGAAGTGAAGGCCGCCGACGCCCGCCGGGACGTCCACATCGGCAACGGCAACGGCGTCGAGATGAAGCGCGCCGCCGAACTGCGGACCGAACTCGTCACGGCGGAAAGCGACCTGGCGAAGGACGCGAACGCCTTCGTGAAAGAACTTGTAACTCAGGTGAACGGCGGCAAGCCGGTCGAGGAACCGAAGTCCGCGAAGAACGGCGAACGGCTCGACACGTTCACGATGTGGTTCATCGCCGGCGTCGGCGGGTGCCTGCTGGCGGGGTTGCTCACCCGGCTGAGTTGCGTCCTGGCGGCCGGCTTCCTGTTCGTGACGTACCTGACGTTCCCCGCTTACCCGTGGCTGCCGCAGCCGCCGAACACCGAGGGGAATCCGCTGTTCGTGAACAAGAACGTGATCGAGGCGCTGGCGCTCCTCGCGCTGGCGTGCTTCCCGACGGGCCGCTGGCTCGGGCTCGACGCGATCATTTACCGGGTCGTGTTCCGGAAGGAAGACCCGCCGAGTGTCACCTGACTCACGCCCAGCCTTGAACTTGAGGATGCCGGCAATGTCCACGGAGTCCGAAGCTTGCCTCATTCTTAAGCCCGAAGTTTCGCGTGACGAGTTTCACGTATCTGCGAAACGTATCGGACTGATTTTCTCGGAAGCGTTTCCATCCGATGGCGATTGCTTGGCTTACGAGGAAGTTTGGGCGATGCCCTCGTTGGAGCGACCAGTGTCTGCGGTCAACTACGTCGAGGACCCGCTTACAAATAACAATTACCTTATACTTCGTGGCAATGAGGTTATCGGTCTGAGCCGGAAGTTTGCGCACAACGTGGCGACCTACAGCAAAGACGAGCTGATTGCTGATGCCATGAAAGCAGTCGGACACAACGAACAAGTGCGGGCGATCAACCGACTCGCGCTCGGGTTCACAGTGCTGGATCCCGCTGTGTTTGTCATACTGGGGACGTTCGCCACGAAAGCCGAAAATTCACTGACTCGTGAAGCTGCAATCAACGCGATTGGTTTCAGATGGTGGCCTGAGTTTCAGAACGGCTTGCGAATAATCTCTGAACGCGACCCGGCTGAGAATGTCAGGCAGAAAGCAAAACTAGTGTTAGCCCATTGGCCGTTAGGTAACACCTGAACCGACTCGCTCATACCCTCCCCGGAGATACTTCGATGGCCCTCGACCTCACCGCCGAACAGAAAGAAACCGGCAAGGCCAACTTCGCCCACGCGACCGGCGAACTCACCCGCCGCGGGTTCATGAAGAGCATGGCCGCCGGTGCCGCCGTGCTGCCCGTGTCCGCGGCCGTCTACTTCGGCTACGACCAGTGGAAGGGGAACAAGGCCGTCCGCACCGCGCTCATCGGCTGCGGCGACGAGGGCGGCGTCCTCGTCGGCGACCACAACCCCGCGTTCAACGAGATCGTCGCCGTCTGCGACCTCCGGCCGTACAACCTGGAACGCATCTTCACCGGCGAGCCGAACGGCCCGCGCAAAGGGCTGAACAAGAAATACGGCGAGGCGGAAGCGAAGAAGATCGCGTCGTACAGCGACGTGAAAAAGCTCGTCGCCGACAAGGACAAGCTCGGCCTGGAAGCCGTCATCATCGCGACGCCGCTCAACACGCACGACACGATCATGAAGCTGTGCATGGACGCCGGCCTGCACGTCTTCTGCGAGAAGCTGATGGCCCGCACCATCACCCGCTGCAAGGACATGATCAAGTACGCGAAGGACAAGGGCTTGCTGCTCGGCATCGGCCACCAGCGGCACTACTCGACGCTGTACGCCCACGCCACGGAGGTCGTGAACGCGGGCGTGCTCGGCGACATCAAGCACATCCGCTGCCAGTGGCCGCGCAACAACTCCTGGCCGTTCACCGCGTCCGACGAGGAGCGCAAGAAGTTCGCCACCGGCAACGACCTCGACGGCAAGCCGTTCGACATCCCGTTCTACCGCGACGGCTGGTGCAAGCCGATCCTCGCGCAAGACGCGGAAGCCTTGCTGAAAGACCCGAGCCTGCTGAAGGATGCCGGGTTCAACAGCGTGACCGAACTGTCTCGCTGGCGGCTGTACGACAAGACCGGCGGCGGGCTGATGGCCGAACTCGGCAGCCACCAACTGGACGCCTCTTCCATCTTCCTCGGCCACGTCCACCCGCTGGCGGTGTCGGGCGTCGGCGGGAAGTTCTTCTACGGGCCGGGCCGCAACGACCGCGAGTCGGACGACGGCGTCTTCGTCACCTACGAGTTCCCCGGCCCGAAGCACCCGAAGGCCGGCAAGGGCGGCACCGACCCGAGCGACATCGTCGTCGTCTCCTACGAGTCGTTCAACACGAACTCCTTCGAGAAGTACGGCGAGTGCCTGATGGGCAGCCGCGGCACGATGGTCGTGGAGATGGAAGCCGAAGTGTACCTGTACAAGGAACCCGAACCCGGCAAGGCGAACAGCGGCGGGAAGGACACGAAGGTCGCGATCACCACGACCAAGGACGGCAAGCCCGTCGCGGAAGCGACCTCCACCTGGGGCGGCGCGGGCGGCCCGGCCATCGTGAAGGCGGCCGGCGCGGCCGCGTGGGACACCCCCGTCCGCGGCTACCAGACGGAGCTCGAACACTTCGCTTACTGCGTCCGGAAGTGGGACAAGAAGGTCGGCTGGGAGAAGGGGCCGGACGGCAAGTTCAAGCAGGACGTGCCCCGCTGCCACGGCGAGGTCGCGATGGCCGACGCGATCCTGGCCCTGACCGCGAACATGGCGATGAAGAAGCAGGCCCGCATCGAGTTCGAGGACGGCTGGTTCAAGCCCGAGTCCGCGGACGTGCCGGAGACGAAGCACGCGCCGTCGCAGGCGACGTGACCGTCAGGACCGGGACCGGCGGCCGGAACCCCCGGCCGCCTTCAGCATCTCGGCGGCTTCCTTCCGCGTCGTGTCCGACCGCGCCTCGCCGCGGAGCATCAGCGCCAGTTCCTCGACGCGGTCCGGGCTTTCGGCCAGCTTCGTGACCGTCGTCGCCGTCCGCTTGCCGGCCGTGGACTTGCGGATCGTCCAGTGGTGCGTGGCGTAGCTCGCCACTTGCGGCAGGTGGGTCACGCACAGCACCTGGTGCGTCTCCCCGAGGGCCGAGAGTTTCTGGCCGAGCACGTCCCCGAGTCGGCCGCCGACGTTGGCGTCGATCTCGTCGAAGACCACGAGCGTCCGCACCGGGTCGTGGGCGGCCAGCACCGTCTTCAGGGCCAACATCGTCCGCGACATCTCGCCGCCGGACGCGACCTTCCGCAGCGGCCGGGCCGGTTCGCCGGGGTTGGCCGTCAGCATCAGTTCGAGGTGGTCCGCGCCGTCAGCGGGCAGTTCGCCGGACTGCGGGTCGGTCCCGAGCGACACGGGTTCGAGCACGGCGTCGAGTTTCGCCGCGGACATCTGCAGGTCCGCGAGGTGCTTCTGGGCCTCCGCGGCCAGCTTCTTCGCGACCTTGCCTCTCGCTTTCGACAGCACCGATGCCGCCTCCTTCACCTCGGCGAACGCCTCCTTCAGCCGCGCGTCGATGCCGGCGAGGTCGTCTTCCTGCCCCTGGAGTTCGCGCTCCTTGGCGTCGAGCGTCGCCCGGTAGACGACGAGTTCGTCGGCGGGCTTGCCGTACTTGGCTTCGAGCTTGGTGAGGAGTTGCACCCGCCGGTCGATCTCGTCCAGCCGCTTCGGGTTTGCCTCGAAGGAATCCGCGAGGTCGCGGCACGTGTCCGCCAGATCCTGCACTTCGGGCTTGAGGGCTTCGAGCCGCTTCGCCACGTCCGCGAGCTTCTTGTCGAGTGCGGCCCACTTGCCGGCCTCCTTCAGCAACTTGCCGAGCACTGCGGACACGGCCCCCTCGTCGTCGGCCAGCCGGTTGGCCACGCTGGTGTTGAACGCCGCCAGGGCCTGGGCGTTCGCCAGTTTCTGACGTTCCTTCTCGATCGCGTCGCGCTCGCCGGGCTTGAGCCCCGCGGCGTCGAGTTCCTCCCGCTCGAACCGGACGAGGGCGAGTTCGCGCTGCCGCACCTGCCGGGCGTCCGCGAGGTCCTTGTGCCGCCGCCGCAGTTCCCGCACCCGCTCGGCGGCGGACACGTATTTTGCCCGGTGGTCGGTCAGTCGGCCGAAGGCGTCGAGGAGTTCGAGTTGGTAGGCGGGCTGAAGCAGCGAGTAGCTTTCGCGCTGGCCGTGGACGTCGACGAACATCTCGCCGAGCCGCCGCAGGGTGCCGATCGCGACGGGCTGCTCGTTGACGAGGGCGGAACTGCGGCCGGAGCGGGACAGCCGGCGGGTGAGGACGAGTTCGTCCTCGTCGACGGGGGTTTGCAGGATCGCGGCGGCGGCGTCCCTCTGCTCCGGTCGGCCGAGCTCGAACCGGCCGGTGACGCGGAGTTCGTCCTGCCCGGCGCGGATGAGGTCGGCCGACCCGCGGTCGCCGAGGAGCAACCCGATCGCCCCGAGCAGCAGCGACTTCCCGGCCCCGGTCTCGCCGGTCCAGGCGCAAAACCCCGGCGCGAGTTCGACCCGCACGTCTTCGATCAGGGCGAGGTTCTGGACGGCGAGTTCGCGCAACATGCCGACATGGTACGCCAGTACACGAACGGGGTGAAGGCGGATCGTTGCCCGGGTGTGCCTCCCGATTTGGGAAAATCCTCGGTCCGTCGGGGCCATCCGAACAATTCGCCACGGATGAACGCGGATGGACACGGATCGGAAAGGACACCTTGGTGTGGATCGTTGACGGGGCGCGTCAATGAAACGAGTCGTTGGTTTTAATCGGCGTTAACCCGTGTCGATCCGTGGCTCAATGACCTCATTTACCACACGGCGACGGCCCCGCGGTTGTAGCGCATGTCCAGGGCGAGCCGCATCCGGAAGGAAATGCCGATCGGGGGGAAGTAGAGCCGCCGCAGGTACCGCAGGTGCGGCGAGGCGAGGAGGGCTCGGAAGCCGTCGTCGCCGATGGGGTTGTTGCTGAGGTCGAGCACGGACAGCCGGCTCAGGTGCGGGGTGTTCGCGAGGGCCTGCAGCCCGGCGTCGCCGATCTGGTTGTGCGTGAGGCGGAGTTCGCGCAGGCCGGCGATGTGCGGGGACCGCGCGAGGACGGCCGCGCCCCGGTCGCCGAGGTCGTTCGCCCCGAGGTCGAGGGACCGCACGCCGGGGGGGTCGGCGGTGTCGAGGAGCACGCCGAGCCCACCGGGGTTGAGGGCGTTCCCCGAGAGGTCGACGGTCCCCACGCGGAGGAGCACGCCGGCCCGGTTGAGGCTGGCCAGCCGGGGGACGCCGACCCGGTTCGTCGCGAGCCCGAGCCGTTCGAGGGCGGGCAACCCGTCCGAAGCCGCGATGGCCTTCGCCCCGGTCGGGCCGACGGCGTTCCCCGCGAGTTCCAGTCGGCGAAGCCGCTGCATCCGGGGGGCCGAGGCGAGCGCCGCCGCCCCCGCCTCGCCGATGCCGTTCTCGGACAGGTCGAGTTCTTCCAGCGAACTCAGGCACGGCGACGTGGCGATCATCTCCGCGCCGAGGTTCCCGACCCGGTTCCGGCCCAGTCCGAGCACGCGCAGGTTCGCCAGGTGGGGGGAACTCGCCACGGCCCGGGCGAGCGGCTCGTCGATGTGCTGGCCGTACACCGTCAGCCCGGTCAGGTTCGCCAGATGCCGGGAGGCGAAGACCGCGGCGGCGTGGCTGCCGAGGTCGAGGATGTGAACGTGCCGGACGGGGCCGGCTTCGAACAGCGCGGCGGCGTGCGTCAGGAACTGACGGGCAGTAAGTTTGACCTCTTCGACGAACCCCCGGCGGAACACCGGCCCGCTCGCCAGCCCGCGGAACGGGGCGGCCCACTGCTCCCCGTGGCGGTCGAGCAAGTCCCGTTCGGTGCGGGCGAGCTGCGGCCGCCGGGCGTCGGTTTCAGGCAGCCGGGCCAGGGCGATTTGCACGCGGATGAACTGCGCCCGCGGGTCGCCGAGTTCGTCGAGCCAGTCGGCGTAGATGAGCCGCGGCCCGTCGTCCTCGGGGGCTTCGCGGACACGCTGGAGGAAGCCGTCGGCAAGGGGGATCATGGTGCGGCACGCCTGGGCGGTTCATTCAAACCTACCACGGTTCCCTCGCAGCTCCCACACCCTCTCGACATTTTTGTGCCGACGAATTGACATCGATGCCTTGGCGAACGTATCATTTCGTTTGGGCTAACTCCGCACTTCACGGAGACTTCACTCACCCGGATGCCACCATGTTGCAATCACGTCCCCGCCGGGGCTTTACGCTGATCGAACTGCTCGTCGTCATCGCGATCATCGCCGTGCTGGTCGGATTGCTGCTCCCGGCCGTGCAGCGGGTTCGGGAGGCGGCCTCGCGAATCCGGTGCCAGAACAACCTGAAACAGATCGGCCTCGCCTTGCACAACTACCACGACCGCCACCAGGGCTTCCCGCCGGGGTACTCGTCCAATTCGATCTCTTCGGACGGCACCGGCCCCGGCTGGGGGTGGGCGTCGTTCCTGCTCGCGGACCTGGAGCAGGAGCCGCTGTCCCGGCAGATCGACCGCACGAAGTCGATGCTCGACCCGGTTCACGACAGTGTGCGAAACGTCCCGATTCCGTTCCTGCGGTGCCCGTCCGACCCCCGGCAAGACCCGATCCGCGTGGCGGACTTCGCCAACCCCTCGGGGCTGACGACCGACCTGGGCCGCTCGAATTACGTCGGGTGTTACGGCAACACGCCGTTCCTGAACCAAGACCCGGCCGTGCTGACGAACCACCTGACTCTCGACGGCATCCACGGCCGGGGCATGTTCCACCGCAACAGCCGCACCCGCATCGCGGACCTGACCGACGGGACGAGCAGCACCATCGCGGTGGGGGAGAAGAGCGCCCTGAAGACGATGGTGTCGTGGGCCGGGATCGTTCCCGGCGCGACGTGGGTCAGCCCGAACGACGGGGGCACCCCGCCGGGGAACCTCGCCGCCGCGATGGTGCTCGGCCACGCCTGCCGGGACCACCCCCCGAGCGCGGACGCCGGCGTCGCCGAGGACTTTTCCGCCCCGCACCCGAACGGCGTGAACTTCGTCTTCGCGGACGGCTCCGTCCACGCGGTGCGGACGAACGTGAACATGGCCGTCTACCCGTTCACGGCCAGCATCGCGGACGGGCTGGCGGTTCAGCCGGACTTTTGACGTAGAATGCGAGCGAGGAGGGTGCCATGCGACCCATCGAAATCCACGACCGCGGCCGGGGGCCTGAACTGAAGGGCACGCGGACGACGGTGTACGACGTCGTCCCGTTCCGCCTCGCCGGGCACAGCGCGACCTACACGGCCGCCGCGCTCGGGCACGCGACCGACGAAATCGAGGCGCTGTACCGCTACATGGACGAGCACCTCGCCGAGGTGATGGAGGTCCACAACCGCATCGAGGAGCGCATCGCGAAGGGGAACCCCCCGGAGATCGAGGCGAAACTCGCAGAGGCGCGAGCCCAGCTGAGGGCGTGGATGGCCGCGAAGAAGGCCCGAAACGGGGAGGCCGCGAATGGCACTGGCCATCCTGGCTGACGCGAACATCCAGGGGCAGGTGTTCCGAATCGTTCAGGAACTCGAAACCGGGGAATGGGCCGAATTCTGGGCATCACTCGGCGTGGGGTTCACGACGTTCGAGCGGATCGGCATCCCGACGGAACTGCCGGACCGCGATCTCTGGCATCTCTGCCAGCGGCACGGATACCTGCTGATCACGGCGAATCGAAACGGTGACGGCCCCGATTCCCTGGACGTCGTCATTCGCTCTGAGGGCAAATCGGACTCGCTGCCCGTGTTCACGATCTCGAGCGTCAACCGGCTCACGACCAGTCGCGAGTACGCCGGTGCCGTGATCGTGACGTTGTTGGAGTACCTCCTCGCGATCGACAACGTTCGCGGCAGCGGTCGCCTTTACCTGCCATAACCCCATGCCCCGTGTCGAACTCATCGGCGTTCGCAAGTCCTTCCCCGGCGTCGCGGTCGGGCCGCTGGATTTGGCCGTTGACGCGGGGGAGACGTTCGTCTTGCTCGGGCCGTCGGGGTCGGGGAAGTCGACGCTCTTGCGGCTCGTTGCGGGGTTGGAAGAGCTCGACGCGGGGGAAGTCCGCATCGGCGGGGAACGGGTGGACCGGTGGCCGCCGCACCGGCGCGGGGTGGGGCTCGTGCCGCAGCGGCCGGCGTTGTACCCGCATTTGAGCGTGGCGGGGAATCTCGGGGGAGGGAAGTCCACTTCTTGTGGCACCGGCCTCTGGCCGGTGTGGGCGCAACACCGGCCAGAGGCCGGTGCCACAAGAGAAAGGCCAGAAGAAGTTTCGCTTCGCAGCGCAGTCAAACTTCTGAACCTTGAGCCGATAATGGACCGGATGCCGCACCAGCTCTCCGGCGGGGAGCGGCAACGGGTCGCGCTCGCGAAACTCGTGGCCCGGAATTCGGCGGTTTGGCTGCTCGACGAGCCGTTCACCGGGCTCGATCCGGTGTTCCGGCCCGAATTCCGTCACGATCTGCACTTGCTGCGGGCCGAACGCGGGGTCACAATGATCCTTGTCACCCACGCCCCGGCCGACGCGTTCGCGCTCGGTCACCGAATCGGGGTGCTCGGCGACGGCGTCCTTCAACAAGTCGGAACCCCCGACCGGTTAAGGGATTCCCCCGACACCCGGTTCGTGGCGGCCGCCCTCGGGCGGCTCAGCCTGATCGACGGTACTCTCGCCGGGCGTGCGGGTGGCGGCGACCTCTCCGGACGTTTCGTTTCGGAGTGCGGGTCGATTTCGGTCCCGGTTCCCGCGGAAATCCTGCGGAATCTGGGCTCGGAACCGACTCCGAGTCTGACGCTCGGCATCCGGCCCGAAGACGTTCAACCGGTGCCGTCGGGTGAATCCCCTGCGAGCCAGGGCGTGCTCACCCGGTGGCCCGTCGTCTCGGCCGAACCGGACGGCAGCGGGTGGTGGCTGACCCTGGCCCGCGGCCGAACGCGGGTCCGGGCGCGGCAACCGTCCGGTCCGCCGCCCGGGTTCGGCACCCCCGCGGATTGGGCCTTCCCAGCCGACCGGTGCCTCTGGTTCGACGGCAAAAGCGGCCGTCGGATCGGGGACTAATTCCGGAGTTCTGCCACCCCGAACTCCGGGAGGCAGGACCCGGGGTGCATCTGGAGCCGGCACCGATGGCGAAGGCGAAACCGAAACCGAAGGTCAAAGAAGGCCCGAGCCCCGAAGAGATTCGGCGCGAACTCGGGAAGAAGATCCTCGAACTCGTCGACAAGATTCACGAGGAGAAGAAGGTCTCCAAGGACGTGGTCTTCAACGGGATCGAGGCCGCCATCCGCCTCGCGGCGGAGCGGCACTTCGGCGTCGAGGAAGGCGTCCTCGTCCAGATCGACCACGCCACCGGCGAGGTCGTCGCCCGGCACGGCGAGAAGTCGCTCGAGCCCGTCGAACTCGGCCGGATCGCGGCCCAGTCCGCCAAGCAGGTGATGATCCAGAAGATCCGGGAAGCCGAGTCGGACACGGTCTTCAACGAGTACAACGCGAAGAAGGGCGAACTCGTCGTCGGCACGATCCAGCGGCTCGACGCCGGCACCGCGATCGTCTCCCTCGGCAAGAGCGAAGCCCTGCTCCCCCGCAGCGAGCAGATCCCCGGCGAGACGCACCACGTCGGGGAGCGCGTCAAAGCGGTGATTTTCGAGGTCCGCAAGACCGGCCATCGGGTGAAGATCGTCCTGAGCCGGGCGCACCCGGACTTCGTGCGGTCGCTGTTCGAGGAAGAAATCCCGGAAGTCGACGACCGCACGATCGACCTGCGGGCCGTCGCCCGGGAGGCCGGCTACCGCTCGAAGGTCGCGGTTTCGAGCATCGACATGAAGGTCGACTGCGTCGGGGCGTGCGTCGGCGTCCGCGGCAGCCGGATCAAGAACATCATCGAGGAGCTCAACGGCGAGCGGATCGACATCGTCCGGTGGAACGACTCGCTCCAGGTGCTGATCCCGAACGCGCTGCAGCCGGCCCAGATCTCGGAAGTCTTCACCTACCCGCGGCTCGGCCGGGCGATCGTGCTGGTCCAGGACGACCAGCTGTCGCTGGCGATCGGCCGCCGCGGGCAGAACGTCCGGCTGGCCTCGAAGCTGGTCGGCATGGACATCGAGATCATGACGGTCGAGGAACTGGCCGAGGGCCTGGAGCGGGCGGAGCGGTGGTTCGGCCAGCTGCCGCACGTGTCGCCCGAACAGATCCAGGCGATGATCGAAGAAGGGTTCCTCTCGTACAATGAGTTGACGTTCATCGACGCGGCGGAGCTCTCCTCGTTCACCGGGCTGCCGGAAGAGCAGGCCGACGAGGTGCTGATCTACGCCGAGGAGTACGCGGACCACATGGACCGCGCGGTCGAGGAGGAGCGGGCCGAGGCGGAGGCGGCCGCGCAGGCGGCGGCCCAGGCCGAGGCTGCGGCGGAAGCCGCCGCCGAAGCCGAGGCGGCCGCGGCACCGGCCGGCGACGACGTTTCCGCGAACTCGGACGCGGCGGCCGTGTCTGTCGCTGTGCCGGAGGAAGTCGTCGAAGTTCCGGGCCACCCGGAGATGAAGGTCGCGTCTCCGCCCGGCAGTTACCACGAAGGCCCGCCGACGGACGTCGAAGGCGTGGAGGAAGCTGTGATTCACGAAGAACAGCGGACGGGCGAGGACGGGGAACAGACC
>ERZ1066123.1535-NODE-1535-length-13534-cov-6.159804_pt1 | contig 13534 bp, 13 predicted proteins | sample MGYA00382770_ERZ1066123 | MGnify/ENA primary metagenome ERZ1066123 (study PRJEB33369, sample SAMEA5778353) | biofilm metagenome | biome: Industrial cooling water; feature: Water cooling tower basin; material: Biofilm | place: United Arab Emirates | collected...
CGACTGGGGCACCGGCTACCAGGCCGAGATCCGCCTCACGAACGACCAGCCCGCGTCCGTGACGGACTGGCGGCTGGCGTTCGACTTCGGCCGGGACATCGGCCAGATCTGGGACGCGAAAGTCGTCAGCAAGACGGGCACGCGGTACGTCCTCGGCCCGGCGGACTACAACACGACGCTGCCCGCCGGGGCGGTCGTCAAAATTGGCTTCCTCGGCACCGGCGGCGCGAGGACGACCACCCCGAGCGGGTACACCCTCTCCTGGGAAGGCGGCACCGCCCCGACGCCGACGCCCGCCCCGACTCCCACCCCCCCACCAACCCCGACACCGACGCCGACCACCGGTTCCCAGGTGACATTCAAGGTCGACAGCAGCTGGACGGGCGGGTTCACCGCGACGGTGACGGTCAAGAACACCGGGACGACCGCTGTTTCCGGGTGGACCCTCGCGTTCGACGCCGGGTTCGCGATCGGCAACACCTGGAACGGGACCGTGGCGAACCGCACCGGCTCCCGGTACACCGTCCGCGACGCCGGGTACAACGCGACGATTGCCCCCGGCGCGACCGCAAGCTTCGGCTTCCAGGCCGGCGGCGTCGCCGTCACGCCGACGAACTTCGCGTTCAACGGCACCCCCGTCGGCGGCACGACCCCCACGCCGACACCCGCCCCACTTCCCAGCATCGGCGTCGCGAACGTCAGCGTCAGCGAGCCGAGCCAAGCGGCGGCCGCGACCGGGTGGCTCTCCACGCGCGGGAACCAGATCGTCGATTCCACCGGAACGCCGGTGCGAATTTCCGGCGTCAACTGGTTCGGCATGGAGAGCACCACCTACGCCCCGCACGGCCTCTGGACCCGCGGCTACCGGGAGATGATGGACCAGATGAAGCAGCAGGGGTTCAACACGATCCGCCTGCCGTTCTCCAACCAGCTCTTCGACGCGGGCAGCACGCCGAACGGCATCGACTTCGGCAAGAACCCGGACCTGCAAGGGCTGACCGGCCTCCAGATCATGGACAGGATCGTCGCCTACGCGGGGCAGATCGGGCTGCGGATCCTGCTCGACCACCACCGCTCGGACGCCGGGGCCGGGGCGGAGACGTCCGGGCTGTGGTACACGGCGAAGTACCCGGAAACCCGCTGGATTTCGGACTGGACGATGCTCGCGGCCCGGTACGCGAACAACCCCACCGTGATCGGCGCGGACCTGCACAACGAGCCGCACGGCCCGGCGACCTGGGGCACCGGCGGGGCGAACGACTGGCGGCTGGCGGCGGAACGGGCCGGGAACGCGGTGCTGGCGGCGAACCCGAACTGGCTGATCGTCGTGGAAGGCGTCGAGAGCGGGCCGAGCGGCAACTACTGGTGGGGCGGCAACCTGTCCGCGGCCGTCACCCACCCCGTGCGGCTGACCGTCGCCGGCCGGCTCGTGTATTCGCCGCACGACTACCCCGCGACGGTCTACAACCAGCCGTGGTTCTCCGCGTCGAACTACCCGAACAACCTGCCCGCCGTGTGGGACGCGAACTGGGGCTACCTGTACAAGCAGGGCATCGCCCCCGTGCTGGTCGGCGAGTTCGGCACGAAGTACGAAACCGCCAGCGACCGGGCGTGGCTCTCCGCCCTCGTCAACTACATGGGCGCGACCGCCCCGACCGGCCAGAACCAGGGCGTCAGCTGGACGTACTGGAGCTGGAACCCGAACAGCGGCGACACCGGCGGCATCCTGGCCGACGACTGGCGGACGGTCAACGCCGCGAAGGTGTCGGCGGTCGCCCCCGCGCAGTTCGGGCTGTTGCCGACGGTGGGCGGCGTGACCGGGCCGTCGTCGGTGCAGGTCGCGTTCACGCTGACGCTGTCGGCCGCGAGCGCGACCCCGGTGACGGTGCGGTACGCCACCGAGAACGGCACCGCGACGGCGGGTGCGGACTACACCGCCACCTCCGGCACCGTGACGTTCGCGGCCGGGCAAAGGACCGCGACGGTGACGGTGACGGTGCTCGCGGACACGCTCGCGGAGGCGGACGAACTGTTCTACCTGCGGCTGAGCGACCCCCGCGGGGCCACGCTGGGAATGGCGAGTGCGACGGGCACGATCCGCGCGAACGGGTGAAACGTTATCTTGTAGGTCGGGTCGAGGCTTTGCGAGGCCCGACGGGTAGCGCGGCATCGGGGGACAACGCGCTGCTGACCTCGGGAGGCGCACCGTCGGGCCTCGCAAAGCCTCGACCCGACCTACAAGAAAAATCTTACTTCAACTCCTTCAGCCGGATGTTGCGGTACTCCATCTGCCCGCGGTCGGCTTCGAGCCCGATCGGGCCGGTCTCGGGGAGCTTGAAGGCTTCCTCCAGCACCTCGCCGTTGACGGAGCAGTGCGCGGCCTGGCCCTTCACCACGACCACGATCTCGTTCCAGTCTTGCGGCTTGTACTTCGTCAGCTTCTTCGCGTAGGCCGGCGGGCCGGCGACGGGGTAGTCGCGGACCTGCAGCTGCGGGCCGCGGATGAACAGGCCGCTGTCGGCGTTCTTCTCCGCGCGGAACTCCAGGCGGAGTTCGAAGTCTTTCGGGAACTTCGCGGTCGTCCAGAGTTGCGCGGTCCCCTTGCCGGGGTTGACGACGATCGCGCCGTCCTTCGCGGTGTACCGCTTGTCGGACGACTCTGCCTTGCCGTCGAACGGGTCGCCGGTCTTGTACGTCCAGCCGGTCAGGTCTTTGCCGTTGAAGAGTTCGACCGCGTCGGACTTGGGATCGGCCGCGGTCGCGAGCGAGGCGAAGGCGAGGAGCAGGAGAGATCGATACATGGGAATAGTTCCTGAGATTTTGGATTTGTAGGTCGGGCCGAGTCTTCGAGGCCCGACGGGGAGCGCAATGTCGGGCCTCGAAGACTCGGCCCGACCTACAGGAAAGATTACTTCAGCGGCTTCCCCGCGAGCGGCTTGCCGTTCGTGTCGAGGATTTGGAACGTGTGAATCCCCGGCTTGCGGTCGTCGGTGTACGTCCAGACCACCTTCTTGTCCGGGGTGATCTCCATCAGCCGCGTCTGCTTCGGGCCGGCGGCGTAGCTCGTGATGACGGTGTTGCCGTTCGGCAGCCGCTGACCGCCACAGGGGTCCTTGAGCGGCTTGCCGGGCAGGTCGTCGTTCGTGACCTGCCAGACGGTTTTGCCGTCCTTGTCCACTTCGATGACCGTGTGGCCGTGGGTACAGGTGACGAGGGTGTGGCCGTTGTCGAGGCGGATCGCGGTGAACGGCATGTTCGGCGTCTTGACCTCCCACACGACCTCGCCCTTCGGAGTGTACTCGCGGACGACGCGGTCGAGCAGTTGCGGGACGAGGTAGTTCCCGTTCGCCAGCTTCCGGCTCATCCGCGTTTGCAGGTGGTGGTCCTTCGTCTGGGCCTTCAACGGCACGTCGGCGAGGACCTTCCCGTCGCGGGACACTTCCAGCAACCGGGGCTTGTCGCCGGCTTCCGTCAGCAGGAACGTGTCCTTGTCGAGTGGCTGGACGGTGTTCACCTCGGACTGCGTCCCCTTGAACTCGAACAGCGTCTTGCCGTCGCGGTCGACCTCGACGACCGCCCCGCCGGGGTACGTCTTGCTCTTGGACAGTGCCAGCAGCACCTTGCCGTCGTCGAGCACCCAGCCGTCGCGGGAGGCGTGCGGGTACTTCCAGGCGACTTTGCCGTCGCCGTCGATAATGCAGGTGTCCCCGCCGGTGACGAGGAACGAGTGGGTGATCGGTTCGGGGGCGTCCGCGAAGGCGAGCAGCAGGAGCAGGAGAGACACGGGGGGAGGGCTCCGGAGTGCGAGAGCCGCGACCGCCAGGGAGCGGCCGCAGCCAGAGAAAATTTGCGGCAATGGAGGGCGAAGTCAAAGGCGAGCTTTGGACTGGCTCTCCCGATGGGGCGGCCGCTCCCTGGCGGTCGCGGCTCTCGCAGTCACTTCACGGTCAGCAGCTTGTCTTCCTTCGGGAAGGTTTCCAGCACCAGTCCCTTGAAGCGGATCTCTTGCGGCACCTTGTTCGAGTGCAGTTGCAGCCCGATCGGGCCTTCCTTGATGCGGTTCGGCTCGGGGTCGCGCCAGTCGACGACGGCGACGCCGTTCGCGGCCACGCGGACTCGGTTGCCCTGGGCCAGGATCTCGATGTCGTTCCAGTCGTGCTGCTTGCCGACCTTGCGGGCCGGGCCGCCGTCGACCGGCAGGCCGTTGCGGCCGAACAGGTCGTACATCCCCCACCCGCTCGGGAACATGACGAGGTGGCCGGCGTAGGTGTACTTCGTGCGGTCCTTCTCCGGGTTCTTCGACACGTCCGGCTTGACGACGCCCCAGAACGCGACGCCGGAGTGCATCTCGGACTCGACGAGCTTCGCCGAGAACGTCAGGCGGAAGTCCGAGTACTTGTCCTTGGTCAGCAGGTAGGTACTGAAGCTGAGCGGGTCCGTGTTCTTCGCGACGATGGCCTCGTCCTTGACGGACCACAGGTCCTCGTACCCTTCCCAGCCGGTCAGCGTCTTGCCGTCGAACAGCTTGATCGTCTCCGACTTGCCCTCCTTCGGCGGCACGACGGGGGCTTCCTTCTTGGGGTCTTTCTTGTCCTGTCCGACGGCGGTGCCGGACAGCAGGAGCGCGAGCGAGAGAAACAGGGTCCGCACGGGTCGACCTCGTGAAACGGGGAGGGTTGGGAACGACGGGCCGATCTTAACGCGCTGCCGGGGGTGAAAGATGCAAGAATCTGCGGAGAATGCTGGACTTTCGGGGCCAGGCGGCGTGCGAACTGCGGTAGGGTGGGGGCTGCGGAATCACTCCGGTTCCGCCCCGGCACGTCCCCGAGTCACGAATGACCACCCTCGCCGTCCCCGTTTCGCCGCCCCGGACCTCGGTTTACCGGGCGGCGCGGATCGCGATTTCCCTCTCCCCGCTGATCCTGGTCCACCTCGCCCTGGGTGCGATCCCGTTCGTCGAGTTCACGATCGTCTCGGTCCTGCTGCTCGTCGCCGTCACTCGCGTCGCGGGCATCGGCGTGACGGTCGGCCTGCACCGCTACTTCTCCCACCGCTCGTTCAAGACGCCCCGGTGGGTCCAGTTCGTGCTCGCCGTCATGGGCTGCACCGCCCTCCAGAAAGGCCCGCTCTGGTGGGTGGTCCACCACCGGCTGCACCACAAGCACTCGGACACCGCCGCCGACCCGCACTCGCCGGTGGCGGACGGGTTCTGGTACGGCCACGTCGGCTGGCTGTTCGCGAACGACCTGATGACGCCCGACCACGGGACCGTGCGCGACCTGACGAAGTACCCGGAACTCGTCTGGCTCGACCGGCTCTGGATGGTTCCGGGCATCCTGCTGGCGGCGGCGTGCTACGCGATCGACGGGCTGCCGGGGCTGGTCTACGGCTACTGCCTGGCGATCGTGTTCGTCTTCCAGGTGACGTTCGCGGTCAACTCGATCGGCCACCTGTTCGGCCCGCAGCGGTTCGAGACGGGCGAAGGCAGCCGGAACAACTTCGTCCTCGGCATCCTGGCGATGGGCGACGGCTGGCACAACAACCACCACCGCGCCCCGTACTCGGCCCGGCACGGGTTCGCGTGGTACGAGTTCGACATGGCCTACTTGACGATCCGCGCGATGCGGCTGGTCGGGCTCGCGTGGGACGTGAAGCAACCGCCTGCGGAATTGCTGCAGGGGAAGGCGACGACGATTCCGGAACCGGTCGAGGTCGGCGAAGGCGCGTTGACGCCCTGAGGGACGGCAAGGGGAGAGATCAGCGAACCCGAAATCCCGTCTGAGATTTCAAGCCGCGAACGGAAGTGAGCGGCTGGCTTCCTCCGACACGAGGCAGCCAATTTTCCCAGGAAGTCAGCCGCTCACTTCCGTTCGCGGCTCTTGGGGATCACTGCAAGAAATCGGGACGGTGTGTCGTGCCGATTTCTTCGCCGTTTAGGCGTACTCTTTCTTCAGCGGCGGCGTCGCCCGGAGGATGTTCCCCCGCTCGTCCGCTTCGACGAAGTAGCTGTTCACGATGCGGACCTGCGTGGCGTCCTGGCCGGTCATCACGTTGACGCGGTAGTGGCCCTTCCACAGTTCCAGCACGGCGACCCGGTACAACCCGGCCGGCGAGCCGAGGGAGTTCAGGATGCCGGTGCGGATCGCCGCGTCCGGGCCGGGTCGGTTCGCGGTCTCGCTGACCGCCGGGGGTGTTCCGCCCTGGGGGGCCGCCGGGGACTTCGCCATGACTTCTCTCCGCACGAATATGAATGCCGGGCACCGGCACGGGCTCCCGGCGCTGGGTACGATCATCGGCATCGGACCGATTGACACTGAGATTATAGACCGCACCCGCGGGCAGTGTCCGAATTTGCCCAGGTTCGCACAAGATCGACTGCCCCGGCGAGCGGCGGGGCGTCCGCCCGCCGTGGAATGGCCGTGGGAGCGATGCGGATTCGCGCGGGCATCGCCGCCGTTTCGCGCGAACACGGCGGGCTCGCGCCCCGCCGCTCGCCATTAGAATGAATCGACCGATTCGCCCCCGCGGTTGCGTCCCCTTTCGAGAATGCGATGCCCTTGACTGCCGTCGATCTGCCGGACCCCCGACCCGTGCCGCAAGCGGTCAAAAAATTCGTCGCCGAGGCGGACCTGAGGATCGAACGGTTCCAGATGAAGTCGCGGTGCCCGGCGTTCGTACCCAGCGATTATGCCGGGGCGTACGCCGTCCTCCGCGGCCTCGCCGACGCTTCCCTGATCCGCGGCAACCGGTTCTGCGAGTGGGGGAGCGGCTTCGGCGTCGTCACCGGCCTCGCCGCGATGCTCGACTACGAGGCCTACGGGATCGAGGTCGAACCGGACCTCGTGACCCAGGCGCAACTCCTCGCGGAAGACTTCGGCCTGTCCGCCGAGTTCGCCCGCGGCAGCTTCGTGCCCCGCGCCGCCGAGTCCAACGTGTGCGCCGCCGGCGAGTACGCCTGGCTCACCACGGACGGGGACGACTCTTACGAGGAACTCGGGCTGGAGATCGACGACATGGACGTGATCTACGCCTACCCGTGGCCGGACGAGGAGGACGTGACGGCGAAGCTGTTCGAGCGGTACGCCGGGGCCGGGGCGGTGCTCGTGACGTACCACAGTGCCGGCGAAGGGTTCCGCGTGCGGCGAAAAGTCGAGCGGAAGAAGAAGCGGTAGGAACCTGCCGCGGAGCGAACTCCGCGGCAGGGGGTCGGCTCTCAGGTGTCCCCGTAGAGGTCGTGGATCATCGGGTCGAGCCGCTTGGTGTTGCGTTCGACCGCGAGCACGATCGTCTGTTCTTCCATGCCGTCCGTGGAGGTGGCGACGGCGGGGATGATCTGCCGGCTGTCCGGCAGCGGGTAGCGCATCGTGAAGGTGCCGTCCGGGCGGAGCTTGACGGGCTCGTTCTGGAGCGTCACGGCGGCGGTGGGGTCGGTCTTGCCGTACACGATCAGCTGCGCGTCGATCTCGAAGAAGAACTTCTTGAGCTTGCCGGGCAGGACCGCGCCGGAGCCGAAGGGGGATTCCTTGGGCTGCCGGCGGAACGGGTCGTCGGGCAGGTCCGCGGGTGAGGGAGCACCGCCCGGTTCGCCGCCGACGGCCGCCGCGATCAGCCGCTCCGCGGCCTTGTCTTCCAGGCTCGCGGCCCAGTTCTCGTCGAGCACTTCACTCGCACCGGCCTTCGGCGGGGTGATGACGTTCGACCGGGCGAGGACGAAGAACGTCTGCCGCCGCGACAGGTAGCCGATGTCCGCCCGGTACGACCGCGGCGGCTGCGGGACGTCGATGTACCAGTGGCTGCACCCGCCGTGGATCACGATGTCGCGGATCGGGGCTTCCGAGGTGCTCGTCGTGTCCTGGCTGGTCACGTCGAACAGGCGAATGATCGGCTTCGCCCCGTGCCAGTCCTGCCCGAGCGCGGCCTCCGCCCGCTGCACGGACTGAACGGAGAGCTGCCACTGGGCGTGGAGCCAGAACGGATCCGGGCCGCTGAGGAGGATCTGGTCGCGGACCGGGCCGGCGGCCTTGCCGTTGCGGTAGGACAGGTCTTTGTCCGAAGGAATCGCGACGGGCGGCACCTTCGGGGCCGGCTTGGCCGGGGCCGCGGGTTTGGCGGCGACGGGGAGGGTCGGCCGCGCCGGGGGTGGGGGCACGACCGCCGGCTTGGCGGGGACCGACTGGCGGGCCGGGGCCGGGACGGTCGGCTGCTTGGCGGGGGGGTGCTTGGCCGCCGGCTTCGCCGCGCCGTTGACGGCCGGTTTCGCCGCGACGGGCTTCGCGGAGCCGTTCGGGGCGGGTTTGGCCGTCAATTTGGCGGCCGACTTCACCGGCGGGGCCTTGGCGGGCGGGACCGGCTTCGCGGCGGGCTTGGACTTGGGTTTGGCGGACAGCGCTTGGACCAGTTCATCCTTGGTCATGCCGTCCCACACGGAGATGCCGCGCTGACGGGCCAGGTCGAACAGGTCTTTCTTCGGGCGGTCGCTGAGTGGCGACTTCGTCATCGGCGGACACTCCCACCGGCAGTCGTCGCCGGGCGGAAGGGCAGGGGCGTCCGTGCGGGGGATCGTCTCCGGGAGTCCTTCCCAAGACGGGGTTCGGTAAGGGCGGCGGGCCGACCGCAACCGGGGACCGCGTACTTCACCCAAACCTTACTTAGAGCAAATCTAAAGAAAGTGACACCCCCCTGTCAACGCGAGTTGTCCGCAACCGCGCGTGATTGTGGACTTTCCGGGTCGAACGAATCGGTTGCGCAGAACGGGTCGGTCCGGCGGGGAAAGTTGTGCGGCCGGTGCGGATTCGACCGGGGAATTGTCACCCGCCCGCCCCGGCAACGTTTGCCCGGAGGGGCTCGAACACCTGTCGCCCCATACCCTTCGGGCACCGACGCTGGCGGTAGCGGGGCTTGTGAATAATTTCACGAAATGGTTGTTGACGATCCACCCCGTCTCCCCACAATACCCCGGTCGCGGACACGGAATGCGTGACGGCGAGTTCCGGAACCCGAGGGGCCGATGACCCCACCGACACCGGGCCGCCGGCCGTTGAGTCCGATCGCCTTCGCGGTGGTCGGCTCGGAGATGGCCTGCTTCACGCTCCTGGGCGTGGGGATCGATTCGTTCGCCGGCACGATGCCCTGGGCGACCGTCGGACTGACGCTTTTGGGAACCGTGGCCGCGATGGTTCACTTGATTCGGATGGCGACGCCGAAGAAGCCGCCGGGGGCGTCGTGACGCGGCGGGAGCTGCTCTGGTTGGTCGGGTCGGGGTTGCCGGTCCTTCTGGCGGCCGGCCTCGCCGCCGGAGCCGGGCGGGTCGATCATGCCGTCTCCGGCTCGGTCGCGTTCGGGCTCTGTGTTCCGGTGGCGGTCGGCCTCTTCTGGCTGACGAAGTGGTTCGCCCGCCGGACGCCGTTCGGCGGGTTGTTGGGGATGGCGGTCGGGGTGCCTGTCCGCGTCGTCGCGGCCCTCGGGGGCGGGATGGCGGTGTTTTACGGCGTCCGGTGGACGGACGAATCCCCGGTCGGCTTCCTGGTCTGGTTGCTGGCCGCGTACCTGTTGACGTTGGCGGCGGAAACGGTCCTGCTCGCGGTGCCTCTCCCGGCCCCCGACGCCCGTGCCCGGTTGGAGGGGGAATAAGCGATGTTGTTCGCCGCCGCCGAAGCCGCCCACGCCGCCGTGGAGAAGAAGCAGGTCGCGCCGTTCGACCACGTCCGGGATTCGCACGAGATCCACGTCTTCGACAACCTCCACATCCACCTGCCGGAGCCGGTCACCAAGTTCCACCTGATCCTGGCCCTCTCGGCCCTGCTGGTCGGCGTGCTGGTGATCTGGGTGGCGAACAAGATCGCGTCCGGCGAGCCGCCGAAGGGCCGGCTGTGGAACCTGATCGAGTCCCTGCTGCTGTTCATCCGCGACAAGGTCGCCCGCCCCAGCCTCGGCGAGCACGACGCGGACAAGTACATGCCGTTCCTGACGACGCTGTTCCTGTTCATCTTCGCCAACAACCTGTTCGGGATGCTGCCGTTCCTCGGCTCCCCGACGGCCCACATTTACGTGACCGGGGCACTGGCATTGGTGTCGTTCCTGGTCATCCACACCAGCGGCATCATCGAGAATGGGTTCGGCCACTATTTGAAGTCGTTCATCCCGCACATCGAAGTGGACAACGCGGCCATCAAGTACGGCATGATCGCGATGATGGCCCCGCTCGAATACATGACCGCGTTCATCCGCGCCATCATCCTCGCGGTGCGGTTGTTCGCGAACATGCTCGCCGGGCACACGGTGCTGTTCGTGATCCTGTTCTTCATCCAGCTCGTCGCGAACCCCGAGTACCAGATCGACATCGCGAAGGGGAACGAGGGCTGGATGTACTGGCTGGTCGCCCCGTTCAGCGTGTTGATGGTCACCGCCCTGAGCCTGCTGGAACTGTTCATCGCCGGGCTCCAGGCGTTCATCTTCACGTTCCTGACGGCGATCTTTATCTCGCTGGCGAAGCACCCGGCCCACTGATTCGACCACCGCCGGGCGGGTTCCGGCGAACCGTTGACTGGACCCGATATTCACCACCGTAGACAAGGGACTTGTAGACATGCAACGCAGCACCCTGTTCGCCATGATCGTCGCCGTCGTGTTCCTCCTCGGGGCGTCCTCCCCGGCGATGGCCCAGACCGCCCCGGCCCCGGCCGGCCCGCAGAAGGTCGTCCACAACACGCCCGCCGCGATCGGGATGGGCCTGAGCGTCCTCGGCATCGGCCTCGGCCTCGGGATGATCGGGTTCGCCGCCCTGAACGGCATCGCCCGCCAGCCGGAACAAGCGGGTGCGATTCAAGGCGCGATGTTCATCATCGCGGGCCTCGTCGAAGGGGCCGGGATCATCAGCCTCGTGCTGTGCCTCGTGACGATCTTCGTCTGATTCCTGTTGTGGCCGACATGCTCCGCATGTCGGCTCGCTTGGGATGTTCGCAAGTGGAGCGCGGTCACACGCGGAGCGTGTGACCCACACAACAGATGAGTCCCCACCACGGAGAAGCCGCCATGCGGTGGCCGCTGACATTCACCCTGGCCCTCGTCGCGCTGGCCGCGGTCGCCGACCCGGCCCTGGCCGCGGCCGCACACGGCGAGGCCAAGCAAGAGGGCGGGCTGTCGTTCCTCGACCTGCAACGGTACGACCTCGGCATCTTCACCCTGATCGTGTTCGGGCTCCTCTGCCTGATCCTGTCGTCCACCGCGTGGCCGAAGATCCGCGAGGGTCTCGCCAAGCGGGAGGCGGACATCTTCAGCGCCCGCGACGAGGCGCTGAAGGCGAAGAAGGAGGCCGAGGACCTGCGGGCCGAACTGAAGGCCGCACAGGCCAAGGCCCACGACGAGATCAAGGCGCTGCTCGAAGAGGCGCGTCGCGACGCCGCCGCCCTCCGGGCCACGGAGAAGGAAGCCGGCGTGAAGGACGCCGCCGCCGAGCGCGAGCGGGCGAAGCGGGAGATCTCCGCCGCCAAGGACGCCGCCCTGTCCGAGATCTACGAGAAGGCCGTCGGCCTCGCGACGAACCTGTCCGCGAAGACGCTCGGCCGGTCGATCACGGCGGACGACCACCGCAAGCTGCTCGACGAGTCCCTGGCGGAACTGGCGACGGCCGCGAAGTCCCACGCATAGGCGAGAACGCGACCATGAGCATGAACCGGTCTTTCGAGGAGCAAGTCCGCTCGCCCGGGGTGTTGAGCCCCGAGGAGATGCAGCGGGTGCAGGCGCTCTACGAGAACCTGCTGCTCACGACGGACACGTCGAACAGCCACACGATTGCCGGCCGCATCCCGCGGACTTACGCGGAGGCCCTGCTGACCGCGGCCGAGCAGCGCGGCCAGATCGTGGACGTGGCCGAGAACTTCCAGTCGCTCGGCCAGGACGTGTTCCCGAACGCGCCGGGGTTCGAGGCGTTCCTGGACAGCGCCGCCGTGACCCGGCAGCAGAAGGACGCGGTCCTGACGAAGGTTTTCGAGGGCAAGGCGAACCCGCTGTTCCTCGACTTCCTCCGCCTGCTCAACCGCAAGGACCGGCTCGGGATGCTGCGGCTGATCGGCATCGCGTTCCGGACACTGCTCGAAAACCGGGCCAACCGCGAGCGGGTGCTCGTCGAGGCCGCGGCCGAACTGACCGCCGACCAGAAGGCGAAGCTGACCGAAACGCTGGCCGCCGCCCTGAAGAAAACGCCCGTGCTGGTGGTGCGGGTGAACCCCGAGTTGATCGGCGGCCTCGTCGTCCACGTCGGCGACAAGGTGTTCGACACCTCGGTCCGTAGCAAACTCGTCAACGTCCGAAACCAACTGCTGGCCCGAGGCTCCCATGAGATTCAAAGCGGACGAGATCGCTTCAGTCATTCTTGAAGAGCTGAACCAGTCCCGGACCCAGGCCGACACCCGCGAGGTCGGCCGCGTCCTGGAGGTCGGCGACGGGATCGCGCGGGTCTACGGCCTGTCCGACGTCATGGCCGGCGAGCTCCTCGACTTCCCCCGGTCGGGCGTCCGCGGCCTCGCGTTCAACCTCGAAGAGAGCTCCGTCTCGATCATCATCCTCGGGGACTACCTCCTCGTTCAGGAAGGCGACGAGGTCCGCACCACGGGGCAACTGCTCTCCGTCCCCGTCGGCGAGGGGATGATCGGCCGCGTCGTCGACCCGCTCGGCAACCCGGTCGACGGCAAGGGGCCGATCCAAACGACCAAGACCCGCCTCGTCGAGAGCCCCGCGCCGGGGATCGTCGACCGCCAGCCGGTGAAGCAGCCGCTGCAGACCGGGATCAAGGCCATCGACGCGATGACCCCGATCGGCCGCGGCCAGCGGGAACTCATCATCGGCGACCGGAAGACCGGCAAGACGCAGATCGCGATCGACACCATCATCAACCAGAAGTCCGAAGGCGTCATCTGCGTGTACGTCGCCTGCGGCCAGATGGAGTCGAAGATCGCCGGCGTCGTGGAGAAGCTCCGCGAAAACGGCGCGATGGACTACACGATCGTCGTCGTGGCGTCGTCGTCCGACTCGGCCCCGCTGCAGTACATCGCCCCGTACGCGGGCACCGCGATCGCCGAGTACTTCATGTACGAGCAGGGCAAGGACACGCTCTGCGTCTACGACGACCTGTCGAAGCAAGCCGCCGCGTACCGGCAACTGTCACTGCTGGTGCGGCGTCCGCCGGGCCGCGAAGCCTACCCCGGCGACGTGTTCTACTGCCACAGCCGGTTGCTCGAACGCTCCGCGAAGCTGGCCGAGAAGTACGTCATCGTCCCGGCCGACGCGGACGAGAGCAAGGTGACGGCCGACTGGGGCGTGAACAGCCTCAGCCATCCGGACCAGAAGCGGCAACCCGGCGCGGCCGGCATGGTCTACCTCGGGCCGGGCGAGGTCGGCGGGCTGCACCAGGCGAAGCACGACCAGTCCAAGTTCCCGAACACCAAGATCGTGAAGGTGCCGGGGTCCGGCGGGTCGCTGACGGCGCTGCCGATCATCGAGACGCTCGAAGGCGAAGTGTCGGCGTACATCCCGACCA
>ERZ1066123.1537-NODE-1537-length-13531-cov-6.624221_pt1 | contig 13531 bp, 8 predicted proteins | sample MGYA00382770_ERZ1066123 | MGnify/ENA primary metagenome ERZ1066123 (study PRJEB33369, sample SAMEA5778353) | biofilm metagenome | biome: Industrial cooling water; feature: Water cooling tower basin; material: Biofilm | place: United Arab Emirates | collected...
GCCGGGTTTCGGGGCCTCGCCGAGACCGCGACCACCGCCTGGGGCGGGATCGTCGACACGGTCGTGGCCGGCGACCTCGAACTCGCGGCCCGCATCGCACTGGCGGGAATCGGCGTCGAGTGGGCGAAAGCAGTCCTGTGGTGGACCGAGAAGTGGAACATGTTCAAGGGGGTGTTCGTCGACGGCTGGCGCGACGTGGTCGCCGGCGTGAAGCTGATGTTCTGGGATCTCACCGCCTGGGTCGCCCGCACCTTCTCGGGGGCCATTGAGAAGCTGTTTCGTGCGGCCGCCTGGGCCGCCGGGAAACTCGGGCTCGACGACCTGTCGAAACGGCTCCGCGAGGATTTTGACTTCTCGGACGCCAACATCAACCGCAACCGCGACCGGATCAAGGGTCAAATTCTCGACGACCGCCGCAATCGCCAGCAAGAAGCGGACGCGGCGCGGAAGGCCGACGCCGGCGCGGCCCGGGACGACCTGGCCCGCGCCGCCGAGAACCTCCGCCTTGCCGTGGACGAAGCCGCCCGCAAGCGGGCCGGCATGAACGAGCGGATGGAACCCAAGGTTCGCTCCGCGTCCGGCTACGACGACGTGATCGACCTGGCCAAGAAGGTCGACGTGCAGGGCACGTTCAATGCGCTGGCCCTGCGCGGGCTCGGCGGCGACTCGCTGAACGCCCGGACCGCCAAGGCCGTCGACCGGATCGACGACAACGTCAAAAAGATCGCCGCCGCGGCCGTCGCCGGCGGCCTCACCTTCCAGTGAGGAGGCACCCATGCCCGCGGTCATCGTCGAAACTTACGAGAGCGGGGCCGCCACCGTCGGGCCCGAGAGCCCGTCGGTCGACCTCCACTACGCGGTTGTCGGCACCGAGTCCGACCTGGATGTCCGCGCGCTGGTGGAAGCAACCATCCCCGCCATCGTCCGCGGCATGGTGTTTCGCAACTACCGGATAGAACACAAGGGAGCCGGCGTCTGGGACGTGGTCGCCCGGTACGCGCAGGAAGAGGTCCAAGGTGCCGACCCGCCCCCGGACGGCGGCGGCCCGGTCACGCCCGACACCCAGCTCGGCGCGAACTTCACCTTCGAGACGACCGGCGGCACCCAGCACGTTTCCCAGTCGCTGCAGACCGTCGCGAACCACGCCCGGCCGGGGAAGGTCCCGCCGAACTTCAAGGGCGCGATCGGCTTCAACGGCGAGTCCGTGGAGGGGACCGACGTCACCGTGCCGGTGTTTCGCTTCACCCTGACGTACTCGATCCCGGCCCTGCTGGTGACATTCGCCTACGCCGTGACCCTGTTCCGCCTCACGGGCCGGGTGAACGCCGCACCGTTCAAGGGATTCGACGTCGGCGAGGTGCTGTTCCTCGGCGCGTCGGGTTCCCGTCGCGGGCTCGAAGCGTGGGAGATCACCTACTCGTTCGCGGCCAGCCCGAACGCCGTCAACCTCACTGTTGGCGACATCGTCAACGTGAACAAGAAGGGGTGGGAGTACCTGTGGGTGCGGTACGCCGACGTCGAGGATCAGAACGTGCTCATCAAGCAGCCCGCTTCGGTCCACGTCGAGCGGGTCTACGAATCCGGGAACTTTGCCCTCCTCGGGATCGGAGTCTGACGTGCCCGGCGACCCGTTCCGCCACGTCCGGCCCGGGCAAAAGCTCGAGGTCCCGGCGGCGGCGTACAACGCGTTCCTCGACGCCGCCCGCCGCGAACGCGGGCGGATGCTCGACACCGGCCGCGACCGCGACGCGGACGGGCGGAAGTACGGAGTCATCAAGGTCCGCAACGCAAGTGGCGGCGACGTGCCGCGGTTCGGGGTGCTCGCCCTCACCGGTCCGATCATCGCCCCATACCCCGAACTGGCCGAGTTCCAGGCCCAGGTCGCAATCGACGGGGAGACCCCAGTCGGCCCGGACAAGCCGTTCGCGATCCTGCTCGAACCGCTGGAAGACCAGGCGATTGGGCGTGCGGTGGTGGCCGGGATCGTGCCGGTGCGACTGACCACCGACGGGCCGCCCGGCCTCGGCTACGCGGTGCCGATCGACGGCAGTGTCATCAATCTGCGACCCGCCGCCGCCGGGCCGGCGTGGATCGTCTGGACGGACGGCGAGTGGGCCCTGGTCCACCTCGGGCTCGACGAGCCGCTGCTCCGAATCCGACTGACGGCGTCGCTCGTTCCGAAGGGGTCGGCTGCCGCGGATCCGCTGGTCCGCAAGGACGGCGACTGGACTTCGGCGGGTGCGTCGATCACCGTCCACGACCCGCTCGGATTGGCCAAGCTCGCCGCCGTGAATGCGGGATCGTCGAGCACGCCGTCCGCACCGGTCGGGACGCTCGGCATCGCCCACCGATTCACGGATGCGAAACGCTGGGAACTGATCGCCCTCGAACCCTCGGCCGTGAAGACCGAGGCCGATGACGACGGCGACCCGGGCGAGGACGGGTCCTCTTACGTCGACGTGATCCTGTCGAAACTGTGCGTGGTGAAGTCGTCCGACGGCAACGTCACCAGCCTGCACTACCGCAACGAATCCGGCGTCTGCGTCCCCGTCCCCGAGTGCCCGTCCGACTGCACCGAGAGCGGCTCGGGTTACGGCTCGGACGGCGACGGAGACGACGATTCCGGCGGCACGGGTGGCTCCGGTGGGAGTCCGCCCACGCCCGTGTCATTCCTCTGTTCCGATTCCGAAACCCCAGGAGAGCCCATGCTCGCATCCGCCGTCGTCGATGAATCCCCGCGTCGGGTTTCCGCTCCGATCGTGCCGTGCGGGGTCGTGATCGGCTGCTACCGCTGGCCCGCCCTCGCGGAACTGCAGGTCCGCGTGCTCCGCGAGACGTGTGGCCCCGACGTCCCGGTCCTGCTCTCCGTCGACCCGCACTCGGACGAGCGGGACCGCGGATACCTCGCCCTAGAAGCGAATCACCCGAACGTCACGGTGTCGCTGAACCTGGCGCGGTACGGCCACGGCCCCGGCGACCTGGCCGCGTTCTGGAAGGGGATCGACTGGGCCCGCGGCCGCGGGATCCGCGTCCTCGCCAAGCTCAGCCACCGGTTCGTCCCGACCCGCCCCGGCTGGCTCGCCGACGGGGCCCTCGACCTGTTGGCGTCGCGGCTGTCGGCGGCGACCCGGGCGTGCGACCGCGACGGCCCGACGACCTGGCCGCTCCGCACCGAGGCGATGCTGCTCGACGTGGCCGCGTGGGGCCGGGGCGACGTCCGCGGCCACCTCAACCCGGCCCGCGGACTCACCCGGGACGAGCCCGCGGCGGAGAGCGTCGTCTGGAACGCGCTGGCGAAAATCGACCCCGGCCACCGGTTCCACCCGTGGGACCTGCTCCACGCCGACCGGAACCGGAGGCTCGCCGGGGCCGTGTGGCACGGCGGCGACCCCGCGTCGACGTACCGCGACCTGGCGGCCGGATGCGGAATCACGCTCGAGCCCGACTTCACGACCGACTCGTGGTGGAAGGCGGGGGACTGCCTCAAGGGCCTCCGGGGCGCGCTGTCGATCATCATCCCGACCCTCGGCCGGCCTACCCTGTCCGCAACACTCGACTCGGTCGTCGGCCAGTTACGGGGCGGCGACGAGGTCTGGATCGTGTCTGATGGCCCCCGTCCGGACGCATTAAAGATGGCACAGCGGTACGCCGCGAAACTCGGCGGAGCGCTGATCCGCTTCGCCGAAGGCCCCGCGACCCCGGGCGGCATGGGCGGGCCGCAGCGAAACCGCGGCATGCAACTCGCCACCGGCTCGCACCTGCTGTTCATGGACGACGACGACGTCTACCTGCCCGGTGCCCTCGACGCGATCCGCCGCGGCATCGCCGCGCACCGCGGCGTGCCGATCCTGTCCGCATGCGGCTCAGAGGCAACGTGCTGTGGACGGACAAGCAGGTCCGGCTCGGCAACGTCTCCACGCAAATGGTCTGCGTGCCGAAGGTCGCCGGCAAACCCGGCGTCTGGCCGGCGGGGTGGGAGAACGATTTCGCATTCATCCGAGACACGGTACGGCACTACCCTGAGGATGCCGTCGGCTGGCACGAGGACGTCATCGCGGACCTTCAATCGCATGCTCACGGGCGATGAGCGGTTGTCACTCCGACTCGCGAAATGTTAAAGAACCGCCCGGCTGGAAAGTCTCGTCGGCTGGGCTCGGCACCGGTCCGCGGCGGAACTTATGGACGATCAGGGCGAGATCGGAGATCGAAACGTGAAGTTCCATCTGCAGCGTCATACGTTCTCGTGCGGTTGTTGCGCCACCCGATGGCGTGCCGCGACGCGGTAGCCGTCTGAAGTTGTTTCTGCCGGTCGGACGCCCGCGGCAGCGTCCGACCCGTCGACCCACGCCGGGTGTCGGTCTCGATGTCTCTCTCGCGAAGTGGGCGGTCCGTGCGTCATGGTCTGGATCATTCCCAGACGTCCGGACGGTCTGCCCTCACGCCGGACCGTCACGAACGAGACGCGAATGCAGTGGGAATCCTGGAGCCAAACCACTTTTCCCTGCCCGGCCGAGAAAACCGGTCACATCGGTCAACGGGAGTGGCCCTCTCCTTCCCGTCACACATGGGAAGGAGAGGGGTCATGACCCGTTCCGATTGCGACCTTGTTCCTGTCCGCGCACTGAATCAAGTCACGTATTGCCCCCGGCTGTACTTTTTGCAGTACGTCGACTGCGTCGTGCCGACGAACGAGCACGTCGAGGCCGGGCTGCACGACCACCGCCGGGTGGACGACCCCGCCCTCGCGAACAAGAGCCGTACCGAGGGGGCCACGACCCGAACCCGTGGCGTCGCGATCTCGTCCGAAACGCTCGGCATTTCTGGGGTACTCGACCAGATCGACGAGAAGGCGAGCGAGCAAGTCCCCGTCGAGACGAAGCACGGGTCTGCCCCGCGAGACGACGCCGGCCGGCCGACCGCGTGGGACAACGACGCGGTCCAACTGTGCGCCCAGGGGATGCTCCTCGAAGAGACGACCGGCACCCCGGTCACCCGCGGCGTCCAGTTCTACGCGGGGACGAGGGAGCGGGTCGACGTGCCGTTCACCCCGGAATTGCGGCAGAAGACGCGGCTTGCCATCGCCACGTGCCGGGAACTGTCCGGCCGGGACGCCCCGCCGGACCCGCTGCCGCCGGAACTGCGTCACCGCTGTTTCGGTTGCTCGCTCGCACCGGTTTGCTTGCCGGAAGAAACGCTTTACCAGATCGGCCGACAGGACGCATTCCCGTCCGCCGATGCGACGCCGCCCGGCGGAATCACCCGCGTCATCCCGCAAACTGACGACGGCGCGGTGCTGTACCTGCAAGAGCCCGGCTCCTATGTGGGGAAGCGCAGCGAGATGATCGTGGTCCGCAAGGACGGCGACGAGATCCAGCGGGTGCCAATGCATGCGGTCCGGCAGGTCGTCGTGTTCGGCAACGTCCAGGTCAGCACGCAGGCCCTGCAAACGCTCGTCGAGAACGAAGTCCCCGTGATGTACCTCACCGGGCACGGCAAGTTCATCGGCGGGTTCCAGCCGCCGCCCGCGAAGAACGTCGGGCTTCGCGAAGCACAGTATCAGACGTTCGGCGACCCCGCGGAACGGTTGCGTCTCTCGAAGGCGATTGTCCGTGCCAAACTTGCGAATCAGCGGGCGCTGTTGATGCGGTCCCTCCGCGGCGACGGCGACCGCGGCAGCGACGAACCCGCCGCTCGGGGAATCGCCGAACTCCTTCTCCGACTGGAAGATGCCACCTCGGTCGACAGCGTGCTCGGCCTCGAAGGGCAGGGGGCGGCACTCTACTTCGGCGAGTTCGGCCGGTTCCTGAAGGAGTCGCCGACGGGCCGGCCGTTCGACTTCGCCAGCCGCAACCGCCGGCCGCCGCGGGACCCGGTCAACGCGCTGCTGAGCTTCGCCTACGCGATGCTGACGAAGGACTGTTTCGCGGCGGCGTGTGCGGTGGGGTTCGACCCGTACAAGGGCTTCTTCCACGCGAACCGCCACGGGAAGCCGTCACTGGCCCTGGACCTGATGGAAGAATTTCGACCGGTGATAGCCGATTCCGTTGTATTGACATTGGCCAACACCGACGCACTGAGCCGTTCCGACTTCCTGACCTGGCGCGACGCTTGTCAGCTCACCGAAGCGGGCCGCAAGGCCTTCTTCCGCGCCTACGAGCAGCGAAAGTCGACGGTCGTCACGCACCCCGTGTACGGTTACCGCATGAGCTACTCGCGGATGCTGGAGGTGCAGGCGCGGATGCTGGCCGCCTACGTGCGGGGCACGGTGCCGGGTTATTCGGGATTCGTGGTGCGGTGAGTCACAACCGTGTTTCGCGGCGGCCCCGAGGGTGTCATGGACAGCTGGCTCGTCTGCTACGACATCTCGAACCCGAAGCGGCTCCGTCGGGTCGCGACGGCGTGCGAAGACTTCGGGAGGCGGAAACAACTGTCCGTGTTTCTGGTCCGCGTGTCCGCAACCGACATTGTCCGATTGCGGAACCGTCTGTACGACATAATCGACCTTAAGCAAGATCAAGTGCTTTTCATCCCGATGTGCCCCAAGTGCGTGGGCGCGATCGAGGCCATCGGCCGCGGGACGGACGCCGCCGAGAAGCACGATGTGGTTGTAGTGGTGTAACCCATTCTTCTCTGGAGGACTTATGCCCAGCGAATCGCCCGTATTGAACTTGTCCGACGTGCAGGCCGCGTTGTCCGGGAGTGCGGCCGCGTTTCGGCTGACGTTGCGGCTCGAAGCCGTCAGCCCGAAGGTGTTCCCGCCGACGTACGAGGGGGGCAAATACGCCACCGAATCGCGGCGAATTGGCGGGGCAGAGGTGCCGTGCGTGTTGCTGGATTCAGTGCCGAGTCAGGCGAACCGCATGGAACTCGCGCTGCAAGAGGCGTGGGAAGGTGGCGAGATCGAGTTGCCGGTCGTGTCGGCGGACTTCGCGAAGATCGATAACCCGGGCATCCCGAAGATCACCAGCTTTCAGGCCCCGCACCGGATCGCGGACGCCATCTTGCGAGATAGCTTCCTCGGTAAGTCGAAGTTCCGCCAATCCGACATTGGCAAGGACCTCGACCTACTCAGCGGCGGGTACGCGACTCCGCTATTGAAGCACGCTCCGCATTGCCTCGTCTTCGGCATGTGGGACAGCACTGGTCCCCGTGGCGGGCTCGGGGTGAAGTTCGCCCGTGCCGTCGTCTCCGAAATCATCGGCGTGAACGCGGTTCCGGGGAAGAAGACAAGCAGCCGGATCGACCCGCTGAACATCCGCGTGCAATCCGGCGTTCTGTACAAGACGAAGGACGGCTGGTCGCTCGACGAAAAGAACGCGGTGAAGGACAAGGGGAAGGCGGCGAAACTCGGGAAAGACGGGAAGCCGTCCGAGGCGAACCACGGCAACGTCATGCCGAGCATCTCGGACGGTGGCTTCACAATCGACTATGCCGAGCAATCGACGGTGCTGTCGCTGCCCGCGTTGCGGCGGTTGCGGTTCCCGGCCAAGTCGGGGGAACGCAGCATGCCCGAGACGGACCTGGCCGCGCGGACGTACCTGGCGGCGCTCGGGTTGCTCGGGGCGACGCTAGCCGTCGATGCGGGGTACGATCTGCGTTCGCGGTGCATTCTCAAGGCGATGAATGCCGTCGAATGGCAGCTTCTCGGCAAGCCGGGGGAAGCCGACAAGCCGTTCGCGCTGGACAAGGCCGCGGCCATTCAACTGTACAAGGACGCCCTCGCCGGCGTGACGAACGCGAAGTTGCCGATCGAGTTGAAGGAACTGGTGCTGACGCCGTCGGACGATCTCGTTTCGCTGGTGAAGAAGAGCATGGAACTGGCGGCGGTCGAAACCGGGGAGGTTTCCTAATGTTCGCCCTCGGCGTGGAACTGCTGATGGGGCGGGCGGTGCTCACGCGGTGGGACAACCGCGAGGAACCCGAATGGCCGCCGCACCCGGACCGGGTCTTCATGGCCCTGGTCGCCGCCTGGGGCGAATCCGGCGAGGACGCAGCCGGTCGCGCCGCCCTGGAATGGCTGGAAACCCTCGGCCCGCCGCAACTCGCGGTGCCGCTCGAAGCGTGGCCCCGGGCGGGGTTCACCAGCTACGTGCCGGTGAACGACGATGCGAGCCCCGTCGGGAAGAAGGGTCCGTTCGGGCCAATGAGCGGGCTGCCGATCGGACGGAACCGTCAGCCGCGCGGCTACCCGACGATCGTGCCCGATTCGCCGACGTTTTACCTGGGCTGGGATGTCGACTTGCCCGCGAACCTGCGGCCGGGGCTCGAAGCGGTTTGCGAGTTCGTCACCTACCTCGGCCACTCGGCGTCCCCGGTGCGGGCGTGGGTCGCGGACGAATCGCCGACGGCCACGCTGGTTCCGGACGACCTTCGCGCCACGCACCGTTTCCGCATGTTCGGGCCAGGGCGAACCGCGTACCTGGAAGGCCGCTTCAAGGCGGGGCTTCGACCGCAGCCGTCGTTGTGGCAAGGGTACGCGCCGCCGAACGGGTCGTCGGAGGTCGCGCCGATCCCCGGTCCGTTCGATCCGGGGGTGTTCGTTCTGCGGCAAATCGGTGGGCGGAAGTTTCGCCTCGAATCCTGCGGAATCGTCGCGGAGGCGTTGCGGAAAGAGTTGATGCGTCGGCACGGGCCGAACCCCCCAGAGTGGCTCAGCGGGCACGCCGAGGATGGCACGCCGAGTCGGGAACCGCGGCCCGCGTATCTTCCGCTCGGGTTTGTCGCCCACGAACACGCCGATGGCCATTTGCTCGGTATCGCCCTCGCGGTTCCGGGGGAGTTCCCGCACACGGAACGGCTTTTCGAGTTGCTAGGCGATCACGACGGCACGAACTCGCACGAAATCGCCCATGAGGTGCAGTATCTTTCCGCAACCGTGATGAACCCGCGGGTTGGAACGGAGCCAGTGGGAACGATCGAACTTGAACTCGACGAGCGGCCCGAGAGTCGCCGACAGGTGACGTTGAAATCGCAAACGTGGGTTCGGCCCGCATGCGTGTGGGCAACGGTCACGCCGTTGATTTTGCCGCACTTCCCACGCCGCGGGCTGTCCCCGGAAGAGGTCGTCGCGAAGGCGTGCGTCGATGCGGGGTATCCCGAACCCGTTGCCGTGCGGGCGGGTTTCGCCCCGTTGATGAGCGGCGTCCCGCATTCCCGCGCGTTCCACGTCAAGCCCCGCGATGGACGGCCACCCCGGCCGCTGACGCACGCCGAAATCGAGTTCCCGGTCCCGGTCCAAGGCCCCGTCGTGATCGGCGCGGGACGCTACGCCGGCTACGGCTTTTGCCGCCCGAAATTGGAGGAGAGCCCATCATGAGCTTGCCGAGACCCGACGAATTCGATGCGTTCTATAAGGCGATTCACGGCAACGATCCGTTCCCCTGGCAGAGCCGACTCGCCGCGCGGGTGTGTGCCGGCGACTGGCCGCGGGCGATCGCACTTCCCACGGCAGCGGGGAAAACCGCGTGCATCGACATTGCCGTGTTCGCGCTGGCGAGTCGGGCCAAGGACGCGCCGCGGCGAATTTTCTTTGTCGTCGATCGGCGAATCGTCGTCGATCAGGCGTTCGACCACGCGAAGAAACTGGCGAGTGTTTTGGATCGGGCAAACGAGGGTGTTCTACGTGCGGCGGCCGACACGCTTCGTGAAATTGCTGAGCCCGAATGGGCAACGCTTTCAGCCGCATTTCAGCAACAAGTCCTTCTCAAGCGTTGGGAAATCCAAGACGAGGCGGACCCGAAGAAGCGTCAAAAGCTGGTCGACAAACTGGCTCCAAATGAAAAGTCTTGGTACGACATCAGCGGGCTCGACGTGTATGCCCTTCGCGGCGGGATGTACCGCGAATCCGCGTGGACGCGGTCGCCGCTGCAACCCATCGTCGTCGCCTCCACCGTGGACCAGGTCGGTTCGCGGCTCCTCTTTCGCGGCTACGGCGTCTCGGACTCGATGAAGCCGATCCACGCCGGGCTCGTTGGCAACGACGCGATCATCTTGCTGGACGAGGCCCACTGCGCGAAGCCGTTCGACGAAACCGTCGGGCGGATCGAGAACTACCGCGCGTGGGGCGAGCCGAATCCGTCGCCGTTCAAGTTCGTGTCGATTACAGCGACGCCGCGCGAAGGTGTCGAGAAGTTCGAGGCGAACCCCGAGGATCTGAGCCACCCCGTTCTCGGCAAGCGAATCCAGGCGAGCAAGCCGGCGAAACTCGTCGTCGCAGAGAAGGCGAAGGGGAAGAAAGCGACGGGTGAACTCGTTGAAGCTCTCAAAACTGAGGCTAAAAAACTGAACGGGATAGATCTTGGGCAAGACGCAGCAGGCAAGCCCCACACGGTGAATTGCGTCGGCATCATCGTCAACCGCGTGGCCACGGCTAGGGAACTGGCCAAGCAACTCGGCAACGACGCGGTTCTCCTCACCGGACGGATGCGGCCGCTCGACCGGGACCGACTCTTCGAGGAGAAGTTGCGGCCACTGCTGTCGAACGCGGAGGGGACGCCGCCGAAGTTTGTCGTCGGAACGCAGTGCCTCGAATGCGGGGCGGACTTCGACTTCCCCGCGCTCGTCACGGAATGTGCCAGCCTCGATGCGCTTCGCCAGCGGTTCGGCCGTCTCAACCGCGTGGCAAACCGTCCGAACGCGCCCGCCGTCGTGGTCGTCCGCGGCGACCAAACGGAGCCGAAGGAAAAGGAAAACGAGCAAGACCCCGTCTACGGCAACTCGCTGGCGAACACCTGGAAATGGCTTAACGAGAAGGCCACCGACGGCGTCTTCAACTTCGGCGTCGCGGCCGTGAATATCACCACCGACGGCGTCAACATGGAACCGCTCAACGCCCCGACTTCTTCCGCCCCGGTGCTCTTCCCCGCGCACCTCGATTGCTGGGTCCAGACGAACCCGATCCCGACGCCCGACCCGGACCCCGCCCTCTTCCTCCACGGCCCGAAGCAACCCGGCCAACCCGACGTGCAAGTCGTCTTCCGCAACGACCTTGGCAAAGACCCCGAAAAGTGGGCCGAGGTGGTGGGGCTGTGCCCGCCATCGTCATCCGAAGCGGTCGCCGTGCCGATCGGCGTCTTCAAGAAGTGGCTGGCGGGTGACGACGCGAAGGACGACACCGCCGACGTGGAAGCCGGCCCTGCCGACGAGCCGACCGAGGAAGTCGTTCGCAAGGCGCTACGGTGGCGTGGCCCGGAAAAGAGCAGCATCGTCGATGTGCCCAACGACGTGACCCCCGAGTGCGTCTACATTATGCCCTGCGAAGCGGACGAAGCCGGCACGCTCGGCGACTTTCCGTATGGGCTAACCGACTATGCCGAACCCGCGTTTCAGAAGTCCCGCGACAAGGCGATCCTTCGCCTAAATACATCGAAACTCAGCGAAGACTCAGAGGATTTCGACGAAGTCTTGACGGAAGAAATCAAAGCCCGTGTCGCGGACGATTCGCCCGACTGGGTTCGACGAGCCGTGTCAGCGTTAACGAACCCGAAGCAACGCGAAGTGGAACCGCACCCGCTCGGCGGTTGGGTCGTCACCGGCAAAAAACGACTCTGTCAGTTCGACCCCACCCACCTCGACGACGGCGAACCCGCCGAGTCGTACCGCGGCGGTCGGGCCGTCACGTTGAAAGAGCACTCCGCCGGTGTTGCGAGATATTCTCGCCGCTTCGCGAAAGGGTGCGGGTTGCCGGTCGAACTCTACTCCGAAGCGGGGTTCTGGCACGATCTCGGCAAGCTCGATCCGCGATTCCAGGCGATGCTGAAGCAATCGTCGCCGCAGACGGCCGTCGGCGTGGCACTGGCGAAGTCCGCCCGTTCACCGCGAACGAAAGAAGACCGCGACGCCGCCCGGCAAGTCCACCGCTATCCGGTTGGCGCTCGTCACGAACTCCTCTCGGCCGCGATGCTGAAAGGGGCCGACGAGTTGGTGCTACACCTGATCGCGACCCACCATGGCTCGGGCCGACCCTTTGCGGACCCAGTGGAAGAGAACGAGTTCGCGAAGAAGCCGTTCGTGGGGAAGTTGTTCGAGCAGACGTTCCGCCTGGACACATCGGCTCAGGAAATCGCGATCTGGAACGGCGAGTTACCCGAACGATTCTGGCGAATCGTGCGGAAGTACGGCTGGTGGGGCTCAGCGTACCGGGAAGCCGTCTTCCGCCTTGCCGACCACGCGCAGAGCCGATCAGAGCAGGAACTCGACGCAGATCCGAAGGTCGAAGATGTCGCACCGCCACCCGTGCACACCGGCGCGGAACCGGAGCAGTTTCATCCGCTGGCGTTACCAGGGCTAGACGGCGCGAACCCGCTGGGTTTTTTGGCAGCGTTGGGGACGCTCGTCGCGCTCGATCAGTTGTCGCGCGTCGAGAATCGTCCGGAGTGGCTAGCGGGCTCAGTTGTTCTTTCGTGGAACGATCTGCAGGCACCAGTTCTACATTTGGCCGGCCAACCTCCCGCCGCCAAAGAATTCACGGAGTTCCTGGTCGACCGTCTCCCGAAATCCGTGGATGCTCACCAAGCCGCTGCCGTCGTCGGGTTCCTCGCCGAAACTCAGACTCTGCCGAAGTTCAAACCCGACCCGGAGAACCGCGCCCGCATGGACTGGCTGACGGCCCTCGTCTGTGAATCGGTCCCCGGTGCGGCGAGCCAGTTGCAGACGGTTCGCAAGGATTATCTCGTCGGCAACATTCGGTCTGTGATTGACCGCACGACCGCAAAGCACCTGTTTCGCGCGTTATTCGAGCCGTGGGATTACGCGGATGCACTCGACAACCAATCGTTGCACTGGGAACCGACCGAAGACCGCCGACACGCATACCAGTGGCACACACCCAGTGGTGATCCCACTCGGAAGAAGCGTGGCGGAATGCTCGGTGCGAATCGGCTTGCGTTGGAAGCGTTGCTTCTGTTCCCCTCGTTCCCGGCTGGCGATCGACTGAACACTCGCGGTTTCTCCGGAACACGAGCGAACGATACGACCTGGACCTGGCCCCTGTGGAGTTCGTGTCTGAGTCCGGACGCAACCGCCAGTATTCTCAGCTTGCCGGACCTTCAAGAGCCCGACGTGTCGACCAAGAAACTGCGCGGATTTCGGGTGACGGGTGTGTTCCGAAGTCGTCGTATACTGGTGGGCAAGACGCCAAACCTGACGCCCGCGATCGCGCTCGGGTAGCCCGCGAGCGAACGGGTCGTGAAAATCGAGAACCCATCCAAACCGGACCGAAGTTCTTTGACATCTCGGGTATCGGATCAGAGTTGCCGCGAGGGACCGCTCGCGTGCTGCAACTCGAACGGAATCAACAGGATGGGGTGAACGATTGAGTGGGAATTGGGTCGATACCTGATTGAAAAAGTCACCCGCTCGCGGAAGGAGTCCGCAACTGTTGCCATATCAGTGTTTGTGTCGCGAGCGGTTCTCCACGGCGATGATGCCGTGGCCAAATTGAAGCCGGTGGCGGCATTGTGGGAAGCGATGGAGGAAGGGCGTTCTCCACGGCGATGATGCCGTGGCCAAATTGAAGCGACGGCGACATGGC
>ERZ1066123.1538-NODE-1538-length-13509-cov-7.658540_pt1 | contig 13509 bp, 9 predicted proteins | sample MGYA00382770_ERZ1066123 | MGnify/ENA primary metagenome ERZ1066123 (study PRJEB33369, sample SAMEA5778353) | biofilm metagenome | biome: Industrial cooling water; feature: Water cooling tower basin; material: Biofilm | place: United Arab Emirates | collected...
CGGGAACATCAGGTGCGGCGGGCAGTGGAACTGGATCATGATCTCGCTGTACCGGGCCTTCAGCCCCTTCCCGGACCGCAGGTAGAACGGCACGTTCTTCCACCGGCCGTTCGCGATGTTGAGTTTGACCGCCGCGTAGGTCGGCGTCTTCGACGTCTGCGGGACGTTCGGCTCGCGCAGGTAGCCCTCGTACTGCCCGGCGACGACCGCCTTCTTCGCCTCCGCGCCGCTCAGCACGGGGATCGAGTCGAGGACCTTCATCTTCTCGTTGCGGAGGTTGTCGGCCGTGTACCGGTGCGGGTTCTCCATCGCGACGAGCGTCATCACCTGCAGGATGTGGCTCTGGAACATGTCGCGGAGCACGCCGCTCGTGTCGTAGTACCCGGCCCGCCGGCCGACGGTGACGGTCTCCGCCGCGGTGATCTGGACGTGGTCGATGTACTGGTAGTTCCACAGCGGCTCGAACAGCGTGTTCGCGAACCGGAAGATCAGGATGTTCTGGACGGTTTCCTTGCCGAGGTAGTGGTCGATGCGGTAGAGCTGGTCCTCGCGCCAGTGCTTGTGGAGGACGTCGTTGAGTTCCTTCGCGGTCGCCCGGTCGTGGCCGAACGGCTTCTCGATGATGATGCGCCGGAAGCCGCCGGTCTCCTTGTTGAACTCCGCCTCGCCGAGGGTCGTGCCGAGCTGCGGGTACAGTTCCGGGGCGACGGAGAGGTAGTACAGCCGGCGGCCGCCGTCCTTGCCCTCGTTCGCGTCGAACCACTTCTGGATCGGGGCCATCCCGCCGGGCTTGGTCACGTCGGCGGCGGCGTAGTGGATGCGGGCGGCGAACTTGGTCCAGTCCTCGTCGTGCCACGTCTCGCCGGCGGACGTGAACGTCTCGCGGACCTTCGGCTTCAGGTGGTCGCGGAAGGCGGCGTCGGTGTAGTCCGTCCGGGCCACGCCGAGGACGCGGGCCTCTTCGGGCAGCCGGCCCTTGATGGCGAGGTTGAACAGGGCCGGGACGAGCTTCCGCGACGTGAGGTCGCCGGAAGCCCCGAAGATGACGACCGTCAAGGGGGCGGGCATCGGTGCGGGTCCGCGCAAAGGAATGGATAGGGGATGGGGAACATCCTACGGACCGGACCGGGAGCGTCCCCGCCAGTCGCGAGTTCGTGGCGAGCCGCGGACGCGAGTCCGCGGGTGGGAGTACCTGACCCGCCCACTGGCGCGGGCGGCTCGCCGCGAACTCGCGACTGCCTCTGTCACGCCCACTCGGCCTTCACCCGGAACGCCTCGTTCGCGGAGAACTCCAGCGGGATCGCGCCGTCCGCGGGGGTGATCGGGAGGTGCTCGGTCCCCTCGCCGTCGATGCCGGCGGCGTGGGTCGGGTCTTTTGCGAACCGCAGGTCCGCGGTGCCGCCGAAGCCCGCGCACTCGATGAACCGGGCGGACACGGCGCGGCCTTCGCCGTGCGGCCGCAACGAAGTCATCAGCAGGCTCGGCAAGTCGACGTGGGCCAGCCAGCCGCTCGCACCCACCGGCGGCGGCCCCTTCTCCGTCACGACCACCGGCGACGGCGCGACCCACCCGGCGGCGGTTTGCATCGGGAATTCGCGGTCGGCGGCGATCAGCAGGTCGAACTTCCGGGCCTGCTCGCCTTCGGGAATCAGCACCACGTCCGCCATGCGGGTGGCGTGCCGCTGGACGAACGGCAGCCCGCCGGTGAAGACGAACGTCCGCTCCGCGGCGAGCCGGACTTCGAGGTAGTCCGGCGACACGGGCCGGGTGTAGCTCGTCTGGGTGTTCGCCCCGTTGACGCCGCGGAACAGGGCGGCCCGCTCGTCCCGCCAGGCGAAGCGGGCGGCGTAGTAGCTGTGCCACGGGTAGCCGGTCGGGGCGTGTTTCACGTCGAATTCCAGGGACACTTCCAGCGCCGGCCGGCCGACCCACGCCCGCAGGCGGTGTTTGAAGGTGGCCAGCACGACATCGTGTTCGTCGAGAACGTCCCCCTCCGCGGTGACTTCGCCGAGGGCGGGGCCGGCGTGCGTGACCTTCACGGAGCGTGCCCGCGCCTTGCTGCCGGGGTTGTACACGACCTGCATCCCGAACCGGTTGATGCGGGTGCGGGCGTCGCGGAAGGCCCGCAGCGAGCCCGTGGCGGGGTCGAGTTCCGCCTCGAAGAACTCGTTGCGGACGGTCGTGTTCTCCGCGGTTTTGATGCGGGCCTTCGGCACGGCACCGGGCGTCCGCGGCACCCACGCGAACCCGAGGGCGGGCACTTCCACGACGAGCCGGGCCTTCCCGTCGACGAATTCGGACGCCTTGACGGGGTCGGCGAGTGCGACGGGGCCGGCGAAGCCGTCGAGTTCCAGCGCCACCCGGCGGGTGAACGCGCACGGGTTGAGCACCAGAATCCCCGGCTTCCCCGGTTCGGAGCGGGCCTGGATGCGGTCGGCGAGGCGCTTCGCCCAGTCGGTTTCGGCGGCGACCAGTTTGGCTTCGAGTTCGTCCGGGGACGCGGTCCCCGTGTCCGCGCCGCGGGTTTCGATGGCGTCTTCGAGGTCGTCCAGGGCCTTCGTCGCGGCGAGTTCGTCCGGCCCGGCGGGGGTGAGCATCCGGTGCAGGGCGGCGACCGCGAGCGCCCCGTCGAGCCGGCGACGCAGCCGCAGGTGCCGGGCGAACCCGCTGACGGCGTCCGGCCGGTGCAGGTTCGTGACGCGGTCGTCGAGGTAGTCCGTGAAGAAGTCGTCCGCCCCGGCGGTGCCGAGGTAGTCGCCGTAGTGGTGGTCCGCGAGGTACCGGCCGACGGTGGTGAACTCGCCGACGGCGTCCCCGAGTTCGCCGAGGGCGAGGAACTCGTCGTACCCGATGGCGGGGGCCGTGCCCTTGTGGGCGAACGCCACCGTGGGTTGCGAGTCGCCGGTCATCGCCTTGTGGACGTGGTACGCGAGGTTGAAGAACGTCGCCGCGTCGGACGCCGGGTGCGGCTCGCGGGCGAAGCCGTCGATGGACTTGCCGTCCGGCCCCGGCCAGTTGACGAGGGCGGCGTTGCGGGTCGGGTTCATCGCGCCGTCGAGGGCGGCCACGAACGCCCCGCCGAACCCGGCGTGCTTCACCCAACCGGGGAGGTCCGGGTGCAGCGCGGACCGCCGGCGACCATAGACCGCCGGCTCGTACCCGAGCAAGGCCCGCACCGCGGAGCGGGCTTTGCCGAGGTTCCACCACTGGGATTCCGCGGGGAACAGGGCGTCTTCCCGTTCGCGGTACGCCCCGCACGCTACGTCCACGCTGCCGGGCAGGTCCGGGACGAACTTCGCCTTCAACTCGGCGAACCGCTCGGGGAAGTCGGCGGCCATGCGTTCCAGCAACTCCGCGGACGCCAGCACCGTCAGCGGCAGCCCCGCCTTCAGCGACCCCGGCCAGCCGGCTTCGAGGTCCGGCTTTTCGGGAATCGCGAAGTCGAGCAGGTGGATCTTCGTCGTGTTCAACACCTCGCGGGCCGACCGCAGCTTCTCCACCGCGGCGACGAGGTTGGACCGGACCGCGGCGGAATCCCCGGCTTCGAGGGAAGCCACCGCCTGCGACACGTCCGCCCAGAACCCGGCGGCGTCCAGGAGGTGTTCGTGGTCGGCCGCGTCGAACAGCGTCTCGACGAGCAGGTAGCCGTACCCGACGCCGGCGAACGACCGGGCGTCGTCCGGCGACACGTCGAGCAGCTTCCCGGCGGCGGTCCCGGCGGGCGTGTCCCAGAACCCGGCGAGCATCCGCGCGTGCGTCTCCTTCCGATCCGCGGTCGGCTTGAACGCGACGGCGGACGCGGCCTTCACCCGGTCCATCCAGTCGTCCGGCTGGTACAGGTGCGGGCCGTCCGGGACGGCGTAGACCGCCCCTTCCGTGGGCTGGTCGTGGTCGTAGGTGGACCCGATCTGCGGCGGTTTGGCGAGGCCCTTGAGGACGGCCGGGTGCCACAGCGCGAAATACCCGGCCAGCCACGCGGCGGCCTCGTCCGGCGTGAGCGTGACGGGGTACGAGGTCGGCGGCCGGTACGGGGAGAGGAGGAAGGCGTCGCGGGTCATGGTGGTCCGGAATGAGAATGGTTAGCCGCGAGGCGAAGCCGAGCGGGGGTTAGCCGCGAGGCGAAGCCGAGCGCGACGACTTCACCCAGGGAGTGACGGTTTTGCCGGTGGCGGTCCCGCGCTCGGCTCCGCCTCGCGGCTAACCTGCGGGGTGGGTGGCGGTCCCGCGCTCGGCTTCGCCTCGCGGCTAACCGGGGAGACGAAATTCCACTTCTGCGGACGCAACCCGTCCTTCACGGGGTTGTTCTCCACGTACCGGATCGAACGGTCCACGTCCTCGGGGTCCAGAAACACCTTCCAGCACCCCTGCGCCCAGCACTTCGGCGGCGGCCCGCTCGGCGGCTTCAGGTGTTGGAAGGGGTGGATGCCCTCCGCAACGAGTCGGTTCGTGGCGTGCATCTTCAACTGGATCACGACGTTCTCGATGCTCGCGTTCGACCGCCCCACGACGAGGTGGACGTGGTTCGGCAGGATCGCACACGCCCGCACGGGGACCCCGGACCGTTCCACGTACCCGGCGAATCCGCGGGCCACCGCTCGGGCCTGGGTTCCGGTGAACACGACGGGTGGCCGTTGAAGGAGTTCATTCACCGCCAGACGTTCCGCCCGGTCGTGCGTGTTGCGTGCCAGCGACCGCGTTTCCGTCGTCTTTGTGGCCTGGCCGCCGGTGCGGAACAGTTCCCAGGAGCCGACGAAGTCGGACCACGAGCCGCGCGGGTCGTTCGGCAGCCAGAACCCGTATGCGCTCCAGATGGCGTGATACCCCACGATCATCGTCATCCCTCCGCGGGGGTCCGCTCGGCTTCGCCTCGCGGCTAACCGCGGTTTCGCCGTTCGGATATAGTACAGACAGCCCCGCCCCCGACCGGAGAACCCCATGGCCCGCGGAGGCACCAATCATGGATTGGGTTTGCACCGTCTGGGTAGTCCTCGGCGTCATCTTGTTGGTTTCCAAACTGCTGCGGTTCTGTGTTCCGCCGCCGCTCTGGTACTTCTCATTTCGAAAACGTCGGGCGATGCGGATGGGCCTCGCGGCATTCGCGCATGAGCACCAGACACTACAAGCGTCGTGGCCGGGTTCGTGGGTCTACCGCATGGATTCCGAGAAGTGCGTCGTTTTCGTGCAACATCGCTCGGAGCTCTCGCACCCGAACTGGAGCGGGTACGTCGTCTGGCACGACCGTGAAGCGGTCGATCACATCGGCATCTCGCAATTCCGGTTCGGCACTCAACCCCATCACCTTGTCGAACGGTACGAGTCCGTCCGATCCCGCGACGGCGGTTGGCCGGCGGGTTCCATCGGTCCCTGGTGGGGAAAAGAGTGAGGAATGGAAGACGAGAACAGTCCCACGAGGCGTGACCGAGATGGGGCTCGCCGGTTCGGATATAGTACAGACAGCCCCGCCCCCGACCGGAGAACCCCGTGCCCCGGAAGTCCGCGACACCGACGGCGAAGCGCACCGTGCCGGGGCCGACCGCGGACCGGGTGCGGGACGCCCTGCGGCGGGGGGACTACCCGCTCGCCGTCGGGATCGCGCGGGAGCTCTACGCCTCCGGGGCGACGCCGGAGAACCTCGCGGTCCTGCGCCAGGCGATCGCCACGGCGGCGGCTCACTTCGCGGACGCGGACCGCGTCCCGGAATTCGTCCGGATGATCGGCCACGCGGAGGGGCTGCCCGCGGACCCCGCCTGGGCCGGGGAACTGGCCGTGTTGCACGCCCGCGCCGGGAACGCGCCGAGGGCGAAGCAACTCGCCGAGACGTTGGCCGACCCCGCCGTTCACGCCGCGATCCTCGCCCACACGGCCGACCGCGCGGTGCGGTTCCGCTCGAAGTCCGCGCTGCCGGACGACCAGCACGCGGGGTTCGACGCGGTGCTGGCGGCGTTCGACCGGTACGAGAAGGGAAAGGACGACGAAGCCCGCGCCGCCCTGGAGGCGGTCGGGCTGCGGTCGCCGTTCCTGGAGTGGAAGGTGCTCCTCCGCGGGCTGATGGCCTACACCGCGAGCGAGGACGGGCGGGCCGTCGAGAACTTCTCCCGGCTCGCCCCGTCGCGGCTCCCGTTCCGGCTCGCCGCCCCGCTGCGGGCCGCCCTCGACCCGGCGTTCCGGGCCGCCCAGTCCCCGGAGGCGGCCGCCCTGCTCGACGCCCGGGCGCAGGCGTTCACCACGGACGCGGTCGTGTCCGGGCTGCGCGACGTCCGCACCCACCTGGGCCGGGACAAGCCGCTCGCGACGGCGTTCAAGCACGCGGAACGGGTCGTCCCCGCCCTCGCCCGCACGCTGCCGCACCTCGTGTCGCGGCTGGCGAACGTCTTCTACCGGACGATCCTGCACCACGGCGAGCCCGCGGACCTGCAGAGGCACCGCCGGCTCTTCGGCACCCCGCCGGACGACCCCGGCTACCACCGCCTGGAGGCGATGATCTTCGAGGACGGCCGGCACTTCGAGGAGGCGAACCGCCACTGGGCGGCCTACGAGACCTGGCTCGCCGGCTCCCCCCCCGGCTGGCCGGACGCCGTCCGGGCCCGGATCCGCGCGATGGTCCTGCACCGCATGGGGAGGAACCTCGCGGGGCTGGAGGAAGACCGGGAGGACGGGATCGACGGCGGGTTCTTCGCCGCGCCGAAGCCCAAGAAAACGAAGCCGGTCGCCGACCCGTCCCCGCTCTTCCGCAAGGCGCTCGAACTCGCCCCGGACTGGGTGGACCCGGCGGGCGAACTGTTCCACCGACTCGCGAAGGCGGGCAACCTCGACGAGGCCGAGGCCGTCGCGCGGCGGCTGCTGGCCGCGAACCCGCACGCGATCGCCATCGCGTCGGCGCTCGCCGCCCTCCTGCTGCGGTCCGGCCGGGCCGCGGACGCCCTGGCGCTTCGCAAGCAGGCACTGGCCGCGAACCCGCTGGACAAGGCCGCCCGCGTCCAGACCGCGGCCGCCGTCGTCGCCGCCGCCCGCCGGGAGCTGATCGCCGGGAGGCTCGACGCCGCACGCGCGATCCTCGACGCCGACCGCGAACTGACCGCCGAGAACGCGCCCGCCAGCGACCTGGCCGTTCGAGCCGCGGTCGCGCTGAAGCAGAAGCGGAAGGACGAGGCCGCCGAACTCGCCGCGAGGGCGGTCGCCCTCCCGAACCGCCGGCTGGTGGCGTTCCTGATGCTGACGGTGAACGCGACGCTGGCCAAGGCGAAGCCCGCGGAACGCAAGCCGTTCGAGGCCGCCTTCGCCGAGGCCCTCGCCGGCCCCGCGACGCCGATGGAAGCGGGCACGCTGTATTCCGGGTGGGACGGACTGATTCGCGAAGGCATCGAGTACCGCGGCCAGAAGACGCAGGTGAAGAAGATCCACGACGTGTGCCTGCGGAGCGTGGACGCCGAGGCCCCGGAGTTCGACTTCGAGACGCTCTGCATGGAGGCCTTCCGCCACGGCGAGTGGAAGCTGCTGTCCAAGCTGACGGCCCCGCTGCGGAAGAAGTTCCCGCGGAACCCGGTGTTCGTCCTGATGTTCGTCGAGTCGGAGTTCGGCCTCGCGAAGGGTGCGCCCCGGCCGCACAAGGTCACGAGCCTGCTGGAACTCGCGAAGGCCCTGGCGGAGGCCAGCTCCGAGCCGAGGCACCGGGCGCTGCTCGACCGCATCGCGGAACTGACGAAGCTCGCGAACCCGCCGAGCATGTTCGACTTCCTGTTCGACCGCTTCCGGTGACCCCGCCATGCCCGACCCGTACACCGTGCTGGGAATCGCCGCCGACGCGACCGACGAGGCCGTCCGGCAGAAGTACCTGGAACTGGCCCGCGAGTTCGCGCCGGAACACCACCCGGAGCGGTTCGCCGCGATCCGCGCGGCCTACGAGAAGGTGAAGACGACCGACGCCCGCGCCCGCTACCGGCTGTTCGAGGCGGGGGCCGAGGACACGATCGACGCGATCATCGAGGAGGTGCAATGTCGGACGCCGCGCCAACGGATCGGGCTGGACAGGTTGCTCAAGTCGGCGAGCCCGGCGGGCCGCTGACCCCGGAACGCATCGACGCGGTCCTGTCCGACTTCCGCGGCTGGCTGGAGGCGCTCGCCGGCCCGCTGCCGCCCCCGGCGGAACCCCCGGCGTTCGACCTGTCCACGGTTGTCGCCCAGTTCACCGCCCTGCGGCACGACGTGAACCTGCAAACCAAGGCGACCCGTGCCGCCGTCGAGCAGACCGCCGAGGTGCTGAAGCACGTCACCGCCCCGCCCGACCCGGACGAGGCGGTCCGCCCGCTGGTGAAGGCGGTCATCGACATCGCGGACGCGCTCGGCACGGCAGTGGCGCGGATCGAAAAGGCCCGCGAAACGCTCGAACCGCTGCTGGACGAACTCGCGGGCGCGGACCTTCCGCCCCCGCCGCAAACGCAGGACTCGGCCCGCCCCGGCTTCTTCGCCCGAATGTTCGCCGCGCCGCCCGCAACCGACCTGGACTGGCGAACGTGGGCGGAAGAAACTCGGAAGGTGACGGACGCCAAGGCCGCCGCCGCGTCGAAGGCCGCCGACACGCTCCGCCCCGTGCTCGCCGGCGTGTCCGACGGCTATGCCATGAGCCTCCGCCGGGTGGAACGGTTGCTCCCGACCTTCGGCGTCGACGCGATCGAGAGCGTCGGAAAACCCTTCGACCCGGAGCTCATGGAGGCCGTGGAAATGACCGCGTCGCCGGGCGCGGCGTCGGGTACGGTGGTGGAGGAGGTCCGCCGCGGCTACCGGTGGAAGGGGAAGCTGTTCCGGTTCGCCCAGGTGAAAGTCGCGCGGTGAGCGAACCGCAGGGGGAAAGCCATGACGACCGCCACGCTGCCCGCCCCGACTTTTACCCCCGCCCGCCTTCGCTGGACGTGTGACACGTTCCACGACGTGTGCGACACCGGGGTGTTCGAGGGGCGAAACGTGATCCTCGTCGACGGGGAGATTCTGGAGATGCCCGCCCCAAATCCGCCCCACGACATGGCGTTGACTCTGGCGGACTATCAGCTGAAGAAGCTCTTCGCGACCGGGTTCGTCGTCCGCGTCCAGATGGGCCTCGTGTTCGGCCTGCGGACGGACCCGGTGCCGGACATCGCAGTCGTGACCGGATCGCCGCGGGACTACACCACCCACCCCCGGACGGCGGTGCTGGTGGTGGAGGTGGCGGACTCGTCGCTGAGCTACGACCGGACGGACAAGGCGAGCCTGTACGCTTCCGCGGGGGTCGCCGACTACTGGGTGGTGGACGTGGCCGGCCGGAAGGTGGAGGTGTTCCGCGACCCGCGACCGGACGGGGCCCAGCCGTTCGGGGCGAAGTACGCCAGCGCGACCGCGTTCGGGCCGGGGGACGACATCACCCCGCTCGCCGGGCCGGGCGGGAGCGTGCCCGTCGCCGAACTGCTGCCCTGAGGCGAAGCCATTCCCGGTTTCCCCGCCCGCGGATTCGGCATAAGCTATATCACTAATACTCACTCGAAAGGTCGCCGCCTGGGTCGCGCCCGCCCAGGGGTCACGCCCTCGCCCGTGTTCAGACCGCGACCGGAGACCGGCATGTCCCTGGATTTGTCCCGCGGGCCGAAGCAGTTCGGCAACTACGATCTCCTCTCGAAGATCGCCGAGGGCGGCATGGGCGCGGTCTACAAGGGCCGGTCCCGCGAGACCGGTCAGATCGTCGCCATCAAGATCGTCCCGCCCGAGGCCGCCAAGAGCCCGCTGCTGCTGAAGCGGTTCGAGCAGGAGTTCAAGGCCGCCAGCCTCATCGACCACCCGAACGTCGTCAAGGCCATCGACTACTGCGGCACCGGCGCGTCCCCGTTCCTCGTCATGGAGTTCGTCGACGGCGAGTCCCTCGGCCAGAAGGTCGAGCGGGACGGGGCGCTGAAGGAAGCCGAAGCCATCCGCCTGATCGGTCAGGTCTGCGAGGGCCTGCACCGCGCCCACAAGCAGGGGCTGATCCACCGCGACGTGAAGCCGGACAACATCCTCGTCACCCGCGACGGGGTCACCGCCAAGCTGACCGACCTCGGGCTCGTCAAGGACATCGAAGGCGAACTCAACCTGACCAAGACCGGCCGCGGCCTCGGCACGCCCCACTTCATGGCCCCGGAGCAGTTCCGCAACGCCAAGAACGCGGACGTCCGGTGCGACGTGTACAGCCTCGGCGCGACCCTCTACACGATGCTCACGGGGCTGATCCCGTTCGACAAGACGAGCCCGCTGGACTGCTGGGTGAAGAAGAGCAAGAACGACTTCGCCGAGCCCCGGCTGGTGAACCCGAAGGTGTCCGAGCGGGTGAGCTGGGCCGTCCGCCGGTCGATGTCCGCCGACCCGACCCAGCGGCCGGCGTCGTGCCGCGAGTTCATGGAAGACCTGACCGGCGGCGGGTGGAAGTCCGGCCAGAACGCGACCGACTCCGTCGCCCTCTTCGGCGAAGACCTGTGGTACATGGTCTACCGCGACGAGACCGGCGCGATGCGGACGGTGAAGGGGAACACGGACAGCATCCGGAAGAACATCCAGACCGGGGCGCTCGGGGACGTGAGCACGATCCTCGTCAGCCGGACGAAGACCGGGCAGTTCCAGCCGGTGAAGACGATCCCCGAGTTCCGCGACCTGCTCATCGGCCCGGCCCCGTCCGGCATCGGCCTCGCGGCGATGGCCGGGACGAAGGGCTCGAACCCGCGCATGACGCCGCCGGCGGACCCGAACGCGGTCCAGCTCGGCGACCTGACCGGCGGGTCCGGCCCGACCAGCGGCCGACTCGGCCAGCGGTCCGGCCCGCGCATCTCCCCGAGCACCCCCCTGTCCGCGACCCGCCAACCGCCGCAACCCGCCTCCGGCACCCGCTCCCCGCCGCCCGTCGCGATGGTGGAAACCTCGAACCGCCTTCCGATGGTGAGCGGCTCCGGCAAACACCCCAAACTCCCCGACACCGACGCCCCCTTCCGCAACCGCAAGCAGAAGCCGGACTTCATGCTGTACGTGCTGGTGGGGCTCCTAGTCATCGCCGCGGGCATCGGCGTGGCGCTGTTCTTGAAGTGAGACGGAGCCGACCCAGGGGGAATTCGGAGGAGGTGATTGAAGAGTGGAGGCGTTGACCTACTTCGGGCCAGATGGCACGACCGTCCAAAATCCGCCAGCCGAACTATTGAGCCGGCTAGTGTTCCGTGAGCGAGGCGGCTTGTGGCGGGTGGGCAGCGGGTCGAGCAGCCTGTCAGTGACGGTCCGCCGACGGCCAAAAATTTATGCGCACGTCCCGGGCGAAGCAGCGCTGATGTTCTTTCTGGTCCCCAGACACGGGTTCTTTTTCAACTACTTCGCGCCGGGGCCAGATGGGGTCGAGCAATGGGTGCCATTCGCAGGCGGAGAGAGCCGGCCGTGGGTCGAGCATCCGATCGGCGGGGATTGTTTCTTCGCTCCGCGGGCATGTTTTGTATCCCGACCATTTGCGTGGGCTGTGATTCAAGAGTTTGTGAAATCCAGACGCCGTTCACCATCAGTACCGTGGGTGAATAGGTCTGACTTGGAGTTCCCCTTCCCGCCAGCCGGGGACTCACGGCCGCAGAAGACCGACATCGCATGATCGGCGTTTTGCAGATCGAAATGGTCGAGTTGTGCTAACCTGAACACACATTACCTTCGCACTGAAGCAAGGGGTCAGTGATGGAACGAGAGGTGTTTAGCGCAACAATTCGGTCGTTCCGAAACCGCATTCCGTTCCGTCCGTTTACAGTCGCCCTGGTGAACGGAGACCGGTACGAAGTGGACCGTCCAGAGATCCTCGCCGTGGGCGAGGGCATCGCGGTCCTCATCGCGCCAGGAGGCGTACCGGTGTTCTTTGAACCCGAGGGCGTCAACCAAGTCATCGGCGACCTGTCCGGACACGGAACGCAAACTTCGTGACGTTCGATGTTGCCCGTAGGGCGGGCCGAGGCTTGGCGAGTCCCGCCGGTCCTGGCAGCGACTTCGCCCACATTCCATGTTCTTGCGGATACCGGCGGGACTCGTCGCAAAGCCTCCTCGGCCCGCCCTACGCGAATGTCGCCCCGTCCCGATCCGCCTGCCATTTCCTCGCAAATCTGCGTAGAATTCCTCCGAATAACCTCCTGAGCGTGGGTTGGCCCTCCGCCACGCCAAAAAAACAAGGAGCCGGACCATGCCTGCCATTCTCGACGATGTCGCGGCCGAAATCCTCGACCTGAAGAAGCAGATCGGCGCGACGATTCTCGCCCACTACTACCAGGAAGGCGAAATCCAGGAACTCGCCGACATCACCGGCGACAGCCTCAAACTCGCCCGGGAAGCGACGAAAGTCGATTCGCCCGTCATCGTCTTCTGCGGCGTGCTGTTCATGGCCGAGACCGCGAAGATGCTGAACCCGGCGAAGAAAGTGCTGCTCCCGGACGTGAAGGCCGGGTGCAGCCTCGTCGACTCGTGCCCGCCCGAAAAACTGTTCCGCTACCAGGAGATGCTCCGCGAGAACGGCCGCAAGTTCCAGACGGTGACGTACATCAACAGCTCCGCGAAGGTGAAGGCCCTCTCGGACTGGATCGTCACGTCCGGCAACGCGGAGGACGTGGTCCGGAACAAGGTGCCGCCGGGGTACGAGATTCTGTTCGCCCCGGACAAACACCTGGGCCGCTACCTGCAAGAACTGACGGGCCGGGACATGATCCTGTGGGACGGTTCCTGCATGGTCCACGAGATTTTCAGCGTGCAAGACCTGATCGCGATGAAGAAGAAGCACCCGGAAGCGAAGACGCTGGCGCACCCGGAGTGCCCGAAGAACATCCTCGGGTACGCGGACTTCGTCGGCGGCACGGAGGCGATGATCCAGTACGTCGGCGGGTTCAAGACCCCCACGACGTTCATCGTCGCGACCGAGCCGAACATGATGTGGCAACTCGAACGGCGGTTCCCGATCCACACGTACGCGCCGGTGCCGGGCATCACGTGCGCGTGCAACAAGTGCCCGCACATGGCGCTGAACACGCTCGAAAAGATCCGCGACTGCATGAAGCACGGCCAACCGGAAATCACCTGGCAGCCGGAGTTCGACAGGGCGAAGGACGTGCTCGCCCGCAGCCTGCTCAACCCGCCCGCGGCCGCCCCGCACCCGAAGGGGGACTGAGCGAGGTTCGGAACCGTCCCCGTTCACCCAAGAGCCGCGAACGCAAGTGAGCGGTTCGCTTCCCGGGGCAAGCGGCAGTCGCAGTTGTGCGCAAGCGTGCCGCTCACTTGCGTTCGCGGCTCTTGAAATCGCGGACGTGATTTGTTGCACACGGCTGAAAACCACGCGCCCCCCGGTGGCCACCGGGGGGCGCGGTATGACAGCGGCCGAGGGACCGGCCGGATGAGCGGGCGTGTCAGCCGGCGTCCGAGCCCGGCTCCCCGGCGGTCGATCGGTCTCGCTCGTCGCCCGGGCCGGCGACGCGGTAGCCCTCGTCGAGCCACCGCCCGAGGTCGATCGTCCGG
>ERZ1066123.1540-NODE-1540-length-13504-cov-7.046844_pt1 | contig 13504 bp, 13 predicted proteins | sample MGYA00382770_ERZ1066123 | MGnify/ENA primary metagenome ERZ1066123 (study PRJEB33369, sample SAMEA5778353) | biofilm metagenome | biome: Industrial cooling water; feature: Water cooling tower basin; material: Biofilm | place: United Arab Emirates | collected...
TGCAGGCGCCACAGCCACCCGACGTGGTGACTCGCCCGATGCATCAGGTACAGCCCCAGGTGCATGACCGCGCCGGCGAGCAGCACCTGCGCCCACGCCGGCCACGCGTCCGGCCAGACCGAGGGCAGGTCCACGCGCAGCGCATTGAGCGCGAACGCGGTGCCGGCCAGCACGGCTAGATTCACGAGCGCATGGGCGATGTCGGTGGCGAGATCGTCGTGGTCCTCCAGCCAGGCGCGCTGGTAGGGGATCACCCACTCCAGGGCGGCCACGACCGTCATTGCCACCAGGGCGACGGCCGCCAGCCCGGGCCATTGCCAGGCCGGGCGCGCCACGATCTCCAGCACCGCCCAAAAACTCAGGCCAAACACGACCGGATAGGCCGTCACGCGTAGCAGGGACCGGATCATTGTTGCTCCTTTCACAAAAGTCCTGCGCCCAGCGGGGGAACCACCGGGTGCCCGGCTTGAACAATTCGGCAGTCGCCGCGTCAGGCACGGGGTGGTCGGGTGGCCACCAGGAAATCGATACTGCCCAGCGGCACCGGCAGCGGGGACAGCGACTGCACATCGACGAAGCCGCCATCGACCAGGAAGGAAGTCAGCGTGCCGGCGGCGTGGTCACGCGTATTGGAGTAGCCATCGAGCAGGCGGACGAGATGGAACATCCCGCGGCGCCAGCCCGCTTTGGCGCGCCCGAAATCCGCGATCACCAGGCGCCCGCCCGGGCGCAGGACCCGTCGTAGTTCCTGCACCGCGCGGTGCTTGGCGTGGGGCTGAAGGTGATGGAAGAACAGCGTGGACACCGCGAGGTCGAAACGGGCGTCGGGCAGCGGCAAGGCATCGCTCCACCCGGGCAGCAGTCGGGCCTGGGCGCCGGCGGCCTCGATTTTGGCCGCCGCCATCGCCAGGATCGCCGGGTCCGCGTCGATACCGGTGAGCGTGGCCGCCGGCGCGGCGTTCGCCAGGGCCAGCAGCAAGGTGCTGGTGCCGCAGCACAGGTCGAGCACGCGCTCGCCGGGGCGAGGCGCCGCCAGTGCGACGACGCGGTCCTTCATGTCCGCCTCGCGAGTACTCCAGGCGACCGTGCGGTCGTACCACGGGGTCAGCGCGGCAAAGCGCAACGCCGGAATGAAGTCAGTGGCCATCGGACGCTCCCGGCGGGTCGGGGGTCTCGGTCAGGATCAGTCCAGCGAGCAGCGCCATCAGCAGGAGCGGGTGCAGCAGCAGCAAATGAAGCAGGCTGCGCTCGATCAGGAACCCATCGATCAGCGAGACGAGGGCCGCCACGGCCAGCAGACCGCGCACGGGGCGACGCTGGCGGTGGATGAAGCGAGTCAGGGTGCGGGCCCAGGCCGCCATGAGGTTCTCCAGGAAGGGGCGTCCCATGCGCCCATGACCGACATCATCGACGTGGCGCAGTCGGGCGGCTTGAACAAACCGGCTGACCTGGGGGCCTCAGCCACCTTGCCGCAGCGCCTGGATCACATCGCTCGGGGCAACCCCGAAGTGCCGCTGCATGGTCCGGGTCAGATGGGCGGCATCGGCAAACCCGGCGTCCTGGGCCGCTCGCGTCAGGCTCTCGCCCCTGGCCGCCAGCGTCAGGGCCTGCCGCAGGCGGAGCCAGCGCAGATAGGGCCGCAGCGGCATGCCAATCAGTTCCCGCACGCGATGTCGGAAGCGGCTGGGGGAGATAGCGGCCTCCGCGGCCAAGCTCGTCAACGTGCCCTCCCATGTCGTCCGGGTAACCAAGGAGTCCAGCACGCGCTGGACGCGGTCATCGGGGTCCCCGGCTGGACCCGCCGGCAGACCCTGGCCCAAGGCCGCGAGCACGGGACCTAACGCCAGACGGGAAGGCTGCGGCCACGCCTCCAGCACCGCGCATCGTTCGGCGGACGTCAGGCCCCGGGCGCCGGACCGAGGCTGCCGCGCGCCACCGGCGGCGCGGCACCGGCGCCCTGTCCGCCAGCCCCACCGAGGCCGCACCGGGCCCCGCACCGGCGGTGGTGAGCCCCGCATCGGTCCAGGTATTCGGTCCAGTTGCCGATGATGCCGATGGCCCATTCGAAAGCCCTCCCAGGCAAGGCTGAGGCCGATGCCGAAGGCCAGCCCGCCCACCAGCCGCCCGGCGGCGCCGCGCCACCAGCCCGGACGCGGCTGCCACGACGCCGCGAACAGCGCCCCGGCCAGCATCCCGTTCACCAGGTGCACCGCCTCGTCATAGGGGTTGGCGCCGTGGAACCAGCCCGGCCCTTAGCCCGGGCTGCACACCAGCGAGGCGAGCACGGGGACGCAGCCGAAGCCGCGGGGCAGGCGGCGCAGCGGCGCGGGGAGGAAACCCATGCGCTCGCGCGGCAGCAGGATCAACGCCAGGCAGCCCGCTGCGCGGCCGGGATCCCTGTGACGGCGCCATGGCGGTCGATCCACCAGAACACGGCCGCAACACCAGCGAGCGCAGCCAAGCTGAGCCAGGCGAAGGGCGACTGGCGCCGCACATCCTCGCGCAAAGGCAGCGCCACGCCCAACCTCCGTCTCCGCCAGCCATCGTGCCCGGATCGGCCGCCACCGAACGCGCGAGCGGTGGCGTGGTGCCGCGGTGCGGCTCAGACCGCCACCCGTTCCAGCCGCGCCGCGCAGTACTTGAATCCCGGGATGCGGCCGAAGGGGTCGAGGGTCGGGTCGGTCAGCAAATTCGCCGCGGCCTCCCGGTAGGCGAAGGGGATGAAGGCCATGCCCTCCGGCAGCGCCGGGTCCTCGCGCGCCGCCAGTTCCACCGCGCCGCGCCGGGTCGCGACGCGCAGCCGCTCGCCGGGCGCGGCGCCGAGGCGGCGCAGCTCCGCCGGCGCCAGGGAGACCGTGGGCGCGGGCTGCAGCGCATCCAGCACCGCGGCGCGGCGGGTCATGGCACCGGTGTGCCAGTGCTCCAGCTCGCGCCCCGTGGTCAACACGAAGGGGAAGTCCCGGTCCGGCATCTCGGCGGGGTCGGAGAGGCCCGCCGGCACCAGCCGCGCGCGGCCCGTCGCGGTCGGGAAGCGCTCGGCGAATTCGATCTCCTCGCCCGGCGCGTCGGGGGCGGGACAGGGCGTGGTGACGCTGCCCTCACGCTCCAGCCGCTCCCAGGTGATGTTCGCCAGGGAGGGCATGGCGCGCGCCATCTCGGCGAAGACCGCGCGCGGGTGGCCGTAGCGCCAGTCCAGGCCGAGGCGGCGAGCGATGTCCTCGATGATGGCGAGGTCCTGCCGTGCCTCGCCGGGCGGCGCCACGGCGGCGCGGCCCATCTGCACCTGGCGGTTGGTGTTGGTCACCGTGCCGGTCTTCTCCGGCCAGGCCGAGGCCGGCAGCACCACGTCCGCCAGCGCCGCCGTTTCGGTCAGGAACAGGTCCTGCACCACCAGGTGGTCGAGCCGCGCCAGCGCCGCGCGGGCATGCGCGAGGTCGGGGTCCGACATCGCCGGATTCTCGCCCATGACGTACATGCCCTGGATGTCGCCGCGTCCGGCGGCGTGCAGGATCTCCACCACCGTCAGCCCCGGCTCGGCGTCGAGGGTCGTGCCCCACAGCGCCTCCAGGAAGGCGCGCGCGGCGGGGTCGGTGGTGCGCTGGTAGTCCGGGAACATCATCGGGATCAGCCCGGCATCAGAGGCGCCCTGCACGTTGTTCTGCCCGCGCAGCGGGTGCAGCCCGGTCCCGGGCCGCCCGACATGGCCGCAGAGCAGCGCGAGGGCGATCAGCGCCCGCGCATTGTCCGTGCCATGCACGGATTGCGAGATGCCCATGCCCCAGAGGATCAGCGCCGCCCGCGCCCCGGCGTAGAGGCGCGCGACGCGGCGGATCTGCACCGCCGGCACGCCGCAGCGCGCCGCCATCGCCTCCGGCGCGTAGGCCGCAAGATGGGCGCAGAGGTCCTCGAACCCGTCCACCCGGGCGGCGACGAATTGCCGGTCGTGCAGCCCTTCCTCGATGATCACGTGCAGCATCGCGTTCAGCAGCGCCACGTCCTCGCCCGGCGCGAAGCGCACCACCTCCGTGGCGAAGCGGTCGAGTGCGCTGCCGCGCGGGTCCATGGTGACCAGCCGCGCGCCGCGCGTCACGTCGGAGGCGTGCCTGCGGCACGACGCCGCGTCCTTCAGGAAGGTGGCGGCGACGGGGTGGTTCTCGGTGGGCCGGGCGCCGATCACCAGGATCAGGTCGGCGTCGCGCGCCGCGGTGAAGGGCGCGGTCACGGCGCCGCTGCCGATCCCCTCCAGCAGGGCCGCGACGGAGGCGGCGTGGCAGAGCCGTGTGCAGTGATCGACGTTGTTCGTGCCGAAGCCGGTGCGCACCAGCTTCTGGAACAGGTAGGCCTCCTCGTTCGAGCCCTTGGCGCTGCCGAAGCCGGCCAGGGCGCGCGGCCCCGCCCTGTCGCGGATGCGCGCGAGACCCCCGGCGGCACGCTCCAGCGCCTCCTCCCATGTGGCTTCGCGGAATTTCGCCCGGGCGCGGGCGGGGTCGTGGCAGTCCGCCGGATCCTTCGCCGCGCCGGCAAGGCGGAGCAGCGGCCGGGTCAGGCGGTCCGGATGGCGCAGGTAGTCGAAGCCGAAGCGGCCCTTCACGCAGAGGCGGCCCTGGTTCGCGGGGCCGGGGCGGCCGACCACCTCCTCGATGGCATTGTCGCGCACCCGAAACCCAACCTGGCAGCCGACGCCGCAATAGGGGCAGATGCTGGCAACTTCCGCCGCCGGCGCCGCGGCGCGGCGGTCCCCCGCCACGACGCTGGCCGGCAGAAGCGCCCCGGTCGGGCAGGCCTGCACGCATTCGCCGCAACCGACGCAGCTCGACGCGCCCATCGGGTCGAGCAGGTCGAAGCTGACGGTCACCGCCATGCCGCGGCGCGCCAGGCCGATGACGTCGTTGTGCTGCACCTCGCGGCAGGCGCGTTCGCAGAGGCCGCAGGCGATGCAGGCGTCGAGGTTCACCACCATCGCCGGGTGCGAGCGGTCGGGTGCCGGCCGCGCCGCCTCCGGCGCGAATCGGGAGGCGGTGACGCCGAGCCGCGCGGCCCATTCGGCAAAGGGTCCGTGAGCGTCCCGCGCCGCGCCGGCGGGCATGTCGGCCAGCAGCAGCTCGAAGACCATGCGCCGCGCCCGCTCCGCCCGATCCGTTGCGCTGCGCACCACCATTCCCGGCGCCGGGCGGCGGATGCAGGAGGCGGCGAGCACGCGCTCGCCCCCGATCTCGACAAGGCAGGCGCGGCAATTGCCGTCCGGTCGGTAACCTGGCGCGGGACGATGGCAGAGATGCGGGATGGCGGTGCCATGGCGCCGCGCCGCCTCCCAGATGGTCTCGTGCGGCGCCGCCTCGATCTCCATGCCGTCCAGCGTGAAGCGCGTCATGGCACCCCGTCCGGGAAGAAGCGCAGCAGCGAGCGCACCGGGTTCATTGCCGCCTGCCCCAGTCCGCAGATCGAGCCATCCGCCATGGCCTGCGCCAATTCCTCCAGCAACGCCCGGTCCCAGCACGGCGCGTCGAGCAGCCGCGCCGCCTTCGCCGTGCCGACGCGGCAGGGCGTGCACTGGCCGCAGCTCTCGTCGCGGAAGAAACGCACCAGGTTGCGCGCCGCCGCGGCCAGGTCGTCGCGGTCCGACAGCACCACCACCGCGCCCGAGCCGGTGAAGCAGCCCTGCGCGTCGAGGCTGCCGAAATCCAGCGCCAGGTCGGCCATGGCGGCCGGCAGGATGCCGCCGGAGGCGCCGCCGGGCAGGTAGGCGGCGAAGCCGTGCCCCGGCGCCATGCCGCCGGCGAATTCCTCGACCAGCTCGCGCGCGGTGACGCCGGCGGGGGCACGCTTGACGCCCGGGTCGCGCACGCGCCCGGAGACCGACCACAGCCGCTGCCCGCGCCCGCCGCGCCGGCCCGCGGCGGCGAAGCCCGCCGGGTCGGCCAGGATCTCCGGCAGCCAGTACAGGGTCTCCACGTTGTGGATCAGCGTCGGCCGGCCGAACAGGCCGCGCTCGCCCGGGAAGGGCGGCTTGTGGCGCGGGTAGCCGCGGCGGCCCTCCAGGCTTTCCAGCAGCGCCGTCTCCTCGCCGCAGATATAGGCGCCGGCGCCGCGGCGGAGGTGGATGGGCATGCGGGCGAGGTTGCAGTCCCGCAGCGCCGCGACCGCCTGCCGCAGCCTCCCGCTCAGGTGCGAGTATTCGTCGCGCAGGTAGATCCAGCACGCCTCGGCGGCGACGGCCTCGGCCGCGAGCAGCATGCCCTCCAGCACCTGCGGCAGGTGCCGCTCCAGGCAGATCCGGTCCTTGAAGGTGCCGGGCTCGCCCTCGTCGGCGTTGACGACGAGGTGGCGCGGCCCGGGCTGCGCCATCACCAGCCGCCACTTGCGCGCCGCCGGGAAGCCGGCGCCGCCCATGCCGCGCAGCCCGGCCGCCTCCAGCGCCGCGAGCATCGCCTCGGCCGCCAGCGCGCCGGCGAGGACCTGGCGCAGCAGCGGATAGGCGTGCGGCGCGGCGGCGGGCGCGAGCGGCGCCGGCACGCCGATCGCCCGCGCCACGGATTCCGGCGTCGCGTGCGGTACAGGGCGGTGCCCGACCGCGCAGGCCGGTGCCTCGTGGCAGGCGCCCATGCATGGCGCGGGCAGCACGCGGGCGCCGGGGGGCGGCGCGGCGCGCAGCCGATCGAGCAGCGCGGCGCCGCCTTCCATCGCGCAGGGCAGCCCCTCGCAGACGCGGATCGTCACGGGCGGCGGCGCGGGCGCACCGTCGGCAAGGACCTCGAAATGCGCGTAGAAGCTGGCAACCTCGAAGACCTCGACGGGGGCGAGGCGGAGATGCTCGGCCAGGGCGACGAGCTGGCCCTCGCGCAGGCCGCGCTCCGCGTCCTGCAGCGCGTGCAGCATCTCGATGAGCAGGTCGCGGCGCGGCGGCAGGCCGGCCAGCGCGGCGACGACGGCGGCATGGTCGGCAGGGGTGGCGGTGCGGCCGGCGGGGCGGGTGCGGGGCAAGCGGCGCGACCCTTCCTCCCCCGCTGGCGCGGGAGGGCCGGAGTGGGGGTGGCCGGATACCGCGCCAACCTCCGCGCCCGACGCCACCCGCACCCTCCGGCGCTGCGCGCCTTCTCCCTCCCCCGCCGGCGGGGGAGGGTTCTGCCCATCATGCGACCGCGCAGGCGCCATGCGGCGCTGTCCTCCCGGTGGTCCTTGCGGACGAGTCTAGAGCAGCCCCCGACCGGGTGGAACGCATGCGCGTTCCACCCGGTCGGCGCTGCTCCAGGTCTTGCGTTTTGCAGAGCAAGAAATCCGACCAGATGATTCCATCTGGTCGGATATTGCTCCAGCGCAGCCGCGGCGATTTCCACGCACACTCGCTTGCGCGCACCGCCCGCGCCACACTGCCGTGCAGGAGGATCCGCCCATGACCCGCCCCTGCCCCGGCCCGCGCGCCGTCACCGCGCGCCCGCACTGGACCCCGCCGCCGGGCGGCGTCGATTGCCACATGCACATCTTCGGGCCCTATGACCGCTATCCACTCTCGCCGGGCCGCGCCTACACGCCGCCCGAAGCGTCCATCGCCATGTACGAGGAGGTGCTTGCCACCCTCGGCCTCTCCCGCACCGTCGTCGTGCAGCCGAGCGTCTACGGGACCGACAACGCGGTGACGCTGGATGCGGTGGAGGCCATGGGCCAGGACCGCGCCCGCGCCGTGGTGGTGGTGGACGACGCCGTCGAGCCCGCGGCGCTGCGCGCGATGCACGGCCGCGGCGCGCGCGGCGTGCGCTTCAACGCGGTCAGCGGCAACGGCACGCCGCTGGAGCAGCTGGAGGCGCTGGTCGGGAAGATCGCGCCGCTGGGCTGGCACCTGCAGCTCTATGCCCATGCCGCGGAGATCCTGGCGCTGGAGGAGGTGCTGGCCCGCCTCCCCGTCCCCGTCGTCATCGACCACATGGGCGGCATAGGGGCCCGCGACGGCGGCGCCGACAGCCCTGCCTTCGCCGCGCTGATCCGGCTGCTGGAGGGCGGCGCCTGGGCGAAGCTCTGCGGCTACCGCGCCTCCGCCGGCCATCCTTATGCCGATGTGGCACCGATGGCGCGCGCCATGATCGCGGCCGCGCCCGACCGCTGCGTCTGGGGCACGGACTGGCCGCACCCGTCGCTGTTTCCGCCGACCGGGATGCCGGATGACGGGCACCTGCTGGACCTGCTGGCCGATTGGGCGCCGGAGGATGCGCAGCGCCGTGCGATCCTGGTCGACAACCCGGCGCGGCTCTACGGATTCTGAACGCTCGTTCCAAGGGCCTTGCGCGCCGCGGCCGCATCGCGCTAGCGTTCCTGCATGGTCAGGACCCGACCCGCGACGACACGATTTTGGTACCGCTGGTACACACCGGCGGCCTAGGACTCGCGTATCCCGCAGAGAACCCCGAAGCCGCCACTCGCTGGCGGCTTCCGCGTCTCAGGGCCCTGACCCGACCCACAAGACGACGCAGAACCGGCAGCAGGGCGGCCCCGCCGAGAAAGGCTCGTGCCATGCACCGCTCCGAGTTCGATTTCGACGTCATCGGCGGCCCGCCTGCCCCCCGGCCGCAGCCACCCGCCGCGCCGCCCGCCGCCCCGCCGCCGGTGAACAAACCGACGCCCGGCGGCGGCAAGTAGCCCATGGCACCGCAGCCCGCCGGGCGACCCTGCCTGGCACAGGTGGCGCTTGACCCCTGGGCGCTGCCCCACGAAAGTCGTGATCCATGATCCTGCTGATCGACAACTACGACAGCTTTACCTTCAATCTCTATCACTTCCTGGGTGATCTTGGAGTTGAGATTGAGGTACGGCGCAACGATACCCTGACCAGCCAGGAGGCGCTTGCCATGCGCCCCGAGGCGATCGTGCTCTCGCCCGGCCCGTGCACGCCGAACGAGGCCGGCATCTGCCTCCCCCTGATCGGCGCGGCGGCGGCCGCGGGCGTGCCCCTGCTCGGCGTCTGCCTGGGCCACCAGGCCATCGGCCAGGCCTTCGGCGGCGCCGTGGTGCGCGCCCCCACGCCGGTGCACGGCAAGGTCTGGGCGGTGCATCACCGCGGCACGGGTATCTTCGCCGGCCTGCCCAGCCCCTTCCAGGCCACGCGCTACCATTCGCTTGTGGTGCGCCGATCCGATCTTCCGGACGTGCTGGAATCCACCGCCTGGACGGGCGACGAGGATCTGGTGATGGGCGTCGCGCACCGCACCTTGCCGATCTGGGGCGTGCAGTTCCACCCCGAGAGCATCGCCAGCCAGCACGGCCACGACCTGCTGCGCAACTTCCTGGATCTCGCCCGGGCGCGCACCGCCGTGCCCGCGTGACGCCTCCACCGCCATGAACGGCCTCAAGCCCATCCTCGCCCGCCTCGCCGCCGGGGAGACCCTGGCCGAGAGCGAGGCGGAGGCCGCCTTCGGCGTCATCATGGCCGGCGAGGCCACCCCGGCCCAGATCGCCGGCCTGCTCATGGCCATGCGGGTGCGCGGCGAGACGGTGGCGGAGCTCACCGGTGCGGTCCGCGCCATGCGCGCCCGCATGGCGACCATCGAGGCGCCGCCCGACGCCATGGACATCGTCGGCACCGGCGGCGACGCCTCGGGCAGCCTCAACATCTCGACGGCGGCGGCGCTGGTGGTGGCGGGCTGCGGCGTGCCGGTGGCCAAGCACGGCAACCGCGCCCTCTCCTCACGCTCGGGGGCCGCGGATGCGCTGGCGGCGCTCGGCGTGAACCTCGACGTGCCGCTGGAGCGGCTGGAGGGCGCGCTGGCCGAGGCCGGGATGGTCTTCCTCTGGGCGCCGCGCCACCACGCCTCGATGCGCCACGCCGCGGGGCCGCGCGTCGAGCTCGGCACCCGCACCCTGTTCAACCTGCTCGGGCCGCTGGCCAACCCGGCGCGGGTGAAGCGCCAGCTCACCGGCGCCTTCAGTCCCGACTGGCTGCGGCCGATGGCGGAGGCGCTGGGGCGGCTGGGCTGCGAGCGCGCCTGGGTGGTGCACGGCCAGGGCCTCGACGAGATTGCGCTCTCCGGCGAGACCCGGGTGGTGGCTTTGGAGGATGGGGCAATCCGGGAGTTCACCGTCGCGCCCGAGGAGGCCGGCATCCGCCGCGCTCCACCCGAGGCGGTGAAGGGCGGCGATCCGGCGGAGAATGCCGCGGCGCTGACCGCGCTGCTGGCGGGCGCGCCGGGCGCCTACCGCGACATCGTGCTGCTGAACGCCGCCGCGGCGCTGATCGTCGCCGGCCGCGCCGCGGAACTGCGCGACGGCGTCGGCATTGCCGTGGCGGCGATCGACAGCGGCGCCGCCGCGGCCGTGCTCGAACGGCTGCGCCATGCTACCCAACCGGCCCTGACCTCCGCCGTCCCCGCCTAGGCCCCCACGAGGCATGCCTGCATGAACGCCCCGCAGCTCGCCGCCGGCCAGGACGTCATCCCGGACACCCTGGCCCGCATCCTGTCCGACAAGCACGGCGAGGTGCGCGAGCGTTCGGCGGCGACGCCGCAGGCCGACATCGAGCGCCAGGCGGCCAATGCCGAGCCACCACGGGACTTCACCGCCGCGCTCTGCGATGCCGTGGCCTGGGGCCGGGTCGGGCTGATCGCCGAGATCAAGCGCGCCTCGCCCTCGGGCGGGCTGATCCGCGATCCCTTCGAGCCGGCCGGCCTCGCCCATGCCTATGAGGCGGCGGGCGCATCCTGCCTGTCCGTGCTGACGGACACGCCGTATTTCCAGGGCGCGGCGGAGCACCTGACGGCGGCGCGGACCGCCTGCGCCCTGCCGGTGCTGCGCAAGGACTTCATGATCCACCCCTGGCAGGTCTTCGAATCGCGGGCGATGGGCGCCGACGCCATCCTGCTGATCATGGCCGCCCTCTCGGACGAGCAGGCGCGGGAGCTGGAGGAGGTGGCCCGCTCGCTCGACATGGCGGTGCTGGCCGAGGTGCACGACCGGCGCGAGCTGGAGCGCGCCCTCGGCCTGGCGACGCGGCTGATCGGCGTGAACAACCGCGACCTGCGGACGCTGAAGACCGACCTCGCCGTCTCGGAGGAGCTGGTGCCGCTGATTCCGGCGGAGCGCATCCCGGTGGCCGAGAGCGGCATCCGCACGCCGGAGGACGTGCGCCGCATGGCCGCCGCCGGCGCGCGCTGCATCCTCGTGGGCGAGCACCTGATGCGCCAGGCCGATGTCACCGGCGCGGCGCGCGCGCTGGTGCAGGCACTGTAGCCGGGGCGGGGAGGCGCGGCGATGACCGGGGCCGGGACGCCCACCCAGGGCTTCACCCATTTCGACGAGCAGGGCCGCGCCGCCATGGTGGACGTTTCCGCCAAGGCGGAGACCGAGCGCACCGCCGTCGCCCGCGGCCGCGTGGTGATGGACCCGGCGACGCTGGCCCGCATCCAGGAGGGCGGAGTCGTCAAGGGCGACGTGCTGGGCGTGGCGCGGCTCGCCGGCATCATGGCGGCCAAGCGCACGGCCGAGCTGATCCCGCTCTGCCACCCGCTGATGCTGGCGAAGGTCACCGTGGACCTCACCCCCGCCCCGCCCGACGCCGTCCAGATCGAGGCGCTGGTGAAGGTCACCGGCCGCACCGGCGTCGAGATGGAGGCGCTGACCGCCGTGACCGTCGCGGCGCTGACCGTCTATGACATGTGCAAGGCGCTGGACCGGAGCATGCGCATCGAGGGCGTGCGCCTGGCGCACAAGTCGGGCGGCAAGTCCGGCACCTACGAGGCAGCCTGATGATCGCCGTCGAGGAGGCGCGCGGCCGCATCCTGGGGGCGCTCGCCCCCACCCCCGCCGAGACGGTGGCGCTGCCCGAGGCCTGGGGCCGCGTGCTGGCGCAGCCGGTGATCGCCCGCGTCACCCAGCCGCCGGCCGATGTCTCGGCCATGGACGGCTACGCCGTGCGAGCGGGCGACGCGGTCGCCGGCGCGGCGCTGCGCGTGGCGGGTGCGGCCCCGGCCGGGCACCCCTTCGAGGGCAGCGTCGGGCCGGGCGAAGCCGTGCGCATCTTCACCGGTGCCATCGTGCCGCCGGGCGCCGACGGAATCCTGCTGCAGGAGGACGCGGCTGTTGCCGCCGGCGGGATCATCCGGGTGGGCGAGACCGTCCGCCCCGGCCGCTGGATCCGCCGCCAGGGTCTCGATTTCGCCGCCGGCGAGGCGGTGCTGCCGGCCGGGCGGCGGCTGACGGCGCGCGACATCGGCCTGGCCGCGGCCTCGAATCACGCCTGGCTCGCGGTGCACCGGGCGCCGCGGATCGGCATCCTGGCCACCGGCGACGAGATCGCGCTGCCCGGCGACCCGATCCCGCCGGGCGGCATCGTCTCCTCCAACGCCCATGCCCTGGCCGCCCTGGTGCGCAGCGCCGGCGGCGTGCCGATCGTGCTGCCCATCGCGCCGGATGATTCGGGGGCCATCGCCGCCATCGCCACGGCGGCGCGCGGATGCGACCTGCTGGTGACCACGGGCGGCGCCAGCGTCGGCGACCACGACCTCGTGCAGAGCGCGTTGGGGCCGGAGGGCTTCGCGCTCGATTTCTGGCAGATCGCCATGCGGCCGGGGAAGCCGCTGATCTGGGGGCGGCTGGGGCCGACGCCGCTGCTCGGCCTGCCGGGAAACCCCGTCTCGGCAATGGTCTGCGGGGTGATCTTCCTGATCCCGGCGCTGCAGCGGCTGTGCGGCCAGGCGGCCGAGGCGCCGCGCACCGTGAACGCCGTGGCGGGTGCGGCCCTGGCGGCGAACGACCGGCGGTTCGACCACCTGCGGGCGGTGCTGTCGCAGGATGCGGCGGGGCGTCTGGTAGCGACCCCCTTCCCCACCCAGGATTCCTCCATGCTGAAGACCCTGGCGCGGGCGGACGGGCTGATCCTGCGCACGCCGCTGGCCCCGCCGCTGCCGGAGGGGGCCGATGTCGAGGTGATCCCGCTGGCAGACCTCGGCATCTGAGCAAACCTCTGGCGGTTTGCGCTCGAACAGGAACCAGAGCAGGCTTGCATTTCAATGGCTTGGAACGCACGAACTGTGGGCCAGGCCACGCAAGCCTGCTCAGGTGCCGCCTTGCGTGGCTGGCGCCGCACGGGCCCTGCCCCGGCCGGTTCCCGCGTCTTGCCCCGATGGGCATCGTGCCCCCGGCCCTGCATGTGCGAATCGGGCAGCGCCCTGTGGAAAAGATTTGACCTCCCGCCGCGAACCAACATAGAACAACGCACAGGTTGCCCCTTTGTTCCGAAGGGGCTGGATGCAGCGGACCGCGCCCCCTCGGGACTGTCGGGGCTGCGGAGGGAGGATCGACTTGCTCACGCGCAAGCAGCACGAACTGCTCGTCTTCATCGACAAGCAGTTGCGGACGACCGGCTACTCCCCGTCCTTCGAGGAAATGAAGGAGGCGCTGAACCTGCGGTCGAAGTCCGGCATCCATCGGCTCATCACGGCGCTGGAGGAGCGCGGCTTCCTGCGCCGCCGTGCCCATCGCGCGCGCGCGCTCGAAGTGATCCGGCTGCCGGAGAACCTGGCAG